>Ga0326597_10003860_pt1 | contig 21317 bp, 23 predicted proteins | sample RVTome_12_FD_203789 | JGI IMG/M metagenome (GOLD analysis project Ga0326597, IMG submission 203789) | Soil microbial communities from uranium-contaminated site in the Upper Colorado River Basin, Wyoming, United States - RVT100D185 | ecosystem: Environmental > Terrestrial > Soil > Contaminated >...
ATGCCGTCGTTGTCGTCGTCGGTGTCGCAGGCGTCGCCCGCGGGGTCGGAGTTGGGCCAGGTGCGGTCGTCCTGGGTGGAGGGCGGCGTCTGGTCGGTGAAGTTGCTGTCGCTGTGCTCCTGCCCGGCGTTGGGCACGGTTGGGCAGTTGTCAATCGATGAGGGATAGCCGTCGACGACGGTATCGCCGTCGGTGTCGTACGGCAGCATGTTGAACTGCGAGGTGTTGTTTGCGCCGTTGGTGGCGGTCACGGACACGTTGGGGCCAGCGATGGCTCCGAGATACGTCCACGCCCCCGCGCCGGTCGCTACGGTTGATCCGTGGTAGATAGCGCCTTCATCGCCGGTTCGGAGTACACGTCGACGGTGCAGTCCGCGCATGCCGTGCCGGTCACAGTCCCGGCCGCTATAGAGGTGAACGCCGGCGGCGGGAGCTCTGCGTTACCGCCGGCGAAGTTCCTGATGCCAAGGCCGCCGGAGATGTTGTGATGGTGAATCGAGTTGCCGCGGATCGCGTTTCCCGTGGCGCCGGCGCCGTTTGTCTGGACGCCATCGAAGCCGTTGTAGGCGATGGTGTTGGACGCGCCAGCAGCGGTGCCGCCAATAGTGTTGCTGGCGGAGACGGCGAAGATGCCGGTGCCGTTTCCCAGCGGTGCCGTCCCGGCCGCGTCGGTGCCGATGCGGTTGCCGTGGACGGTGTTGCCGTCGCTGGCGAGGAAGATGCCGTGGCCGGAGTTGCCAGAAACGAGGTTGCCGGCTCCGGCAGCGGTTCCACCGACGGCGTTTCCCGAGGCTGTGTTCTCCAGGAACACGCCGGTGCCGTTCCCCAGCGCGGCGGTGCCGGTGGCGTTCGTGCCGATGTAGTTGCCCTGCACGGTGTTGCTGGTAGCGCCGCCCGTCATCCAGACACCGGCATAGCTGTGGCCGGATATCACGTTTCGCTGGTCGGCCAAGGTGCCACCGACGGTATTGTTGATCGCGCCGCCGCTAGACATGAGGATGCCCGCCGTGCCGTTCGGCAGCGTGGCTGTGCCCGCAGCGTTGAGACCGATGTAGTTTCCCTCGATATGTGTCGTCGTGGTGATCGAACCGACGAGATACACGCCATAGAGGTCGTTGCCGGATATGATGCTGCGTTTGCCGGCCGTCGCGCCTCCTACCCTGGTGTTCGTCGAGGCCATGACCAGCACGCCGGACAATGTGTTGCCCAGGTCAGCCGCGCCCGCCGCGTCGGTGCCCGTGTAGGTGCCCCAGATCACGACGCCGGTGGAGTTGACGATGGCGATACCGTAGGCCTGGTTCCCAGAGATGACGGGCCAGAAGATCGAGTTATCGCCTCCTATGCGGTTCGCGCCGGTGCCGGAAACATGGATGCCGGAACCGCCGTTGCCGATATCGACCGCGCCGATGAGATCGGTGCCGATGCGGCTGTTGTAGATGACGTTGTTGATGGTGCTGGCGCCTTCGATGAGCACGCCGTGGCCCGTGTTACCGGAGATAGCGTTAACGGCGGTGCCGACGTTATTGTCGTGCGCGCCCGCCAGGATGCGCACACCGTTTCCGCCGTTGGCTATCGCCGCAGCGCCGGCGCCGTTCAGGCCGATGAGGTTGGACCGCACCTCGGTGTTGGCGGTGGCGCTACCGGTGAGCTGTACACCATCCCCGCCGTTTCCGGAGACGACCTGATAGGCGCCATCGCCCCCGATGATGTTGGCCGTCCCGGAGCTGATTATGATCCCGTTCTGGCTATTGCCCAGGCCCGCAGTTTGCGCCGCGTTCAGCCCGATGTTGTTGTTGCGTACGACGTTCTGGTTTCCGGTGATGGAGACGCCGTTGCTGTCGTTTCCGGAGATCACATTCGGTGCGCTGGCGCTGCCGATGGTGTTGCCATTAGCAGTGTTGATCATGATGCCGTTGCCCACGTTCCCGATATCCACTGTGCCTGAGACATCCGTCCCGATGTAGTTGCCCGTGATCGAGTTTCCGGAACTCTCTATTAGAAGCCCGTCGCCGTTGTTACCTGAGATCACATTGCGGGTCGCGGCGGTACTCCCGCCGATTGTGTTGTTCGCAGACGTTTGGCCGACGACGATGCCAAGGATATTGCCAAATGCGTCACCGGAGGACGTCGACCCGATGTGGTTGCCAGTGACCGTGTTGCCATCGGCGACCTGCAGGAGGATTGCGCCATAGAATCCGCCACCAATCATCATGCCCTTGACGGTGCTAGTCCCTCCTTCCAGCACAAGGCCGTACCCGAACACAAACGGTTCAGCGCCGAGTCGGACGCACGGTGGGCTTGCACATTGCGTCGTCCCGTCAATGGTCACCGGCTGCTGGATGTAGGGGAGAGACTGCGTCACGACGATCGTCGTAGACCCAACGATGCTGAAGTTGATCGCGTCGCCAAGTCCCAGACCGGCGTTCACCTCTTCGATCGCGGCGCGAAGCGTGCACTCCGTGCCCGGGAACAGGTCGCCCGTGTCACAGATTAAGTCTCCGGGTGAGGCGTCGCCGCCGTCCGCGTTCGAGTCGACCGTGAAGTTGGCCGGAACTCCGGCCAACGCTGGGACGGGACGGGGTGACGGCGTGCCCGGCGCGATAGCCGCGGCGAAGGCCGCGGCCAGGGCAACAACCAGCCAGCGCAGGAGCGAGGATATCCGCGGCGCTTTGGCCTGCGACGCGGCGGACAAGCGATGCGACATAGCAGCCTCTGTGGGGCACAACGAGTTTGGGCGAGGCGGGGACGGCCCATGATGCGCCGGATACGCTGACGCCGTCAACCGACCAAGATCCTCTGATAGGGGCTCAGCCGTCAAGCTGCCGATACACTGGCCGGACATGGAGATCGCCGCCGGAGCTTCGCCCCCACCGCCGGCTGCCGGCCCGATCATCGGCGGGCGTCCTGTGCAGTGGACGCTGCGCGACGTGGGGATCGGCCTATTACTGTTCATCGGACTGCTCGTCGGCAGCCTGGTGGCCACGGCTCCTTTCATCGGGTTTGGCGAGAATTCGACAGAGTTCTACGCGGCCAGCCTGGCGGGAAGCGCGCTCTGGGAGGTCAGCCTGGTCCTCGTTGCGGTCCGCCTGACCTGGGGCAAGTACGGTGGCGGCTGGGAGCGGTTGGGGATCGGGCGGCCAGGCTGGGCTACCCTGGGTTGGGCAGCGGTGGCGTTCGCGGCGACGCTGGCGTTTGCGCTTGGCTACGACGCGGTGATCAATGCTTTCGATTTTGGCGCGCTGAAATCTGAATGCGACGACCAGCTCCCGAAGGAACTGCTCGACAACCGCACGGCGCTGATCCTGGCGAGCATCTTCGCGATAGGGTTTGCGCCGGTCTGCGAGGAGATATTCTTTCGCGGGTTCGCGTTCACCGGGATCTGGCGGGCGTGGGGTCTGGCCGCGGGCATCGTCGCCAGCGCCGCGCTGTTCTCGGTGGTGCATGTGGGGCCGAGCATGCACAAGACGATCATCCCAATCCTGGTCATCGGCGCCATCTTCGCGGCCACCTACTGGAGGAGCGGAAGCCTGTTAAGCACGATGGGGGCCCACCTTGCGAACAACGTGCTCGCCGTCATCGGCCTGTGGACCGTGGACACAATGGACTGCTGATGAATCGCATCGATGCCATGTTCGAGCGCCTGCGGGCGGAGGGGCGGACCGCCCTCATGCCGTTCATGACCGTGGGGTATCCGGACCTTGACGGCAGCGAGCGGCTTGTCAAGGCGATGGTGGAGGCGGGGGCGGACGCGATCGAGCTGGGGATCCCGTTCAGCGACCCGCTGGCGGACGGCCCGACGATTCAGCGGGCGTCGTACCGGGCGCTGCAGCAGGGCACGCACCCTCGGGATTCGCTGGACATGGTGCGACGGCTCCGGTCAAGCGGCGTTGCGGTTCCGCTGATCCTTATGGGATACTGGAACACCTTCCTCGCCTGTGGCGAGGATCGCTTTTTCTCGGACGCGGCCGCGGCCGGCGCCGACGGGCTGATCATCGTCGATCTGCCACCGGAGGAGTCGGACGCGACGCGGGCGCAGAGCCAGGCGGCGGGGTTGCACCTGATCTACCTGGCGGCGCCGACCTCGGACGATGCGCGCATCGACGAGATCGTGCCGAGAGCGTCGGGATTCATCTACTGCGTGGGCGTGGTGGGTGTGACCGGGGCGCGGGCGCAGCTCTCGCAGGAGTTGCCGGACTTTCTCCGGCGACTGCGGGCGAAGACGGGCCTGCCGCTGGCGGTGGGGTTCGGGATCTCGAAGCGCGAACACGTGGAGGCGCTGCGAGGTCTGGCCGACGCGGCCATCGTTGCGAGCGCGCTGATCGATATCGTGGAATCCTCGCCTCCCGGGGAGCGCGAGAAGAAGGTACAGGCATATGTTGAGGTGCTCACCGGCCGTCAGGAGGCCAGCACGTAACAGCTACGGCGTCCCCGTGCGGGTCTCCGGCGGCTGCGCGTGGTACTCCGCGGCCGGCGGATTTGGGCCGTATAGCTAGCGGGCGGTCGCTACGGCGACTGGCAGAGCTGACGGCGGAGCATCCGTGAGTACCAACGACCAACCGATACGACTGCGCGGGATCCGGGGCGCGACAACGGTCGAGTCCAATAGCAGAGACGAGATCCTCAGCGCTACCCACGAGCTGCTCTTAGCCCTCATCGAAGCCAACGATATTCGGCCGGACGATGTGGCCTCCGTCTTCTTCTCGACTACGCAGGACCTGAACGCCGAATTTCCCGCCGTAGCCGCCCGCGACATGGGGTGGTCGCACGCCGCCCTCATGTGCACGCACGAGATGTACGTGCCCGGCAGCCTGCAGATGTGCGTACGCGTACTGATGCACGTGAACACAGCGAGGACACAGGGCGACGTGCGTTTCGTGTACTTGCGAGGGGCCGGGGCGCTGCGGCCGGACCTCAACCCCGGATAGAGAGCGTTGAATCCGCGAGCCACAGGCCCGCACGACGGAATCGGAAGCGAGGAGGCAAGGACGATGATGGTGATTATGAAACCGGGGCACACCCCGGACGAGTTCGAAGCAGTGTTATCGAGAATCCGCGAAGTAGGGCTTGATGTTCACCCGATCGTGGGAGTCGAGCGCACGGTGATCGGCGTGGTGGGGCTGGACCGCGAGCACCCGGAGCTGGCCGATGACATCGAGGTGATGCCCGGCGTCGAGGGGACGGTGCCGATCAGCTCGCCGTTCAAGCTCTGCAGCCGCGAGTTTCGGGGCCACGACACGATCGTCGACATCAACGGCGTGAAGGTGGGCGAGGGGACGGTCACGGTGATCGCGGGGCCCTGTGCGGTCGAGAGCGAAGAGCAGATCATGAAGGCGGCGCGGGCGGTCAAGGAGCGCGGCGCCTCGATGCTGCGGGGCGGGGCGTTCAAGCCGCGGACCTCGCCCTACAGCTTCCGCGGCCTGGAGGTGGACGGGCTGAAGCTGCTGGCGAAGGCGCGCGAGGCCACGGGCCTGCCTGTGGTGACGGAGGTGATGTCCGAGGCGACGGTGGGCGTCGTAGCGGAGTACGCGGATGTGCTGCAGATCGGCACACGCAACGCGCAGAACTTCTTCCTGCTGGAGGAGGTGGCGCGCACGAAGAAGGCGGTGCTGCTGAAGCGGGGCATGTCGTCGTCGATCCAGGAGTGGCTGCTGGCGGCTGAGTACATCCTGGCGAAGGGCAACCCCAACGTCATCCTGTGCGAACGCGGCATCCGGACGTTCGAGACAGCGGCGCGGAACACAATGGACATCAACGCGATACCGCTTGTGAAAGAGCTGAGCCATCTGCCGGTGGTCGCCGATCCGAGCCACGGCACCGGCAAGCGCCGTCTCGTCGAGCCGGTGGCGCTGGGAATGATCGCGGCGGGGGCGGACGGGCTGATCCTCGAGGTGCACCCGAGCCCGGAGCATGCGCTGAGCGACGGGGCGCAGTCGCTGGACTTCGACATGTTCGCGAGCGTGATGGCGAACGTCGCGAAGGTCGCGGCGGCCGTCGGCAAGCGACTGGAATCGGCAGAGATCGCGTTGCGCTAACAGGCGGATGCACGCAGCGTGCGCACATAACCTTTGCAGAGGGCCCGGATTAACGGGCCCTCGCGCATTTGCTCCGCGAACGTGACTCGCTGCTATCCTGATCTGTTCGCTGGATCGCGACGGATAAGGAGGAGCTATGAGCATCGATTGGAGCGCCGTGAACTGGCAGCGCTGGGCCGAAACCGGGTGGACGCATGGCATCCGCGTCGTTGTCGTCGCCGTCGCCCTCTTGATCGTGCTTCGCATCGCGCGCCGGGTGATCCGCCCGGCGATCGAGCATGCCGTATCGGCCCAAATGGAGGGCCAGCCTGAGGTCGAGATCAACAAGCGAGGGAGATTGTACACTTGACGCAAGGCGGGGTAAAATCTGTCGATGCGCAATCCCGTCCTCCGGACGTGCGGTCAATTCGCTGCTCTATGTCTGCGACCCGTTCCGTGGGGAGCAGACATGGGAGACCGCGTGCAGAACGTAATATCGTTTCTGCTGGTTCTAGGACTTATTCCATTCAATCTCGTTGAGCGGCAACACGTTCAGCAATTCGTCGATAGTGTGCCAGGTGGTCGGCCCAGCGTGACGCTGGGCTTGCTCCTGCTTTTGGTTACGTCGGCGGCACTACAACTCATATGGAGAGATGTCCGGCGAGATGACTGGGTTGATATCAGTCGCGGTGTGGAGCAACGAATCGTCAGTGCGCGTGACTTAGAGGCACGTTATCCGCTCGATCATCCTGAAGATCTGAAAGGATTGGATTATCTCGGGGTGTTTGAACGGACGTTGTATTGGATGGCGGATGTTATCAACTGGGGTACAGAGAGTGCGGCATTTATCGAGAAGCATTGGGGCTTTCCAGAAGCGTCGCAGTTCAAACTGAAGACAGTCCCACTTGTTTATCCGTTGCCGCCCGATACAGCGATCAACCGAAAGGATTTACCGACGAATCTCAAACTCATGGTGTCTGATCGTCGAGAGCAATTCGAGGAATTGCAAAGAGGGATCGCCGCCCGTGTTAAGCCTCGCTAACCAGCTCCGCGTAACGCAGTGTCTCGGCATCCAGCAGCCGCTTGATGGTGTCTCGGAACAGATACGGGTTCTCACGGTTGTTGAAGCGGAAGCTCATTTCGTCGAGATATGCGGGAAGGTGCTTGGTGCTGAGTTGGTGGTAGCTACCGACAATCGACCGCTTGAACAGACTCCAGACGCCCTCAATGCTCTGCGTGTGTACGTCAGCGCGCACCCATTCGTCCTGCGAGTGGTTGACGCTTTCGTGTCGCGTGTTTGTATCCCCGATACCCGCATACCCCGCCCAATCATCGGTGTAGACGGCCTCGGCGTCGTCAGCGACAACGGTACTGATGAAGTTGTGAAGCGTCTTGCGGTTGCGGCGCTTCTCAATCTTGAACCGCACATCGCCGCCGCGCTCCATCGCACCAAGCACCATGGTCTGTGTCTTGGTGCCGCGCCCAACGCCCTTCTTCTTGCCGCCGATCCACGTCTCGTCCGCTTCGATGATGCCGGTGAGTTGGATCGGGTTCACATCGCGCATCGCTGCGCGGATGCGGTGCGACAGATACCACGCCGTCTTGTAGGACACGTTGAGCATCCGCTTGAGTTGGTTGGAGCTGATGCCCTTCTTGCTTTCGGTGATAATGTACGTGGCGAGGAACCACTTCCAGAGCGGAAGGTGCGTGTCAGAGAACACGGAGCCGACGAGTACCGAGAACTGGTAGCGGCATGAGTCACAGTCGAACTGGCCGCGCTTTTTGATGCGGGAGATAGCCATGGAACCACAACGCAGACATGCGATGCTGTTCGGCCAGCGCAACTCCTCAAGGTACGTCCGGCACTTCTCGTCGGTGCCATATTCTTCGATGAGAGAGACGAGATTCATGTCCATGGGGTGCCTCGATGACTAAGCGCAAGAAGCCCGACCAACTGACCACTGAGGAGGCGATCAAGCGTCTGTTTCCCGGCAAGGTCATCAAGGAAGTGAAGCGCGAAATAGACGAGGCTCACGACCATGACCAAGACCGAAGATCAACCTCTACCAAGCATTCTAAGTGAGGTTTGCCCCTGTGTCAAGTATACAACCCCCCAAGCGAGTTGACACGCTCACCGCGGTCGCCTATGGCGCTGTCTGGATCCTGGCTGTCCTGGTCGGGCTGATGACCACGCTCCCAGAGTTCGGGATCAACACCACCGCGCTCCTCGCCGGGACCAGTCTCGCCGGATTGGCGATCGGCTTCGGCGCTCAGAGCCTGGTGAAGGATTTCATCAGCGGCCTGTTCGTCCTCGTCGAGAACCAGTACGCGAAGGGCGACGTGGTGAACATCGGGGGCGTCGGCGGGCTGGTGGAGGACATCACGCTTCGGCGCACGGTGCTGCGGGACCTTGACGGGGCCATCCATTCTGTGCCGAACGGCCAGGTCACGGTGGCCAGCAATCTCACCCGCACGTGGTCCCGGGCCAACATGGTCGTGACCGTCTCCTACGACGAGGACACCGACCATGTCTTCGGCGTCATCAACCGGGCCGGGGAGGAGCTGGGGCGCGACCCTGACTGGTCCGGCGACATCATCGAAGCGCCGAAGGTCATCGGGATCGAAAGCTTTGGGGACTCCGGCGTGGACATCCGGATCCTGGGCGTGACGCAGCCGATCCGGCAGTGGGACGTAATGCGGGAACTGCGGCGCCGGCTGAAGCTCGCCTTCGACCGTGAAGGCATCGAGATCCCGTTCCCCCACCGGACACTGGTGACGCACGGACAGAAGGCCGCGGATGGCCTCGTGGTCCGGGTGGCGGACGACAGGCCGCGGCAGTCGGCTGTGCCGGTGCGACCATGACGAGGCGCGGCGCGCGTTTGTTGATCGCCGGTGGCCTCGTGTTCGCGGCAGCCCTCGCCGCGTGCAACGGGGATGGCGGCACGGAGGCCACTACGACGCCGCCTCCCGTCTCACCGACGGCGGCTCCACCCACCGCTACTCCTCCTACGCCCACGGTCGCCCCGCGCGACGTGACGATACGGCTGGAGGCGCCGGTGCCGGCAGCGCCGGCGGCCGGGCAGACGTTCACCATCAGCGTCCGCATTCTCGGGGCTGCGAATCTGGGGGCGTACCAGTTCTCGCCGGCGTATGACAGCGGGCTGCTGGAGCTGGTGTCGATGCAGGACGGCGGGTTCCTGGGCACGACGGGGCGGGTGCCGACGTGCAGCACCGAAGGGGTGCCCGGTGGGCAGTCGACGTTCTACTGCGTGACGCTGGGCGCGGAGCCGGCCGGGCCGAGCGGCGACGGGGCGCTGGCGCTGTTGCAGTTTCGCGCACTGGCGGCCGGGACGACGGAGGTGACGCTGGAGCGGGCAAGCGCGACGATGCCGGACGCGCGCGATCTGCCGGTGGTGGTGGAGGCGGTCGCGGTGGCAGTGGCACTTTGAGCAGAACGCGATTGGCCGCAGAATCCGGCCATTCGCATCCGTTACACTGAAGCCGATTCCACGAACATTCGCCTGTTTGGAGACGAATGAGCTTCGGCCCCGAGGCTGGGCCTCCAACCTCTTCCAACCTCCAGGCAACCAGAAGGGGAGGATCCGAGATGGTCGCGACGAACGAACCCACCCGCACCGGCCCGAACCCGAACGGGTCCTTCGGCGGAGCGCACGCCGACGCAGGGGCGCTGACGGGCACCTGGGCGGTCAAGAAGGGCCTGGCCCAGATGCTGAAGGGCGGTGTCATCATGGACGTCGTCACGCCCGAGCACGCGAAGATCGCCGAGGAGGCGGGCGCCTGCGCCGTCATGGCGCTGGAGCGCGTGCCGAGCGACATCCGCGCGCATGGCGGCGTGGCGCGGATGTCGGATCCGGACATGATCACCGGCATCATCAACGCCGTCACGATCCCCGTAATGGCGAAGGCCCGCATCGGCCACTTCGTCGAGGCGCAGGTGCTGGCGTCGCTGGGCGTCGACTACATCGACGAGTCGGAGGTGCTGACGCCGGCCGACGAGGCGCACCACATCGACAAGCACCAGTTCAAAGTGCCGTTCGTCTGCGGGTGCCGGAACCTCGGCGAGGCCCTCCGCCGCATCAGCGAAGGCGCGGCGATGATCCGTACGAAGGGCGAGGCGGGCACCGGGAACGTCGTCGAGGCGGTGCGCCACATGCGCGACCTGTGGGACGGCATCCGCAAGCTGCAGAACATGCCCGAGGACGAGCTGTACGCCGCCGCAAAGGAGCTGGCGGCGCCCTACGAGCTGGTGAAGTACGTGCACGACAACGGCAAGCTGCCGGTGGTGAACTTCTCGGCCGGCGGCATCGCGACGCCGGCGGACGCGGCGCTGATGATGCAGTTGGGCGCGGAGGGCAACTTCGTCGGGAGCGGCATCTTCAAGTCGGAGAACCCGGAGAAGATGGCGAAGGCGATCGTGAAGGCGACGACACACTTCCGCGACGCAGCGATCATCGCCGAGGTGTCGCGCGGGACGGGCGAGGCGATGAAGGGGCTGGAGATCAGCGCCATTCCGGAGGCGGAGATCCTCGCCAAGCGCGGCTGGTAGAGGCAGGATCCGAAGGCTGCACACAAAGGCTCCATGATGGAGCCTTTGTTGTGTTACCGTCTCGCGGGAGGACGCACGAGATGGAACCTCACCTGACGCACCTGTTCATGGAGGTCGGCGACCTCCAGCGCGCGAAGTGGTTCTGGACTGAGGCGCTGGGCCTGCGACTGCTCGACGACCGTGGGGTATACATCGCCGTCGGAGGCAACGGCGGCTTCGCCATCGGCATCGAGCAGGTACCCGCCGCACACGTTTCCGCAAGCGGCCCGGAGCTCACCCTGCGGGTCGATGACGTCGACGCGACCGCCGCGCGACTGGCGGTGCTCGGCATCGAGATCATCGAGGGCCCTGCCGACCAGCCGTGGGGCGCGCGCCATGCCTGGCTCCGCGACCCCGACGGGCGGCGGATGTCGATCTACAGCTCCTCGGGCACGATCATGGACGCCCGGTAGAAGGCTTCCGAGCTCCAGGCTGCAATCCAGTTCCGCACGTTGGGGTTGACATGTGACCTATCCGTCACCTATCATCGCCTCGTGGAAGCTGTCTTCAAGGCCCTCAGCGACCCCAACCGACGGCTGCTCCTCGACCGGCTCTTCGAGCGTGATGGCCAGACGCTCACCGAGCTGGAGGCGGAGCTACCGGCGATGACGCGGTTCGGCGTGATGAAGCACCTGCGGGTGCTCGAGGCCGCCGGACTGGTCACGACCCGCCGCGCGGGCCGAGAGAAGTTCCACTATCTCAACCCCATACCCATTCGCCTCGTGCTGGACCGCTGGATCAGCAAGTACGCAGGGCCCTGGGTGGAGGCGGTCACGGGACTCAAGAACTCACTGGAGGCAGAACAGGTGGAAGCACCGAAGCACGTCTACGAGCTCTACATCCGCACGACGCCCGAGCGGCTGTGGCAAGCGATCATCAATCCCGAAGTGACGAAGCACTACTTTGGCGGCACGGTCGTGTCGGACTGGCGCGCCGACTCGCCGTACAGCTACACGCACAACAACGGCTGGAAGATGCACTACGGCACCATTCTGGAGGCGGACCCGCCGCGGCGACTCGTGCAGACGTTCGAGCACGACTACTCGGACGAGCACGGTGGCGGGCCCGACGATACGTCGCGCGTGACGTGGGAGATCGAACCGATGGGCGACGTGTGCAAGCTCACGCTGACGCACGACAACTGGGCCATCGCGTCGAAGTCGTATCGCTCAGCCGGCACGGGCTGGCCCATGATTCTCAGCGGCCTCAAGACGCTGCTGGAGACCGGGCAGGAGCTGCAATTCAGCGAACCAGAGCAGGCAGCGAGCGCGTAGACCCGGGGAGGCAGAACGTGGCAAACCTGGATCACGAGGTGTGGATCAACGCACCCGTGGCAACCGTCTACCAGGCGATCTCATCGGCGGAGGGGCTCAGCGCGTGGTGGGCTCCGCACACCGCGACCGAAACCGACGCAGGTCTGGTATTTGCGCACCACCCGGGCCCCGAGCACGGCGAAGTACAGATGAAAGTGGTCGAGCTAGAACCGGACCGGCGGGTCGAGTTGGAGGTCGTGAGCACGCATCCCAAGAGCAGTCCGGCGTCCGCGTGGACGGGGACGCATCTCGTGTTCGAGATAAGCGAACGGGAGAATCCGGGGGCATCGCGCGGCGTCACTGACGCGAGCCCGCATCTGACGGTGCTCGATTTCCGGCACTCGGGCTGGGATGAGAGCAGCGAATACCTCGGGTTCTGCAACTTCGCCTGGGGCCAGGTGCTGATGGCGCTCCAGCAGTGGTGCGAATCCAAGTAAGCGCGGCGCCTGTGGCGGGCCCGGAGGCCCCCCGCGAACTCGGTGCGAGCGGTCGTTCATCGCCAACAGTTCCGCTTCCAGATGGTCTGATGCTGGACGGCCCGCCGCTCAGGCGCGAGAATCGCCGCATGCGCTTACCGCTCTCCGGCATACGCGTGCTCGATTTGACCGTGTACCAGCACGGGCCATACGCCTCGACGATACTGGCCAACCTTGGCGCGGACGTGATCAAGGTCGAGGAGGTGCAGTCGGGCGATCCGGGGCGGTACGCGTGGTACAGCCGGGAGACGGGGCTCAGCAGCTTTTTCGAGGCGCACAACCACGGCAAACGATCCATCGCGCTGGACCTGAAGCATCCGCGCGGTCGCGAGGTGTTTCTGCGGCTGGCGAGGAGCAGCGACGTGATGCTGCACAACTTCCGGATCGCGGCGGTCGAGCGGCTGGGGCTCGACTACGGCTCGATCGCAACGGTGAACCCCGGCATCGTGTACGTGCAGGCCTCGGCGTACGGACCGGCGGGCGAGGAGCGGGACGCGGGGGCGTTCGACTACATCGCGCAGGCACGCGGCGGCTTCGCGAGTACCAACGGCGAGCCAGACCACCCGCCGCTGCCGTCCGTCGTGGCGATCGGCGACCAGAGCGGGGCGCTGCACGCGTGCATCGCAGCGCTGGCCGGGCTGGCGGGCCGGGCAGCCACCGGCGCGGGCGCGAAGTACGACACGTCACTGCTGGGCAGTATGCTGGCGCTGCAGTCGTTCGACATCGACAACTACCTGTTCACGGGCGAGCTGCGGGAGCGGTTCTACAACGGCGGTACGCGGCCATTCTGGCGCGTCTATCGGGCGGGCGACGGGAAGTGGTTCGTCATCGGCATGCTGCTGGACCGCGCGTGGCCGGAGGTGTGCGAGGTCATCGGGCGCCCGGAGATCGCGCGGGACGAGCGGTTCGATACGTACCGCAAGCGGATGTTCGAGCACGCTCCTGCGCTGATGCAGATCCTGGAGGAGGCGTTCCTGGCCGCGCCGGCCCGGGACTGGATCGAGCGGCTGAACGCGATCGGCATGCTGGCGGCGCCGGTGCAGGACCACGCTGAGGTCGCGCGCGACCCGCAGGTGCTGGCGAACAGGTACGTCCAGCCGGTCGAGCGCCCGGGCGGCGAGCCGGTGACGATGGTCAGCATCGGCGTCACGATCGATGACGAGCCGGTGCCGATCCCGCGGCTGGCGCCGCAGCTAGGTGAGCACACGGAGGAGGTGCTACTGGAGCACGGGTATTCGTGGGAGGAGATCGCGGACCTGCGCGTGGCGGGCGTGATTGGGCCCCGGGGAACAGACCGCTAACGGAGGGCTGGCGCGACAACGTCCTTCCGGAGCTTGCCGTACCAGCGCGCGAACGCGAGCCAGTCGCGGAGCCTACCCTTCTTGCGTGCGCCCAGGAGGCGCCGCTGGAACTCGGTCGCGTGGGCGACCGTCAGACGGTACTCGTGATCAACCTTCCCGTGGAAGCCGTCGACAACCAGCGTCTGGCCGTCGACGTACATGACGGTGTAACCGGGGGACTCCTGCTCGCCCGGCGGCGGGACGAGCCGAACGTGCATCAACATCTCGGCGCGGCCGACCTTGAACAGCAGTTCGCGCAGGAACCGATTGCGGATTGCGGGCCGGCGGAAGGCTCCGCGGGCTGCCGGCGCGGCGAGATGCGTCATGATCCGGTACTGTTCGCGCTCGTCGAGCGCGCCGTCGGCTATATCGGCGAGGAGCGCCTCGACGTCCGCTTCCTCAACATCGACCACGAAATCCAACGCAGCCTCATCGATTCCGGGTTCGAACAGGATAGCCGCACCGTTGTGGATGCAGGTGAAGCCCTCTCCCGTGTCCAGCACACGCACACCGGCACGCTCGAAAAGGCCGCGAAAGAAGGCGACGGCCTGGGGAGGCTGCATCGCGGTCTGGAACCTCTCCATGGTCGGTGTCATCAGGTCCTCCTGCACGCCGGGACGAGGCGTATCAGCGAGCCTATGGCCCGTGACGCATCGCCGTCAAGCCCGGCCGCGCGGGGTTCGATACGATGAATCCGTGACGACACCTACGGTTGGCGTGCTGGCGCTGCAGGGCGACTTCGCGGAGCACATCGAGATGCTACGGCGGCTTGGCGTGGGCGCGGTGGAGGTGCGGTTGCCGGCGCAGCTGGCCCACATCGATGCGCTGATCATCCCGGGCGGGGAGAGCACGACCATCACACGGCTGCTGGACATCTACGAGCTGCGTGAGCCGATCCGGCGGCTGGGCCTCGAGGGTCTGCCGATCTGGGGCACCTGCGCGGGGGCGATCGTGCTGGCGAGGCAGGCGACGGAGCTCGACCGGCCGAACCTGGCGCTGATGGACATCGACGTGCGCCGGAATGCGTTCGGGCGGCAGGTGGATTCGTTCGAGGAGGAGATCCACATCGAGGGCGTCGACGGCGCGCCGTTCCACGCCGTGTTCATCCGCGCGCCGGTCATCGAGCGCTGCGGCGCGACGGTCGACGTGCTGGCGACGCTGGAGAACGGCGCCATCGTGGCGGCGCGGGAGGGGCGGCTGCTGGCTACGTCGTTTCATCCGGAGCTGACGGGCGATACCCGCTTCCACGCGCTGCTCGCGAAGCTGGCGGCGGTCTACCACGACGAGCGCTCCTGTCCGGCGAAGTAACGCGAATCTAGGCCCGCTGGGCCCGCGCCGATATCCAGCGCGCGGCCGCTGTCACCAGAAGAACCGCCGCGACAATCGCGAACACGGGAATGTCCGTGTCGTTTCCACCGTGGTCGCTGTCCATGATGTGCGAAGCGAGGTGCACGACCGCAGCAGCCGCGGCTCCGGCAAGAACAATGAGCTTCGCGTCGCTCCACCACGCCGCGAGCAACAGCGCCACGCCAATGCCTATCTGGAACGCGCCGATATCATGCACGAAATGCCGGTTGTAGGGCTCGAAGGGCGCCAACTCCCGGTAGAACGACTCGGGATCGAGGAGGGCCCAGCCGCCCGGGCCGAGGAAGAACAGGCCGCCGAGCACGAGGACGAGCGTTACGATTCGGTCTGCTGCCACGCGTCCCTCCGGGGTCTTCGGCATCGGTGGGTGGGGTTGCCGCCGAACGGTATTGCGGCGAACGTACTCCAGCCTCCCGTGAGCGTCAATCGGCGCGGGCGTGCCTCGGTGGCCCCTTCCGCGATCGCCTACACTGAAGGGCAGATGGTGAAGAAGCAGAGCCGGCCCTGATGGCACACACGGCACGCACCGTCCTGCCGACCGACCTCGTCGCCCTCGTCTCGTACGACGGGAAGGTGTACGCCAACGAGGCGATGACGCGCGACCGCATCGGCACGCAGGATTCACCGCACCCGCTGGAGGCGGCGCTGGAGCAGTGGTTCAGCTTCGCCACCGGGCGCCACACGTGCGTCAGCGTGAAGGGGGCGACGCTACGGGGCCTGGTTTCGGCCAGAAAGCGCACGACCAAGCAGGCGTGGGAGATCGACTGCCTGATCGACGCCGCCGAGGGCGATAACTCCGTCCTGATGAGCCTGCTGGACCGGATGACGGAGGCAGCGGGCAGATCCGGGGCGATGCGGCTGTTCCTGCGGCTTCCGGCGGGCGGCGACACTGAGATCGCCTCGACGCGGAGCGCGTTCGCGCCGTATGTGCGGGAACGCGTCTACCGCCGGGACGTGGACAAAGACGCCCACATGAAGGCACCGGACGTGCTGCGGCGACGCACAAGAGCCGATCCTTATGCGGTGTTCCAGCTCTACAACGAGCTGGTCCCGCCGGAGGTGCGCCGGCATGAGGGCATGACGTTCGGCGAGTGGACGGCAGCACAGGAGAGCCTGGGCCGCGGGACGCAGTACGTGATGGACGACGGCGGGCGGGTGCGCGGGTGGCTGCGGGTTGCGGGCGACGGCGACATCGGCCGGTTCGATGTGCTGGGGAGCCGGGAGGTGCTGGACGGCCTGCTGGAGGCGGCGCTGGCGAAGGTGGCCAACCGCGATCGGGCGGTGACGATCGTGCCGGAGTACCAGGTGGAGCTGGCATCGCGGCTCGAGCGGCTGGGGTTCGAAGCGGCGGAGGAATACACGGTGCTGTCGCGCAGGACAGTACGGCCGGTGAAGGAGCGGGTGAAGGTGCCCGCGGCGGTGCAGACGACCTTTGGATAACGAGATGGTAGAGCGCATCATCACGGACGACCTGGACCTGCTGCTGAACGCGCTGCCTCCGCACGTGAGCGACCCGCTGCGCCGCGCCGAGGACAACACCGGCCTGCTGGAAGTGGTGATGGACCTGGGCCGCAAGCCGGAGGCGCGTTATCCGGGACGCGAGCTGGTGCTGTCCGACCGCGAGGTGTCGGCCGAGGACATCGAATATGTGGTCGCCCGCATCGGCGAGTTCGGCGACGACAACCGCGCGGGCATCGAGCGCACCCTGCACCGGATCTCCTGCATCCGGAACCGCCGGGGCCGCATCGTGGGCCTGACGTGCCGGGTGGGACGCGCGGTCTACGGGACGATCCGGGTCATCGAGGACCTGGTGAAGACGGGCAAGAGCATGCTGATGCTGGGACGCCCCGGCGTGGGCAAGACGACAATGCTGCGCGAGGTCGCACGCGTGCTGGCCGACGACATGAACAAGCGCGTCGTCATCGTGGACACGTCGAATGAGATCGCGGGCGACGGGGACATCCCGCACCCGGCCATCGGCCAGGCACGGCGCATGCAGGTGAGGACGCCAGCGCTGCAGCACGCGGTCATGATCGAGGCCGTCGAGAACCACATGCCGGAGGTCATCGTCATCGACGAGATCGGGACGGAGCTGGAAGCGGCAGCGGCACGCACCATCGCCGAGCGGGGCGTGCAGCTGGTAGCGACGGCGCACGGCAACGAGCTGGAGAATCTGATCATGAACCCGACGCTGGCCGATCTGGTCGGCGGGATCCAGTCAGTGACCCTGGGCGACGAAGAGGCGCGGCGGCGCGGCACGCAGAAGTCGATCCTGGAGCGGAAGGCGCCGCCGACCTTCGACATCGTGGTGGAGATCCAGAGCTGGGATCGCGTGGCGGTGCACCGCGATGTCGCGGAGACGGTGGACGCCATGCTCCGCGGCTACAGGATGCCGGCGGAGGTTCGCGAGCTGGACGAGAACGGCGAGATCCGCGTGCTGGAGGTGCCGCGCAGCATTCCAGCGGAGATGCGGATGGAGCGCGACCGGCGCCCTTACGTGCTGGGCCGACGCGGGGCGACGGACGAACGCGCAGACCACCCCCCTATCGCCCCGGGGGGCGATGATCAGCCCTTTCGGCGCGTCTACCCGTTCGGGATCTCGCGGAAACGGCTGGAACAGGCGGTCCGGGAGACGGGGGCGCGGGTAGCCATCGCCGATGAGCTGCGAGACGCCGATACGGTCATCACGCTTCGGTCGTTCTTCCGCCGCAAGCCCCAGTCGTTACGCGACGCGGAGGCGCGCGGGATTCCCATCTACGTCCTGAAGACGAACGCGGTCGCGCAGATCGAGCAGGGCCTGCTCTCGATGCAGGGGCGGCTGGACGGCGGCGAGGTGGGCGCGCCCATGCAGTACGCGATGCAAGAGGCGGAGGACGCGATCACGACGGTGCTGAACCAGGGCGACCCATCAATCGAGCTGACGCCGCAGAACGCGTACATCCGCCGGCTGCAGCACCAGCTGGCCCAGCGCTACAACCTTGTGTCGCGCAGCGCCGGCCGCGAGCCGTATCGCAGGGTGCGCATCTTCAAGGACGATCCCGGCGGCGAATGGCCCGCCGACGAGCGATGGTAGCTCCCGCATACGTGAACCGCATCGAAGGATTGGCCCGGCAAGCTACTGCACCTTTATGAACCCGCGCATCTGCTGCGGATGCACCGAGCACTTGAACGAGTAGGCGCCCGGACCGCCAAGCGTGAAGGTAAGGGTCTGCAAGATCGGACCGGTGCCGAGAGCGGAACCGCCGATCGGGGCACCGCCGGGGTCGAAAATGGCGATGTCATGCGTGACGCCGTCGTCCTGGTTGTCGAACGTCAGGGTGACCGTGGCCCCGGCGGGGAGTGTGACCGATGGCGGCGAGAACAGCGTGTTGATCGCCGCGATTGTGAGCGTCGTCCCGCTTGCCGGAGGGGGTGGTGGCGGAGGTGGCGGTGCTGTCGCCTCCGTGGGCGCCGGCACGGGGGTCGCCACGGCTGCCGGCACCGGGGCTGTCGGCGGCACCAGCGCGGGCGTGGCCGATGGCACAGGCGTCCGCGTTGACTGTGTCGCGACGGCCGTAGTCACTGACACGGATGTCGACGTTGGCGCGGGCTTCGTGCCCTGAGCCGTGGCTGTCGGCGACCTGTCGGCCGTCTGGCCGCCTCCGCCGCACGCCGCCGCCAGCACGGAAAGGGCAACGCCCGCGGTGATGCACAGCCAGTGAATGCTCGGCCGGTTCATGATTCGCTCCATTCGATCCCCAGGGGCGCGGCTCCCGGAACCTGCGGTCAGCCTCCGGCCGGCGGAGCGCCGGGCGGATCGGACTTCCGGCTGATACCGGCTCCGGCCCGCGTGCGAGACAGGGACCGGCACAACATATGCCGGTCCCCGTCCTCACGCCTATCCGTGTCGGTTAGCGCCGGGCCACCGCCACCGCCGCGCCGGTGCACGCCACGCCGGCCACTCCGGCGAGCAGCACCAACCAGATTAGAGGCGAGGAGCCATCGCCGGCCGTCCCTGTGCCACTTCCCGTGTCAGGTGCGGTGATGACGCCTGAGGAGCGCGGCGGTACTGGCGCCGGGGGGCCAGTCGTCGGCGCCGGGGCCGGGGGCGACTCCGGTTCGAGCGACGAGAAATTCTCGATCTTCAGGATCTCGCCGTCGAACACACCGGGGATGCTCACGCCGTTGTTCGAGACGTACGCGGTGTCGCCATCGAAGATGAGAAAGGTCGAAAGGTTCAGCCCGTCGACGACGGGCGACATCGTGCCGTCGCCGTTCACCTTCAGGATCTTTCCGGTGAAGACATCCCACGGAATCATGCTGGGATCCGCGGCCTGGTCGCCGAAGGTCACAGCGTAGAGCTGGCCGCCCGGGCCGAACTCGACATCGGTGACGGAGCTGAAGCCGTCGGCGATCTCGGTGATGTTGCCGGTGGGGAAGCCGACACTGTAGACGTTGCCGTCCTCCGCGGTGAACGGGAACTGACCCAGGGCCCCAACGTAGAGGGGTCCGCTGGCCTGGGAGGCGATGCCTGTGGTCACGGGGTGGCCGCTGAACTCCGCCAGGCGCGAGATGTCGCCTTCGGCGGTCACCTTGATCACCTGGTTCTGGTTGCCGTCGACCACGAGGAAGGCGCCATCGCGCACGATCATCGCGTACGGGTTGCCGCCGATCTCGATGTCCAGCTGTGTGCCGTTTGTGACATCGGCGATGGGGTTTTCGAGGTTGAACTCGCCGATGTCTGCGATCAGATGGATGGATCCATCCGCATCGACGCGGTAAATGCCAGTCGGGTTGTCAGGAAAGCCGTAGCCTTCGCCGCCGTGGGTCTGCACGTAGTACAGCTTGCCGCCGAGGAAGGCGACATCGGCCGGGCCCACGGAGTCGCCCTCAGGGCCCGCCTGCGAGGGAAGCCCATCGACGACGGTGGTGCGGGTACCGGTCGCGGGATCGACCTTCGAGATGCGGCCCGTGAAGCCATTGAAGTACTCAGCACCATCAACGGTGATCTTGGTTTCGCCGCCGGTGCCGGCCTCGGCGACGTAGAGCATGCCGTCGGGGCCGAACTTCAGTCCGCGGGGGCTCAGCAGCCCGCCGACGACCTGGGTCGGCCCTGCTGAGGGATCCTGCGCTAGTGCGGTGTGGCCGGCGAACGCGTAGGCCGCCGCGAGCAGCGCGAGCGGCAGTATAAGCCATCGTAGCTTCATCTTGCTCTCCTCCTGAACCTGAATCGTCCTGTAGAACGGGCTGTTAGCGGTCCGCCTGCGCCACCCGTCAAGCAAGCAAGCCGCCGGATTGAGCGATTATACGCTGGAGATATGCACCGGAGAATAGGTCTTTGGGCCGAGTGCGAGGATCCTTTCCTGCTCTGCGCTTCCTGCGGACTAACGCCAATCGAGCATCGGGACGGGTGTCAGGCGCTTTCTGCGGCCCAGAGTGTTTGATAACGGTCGCCGCGGATGGCGTCCACGGTGGCGTTATGTTCGCGCCTGTAGAGGTCTTTCAGGGCGGCGTCGCAAGTGTCGGCGGCGCCTTCGAAGCCTGAGGCGACGATGCGGCATCGGATGCGGTCCCAGACGCCGCTTTCCTCGAGGTAGCGGATGCTGTGGGGCCATCCGAAGAACATGAACTGCTTCGGCAGGCCCAGGCTGGGGCGGTGCTGGCCGAGCCAGAAGAAGCGCTCCTCAACAGTAGGAACGGGATCGACAATAGCGACCATGGGCAGGCCGCAGGGGCCATCGGGATCGGCGTCATCGTGCCGCGTATCGATGAGCACGCGCTCCGAAAAGAGCCGGAATCCTACCGCGAACACGTCGGCGTTCTTGATGATGTGGTCGATCTGCCCCAGGTCCACGAGCAGCCCGTTCTCCGTGTACATGTCGATGGTCCTCAGTCGTCGGTTATCGGTCGTCAGTTCACTGTCTTCGGTTCACAAATGTCCGTTCTCAGTTTGGCACGCGCCCGTGCGGCTCAGGTAAGCCACACGGGCGCGATTGATCTCCACCGTCCACTGGTCACCCTTCACCGAGAACCGTGAACCATGCCTAGTACATCGGCGGAGCGCCGGGCGGCATGCCTGGGCCCGCGTTCTTCTCCGGCAAGTCGGTGACCAGGCAGTTCGTGGTGAGCACCATGCCGGCGATGGAGATCGCGTTCTCGAGCGCGGCGCGCGTGACCTTCAGCGGGTCGATGATGCCCTTCGTGATCATGTTGCCGAACTCGTCCTT
>Ga0326597_10003861_pt1 | contig 21317 bp, 9 predicted proteins | sample RVTome_12_FD_203789 | JGI IMG/M metagenome (GOLD analysis project Ga0326597, IMG submission 203789) | Soil microbial communities from uranium-contaminated site in the Upper Colorado River Basin, Wyoming, United States - RVT100D185 | ecosystem: Environmental > Terrestrial > Soil > Contaminated >...
GTTCGCATCGCCGGCGCCTCGGATCTGATCGCCCGGGTAGTTCGCGGCGTACGCCGCGATCCACAACGGTGTGGCCCCCCGAAGGTCGCCCGTGCCGCACGCGAAGGGCTCGAACGCTCCCTTCTTCGGGTAGCCGATGTAGCTCATGATCATGGCCGATGTCGTCGTGCGCGCATTTGGATCGGCGCCGCGAGCGAGCAGGGCGTTCACCAGCTCGAGCCTGTGACTGAGGCTGAGCCCGGCCCGGTTCATGAACCCTGCTCCGTATGGGCTGCTGTCGCCGTGGCGCCGCTGCCAGTCGCCCAGCCACAGATTCACCGGACCAGCCGCGGCGTGCAGGGCGCGAACACCGTCCATGGCGCCGTTCGGGTCGGCGCCCTGCTCGATCATGAACAGGGCGAAATCCTTCTGACCGCTGACAATCGAGAACGGAAGCACGTGCGTGCCGTCGGTCCCGGTTTCGTTGACGTTCACGCCCGCCGCGATCAGCGCCCTGGCCATCTCGATGTCGCCGTTGCGGGCGGCGATCAGCAGCGGCGTGAAGCCCTTGGCCGTCGACTCATGGGCGTCGGCGCCGCCCTCGATGAGCACGGATGCGATGTCCGGATGCGGTCCGGCGACGGCCCACATCAACGCGGTGGCCTTCGTCTCGCTCGTCGCGGCATTGACGTTCGCGCCGCGGGCCAAGAGTGCCTTCACCACCTGGACGTTCCCCGTCCGCGCGGCAGTCATGAGCGGGGTGAGCCCGCTCTTCTGGGCCGCGTTCGGATTGGCGCCGGCGGCCAGCAGCTTCTCGATCATCGCGGCACCGGCATTCTCGGCGGCCCGCGAGAGCGCCGTGACCCCGTAGTCGTCGGCGGCATTCACGTTCGCGCCCGCGCGCAGCAGCAGATCGACGGCCTCGAGGTCGTTCCAGTGAGCCGCCCAGAGGAGCGCCGTCACACCGTCGGGCCGGGAGGCGTTGACGTCGACGCCCTCTTTGAGCAGGGCTCGAAGCGCCGTGGTGTCCTGTTCCGCGGCGGCCGTGACGAGCCGCAGATCGGGAGTGGCTGCCTTCGCCACGCCGGCGAACGTCAGCAGCGAGATCAGGCAAGAGGCACCGAGAAATGTGACCCTGGCGCGCATCGTTCTCCTCCAGCTCCAGTCGTGACGGTGAACGCGAGCCTTCAACAGGTCAATCTATACCATATATCTGAATATCTGAGGCACTCCGGCGGCTTCCCTTCGCGCTCGGCGCGGCGCCAAGGCGTGCGCTGCCCCGTGATCCGAGACCGGCAGCGCCGGACTCCTAGAACCGGAACACGCGATTGAACTTGACGATGACCGACCGGTTCTCGAGGTCGGGGAACCGCTCGGTCAAGGTGTTGCGCTGCTCGTTGAGGACGACGAACAGCTCGCTGCCCGGCTGATACTCCCAGCGCAAGCGAACGTTGGCGGCCACCGTATGGTTGCCGGCGTTGTACTGCACGAGCGCGCTCACGAACATGAGAGGCGTCATCGTGTAGGTGGCGCGCGAGCCGACCAGGCGGCTCGTGAAAGAACCCTCCGGCAGGTCCACCCAATCGACCGAGATTCGGGGCTCGATCGAGAGCTGCGGCGTCACATGCACACGACCCCGGCTCAAGCTGAGCGTCGTCTTGTGTCCGCTGTAGAACGTGCCGTGCTCGACCGACGCGCTGCCGGCCAGTCTTCGCTGCTGGCCCAGATTGAAACCGGTCCGAAAGTTCGCAAACTCATAGCTCCCGGTCGGGATGGTCACGCCGGATGCGATGGCGAACGGCTGCGGAAGAAACTCGTACGTGTCGCCGTAGGCAACGTTGAATCGATCGCCGTTGTGGAACTCGATGGCGAACTCCGCGTCCCGGTCGCGGGTCTCCAGCCGGCCGGCGCCGTTCTCGATGTAGGCCAGCGACCCCATCGAGAAGAATCGCCGAATCCGCTTGTTGGACCGGGGCCGGGGGCTGAAGCGAAACTGGCCGAAGCTCCTGCGCATGTCGCCGCGCCGCAGGAATCCGACCTCCGGGTTGAAGCTGTCGCCCACGACAAGTCGCTCCAGTTGGACGCCGTACCGATCCCCTGTGTAATCGAGTTGTGTGCGATAGCTGGTGGCATCGCCTGTGAGTTCGCGGGTGCGCGTCTGCGCCCAATAGGCATTGATGGCCAGGTTGTCGTAGAAGGCGAACGAACCATCGACGCCGTAGGCCTCGTTCGTCCCGACGCCGCTCTGGCCGACCGAGCGGCCGGTGAAGATCCCCCCAACGCTGCTCTTGCGCCAGATGTCGCGCTTCAGGCGCACGACCGAGAAGTTCGTTGCCCGTCCTCCCGAGAGTGGCTCCTCGCCGGCTTGAATGTTCAACAGACCGAGGCTGTATCGGCCGGCGCGGCCCGTCAGGCGCCCGCCAGCCTCGATCGGTACGGCGCGGCCAGCATCGAGGCCGATGCGCCGGCTGTAGAACAGGAGCGGTGTGTCACTGGGGGTCGCGCCGAACTGTCCGCCCCCCCCGCCCCCGCCGCCCCCGCCGCCCAACCCGAGCGTCCCGCCGAATGCGAACGTCCCCTGATTCTCGAGGAAGAACTCGCGCTTTTCGGGAAAGAACAAGCTGAACCGCGTGAGGTTGACCTGCTGCTCGTCGGCCTCGACCTGTGCGAAGTCGGTGTTATAGGTGAAGTCGGTCGTGAGGCTCTGCGTGATGCCGTACTTCACGTCCACTCCGATATCCCCACCCAACTCGTTGGAAATGCTCGGCGCGGCCTGAAGATCGGTGGTCAAGTCGGAGATCGCGTACGGCTTGATTTCCAGGTTTCTCGAACCCGAGGGCGCTTCCAGGCCAACAACCGTCGCCATCAGCGACGACTGGAAGTGCCCGCGCATGGTCATCGCGGCCGGGATGCGCGTGAGATACGACACCTCGTTCTTCCAGCGGTTGACGCGCCGAACGTTGAAGCCCCAGATCTGCGCGCGTCCGGGCCGGTACCGCAGTGACTTGAACGGAATGGCGGCTTCGAGCGTCCAGCCTCCCTCGAACCGCCCGACCTGGAGCTCCCAGATCGGGTTCCAGTCCATATTGAGGTTGCGCTCGTTGGTGACCTGCGCGTCTATGCGACCGCCGATAGCGTTGATCTCGAAGACGACGGCATTGCGCCGGTCGTAGAAGGTGTCGAACGCGAACGCGATGTTTTCGTTCTGCACGATGTTCGTGCTGTCCCGGCGCATTTCATTGACGATCATTCGTTCCGGCTGGCTTTCCCAGCAGCGGGCCACGACGTACACGGTGTCGCGGTCGAAGAGCACCCAGATCTCGGTCTTCTCGGTCGCCGGGGAACCTTCCTTCGGCTCATTCTGGGTGAAATCCGAAATCGACCGCACGGTCGAATAGATGGCCTCGTCGAGCTGTCCGTCGATCCGGATCGGCGACGTGAGACGGATGGCGCGAATCGTGACGCCGCCCGACGCGTCCCGAGCGATGACCTCCGGCGCGATTGGGGCTTCAGGGCCGTCGAACGCAAACGGGAGGGGGAGATCGTCTGAAGGCGCCGGCATGGTGGGCGACCCGGGAGGCGCCGGGCCTTGACCGGCCTCGCCCGCAAGGGCCGGGGCGAGGGTGCAAACGAGGAGGCAAGCCGCGACGTGTGCACGGGTCATAGGCCTCTTTCAGACGGCAATCGCACGGAACCGGAAATGGAAGCGTACTTCTGAGTACTACGACTGCTGCGACCCGAATACTACACCTGGGAAGCGGCGGCCGGGGCTGGCACCTCCGAGCGCCCAGTCTCTGTTACGAGCCGCTATCTTAGCTGAGCGGTTCGTCCAAGGACCGCATCATTCTATTTATGTTTTTACAGACGGCACTCCTCAATTTTACAGACCGTACTCCGGCCGACGCTTGGGCCGTCTCGTACGCGGTCATGAACGGCCAACTTTGAACACTGAGACCTGATGGCCGGACATCGGCGTGGGAGTTTCGTCCCCGTCGATCGGCGATCCATCGTTCGGGATCGGATCGTCTCCTCGCTTCACAAGACTCCTCCATCCACTCAGAAGGGTGTTGACGCTTGGTGCGCATGGCTGTACTGTGGCGTGCCTCATTCGTCGCCGGAGCTGCCCGATCCGCTGGCTACGGACTGGTTCCGTCCTCCTCGCACCGAGCTGTGTCGGCGCGGGTTCGGAGGAGAAGGTGCTGAGAAGTCGGAGGAGAAGGAAGATGGTCAAGAGACTGACCGCGCACACACGATTCCTCGCAATTGTGGCCGCCCTTTCCGTTGCTGTCCTGCTGCCGAGCACGCTCCACGCGCAGGAAAGCACGCTGACCGGCACCGTCACCGATTCCACCGATGCGGTGCTGCCGGGTGTCACGGTGACGGCGCTGCACGTGGAGACGGGCAACACGTTTGTGGCCGTCACCGACGCGTCGGGGGCGTATCGCATTCCGTCGATGCGCGTGGGCATCTACCGGATCAGCGCCGAGCTGTCGGGGTTCACGACGGCCACGCGGGAGAACGTGCAGTTGCTGGTGGGCCAGAACGCCGTGTTGAGCCTGCGGCTGACGGTGTCCACGGTCCAGGAGTCGGTGACAGTGACCGGGGCCGCGCCCCTCGTGGACACCTCCGGCTCCTCGCTGGGGGGCAACGTCACACCCCTCCAGGTGCAGGCGTTGCCCGTGAACGGTCGGAATTGGATGGCGCTCACCATGCTGGCGCCGGGGAGCCGCGCGAACGACATCCAGAACTCGCCGGTTGGCCTCGGGACCGAAGGAGGCGGCGGTGCGGGGGGGCTCCGCAACGAAGGCGGCTATTACCAGCTCAACGTCGATGGGCAGAACGTCACCCAGACGATGGCCGGCGCCGGCTTCGGCTCGCCCAAGTATTCGCGCGACGCGATGGCGGAGTTCCAGTTCGTGAGCGGGCGCTTCGACGCGACGCAGGGGCGGTCGGTCGGCGTCCTGGTCAACGCGGTCACGAAGTCCGGCACGAACCTGGTGTCCGGGTCCGCCTACGGCTATTTCCGCGACGACAGCTTCAAGGCGGCCGACTTCGTCGCCAAGCGCGTGCTGCCGTACTCGAATCAGCAGGCGGGCGGCACCTTCGGCGCGCCGCTGATCCGCGACCGGCTGCACTTCTTCGGATACTACGAGCGGGAGCGCGAGCCCACGGTGTTCATCTTCAACAGCCCGTATCCGCTGTTCAACCTCGCCGACGTGGCCTCCACGCGGGTCGAGCAGACCGCAGGCGTGCGCTTCGACTGGCAGATCAGCGATCGGACGCGCCTGATGACGCGCGCGAACGGCTGGAAGAACGACCTGCCGGTCGACCCCATCAGTCTCGGCGGCGGGTCGGTGTCGGGCCACCCGTCGACCCTGGACTCGCGGCTGTTCCAGAACCATCAGATGTACGCCTCGCTTACCCGGATGGTGGGGCAGCGCTCGGTCAACGAGCTCAAGGTGGGCTGGTTCCTCACGTTTTCCGACCAGTATCGGAATTGCTGCTTTGAAGGGCCGACGGTTCAGCTGCGCGGGTACACGATCGGCGGGGGATCGTCTCGGCCGCTGCGGTTGAACGGGCACACCTGGTCCTTCCGCGAGGACTTCTCCACGGTGATCTCGGGCCGGGGGACCCACGAGCTGAAGATCGGCGGCGACTTCTTGTGGAACAACGACTTCTACGAGTGGAACGTGAATCGGTACGGCTTGTTGCAGGCCAACGGCGGGCCCGTGCCGGCCAACATTCAAGAGCTGTTTCCGGTGTGGAACGACCCGTCGACCTGGAACCTCGCGGCGCTCTCGCCGATCTCGGTGCGCTGGTCGCAGAGCGTCACGCAGTTCGGCAAGTACAGCTGGGTGAGCGAGGTGCCGTACGGCGGCGCCTGGTTCCAGGACAACTGGCTCGTGAATTCCAATCTGACGCTCAATCTCGGCGTGCGATGGGATGTGGCGTACAACTGGGCCGCCAACGAGTGGGAAGTGCCCACGATTCGCGAGAAGACGCCGCAGGATTGGCTGAATTTCGGTCCGCGCCTGGGGTTCGCGTATTCCACCGACGACCGCCGGACCGCCGTGCGCGGCGGCTGGGGGTTGTACTACATGGGGCCGAAGGACCAGTGGGCGCATCACACGCCGGTCAACGCGGAGCTGCTGCGCGTGCCGTCCATCTTGAACGACGGCCGGCCCGATTTCGCCGTCAACCCGTTCAACGGGCCGCTGCCGACCTACGAACAGGCCAAGCTGATCCCGCAGGACACGGTCGGGTGGATCGTCAGCACTACGGCGAAGACGCCGTACAGCCATCAGACCTCGTTCGGCGTCCAGCAACAGCTTGGGGAGACGATGTCGGTGCAGGCCGACTACGTGTGGACGGCGGGGCGGCGCGAACAGCACACCCAGAACACGAACCTGGCCTACAACCCCGCGACCGGCGCGAACTACCCGTTCAGTGACGTCGGCCGCCGGCCGTTTCCCGACTGGGGCATCGTGCAGCAGGCCTTCAGCGCGGCCAAGACCAACTACCACGCGCTGGAGCTGGGCTTCTCGCGGCGCTTCGCGGAGAGGTGGCAGGCGTCGGCGACCTACACGCTCTCGGATTTCGACGAATTTCTGCCGCAGCCCTACTCGGGCCGGTCGGAAGTCCCGTTTCCCGTGGCGCCCGACCTGGGGAACGAGTGGGCGCCGGCGGAAGGCGAGCAGCGCCACCGGGCCGTCTTCAACGGCATCTGGAGCGTCGGGTATGGCTTCCAGCTGAGCGGCCTCTATCATTTCGGCTCCGGGCAGCGCTTCTTCACCAACTACGGCGCCGACTTGCGCAACAGCGGCAATCTCTCCCTCCGGCTGCGCCCGGACGGCACGATCGTGCCGCGCACCGACATTGCGGGTGAGCCGATCCACCGTTTCGACCTCCGGGTTCTGCGCGCGTTCCCGATCTTCAACCGCGTGAGCCTGGAGGGCTCGTTCGAAGTGTTCAACGTGTTCAACCACGCGAACTACGGCTCGTACGTCACCGCCGAGAGCAACCCGCGCTACGGCCAGCCACAGCAGAACCTCGGCGCGGCGTATCAGCCCAGGATGGCGCAGCTCGGGTTCCGCCTCTCGTTCTGACCGCGAACCCTCATTCCGTTGCCAGGGGGCCGGCCGTAAGGCTGGCTCCCTGGTCGCCTGCCGACGCGGGCGTTCCTACGGCCGGTGTGGCGCGTCGGAGACGCACGGGTATGGTAAAGTGATACAAGATTGTGTCAGGACTTGGGCAGACCGCTCTGAGGCTGGTCTATTGGTGTGAGCGCGGTGCGCCGCGCGTCGGGGAGGAACGACGATGCACGCGAATGTCAGGCGTCTAGCCGGCTTGGTCGCCGCTTCGGTTCTGTGGACGGCAGGCGCCGCATCGGCCGCTGGCCCCGATCTCCGGCTCCTCACCGCCGTCAAAGCCCAAGACGCTCGAACGATCCAGGCGCTCCTCGGCGAGCGCGTGGATGTGAACACATCGACCGCCGACGGCGCCACCGCCCTGCAGTGGGCGGTGCACTGGAACGACCTCGACACGGTCAAGCGGTTGCTGCAGGCCGGCGCGAACGTGAATGCGGTCAACGAGCACGGCGTCACCGCGCTGGCCCTCGCGTGTGAGAACGCGAACGCGGCGACCGCCGAAGCGCTGCTGACGGCCGGTGCCGATCCGAAGCGCGCGCGGGCGAATGGTGTCACCCCCCTGATGACGGCGGCACTCACCGGCAATCTGGAGATCGTCAAGATGCTGCTGGCCCGCGGCGCGGACGTCAACGCGGCGATTCCGGCCACCGGGCAGACCGCCCTGATGTGGGCAACCGCCGAGAGCCACCTGCCGATCGTGCGCGAGCTCGTGAGGGGCGGCGCGAGCGTGCAGACGAAATCCAAGATTGGCTTCACCCCGCTCTTGTTTGCCGCCCGCAACGGCGACATCGACGCGGCCCGGATTCTCATCGATGCCGGCGCCGGCGTGAATGAAGCCGGCGGCGACGGAACGTCCCCGCTGGCGCTCGCCGTCGTCAGCGGTCAGGACGCGCTCGCGCTGTTTCTGCTCGAGCGCGGCGCGGACGCCAACGCCACGATGTTCGGCGTGGGGGCGCTGCACGCCGCGGCCGGCAGCGTGGACCTGTGGTTGCGCGACTGGTTCCGCGCGCGGCAGGTGGACTACTCGCGCTCCACGATCGAGATTGGCGCGGCGCGCCGGGTGGCGCTCGTCAAGGCGCTGATTGCTCACGGCGCCGATCCGAACGCGCGGATCACGACGCCGCTCAACACGGGCGTGCAGGGGTGGCTCACGAACCGGCGCGGCGCGTTCGAGCCCTTCTCGGTCGGGACCGGCGATCTGACGGGGGCGACCGCGCTGTGGGTCGCGGCGTTCGACATGCACGGGACGGGTTCGGGATCGTTTGGAGGCGTCGGGGCCGGAGACAAGACCGACCGGCCGGAGATTGTCCGCGTGTTGCTGGAAGCGGGCGCGGATCCGAGCCTCGCCACCGCCGACAAGACGACGCCGCTCATGGTGGCGGCCGGTCTGGGTCGCGGCACCTACCTGCCCGGACAGAAGCGCGGAGCTCGGACACCGAACGCGGAGCAGACGGTCAAATTGCTGATCGATGCCGGCGCCACGGTGAATACCGCCAACGAGGCCGGGTTCACCGCGCTTCACGGCGCGGCGTTCAAGGGCTTGAATGAGGTGATCGAGAGCCTGCTCGCTCACGGCGCCGACATCAACGTCCGGGACTACCGGGGCCGTACGCCGTTCAGGCTGGCCGAAGGGTCGAAACAGACGTTCCAGTTCCAGACGTGGCCAGAGACGGCGGCGCTGCTGGCCACACTGGGGGCCGATACGAGCATCGGCGTGCCCGGCCATATCGAAGAGCGGGAGATGGAGCGCAATGCCCGAAAGGGCAATGCCGCGGAGCAACCGCAGCCGCGAGAGTAACGTCGTGTTCAGGTGAGCTGAGGCGGTCATCATGATGTCCAGCATGTTCCGGTCAGGGTGGGCTCTTCTCGCGGCTGCGGTTTTCGGCCTCGCCGCCGTGAACGCCCAACAGGTGTCCCCGCCGCGCGCCTCCCAGGGGGCGCCCGCTTCGTCTCAACCGTCGGCGGTCGCCGGCGCGGGCGTGGCTGCACCGACAGCGCCATTGGACCGGGCGCTCCTCGATCGGTACTGCGTGACGTGTCACAACGCGCAATTGAAGACCGCCGGGCTGACGCTCGACGCGGTCGATATCACGCAGGTGGCGGCCAACGCCGAGGTGCTGGAGAAGGTCGCGCACAAGCTGCGCAGCGGACAGATGCCGCCGCAGGGCCGGCCCCGGCCGGACAAGGCGGCCATCGACACCTATGCGGCGACCCTCGAGGCGGCGCTGGACCGCGTCGCGGCCGCACGCCCCAACCCGGGGCGCGTCTCCGTCCACCGGCTCAATCGGCTCGCCTACATGAACGCGATTCGCGATCTGCTGGCGCTCGACGTCGATCCGGCGCTCTTGCCGGCCGACAACGGTGGCGTCGGCTTCGACAACAACGCGGACGTTCTATCCGTGACGCCGGCGCTGATGAGCCGCTACATGTCGGCGGCGACCAAAGTGAGCCGCCTGGCGATTGGAGATCCCACGATCCGACCCGCGACGCAGGTGTATCGGGCATCGGAGTGGGCGACGCAGACGGCCCGGACGAGTGAGGACCTGCCATTCGGGACGCGGGGCGGCCTGGCCGTGCGGCACACGTTCCCCCTCGACGGAGAGTACGAGTTCAAGGTGCGCCTGAAGCGCAATTTCTTCGGCGGCACGATCCACGGCATCGACGACGAGCACGAGATTGCCATACGCCTCGACGGTCAGCTCGTGAAGCAGTACCGCGTCGGGGGCCAGTACAAGGGCGCGGACCCTGGAATCCTGATCGCCATTCCCGAGGACGATATCGAGGCGCAGAAGCTGCACGCCTATCATCTGGACGCAGACAAGGACTTCAACTTCCGGGTGCCGCTCAAGGCGGGGCAGCGGCTCGTCACCGCCGCGTTCGCCGACAACCTGCCGTCGGTGTCCGAGATGGTGCCGCTGCGGCCCCGGTCGCTCAAGAGCGCGAACTTCGACGATGCGAGCGCGCCGGCCATCGGGACGATTGAGATTTCCGGTCCGTACGGCGCCACGGTGCCCGACGACACGCCGAGCCGCCGGCAGGTGTTCGTGTGTCGTCCGACGAATACGCGCGACGAGGAGCCCTGCGCGAAGAAGGTTCTGAGCACGCTCGCACGCCGCGCGTACCGCCGGCCGATCACCGACGCGGACGTCAACGAGCTGCTCGGCCTGTACAGAATGGGTCGCCGGGGAGGCACGTTCGAGGCGGGCATCGGGCGCGCCCTGGAGGGGCTGCTCGCGATGCCGGCCTTCCTGTTCCGCATCGAGCAGGATCCCTCGGGCGCGAAACCCGGCACCGTGTATCGGGTGAGCGACGTCGAGCTCGCTTCCCGCCTGTCGTTCTTCCTCTGGAAGAGCATCCCCGACGACGAGCTGCTGGAGGTTGCGGCCGGCGGTCGTCTGAAGCAGCCCGCCGTGCTGGAAGCGCAGGTGCGGCGTATGCTCGCGGATCCGAAGGCGACGCGGTGGATGAACGATTTCGTCGGGCAGTGGTTGATGATCCGGAACCTCCAGGCGCAGGAGCCCGATCCCGGCATCTTCCCGGAGTTCGACGACAACCTGCGCGAGGCCATGATTAAGGAAACGGAGCTGTTCTTCGAAAGCCAGGTCCGAGAGGACCGGGGCCTCCTCGATCTGCTGCGGGCCGATTATGCCTACGTGAACGAGCGTCTCGCGCAGCACTACGGCATGCCGAACGTGTACGGCGGGCACTTCCGCCGGGTGCTCGTGACCGACGCGGCCCGCCAGGGGCTGCTGGGCCAGGCGAGTGTGCTGACGGTCACCTCGTACGCGCACCGGACCTCGGTGGTGCTCAGGGGCAAGTGGGTGCTGGAAACGCTGCTCGGGGCGCCGCCGCCTCCGCCGCCGCCCAACGTGCCGCCGCTTCAGGAGAACGACGGGAGCAAGGCGCCCGCCTCGCTGCGCGAGCGCATGGAGAATCACCGGAGAAACGCGGTGTGCGCGACGTGTCACTCCCGCATGGATCCGATGGGGTTCGCCCTCGAGAACTTCGACGGAACCGGCAAGTGGCGTGATGCCGACAGCGGCGTCCCAATCGATCCGGTGATTGCGCTGAGCGACGGGGTCAAAGTCGACGGCCCCAGGGCATTCAGGGAGCTGCTACTGAATCGAGGCGATGAGTACATCCGCACGGTCATCGAGAAGCTGCTCTCGTACGCGCTGGGTCGGTCCGTCACGTACCGGGATCAGCCGACGGTGCGGCACCTCGCGCAGCGGACCGCCACGGAGGGCTACCGGTGGTCGTCGGTGATTCTGGGCATCGTCACGAGCGAGCCATTCCTGATGCGGCGGACACCGGACAACGAGAGCGCGACGCCCGCCGGGGCCCGGGTCGCACGCGCCGGAAACCAGTAACTCGCGTCGAGGTGAGGAGAAGCGCGTCATGTTCATCACCAAAGTGCATCTTCCCCGTCGGTCGGTGCTGCGCGGCCTCGGCGTCACGCTGGCCCTGCCGTTCTTGGACGGCATGGTCCCGGCCTTGACCGCTCTTGCGCAGACCGCCGCGGCGCCGGCGCGGCGTCTCGGCGTGTTCTACGTGCCGAACGGCATGGCCATGGGGTATTGGTGGCCGAGGGCCGAAGGGCCGATCGAGGAGCTGCCCCCGACGCTGCACTCCTTGCAGGCGCTCAAGGAGCACGTGCTGCTCCTCGGGGGGTTGGGCGATGAAGCGGCCAACAAGGTTCCCCGTTCGGGCGACCACGCGCGATCGGCGGGCACGTTCCTGACCTGCGTCCCGTTCAAAGCCATCACCGACGCGAACGTGATCGCCGAGACGACGATGGACCAGCTCGTCGCCAAAGAGCTCGCGAAGGAAACGCAGTTGGCCTCGCTTGAACTGGGGATCGAGTCGGCCGCCATGCTCGGGACCTGCGATGGGACGAGCTGCGCGTTGACGAACACGATCTCCTGGAGCACTCCCACGACGCCGCTGCCGCTCGACAACGATCCGCGATCGATCTTCGAACGGCTCTTCGGGGCGAGCGGCAGTACCGACCCGGCGGCACGGCTGGCGCGCATCGAGCGCGACCGCAGCATTCTCGATGCGGTGCTCGATCAGGTGGCGCGGCTCTCCAAGCGGCTCGGGCCGCAGGACCAGGCGAAGTTCGCCGAGTACGTCGATGCGGTTCGCGACGTCGAACGACGGATCCAGAAGGCCGAGGAGCAGAATACGCGCGAGTTGCCCGTCGTAGACCAGCCGATGGGCGTGCCGAGCGACTATCAGGAGCACGCGAAGCTGATGATGGATCTGCTGGCGCTCGCGTACCAGACCGACCTGACCCGCGTCAGCACGTTCATGCTGGCACGCGAGGTCAGCGGCCGCGCCTACCCCGAGATCGGCGTCTCGGACTCGCATCATCCCCTGTCCCACCATCAGAACGAGGTGGCGAAGCTCGAGCGGCTGCACAAGGTGAACGAGTACCATTTCCGAGCCTTCGCGCACCTGGTCGACAAGCTGGCGAAGACCCCCGAAGGCGACGGCATGATGCTCGACAACACCGTGTTCCTGTACGGGACCGGAATCAGCGACAGCAACACGCACTTCCACGACGACCTCCCGATCGCCATCGTCGGCGGCAAGGCGGCTGGCATCCAGGGCGGCCGGTACCTCCGCTACCCGCAGGGTACGCCGCTCGCCAACCTGCACCTGACCGTGATGGACAAGCTGGGGGTGCGGCTCGAGAAGTTCGGCGACAGTACTGGAAAGCTGAACAACCTGGGCGATCGGCTCTTGCCGGGCATCTAGGAACAATCGTCCGGCCCCGGCCGGACAAGGCCACCTCGGCGTACGCGGCGGCGATCGAGACGCCGCTCGGCCAAGGCGCGCCGTCATCACCGCTGCGCTCGTGATCGCGCGGTTCACACTCTGTGTTCGCCGCACGGTCTGGGAGGGTCCTCAATTCCCATGGCGGCGCGGAACGTCCCGAACGAAGAGGGGATGGCTCGAGAACAGTCGTGCCTGACCCGCAGGTCAAGACGATGACGAGTGTGGCGAGGACGACAGTGCTCCGCCCCATCGTCGGGATCGCCATCGGGCTGGCAGGTCTCGTGGCCTGCCGCGACGCGCCGTCACCTCAGGGCGCGAGCGATGTGCCCCAGGCCGCCATCGTCACGTACACGAAGGACGTTGCCCCCATCCTCTTCGAGCGTTGTGCCCCCTGCCATCGCCCGGCCGGATCTGCGCCGTTCAGCGTGCTGGACTACGAGGATGTGAGGCCCCGGGCCCAACGGATCGTGGCGGCAGTCGAGCGTCGACAGATGCCGCCATGGCTGCCCGAGCCGGGCTACGGCGAATTCGCCGGAGAGCGTAGGCTCACCCAGGATCAGATCGACACGATCCGCCGCTGGGCGGAGCAGGGGATGGCCAGGGGGAACGAAGCCGATCTCCCGCCGGTGCCGGAATTCTCCGAGGGGTGGCAGCTTGGCGAGCCGGATCTGGTAGTACGGATGCCGCGGCCGTTTACACTGCAGCCCGGACAGACCGATGTCTGGCGGAACTTCGTGATCCCCATTCCGGTCGCGGAAGCGCGTTACGTCAAGACGGTGGAGCTGCGGCCCGGCAGTACGCGCTTCGTCCATCACGCGATCATGGCGATCGACGACATGCGGTCGTCGCGGCGACGGGACGAGCGCGACGCGGAGGTGGGCTTCGAAGGCATGGACATGGGCGACGCTCGCATGCCCGACGGCAGCCTGCTCGGGTGGACGCCCGGCATGCTCCCGTTTCCCGGCATCGAAGGCGCGACCTGGCGGCTGGAGCGCGGGACCGACCTGGTCCTTCAATTACACATGATGCCATCCGCGCAGCCGGAGATCGTCGAGCCGGCCGTCGGATTCCACTTCGCCAGCGCACCGGGGGAATCTCCGACATACGTCCTGCAGCTGGACGCCGATGACGAGCTTGATATCCCTCCGGGCGCGAAGGACTTCGTCGTCAGCGACGCGATGGAGCTGCCGGTGGACGTCGAGGCGTTTGTCGTGTACCCGCACGCCCACTACTTGGGCAAGAGCGTCGCCGTGTGGGCGACGCTCCCAGATGGCACGCGACGATGGCTCCTCCGGATCGACGAGTGGGATTTCAAATGGCAGGATGTGTACCGATATGCCCGGCCCGTCCCCCTGCCGAGGGGGACCACCGTCCACATGCGGTGGAGCTACGATAATTCGGCCGACCGCCCGCGCCATTCGATCCATCCGCCCGAGCGCGTCGTCGCGGGGAACCGATCGTCCGACGAGATGGCTCACGTGCAGCTTCAGGTCCGGCTGCGAGCGCCGCAGGACCTGCCGGTGCTGAAAGAGGGACACTACCGGCACCTCGTTACAAGGAATCCGCGCAACGCCCGCTTTCTGTATGGGTTGGCCGGTGCGCTGAAGGACCAGGGGCGCCTGGCCGACGCGGCAAGCCAGTATCGCGCGGCGCTGGCGATCGCCCCGGCGCATGTCTCAGCCCTCATCAATCTCGGGGCCGTACTGATGGTCCAGGGCCATGCGGAGGAGGCGATTGACCACTTCCGAACAGCCATACGGCTGGAGCCCGAATCGTCGGGAGCACACTACAACCTGGGCTTTGCGTTCGGAGCGCGCGGGCAATTCACGGAGGCGGGCCGTCACTACCGCGAGGCGCTCCGGTATCGGCCCGACTTCGCCGAGGCGCACAACAATCTCGGTCAGTTATTGAGCGCAGAGGGCAGACTGGACGAGGCGATTGTCCATTTCCGTGAGGCAACGCGGCTGCTGCCCGATTCCGCCGAAGTCCACAACAACCTCGGTGAGGGTCTGCGGTTGCAAGGGAAGCGCGATGAGGCCGTCAGCCACTTTCGACGGGCCCTGGAGATCGAGCCGCGTCATGCCGGCGCGCGCCAGAACCTGAGCGCGACGTTGAAGGACACTCCGTCTGCAGGGCGGCCCACGCCCTGAGCTCGAGGGCCTTCCCACAGCCCGGCTCCTTCACAGGCACAAGCCGGGTATACTAAGGCCTTCGGTGTGGGTTCGCTCCCGAACTGACCCTCACGATCGACCAAGGACCAGCGCAGGATGTCACAGCGGGAACGGCGGACGGCGGCAAAGCCGCAGGCGGCTGTGCCGCCGCGCGTCGCACGCTTCACGGGCCTGCGGCCGGCACGGGCGCTCCTTCTCCCCCTCACGTTCACACTGCTGCTCGTCGCGGTCGGTCTGTCGTCTGCCGCACCTCACAACCCCAGGCTGCTGTGGTCTTTTCTGGGAGCCGGCGCCAGCCTGCTCTCATGGAGCGCCGTTCTCCTTGCCCTCGCCCTCCGCCGCGGACGAACCCTTGCGGTGGACGTGGATTTGCGCAAACAGCATTACCTGCAGGCTTGCGCGCAGGGGGCCGTGCTCCTTTACTGGGGCTCGTATTGGCGGGAAGTGGGCGACTTTGCCTATCTGATCGCGGCGCAACTCCTGCTCGCGTACGCGTTTGACGCGCTCCTCACCTGGTCACGGCGCGATACCTACACATTCGGCTTCGGACCGTTCCCGATCATCTTCAGCATCAACCTTTTTCTGTGGTTCAAGCCAGACTGGTTCTACCTGCAATTCCTGATGGTGGCGGTCGGCTTCGCGGCGAAGGAGCTGATCCGGTGGACCAAGGACGGGCGGCAGGCGCACATCTTCAATCCCTCGTCGTTCCCGCTGGGCCTGGTCTCGATAATCTTGATCTTGACGGGCACGACGGCTCTCACGTGGGGTCCGGAGATTGCCACCACGCAATTCAATCCACCGTACATCTACCTGCTGATCTTCCTGGTCGCCCTGCCGGGCCAATTCCTCTTTGGCGTCGGATCGATGACGCTGGCCGCCGTCGCGACGACCTTCATGTTTGGCATGGCGTACTTGGCGGCGACCGGCAGCTATTTCTTCATCAACGAGCCGTTCCCCATCGCCATCTTCCTCGGCATGCACCTGCTGTTCACCGACCCTTCCACGTCGCCGCGCACCGAGCTTGGCCGCCTCATCTTCGGAGTGCTCTACGGCCTGAGCGTCGTCGCCCTCTTCGCGCTGCTCGGCCGCGCCGGCGTGCCGACTTTCTACGACAAGCTGCTGCCCGTGCCGATTCTGAACTTGATGATTCGAGGGATCGACAGGGCCGCGCGCTCGAACCTCCTGAAGCGATTCGATCCCGGAGCGCTCGGCAGACGTCTGGCGCCGCAGCGGCGGAACCTCGCCTACATGTCGGTGTGGTCGGCCGTCTTCGTGATCATGCAGTTCCTGGCAGGCAGCCAGATCGCCCTGGCGCGGGGCGACGCGTTGCTGACTCAGGGCCGGATCGAGGAGGCGATCGCACAGTATCGCGAGGTGGTACGAACCGAGCCGGATCACTTCGCGGGTCACAACAAACTCGGGTTCGCGCTGATGCAGGTGGGCCGGTCCCAGGATGCGCTGGCAGCGATTCGACGCGCGGTCGAGCTGCAGCCCGACAATCCAGAAACGCACAACAACCTGGGGCTGGCGCTGGCGCAGGCGGGCCGGTCGCAGGAGGCGGTCGCCTCGCTGCAGCACGCCATCGAGCTGCAACCAGACTACGCAGAGGCGCAGTACAACCTCGCGCACACCTTTATCGCGGTCGGGAAGCCGAGCGCGGCGGCGGGCGAGTTCCGTAATGCGCTCCGCGGCCGGCCCGACTGGCCGGTGGCCCTGGCGGCCCTGGCCTGGCTTCAAGCGACGCAGGCAGACCCCGACGTGCGCGACCCCGCGGAGGCGGTTCGCCTGGCGTCGCGCGCCGCCGATCTCACCGAGAGACGTGACGTCGCCGTTCTGGATGCGCTCGCCGCAGCGTATGCCGCCGCCGGTCGATTCGACGAGGCCATCCGCACGGCGGAGGCGGCCGTGACGCTCGCGGCGAGTTCGGCGCCAGACCTGGCTGCCGCCATCAGAGCTCGCCTGAGCCTGTACCGCGCGGGCCAGCCGGTCATGTTCTCAGGACGCTGAGCTGCGACCCGACGCAGCTGTCCTCAGCGTGAGGATCTCTGGTCGAGGGGTCGAGGCGGAGCGGCAGGCCGCCACACGTGTTGTGCGAATAGTGGTAGGGCCTGGAAGACGGTATCCGAGCATCCAAGCGTCCGTATCATCGTCCAAGCTTTTGGATCGCTGGTTCGCTGGAGCCTTTCCTCATTCTTATTCTCCTTGACCGCTACGTCCTGTAACCCTAGACTCGCGCCACAGCGCTGGATCTCGCTGACTCGTTACCTTGAGGAGGACGAACGATGCGTCTTGTCATCCGCGTCTTCGCGGCTGTCGCACTATTACTGGCCGCAAGTGGCTTGCTGTTTGCGCAGGCCACCGCGACGATCAGCGGCCGCGTGATTGATCAGGGAAAGGCGGTCCTGCCGGGCGTCACCGTGACCGTCACGAGCCCGGCGACCGGGGTAGTCCGCGACACGGTGAGCAACGCCGAGGGATTGTTCAGCTTCCCGGCGCTGACCCCGGGCATCTACGAGGTGCGGGCGGAGATTACGGGGTTCGCGCCGTCGGTGCGACGGGTCGACCTGATCACCAGCTCGACGCTCACGGTGGATTTCGAGCTCGGCCTCGCCCAACTGGCCGAGTCGTTGACCGTGCAGGCGGCCATGCCGCTCGTCGAAACGACGCAGTCGATGCTGTCCTCCTCGGTACGGCAGACCGAAGTAATGCAGTTGCCGATGATCAATCGCAGCCTGGCCGCGATGATGACGCTGCTGCCTGGGGCCCGCGAGGTGCCGGCGCAGGGGTCGCACGGCCACGCGGCGGGGTACGTGTCCTTTGCCGGAAACGCGGGCCGCAGCTACAACATGTACGTCGACGGCGTGGACAACAAGGAGGACCAGGATGGAGGGACCCTCGTCCAGTACAGCCTAGAAGGCATCGAGGAGTTCCGGGCCCTGGGCGCCGGGTTCCAGGCGGAGTACGGCCGCGGGTCGACGGTGGTCGTGTTGGCGACCAAGTCGGGCACGAACCGATTCCGCGGCACGGCGTTCGGCTTCGGCCGGAACGAATCGCTGACGGCGACCGACTTCTTCTCGAAACCGGAGAACGGCGGGCTGGGGAAGCAGCCCTTCAAGCGGGTGCAGTGGGGCGGGTCGATGGGCGGGCCAATCCTCAGGGACCGCGCGTGGTTCTTCGGATCGGTGGAAAAGATCGTTCAGGATTTTTCTTTGCCCCGCCCGGAGAACCTCATCCGGGAGCACCGCTACCTCGAGGCGTTGAACATCGGCATCAAGGTCACCGACTCGGTGCCGCAGCCCTTCCGCGATCTGTTGTTCCAGGCGAAAGTGAACGCCCAAGTCGGCCAGAACCACAGTGTCTTCCTGCGCTACGGGTCCCAGAACGGCTATGTCGACAACCCCGCCATCACGGCAGGCCGTACGCTGTTTGCCTGTTGTGATTTCGTGTATCGCAACGACCAAACGCTGTGGTCGACGGCCGCGGGGTGGACGTGGATCGCCAGCCCCACCGCAGTGAACGAGCTCCGCGTGCAGTATGCGTACTACTTCCACGACGAGCTCTCGGGCGTCCCGTGCCCGGATCAGGCGACCTGCATCGCGCAAAAGCTGTCGTTCCCGTCGGTGGCGACCGGCGTGAACTTCGGCACCCAGATCGAGTCGCGCAAGGGCCGCTGGACCAACTTCGAGGAGAAGTTCGAGATCATGAACAACTTCTCGAAGCAGGTCGGCCGGCACTCGTTGAAGTTCGGCGTCGACTATGCGCGGTTGCCGGTGTTCTACGCGGACCTCTCGGGCGGCAGCCCCGGCAGCATTGCCTTCTTCGATGATCCGTCGGTCATCGTGAACAACACGAACGGCAAGTATCCGCAGGGGTTCCAGACGCCGGGCATCGTGCGGTCGATCGCGGTGAGCAGCGGGACGCAGGCCGAGGGCCGCTCCAACAAGGCGTGGTTCGCGGCGGCGTACGTGCAAGACGACTTCAAGGTCACGCCGAAGCTGACGCTGAATCTCGGCGTCCGGTACGACATCAACGAGATGTCGAACAACTGTTGCTGGGACCAGAATCGCATGGGGCGAATCTTGCGAGAGATCGGCCACCCCTTCGGCCAGCTGCCCAAGACGGACAAGAATAACCTTGCGCCGCGTGTAGGGCTGGCCTACGACGTGCGGGGGGATGGCCGGGACGTGGCGCGCGCCAGCTTCGGCCTGTTCTATGCGACTGGCATCATCACGTCTGTGTACTCTTCCGACTACCAATCAGCACCCGTCGTGTACTTCACCCAGACGTTAGCGAACTCCACGGTCGGCTCGGGCCAGTTGGCCGACTACGTGTACGGCGTGAGCCCGCTGCCGACGGCGCCGCTCGCCCCGACGGAATTCCCTCGCGGTCAGAGCGTCGTCGGATCGTGGCTTCACCCGGACTTCGAGGACGCGGTGTCGCAGAACACCTCGTTCGGCCTCTCGCATCTGTTCCGGCCGAACACCGTACTGTCGGTCGATTACCTGCACGTGCTCGTGCTGAATGGCTGGTGGGGTCAGCAGATCAATCCTCTCCTGGATGACGACAACAATCCCGCGACGCGCCGTGTCCGGCCGTTGTCCGCCTTGACGCAGGCGAAGTATGGCGACCCGAACCTGTTCGGGCCCTCCTCGGTGTTGACGTCGAAGGGCCGCGGGCTGTACGACGGGGTCGACGTCCACTTCGAGCATCGTTTCTCGCGCACGGCGTTCCAGGTGAACTACACGCTGGCGTGGGCGCGCGGCAAGGGGGGATCGACCGATTTCACCACCCAGGGCGGGGCAGAGACCCCCCAGTCCTGCGATATCCTCGGTTGCGACATCGACGCGCCGGGCGAATGGGGTCCGACCGCGTACGATGAACGGCACCGGGTGACGATGGCCGGCGTCATCCCGCTGCCCTTCGGCTTCGACGTCGCGCCGTCCTTCACGGTCGCCACGGCCCGGCCGTACACCCAATTTCGCGCCCCGAACCCGAACGGCAACGGGAGTCTTCGGATTCTGAATGAGGATGGCACATCAGTCGGCGTGCGCAACGCCCGCGGCAAGGCGTTAATCAACACCAACGCGCGGGTCACCAAGCACCTCCAACTCCCGGCGGACCGCCAGATCTCGTTGTTCGCCGAGTTCTACAACATGCTGAACCGCGCGAACTTCGGCAACAGCTTCGGTGGCAATGCCTTCGCGCCGGGGTCCTACAACAAGCCGAATGGCTATCTGGGCGGCATCGGGTCCACCTCGACGTTGCCGATTTCGTTCCAGATGCAGTTCGGCGCGCGGTTTTCGTTCTAGCGAAGGGCCCGGTGACAGGCCGGCCGGTCGGGCCGGCTTGTCACCAGCAGCCCAGAGCCACCGGCTGCGGAGCTCCACTCAGACGTTTCGACCCGCCTGATGTAGATTACCTTTTTGCCGGAGATCCTGACCCTGCACCATGCCGGCTGGGCAGAGTCGGCCACGGCTGATGTGGTCGACGTCGCGGCCGCTGCGCTCGAGCGCGGCGCCGTGGTTTTCTTGCCAGAACTGCCGTTTCCGATCGATGCGGGCGATGCGGCGATCTTCTCCGGCTCGATCCCTTCCTCGAGCAAGAACACCAGCTTCGATCCAGTGTCGCGCCGTCTTGGCGCCACCACGCTCGCCGGCCAGGATCGCGAGCGGTTGCGGTGCGTGATGGTGCGGTTCAGCGCCGCCGCGGCGGCGCTGGTCGATCGCCTCATGCCTCGCTATCGCGGGCGAATCGAGCGGGCGCGCGGCAGTTTTCGTCCCGCCGAAATTGCCGGACGCGCGACCTCGTGGCGCAAGGACGACACGCGCCTCCACGTCGACAGTTTTCCGGCGTCGCCCGTCCAGGGCCGGCGCATCTTGCGCCTGTTCACCAACGTCAATCCGTCAGGTCGTCCGCGCTCGTGGCGCATCGGCGGGGATTTCGAGGCGATCGCCCGGCGCTTTGCTCATGTGCTCACGCCACAGTGGTTGGCGACCGTACTACTGCTGAGGGCGCTAGACTAGCAGGCCGATCGGGGCTGCCGGTATCCGATTCCCTGGACATTCCCTGGACATTCCCCTTGACCGGAAGGCTGTCGAAGCCTAGACTCGCGTTCCGCTGCCTGGAATGCCGACTCGTGACAGGAGGAGACCGATGCGCCTTACCAAACGCGCTTTCATGGTTGTCGCGCTGCTTCTCGCCGCCAACGGACTACTGTTCGCGCAGGCCACCGCTACGA
>Ga0326597_10003862_pt1 | contig 21317 bp, 24 predicted proteins | sample RVTome_12_FD_203789 | JGI IMG/M metagenome (GOLD analysis project Ga0326597, IMG submission 203789) | Soil microbial communities from uranium-contaminated site in the Upper Colorado River Basin, Wyoming, United States - RVT100D185 | ecosystem: Environmental > Terrestrial > Soil > Contaminated >...
GGTCGAGGGCGGCTACCGGCTCGGCATTGCCTACGACGGGGACGGGGATCGAGCCATCTTCGTCGATGCCGCTGGGCGGGTTGTGGACGGCGACGCGGTCATGCTGATGTGCGCCAAGCAAATGAAGCGGGAAGGTCGACTCGCCGATGATGCGCTGGTGGCCACGGTGATGAGCAACATTGGTCTCGAGATCGCGCTCCGCTCCGAGGGCATCGAGATGGTGCGCTGCGCGGTGGGCGACAAGTACGTGATGGAGGAGATGGCCAAACGTGGACTGTCGCTCGGCGGCGAGCAGTCGGGTCACGTGATCTTCTCAGACTACCTGTTCACCGGCGACGGGCTGGCCACCTCGCTCCAGGTGCTGCGGACCATGGCGGCCACCGGTCGGGAGCTCGCGGATCTCGCGTCGGATCTGACAAGTTTCCCGCAAGTCCTCTTGAACGTCCGCGTCGGTCGCAGAGTCGACTTGAAGACTATTCCTGCGGTGGCCGACGTCATGTCCACGGTGGAATCCAGGCTGGCGGGCCATGGTCGGTTGCTCGTCCGGTATTCGGGCACCGAGCCACTCTTGCGGGTCATGCTCGAGGGTCGAGACGAGGGTGACATCAGGCGCTGGGGGCAGGAAATCGTCGACGCGGTCGTTGACCATATCGGGTCGCACTGACGTGGTCAGGCTCTCGGTCAACGTCAACAAGATCGCGACCATTCGGAACGCTCGAGGGGGCCGTGTTCCCTCGGTCCTCGATGCAGTCGATGCCTGTATTCGAGCCGGCGCGCATGGCATCACGGTCCATCCGCGCGCGGACGCCAGGCATATCACAGCGGCCGACGTGTGGGAGATCTCTGAGCGCTTGTTGGGTGTCAGGCATCACGTGGAGTACAACATCGAGGGTGATCCGCGGCCCGATCTACTCGACCTCGTGCACGGTGTCGTGCCGACGCAGTGCACACTGGTTCCCGTGCAGCCAGGCGAGATCACCAGTCAGGCCGGTTGGCCGGCGACCACGCCTCGAGAGACGCTCACCGGGGTCATCCGGGATCTGCAGGCGGCGCGCGTACGTGTCAGTATGTTCGTCGATGCCGAAGACGCACCTATTCGCTGGGCGGCGGATCTTGGCGTCGACCGCGTCGAACTGTACACCGAGCCATTCGCGCGCGCCTTCGAGCAGGGCGAGAGAGCGGCCCGGCGGTCGTGGGCCGTGTACGTGAGGGCTGCCGAGCTGGCGCACTCGCTCGGTCTTGGCGTCAACGCGGGCCATGATTTGGATCTGGACAACTTGGTGATGTTTCGGGTGTTGCCGCACCTGGACGAGGTATCGATTGGGCATGCGCTCGTCAGTCGCGCCGTGTTCGCAGGTCTCGAGAAGAGTGTCCGTGAATTCGTCGACGTACTGAGCGGCGCGTCATGACCTGGAGAGAGAGCAGGGGTCGTCACGATCGAGGCGGCAGCCGGGTGGTTGCGCGACTGGCCGCGGTTGGGGGCATGTGCACCGTGTTGATGTCGGGACCCGCCGTTGCCGCCGGCAGCCTGGTCACGTTTGCCTCGCCGAGTGGCCGCATGGTGACGGCCTTGCTGACAGAAGCCGCCCAGGTACCGGCGCCGGCCGTGGTCTTGGTGCCGATGCTGGGGCACCAGAAGAACGAGTGGCAGGTGGTTGCCGACCGGCTGGCCGCTGGCGGCGTCCACGCCTTGGCGATCGACCTTCCATCGCTGTCGCTGCCGGCCGATGCCCGGGAGCTCGTAGGGTGGAACGAGGATATCCGAGCGGCGGTCGCGTACCTGACCGGGCGAACCGACGTGCGTCTGGGGGGCGTCGGTCTGGCAGGCGCGTCACTGGGCGCCAATCTCGTGGCCGTGGCGGCGGCGGCCGAGCCTTCCGTGCGGTCGATCGCCCTCGTCTCGCCATCGCTCGACTATCGTGGTGTTCGGATTGCCGAGCCGATGCGGCAATTCGGCGCGCGGCAGGCGTTTTTCGTGGCGAGTGTCCAGGATCCCTACGCGGCCAGGTCTGTCCGCGAGTTGCAGGCGCTCGGCGACGGCTCCCGAGAAGTCAGGTGGTCGTACGTTCCCGCCCATGGCACCGCCCTGCTCTCGCTCGATCCAGGCCTCGTCGACTCGATCGTTGAGTGGTTCCAGCAGACGCTGGGGTGAAATAGAATCGTTTCTGGTCTTTGTGAATGCGTACAGACTCCATCTTCTTCGCTATCGCCGGAATGCTCTTCGGCGTGATCCTCGGCTGGGTCATCGGCGCCCAGCAAGCGGGCTCTCGGGCCGTTGCTCCGGTGTCCGGGGTGGCCGGGGACCAGACGCCTGCCAGACAAGCGCCTCCTCTGGACGAGGCCCGGGTGCAGTCGTTGATGACGGTCATCAAGAACGATCCCGAGAATGCCGGCGCCGCTCTGGAACTCGCCAACACCTACTTCGATGCCGAGATGTATCCCGATGCGATCAACTGGTACGAGGCAAGTCTCAAGCTCGACCCGTCCAACCCTGACGCGAGCACGGACCTGGGTGTCAGCTACTACTACACCGATCAAACCGACCGGGCGCTCCAGCAGTTCGAGCAATCGTTGAAGCTGGATCCCGCGCACACCAAGACGCTGTTGAATCAGGGAATCGTGCTGGCATTTGGCAAGCAAGACCTGGCTGGGGCGCAGGCGTCTTGGAGACAGGTCGTCGCGCTGGCGCCCGGCAGCCCTGAGGGCCAGGCCGCCCAGCGCGCACTCGAGGGCATTGAAGCTGCCGGACACTCCGGCGGTACTGCGGCGCCAGGTAGCTGAGGCCCGTGGAGCGGTGCTCAGGTTTCTTCTTCTCACGCTCCTCTTCGTCTTCATCGCCCGTGCGTTCTGGCAAGTGGTTGGCGGCGTCATGGAGGCGGTGCGGGGCGCCGAGTCGAGACGTGACGGTCGCGCGCCGCCTGCCGTCAAACTCGTTCGCGATCCGGTCTGCGGAACGTTCGTACCACCGCGTGCGGCGCTATCGGCGACCGCGTCTGGCAGCACGCACTATTTCTGCTCCGAGGAGTGCCGGCAGAAGTTCGGTCGAGGCTAAGGGCTCTGGTCAGAGCCCTGGCCTGGAGGTCGGTTGAATTGAGGATGGCCGAGCCAACCTCCGAGCACAGCCGGCGGTGGCCTCACCGTGGGACGTCAGCGTCGAAGATATGACCAGGATCGAAGAACAGATTCGCGCTGACATCGTGGAAGCTGGTCGCCGGTTGTACGCCCGGTCGTATGTCGCCTCGAACGACGGCAACATCAGCGCGCGGCTCGACGACCAGCGTCTCGTCACGACCCCCAAGAGCGTCTGCAAGGGCTTCATGACGCCTGACATGATGGTGGTCGTCGACTACGAAGGCCACAAGCTCTCGGGCGAACGAGATCCCTCTACCGAGTTGCCCATGCACCTCGAGATTTACCGGAACCGCCCGGATGCACGCGCCGTGGTGCATGCGCACCCGCCGCTGGCGACCGGGTTCGCCGTGGCAGGGATTCCACTGACTCGCGCGGTGCTCGCTGAGGTGATTACGACGCTCGGGAGCATTCCCATCGCGGCCTACGGCACGCCATCGACGAGTGAGCTGCCTGACGCGGTGCGCAAGTACATCAAGGCGCACGACGGAATGCTTCTGGCGAACCACGGCGCCGTGACATGTGGGACGGACGTCTTCTCGGCGTACTACAAGATGGAGACGATCGAGCACTTCGCCAAGATCAGTCTGGTCGCGAGGCTGCTCGGCGGCGAGAATCTCATCTCCCGCGACGAAGTAGAACGGCTGCAGGGCTTGCGGGGGTTCTACGGGATCCCGTCTCCGGCGCCGCTGTGCGCGGATCCGAGCGAGGGGAGCGAGGATCAGGTCGCCTGTCAGGTGGTCGAGGCGCCACACTCACCCGATGAGCGGCTCGTGTCGGAGGTGTCGCTTTCGCTCGATCAGTCGGGGGCGCCCAGGCGCCAGGACCTGTCCGGTGGTGCGGTGGACCGGAACCGCCTCGGCGGGAGGGCGCGCGACAGCCGTGAGCCGAGCAGGGATGGGGAAATTCGGCTAACATACGGCGAACTGACGGCGCTCATTGCTGACGCCGTCAGGGCTCTCAAAGATTAGCGAGGCACTGAATGGGCGAGGCGTTGGGAATGGTCGAGACCAAGGGGCTGGTCGCCATGATCGAGGCGGCCGACGCGATGGTCAAAGCGGCGAAAGTCACGCTGGTCGGTTGGGAGAAGATCGGTGCCGGGTACGTGACCGCGATCGTACGCGGCGACGTCGCTGCGGTGAAGGCAGCCACCGATGCTGGCGCTGCGGCGGCGCGCCGCGTCGGTGAACTGGTGTCGGTACACGTGATCCCACGGCCGCACGCGAATCTCGAAGACGCCCTTCCGATCGGCAGAGCCACGGCTACCTCCGCCAAGGCCTAGCCACCGGTGGGACAGAGGCTACAGAGGCCGGGGGTTCGATGATCCTTGCCCGCATCGTCGGGACGGTCGTCGCGACCAGAAAGGACCCCAAGCTCGTGAGCACGACGCTGCTCGTCGCTCGCCCGATGGATCCTCACGGAAAGCCGGAGGGGAACTACCTGGTGGCGGTCGATACCGTCGATGCGGGCGTCGGCGAGACCGTCCTCATCGTCAGCGGTAGCTCTGCACGGATGGCGGTTGGCATGAAGGACTGTCCGATCGACGCCGCGGTCGTCGGTGTCGTGGACGCGATCGACGTCGCCGCTGGGGCGTGAGCCGTGCAGCTGGCCAGGGTCATCGGCGACATCGTCGCCTCACACAAGGACAAGCACCTCGCTGCGCTCACGCTGCTCGTACTGCAGCCGCTGTCAGCAGACGGTACGGACTTTGGGCGGACACTCGTGGCGGTTGACGCGGTCGGCGCGGGGGTCGGTGAGACGGTGTTCTTTGTACGTGGGAAGGAAGCGAGTTTCCCGTTTCATCCCACAGCGGTGCCGACCGACGCGGGTGTCGTGGGGATCGTCGATCACTGGGACATCGGCTAATGCAGATCGCTCGCGTCGTCGGGACGGTCGTGGCCACCCAGAAGCACAACGCGTTTGATGGGGCGAAGCTGCTGCTGGTGCAACCGCTGACGCTCGACGGTCAGCCGCGCGGCGTGGCGCTCCTGGCGGTGGATTCCCTGGGGGCTGGCGTGCACGAGAAGGTGCTGGTCGTGATGGAGGGGAGAGCGGCTGGCCAGGTGCTCGGCCGCACGCTCGCGCCTGTCGACGCCGCAGTTGTCGGTATTGTCGACACCGTGGACCTGGTGGCATGAACGAGCAGGAGCTTCGCAGACTGGTGCGCGATGCTATTGGCCGCCAGGGACGGGCGACCTTGCCTCCTGATATCGCGCGGACGCCCGCCGACGCTCCGTTGCTGCACGCGAGCCACGGAATGTTCACGCTGCCGCCCTCCGACGCCGGCGCAGACGGTCGGTGCCTGATCGAGCCGGTCGTCATGTGCAATCACTGCGGCTACTGCCGATCGTACGGACACTGACGAGCCATCGATTCTTTCTTTGATCCGGCTACGGCGACATCGCAACGTTGACCCATTCGACCGGCGCTCCAGGCACGAGAGAGGATTCTGCCGGCAAGCTGAAGGGCAGGACAACCTCGTTGCGAAGCCAGTTGAGTTGACGACATCCTTGGGGACGACGGCTCGACTCGAGGTCTCGGCTTCCCCATCGGCATACGAATGAAGCCCCCCATTCTCGTCACCCGATCGCTGCCGTCGTCGGTGATGTCTCGCCTCGACGCCGTCTGCGACGTCGATCGCTTTGCGGGCGAGGGCACCATGCCACGCGACGAGCTGGTCCAGCGTCTGGCTGGCAAGCAGGCACTCGTGTCCATGGTCACCGATACGGTGGACACCGCCGTGATCGAGGCCGGCACGGAGTTGAAACTGATCGCAAACGTGGCGGTCGGGTACAACAACGTGGACGTCGCCGCGGCTCGGGCGCGCGGCATCATCGTCACGAACACTCCGGACGTGCTCACCGACGCCACCGCGGACTTCACGCTGGCGCTGATCCTGGCGATCACGAGGCGGCTCGGCGAGGGTGAGCGGATGGTGCGCCGCGGGTCATGGGCAGGGTGGGCGTTCGATCAGCTTCTCGGGATGCAGCTGCGCGGCAAGCAGCTTGGCATCGTCGGTTTCGGGCGGATCGGCCAGGCGGTTGGCGTTCGGGCAGCGGCGTTCGGCATGACGGTCGTGCACTCGTCACGCTCGGGTGCGGGCATGGTGCTCGATCGGTTGCTCTCGTCGTCCGACGTCGTATCGTTGCACGTGCCGCTTGCGCCAGATACCCGACATCTCATCGGACAGGCTGAGTGCGCACGGATGAAGCGCTCGGCGTATCTCATCAACACGACCCGCGGTCCGGTGGTCGACGAAGCGGCGCTGGCCTGGGCGCTTCGAAACCACCTGATCGCTGGCGCGGCGCTCGACGTCTACGAACGCGAGCCTGAGGTGCACCCCGATCTGCTCTCGCTCGAGAACGTCGTCCTCGCGCCCCATCTGGGCAGTGCGACGACGGAGACGCGGACGGCGATGGCGGATCTGGCCGCGAGCAACGTGATCGCCGTGCTCGGCGGGCAGCCGGCGCTCACGCCTGTTTCATGACGACACGCATCGCTCGTTCCGGCGTACCAGCCGGCGGGGCTCGCCTCGCGGCCGTTCGCCGAGCTGGCACACCGTCGCCGCAGAAGGTCGCACGGGTGATGCGGGCGCTGGCGCGTGCGATGACCGACCTCGAACTTCCCGCCGTCGAGAAGATCTCGAACGAGCAGGCCGAGGACCCGTTCAAGATTCTCATCGCGACCCTCCTCTCGGCTCGCACGCAGGATGCGACGACGCACGCCGCCTCGACGCGCCTGTTCAAGGCCGCACGAACGCCACGGGCGATGGCCAGGCTCCAGGTCGAGGAGATCGAGCACCTGATCTACCCGGTGAGCTTCTACCGTAACAAGGCGCGGCACGTGAAGGCCTGTTGCGACATGCTGCTCAGCCGGTTCGGCGGCCAGGTACCGTCCACGATGGAGGGCCTGACAGCGCTTCCGGGCGTCGGCCGAAAGACGGCGAACCTGGTCTTGATTCTGGCGTTTCGCAGCCGCCGCAACATCTGTGTGGACACACATGTGCATCGGATCTCGAACCGGCTCGGATGGGTGTCGACGAGGACGCCTGACGAGACCGAACAGGCGCTCTACCGCTCGATCGAGCGCCGGTGGTGGCCCCACATCAACCTGTACCTGGTCACGTGGGGCCAGAACGTCTGCCGGCCGCTCCGTCCAGTATGCGGGGATTGCGTGATCCACAAGGAATGCCCAAGAATTGGGGTTCAGCAGCGGAGGACATCATGAGGCGAACGAGCGCGGCAGTGATTGTGGCGTTTCTTCTGGCGGTCGTGGTCGAGACGGTTGCCGCGCAGGGCCGCCCTGCGGCCCCGGCCGAGAAGCCAGCCTCGGCGATCGGCCCGGTGCTTGTCGTCGAGACCGTCAAGGGCACCATCGAGATCCAGACGTACCCGAGCGACGCGCCCAAAACGGTCGAGCACATCGTGGCGCTCGTGAATCGCAGGTTCTACAACGGTCTGCGGATTCAGCGGGTGTCGCCCGGCTTTGTCGTGCAGTTCGGCGATCCGCAGACTCGCGACATGACCAAGCGAGACAGGTGGGGATCGGGCGGCAGTGGCAAGCCGATCGGCGTGGCGGAAGTGAAGCGTCGGCATGTCGTCGGAGCGGTCGCGGTCGCGCATTCTGGCGACCCGCGATTCGCCGACAGCCAGATGTACATCTCGTTCGCGCGGCAGCCGACGCTCGACAAGAACTTCACGGTGTTCGGCCAGGTCACCGTCGGCATGGACGTGGCGCAGAAGCTTGCCCTCAACGACATCATTAGACGTATTACCGTGAAGTGAATGCGCCCGTTCTGACGGTCACGGCTTCTCGGATCTCCGGGTAGCGCTCCACGAGCGCCGGCGGATACTCGCCTTCGATCGGCTGGCCGAGTTGCGCTTTCAGCATGACGGCATTGACGACCGATTTCGCCGAGAAGTGATTGTTGGTGTAGAGGTACGCTTTCTTCACGAGTGCCTTCGCCGCTGTCGCCGTGTCACCAAACTCCCGCAATTCGTCGCGTGAGTAGAGATAGTTGTAGCGGTCTTCGCTCTTCTCGTGGCGCCACCACTGGGCGGCGTTTCGTCCGTGCAGGCGCATGTAGTAAACCCTGGTGACGTTTGGCAGCGCGTTTTGTCGCACGGAGAACCGGAACTTCGGCTCGTCGATCTGCGCCCACGCCGCACCGAAGGCATTGAGTATCTGGAGCGTGTCGTCGAAGGCGTCGCTCCAGCTGCTGTGCCGAAGTTCAACCGCCATCGGATAGTCGCCAAAGAGCCTGAGTAGGCGACTCAGATAGTCGCGCGACTCCGGGGTGCTCGTGAAGCTTGGAGGGAACTGCGCCAGGAGCGCACCAAGCTTTCCAGCGCTCACGAGGGGTTCGACTCCGGCCCGGAAATCGTCGACGTCGCTCTGGGTCACTCGTGCCAGGAGATCCAGCAGCGTGCCCTCGGAGCCTGGCGCCGACCTCAGCGCTGACCCTTTGAACATCTTCGGGTGGGTGAACTTCTGATAGAGCTTCAGCGAGAACGCGAAGCGATCGGGCGTACGGGTTGCCCAGCCCTTCGTGATCTCGGCGCGCGGCTGACCGTAGAACGTCGAGTTCACTTCGACGGTGTCGAAATGGTCGGCGTAGAACCGCAGCTCGTCGAACCCGGCCGTACCCGCCCGCTTCGAGCGGGTTGCCGGATAGAAGAGGCCGTTCCATGTGCCCTTGCCTGACGGGTAGCTCCACCCAGACGTGCCGATGTGTACGCTCATGCCGTAGAGGGAACGATAATGGAGCGCGTGCTCACGATCAACGAGATCTACGCGTCGATTCAGGGCGAATCGAGCTACGCGGGCCGACCGTGCGTGTTCGTACGACTGACGGCGTGCGATCTCAGGTGCTCGTGGTGCGACACACCGTACGCGTTTCACGAAGGCCGGAAGCAGTCGCTCGACACCGTGCTTGCAGAGGTCGAGCGGCTGGGGTGGCCGCTCGTCGAACTGACGGGAGGGGAGCCCTTGTTGCAGGACGAAGTGTACCCCCTGATGCAATCGCTCCTGGATCGCGGGCACACTGTGCTCCTGGAGACCGGCGGACATCGCAGCACCGAGCGTGTCCCCGAGGCCGTGGTCACGATCCTGGATGTGAAGTGTCCCGGGAGCGGCGAGAGCCATCGCAACGACTGGAGCAATCTCGAACGGTTGCGACCCCACGACGAGGTCAAGTTCGTCGTCAAGGACCGGCGGGACTACGAGTTCGCGCGCGATGTCCTGGCGAAATTCCAGTTGGCCGAACGTGTCGTTGCGATTCACCTGTCGCCGGTCCACGGCGTCCTCCATCCGCGCGTGCTGTCTGAATGGGTCCTCGAGGAGCGGTTGCCCGTGCGCGTGCAGGTGCAGCTCCACAAGTACGTGTGGGATCCGAGCGCACGTGGCGTGTAGTCTCTGGCTGTGGTCGTCGGTTGAGATGAGAACCCAAAGCCCAGAGCCCAAAGCCCAGAGACTAGAGACGACTTCCGGAGACCCGTTGAGTTGGCGCTCTTCGGGTCCTGTCGCTGGGTTTCCCCACCCGCGCCACCCCACCGCGCAGAGTCCGCGCGGCGGGGACCCCGGGTCCTCGGCGCCCAGAAAGAACTGTCACGCGGAGGCGCCTGCGCGGCGGTCGGGGATGCCCCTCCCAGCGCCACCCGCCCCAAGGACGTCGTCAACTCAACTGGCTTTCTGGGTAAAGCCGAATCTGAGGCCTGAAACGACATGCCGAACGCGGTAGTGCTGCTGAGTGGAGGCCTGGACTCGTACACAGCAGCCGCCATCGCGAAGTCAGAGGGATTCGGCTTGTTCGCGTTGACGGTGCGTTACGGTCAGCGCCACGCACGGGAGCTCGAGGCGGCCAGGGCGGTGGCGACCGCGCTCGACGTCGTGCGCCACGTCGAGCTCGACGTGGATCTGTCGGTGTTCGGCGGGTCATCGTTGACCACCAGTGCGCCGGTGCCCAAAGATCGGCCGATCGATCCCACAGAGATCCCTTCGACCTACGTGCCCGCCAGGAACACCGTCTTCCTGTCGCTCGCACTGGCATGGGCGGAAACCCTCGGTGCCGGCGACATCGTGATCGGCGTCAACGCGGTGGACTACTCCGGCTATCCGGACTGCCGGCCGGAGTTCCTGTCAGCGTTCGAGCGGTTGGCCTCGCTGGCGACCGCGCAGGGCGTGCGCGGCGGCGCATGCCGGATCCACGCCCCCTTGGTGACGCTCACCAAGGCCGAGATCGTTCGAAAGGGCCTCGACCTGGGCCTTGACTACGGCCTGACACACAGCTGTTACGACCCTGCAGTGGACGGGCGGCCGTGCTCGCGCTGCGACAGCTGCGTGCTTCGCGCGGCGGGCTTTGCCGGTGCCGGTGTGCCAGACCCTCTGCTCCTCCGATGACCGACCGGATCTACTACCGCGACTCGTATTGCCGCCGTTTCGATGCCACGGTCGCGCGCGCATGCGAGCACGAGGGCCGGCCGGCCGCCATCCTCGATCGCACGGCCTTCTACCCTGCCTCCGGTGGACAGCCCTTCGACACGGGACGGCTCGGCGACGTTCGTGTGGTGGAGGCCCTCGATCTTAGCGACGAGGTTGTTCATGTTCTGTCGGCTCCCCTCGACTCCGGCGCGACGGTGGCGGGAGAAGTTGACTGGACCCGGCGCTTCGATCACATGCAGCAGCACACCGGTCAGCACCTGCTGTCGGCGGCGTTCGATCGACTCTTCGGCACTCGTACCGTCGGCTTTCACATGGGAGCCGAGGTGTCGACGATCGATCTCGCGCGCGAGGCGGCGCCCGGTGAGATCGAGCGTGCCGTCGACCAGGCCAATCGAGTTGTCTGGGAGAACGAAGTCGTCTCGGTTCGGCTCGTGTCTCGGGAGGAGGCATCCGAGTTGCCCCTCAGGAAGGAGTCCGAGCGTGCAGGGATGCTGCGCCTGGTAGAAATCGCCGGCGTTGACCTGTCGGCGTGTGGTGGCACGCATGTGAGCAGGACCGGGGCGGTCGGTGTGATTGCGGTTCTCTCATGGGAACGTGTGCGCGGTGGCTCGCGGGTCACATTCGTGTGCGGGAACCGCGCTCTGGGTGCGTTGCGCATTTACCGGGACGCCGTGAACGGCAGCGTCCGGACGCTCTCGGTCCTGCCGGCGGATCTCGCGTCGGCGGTTGAGCGCGTGCAGACCGAGTCGCGTGGTCTTCGAAAACGGCTCAAGCAGCTGCAGGAACAGCAGGCTGCACATGAAGGTGCGCGCCTCGCCGCCGCGTGCGACGTGGAGGTTGGCGGCGTAGGCCTCCTCGTGCAGACCCTCGTCGGATGGGATCAGGCGGGTCTCAGGGCGCTGGCCGCAGCGGCGACAGCCAGTCGGCCGGCGTGTGCGGTACTGCTGGCACCGGGGCCACCTGCGGCCGTGGTGGTGGCCTGCTCCGTGGGTGTCCAGGTTGACGCGAGCGCGGTGCTACGAGAGCTCACCGGCCGGTTCGGCGGGCGAGGCGGAGGCACGCGTGAACTGGCGCAGGGCGGTGGTTTCCGTGCACCGGTGGAAGAAATCGCCTCCGCCGCGCGCCTCGCGGTCGAAACGAAGCTGTCGCCGGGATCGTGAGCGTGATCGCACGATCACTTCGCGCCGCGGCTGAAACCGGCGAGGTGCACCACGATTCGATCGACAGCCGCGGTGGCCTCAGCGCTGGATCCTTCGAAGTTGTTGAGCAGGATGGCGAAGGCGAGGGTCTCTCCATCACGCGTTCGCAGGTACCCGGCCAGCGTTCTGACATCGGTCATCGTGCCGGTCTTGGCGCGCACGTTGTTCTCGGCTGGCGTCCCCTTCATCCGACCGGCCAGTGATCCGTCCCGGCCGGCGATGGGTAGCGCTGTCATCCATGGTGAGGTGCCTGATGGCTCGTACATCCGCCGAAGGACCGCGACGAGGGCCTCAGGGGCCACGGCATTGCGGCGGGACAGCCCAGAGCCGTCCACGATATGCCAGGCCTCGGGTGAGATACCCCAATCGCCCAGGCGAGTCTGGAGCCCCTCGAGCGCAGCGTCGTTGGTGGGCAGTCCGCCTTGTGCCGCATTCAGCCGAAGGATGGCCTCACCGTACAGATTGATACTTTCCTTCAGCGTCGGCTGGGCGATCTCGGCGAGCGTCGGCGAGCGATGAGACAAGAGCAGCATCGAACGACGCTCTGTTTGGGGAAGGGCCTCCACGTCGTCCACGTCGTACGCCTCGCCGGTGACCGCGATACCGCCTGCGATGAGGGCATGGCGCAGGGTGGCGGCGAACCATGCGGTCGGGTTTCCTACCGAGATGGCCAGCCGCGCGGGCCCTGAGCCCACGGGTATGGAACCCGCGATCGTCAGAAAGGGTTCACCCGGCCGCTGTTCCGGCCACAACAGTCGCGGCGATCCCCTCGGGCCCGTGACGGTTCGATTGCGAATCGGGCGCGATGCGGCGGACGGTTCTACGCTGAGCGCCGGCGCGGAATCGGTCGACGCGCCGGGAGCGATCGTCACGACCATCTGGTTCTCATTCAGGTTCAGCGCGCCAAAGAGCGCGCCTGTCTGGTAGCCCAGGTCATCCCACGCCCAGGCGAGCTGCGGTCGCGGCTCCTCGACGGCGTCATCGTCGCCAATCACTCGACCCTCGACGCGTCGGAGACCGATCGCTTTGAGCGCGTCAACCCAGGCCGACAACGGCTGGCCCCCGCGGCCGCCGATTGACGGATCTCCGGACCCGACGACGATCAGGTCGCCTCGAAGCCTGCCGCCGACAAGACCGTCCGTGGCTCGTACCGTGGTTTCGAATGTGAAGTCCCATCCGACCGCTTCGGCGGCCGACGCCACGCTGATCAGCTTGACCGTCGATGCGGGCACGAGCCGCGTGGCCGGGTTCAGTTCGAAGACCCGCTCGTCCCAATCGAGCGAGTCCACCGCGATGCCCCAGGTGGCGCGCTGAACGCCCGGTGCCGTCGTGGCTGCTGTGATGTCCTGGTTGAGTTGTTCGAGAGGCTCGAGGATCTGGGATCGAAAGGTCACCGGGGCCTGGCCGCGAGCGGCAAGGTCAGGTGCGAGGAGGGACAGTGCCAGCAGGGCGCCGAGCCCGGTGAGCCTCCTCGCAGCCCCTGCCATCTACTTCAAGGCATCCAACGCCTTGAGGGCCTCGTCGAGTGCCGTGGCTTCGACCACGGCGGCTCCGGGTTCGTCCGCTCGAGCGGCGTACACCTCCATGTCCGACCGGCCAAACGTGACGGATTCCGTCTTGCTGTCGTCGAAGCGGATCGTGACGCTCAGTGCGGGTGTGTCGAGCGACGAGTGGGCTGCCGACTCGAACGAGGTGGCGCGCACGTTGGAGAGCTTCGCGAGTAGATCCTCGGCCTTCGTGAGGTCCACGTCCTCGCCAGCGGCGTTCTTCCAGGTGTCGTTACCGTCTACCGTCGTCTTGTCGAGCACGAGGGTCTCTTCGCCTTGCCTGACCTCAACTCGGTTCGCCGTGAACGACCGACCGTCGAACAGATCCTTTCGACGGAACTCGTCAATCTCCTTGCTGAGTTCGGTGAGGAGCGTCTCTTCGACCGTGAAGATCTCCTGACGGGACACATCCTTGGCAAATCGGATGCCTTCCTCCTCCTGGCGGCCGATGATGAGTGTCGCCTTGGCACTCCCCGTCGTGACGGTTGCCGTCAACACCGGCCGGTCGAGACCGTACTGCCCCAGATCCTCAGTGTCGTTGACGACGATCTTCTGCATGAACGTCGACGACAGGCGTGTCATCAGACCTTCGACGGCTGCGTAGTCGGCTCGTGCGGCTATCGGCTCGGCGATCCGCCATTCGCTCCCGCTCTCTGTGAACCGGGTGGTGTTGGTGCCGTTGACGATCTCGATGGCCTGTGCTTCATTGCGATCGAACTTGAGGATCGCCTTGTCGCGCAGCTCGAAGGGCGTCTTGTTGAAGATGGCGTCGAGGTAGGACGAGATCAGGAAGACGCGGGTCTCGTTGGGTCGCTTCGCGAAGAAGTCGCCACCGGTCGGCGTCTTTTCGCCCACGAGCAGCCGCTGGAAGTCCGTCTGGTCCTTCAGTCGAAACGACACATCGATTCGAGGCGGATTCAGTCCGTACTGCGCAAGGTCGGCGGGATTCTCGTCCACCACGCGCTGGACTTCGAGGGTGGAGAGGTTGCTCGTCACGGTGCCGACGACGCCGTCATCGGCGTCCGCCTTGTCGGGTGCAACCAGCTGCCAGTCGGTGCCGACGCGCTGGACATGCGACGTGTCGCCACTGTCGTTCGTGATCTCGATCTCTTCGATATCCCCGGCGACCAAATCAGTGAACGCCCTGGGGTTGGCGCCCTCGCTGGCCGGGTCCCTCTTGGAGTCTACGAAGTAGATGTAGGCGCCAAGGCCGGCGAGCACGACCACCAGGAGAAACGTCGACTTGGTCCCGTGCATTTATCGCCTCCTCCACCAGGTGTAGATCCCGGCGAGAAACACCAGCCCAGGCATCACGACAATAGACGCCCAGAACACACCGGTCTGCTGCCGGGGAGTCATGGTGATCCGGCTGTCCTGCGCTTCGGTCGGGCGGATGGCGATCAGGTTCTCCTGCTGAGCCAGCCAGCTGATGGCGTTCGCGAAGAAGTTCAAGTTTCCGGGAATGCCGCCGTATGCGTTGCTGGGGAAGTCGGAGTCGCCGAGCACGACGATACGGCTTTCCGGTTTCAGAGTCTCTCCGGCCGCGGGCGTGTCTTCGCCCGTCGTGGGGGTGTCTTCGTCGGCCGCCGGTGATTCGGCGGCGGCCGACACCACGACGCCGAGCGGGATTGGCCCGATGGTGTCGCCGCTCGCTTCGTCCATTGACACGCCACTCTCAGCCGAGAGAGACGCCAGATCGGATTCCGCCCAGCTCTGGCGGCTCGTTTCGACGATGGTCTGCGCGGTTCGTCCGTTGGCGCCGCCTTCAGTCGGCCTGATCGAGCGCGCGAGCGGGTAAATGGTCAAGGTCGCGAAGCGCTCGGTGATTGCGTGCATCGGATAGGTTGCTGCGACGGCAATGCTCGGGTCGTTGGTTGCGCCGCTGAGGTCCACGACCACGTCGTTGCCGATGGTGATGCCCCACTCGCTGACGATGCTTTCCAGGTTCGGCATCGGTGCCGCCTGCGGGCCGAGCATCGGATCCAGCATGACCATCAGTTTGCCGGCGCGCTCGAGATAGCGCCGGATCGCTTCGGCTTCGGTGTCCAGGATGTCGGTGGTCGGACCGGCGATGAGCAGCACCGTCGCGTCGTCTGGCACCTCCTTTTGTTGGGCAAGGACGAGCCGTTCGACGGCGTAGTTGTCCTGCCGGAGCGATCCGCTGACCGCGCTGTACCCGTCGCGCTCGGTGCGGTTCGGCTCCTTTTCGCCGTGCCCCTGCAGGAAGTACACCTTGCGCTCCATCGTGGACATCGCCTTGATGAGCCCGTTGGTCAGGTCCTGCTCGGCGTCCGAGGTGACGCGCTCGCGTTTGCCCATGTAGTCGATGATGACCGTCCCGTACGCCTGGATGTCGAATTCGCGGGCTTCGACCGGTCGCGCGTCGGGGTCGATGTACTCGACCGAGACCTGGGGAGAGTGATAGGCGTACTCCGTGAGCCGGCCTCTGAACCGCTCGAGGTCCGTCGACCGGTCAAAGACCGTGAACTTCACCGGAGCGGTCAGGCTCTGCAGCACTTTGACCGTCTGCTCCGACAGGCTGTTCTGCTTGTTGGCGGTCAGATCCCATCGCTTGTTCTGTCGCGAGGCCAGGTAGTTGACGGCTACGACGATGGCGAGGGCCACGAGCACGCCAGCGGCCGCCACAGCGCCGTACCGCGCCTGTCGGCGGCGGAAGTAGTCGAGAATCTCGCGCCACTGACCGAGCGTGTAAAGGACCACGAGTACGAGACCGACCCACGCCGCCTGTGTCCCGTACTGATCCCACTCCGGTCTGACGAAACGAATGGCGACGGCCCCGAACACGACCGCCGTGCCAACCCACCCGAGAATGCTGAAGATACGCTGCATGGTTCCTATCCCCGCCACCGTTCGCTGTCGACCGCTCGCACGGTCAGAAACAGGCTGAACGCGATGAAGGACACGTAGTAGACGACATGTTTGGTGTCGATCACGCCCCTGGCGAAATCGTTCAGGTGCTCGGTGATCGATAGGTAGTTGAGGACCGCCTGCATGGTGGGGCCGGCGAAGGTGGCGAACCAGTTGATCACCCAGAACAGCAGGAAGACCGCGAAGGTGACCATGCCCGCGATGATCTGATTCCGCGTGAGGCTGGAGATGAAGAGACCCAGCGACAGGAAGCAGCCGCCCATCAGCACCAGGCCCAGGTACCCAGTGAGCACCGGCCGCCACTCCGGGTTGCCGAAGACGAACAGGAAGCCCAGGTGCACGAGGGTGACCGAGAGCATGGCGGCGTAGAGCACCAGGCTGCCGAGGAACTTGCCCACCACGATCTGGACGTCGGTCAGTGGCGACGTGAGGAGGAGTTCGATCGTGCCAGACCGCTTCTCCTCAGCGTAGGTCCGCATGGTTATGAGCGGCAGCGTGAAGAGCAGGATCACGGCAACGTTCAGAAACAAGGGAGAGATCAGCATCTCGTTGACGTTCACCGCCTGCGGTCCGCTGAAACCACTGCCGGCCTGCATGGAGGTCTGCTCGAAGTAGTAGAGCAGGTTGACGAAGAACCAGCCGAACAGGATCGCGGCGAACCCGATCACGATATAGGCCACTGGGGAGGCGAAGTATCCCTTCAGCTCCTTGTTCGCGATGGCCAGGATGTTACTCATGCGCTGCCTCCTGTGCGGGGTCCGTCTCGGTGTCGATCACGTGGCTCTCGGGTGCGGGCTCTGACGCCGCCTCGGCGTCGGGCTCCTCGGTCGTCAGACGGAGAAAGATCTCTTCGAGACTCATTCTCAGCGGCCGCAGCTCGAGAAGCCCCCACCCGTGACCGACGATCGTCGAGGCGAGCTCTCGGCGGATGTCGCGCCCGGTTTCGCTGTTGACTTCGAAGCTCGAGAGATCCCCCCGTACATCCGACGGCGACACATTCGTCACGCCAGGGATCGCCTCGAGCGCCGCCCTGGCGTCGGCACCCTGGGTGTCTACCTGCACGAACATCGTCTCCTCTCCGCGCAGCCGCGCGGTCAGATTGTCAGGGGTGTCGACGGCCACGACCCGGCCTCTGTTGATGATGACGACTCGCTGGCAGGTCTGACTGACCTCTGGAAGGATGTGGGTGCTCAGGATGACGGTGTGGTCGCCACCGAGGTCCTTGATGAGCTGTCGTGTTTCGATAATGTGCTTCGGGTCGAGTCCGGCGGTCGGCTCGTCGAGAATCAACACTTCGGGATTGTGGAGCAGCGCTTGCGCCAGACCCACGCGCTGCCGGTACCCCTTTGAGAGTTTGGAACAGTGCCGGTTCGCCATGTCTGCAACGCCGGTGCGGCCCATGACAGCGTGCACACGCGACTGGCGCTCCCGCCGTGGCACACCCTTGATCGCCGCGACAAACGCGAGATAGTCCCGAACGGTCATGTCAGGGTAGAGGGGCGGTGTCTCGGGAAGATAGCCGGTGCGGCGCTTTGCTTCGATCGGCTGGCGTGAGACGTCATACCCGGCCACGATCGCGCTGCCCTCAGACGGAGGCATATAGCCGGTAATGACGCGCATCGTCGTGGTCTTGCCCGCGCCGTTGGGCCCAAGGAATCCGAGGATCTCTCCTCGTTCCACCCGAAAGCTGACATCGCTGACCGCTGTCGTCGGTCCGTAACGTTTCGTGAGGTGCTGAACCTCGATCACACCGCTATCCTCCTCGTAACTTCTAGACCCGCTGTTGGTTATGTCGCTCGACCCGACATCCTAGCCGATGCGCGCCGACGTGGGCAACACCTCAACCATCTTTCGACGCCAGACCGTGCCAGACGGTTGGCTCGGCATAGATTTCCAAGGCGGTGGTCATGCTCGAACGCCACCTCAGACCGCTCGGCGGCGTGGTCGGTCTTTGCCGAACTCCGGGGACAACGGCTTCGCGTCAAGTATGACGCTGCCAGGCTCGGCACGGTCGAAATTGTTGACGTCGTCGGGTGGGGGGCGAGAGCCGGTCGTGGCTCGAACGTCCGGCAGGCCTTGTCGACCGCTAGGCCTTCCGGTTCGAGAAGAAACGAGCTCGCACGAAGCCATCGACGATCGCCTGGTCACGCGGCTCGATTCTCGTGAACCGAAGGCCCATCCCTGTCTGGCGATCGGTCCAGGCCAGTCGAGTCTCGGCCTCGACGTCCTTGCTCGCGCCGGGGAGCCTGAACCGCACCTTGATCGGCTCGTCACTCCTCGGCGGGCTGGTCGTCCGGACCGCGAGCCCGCCGGCGCTCACGCTGAGCGTGACCGCGGATGCGATCAAGTTGCCGATTCGGTACGAGACCGACACGCCGAGTGCAACCCTGGGGCTCTCACGGCGATGGTCGTGGTCGGGGACAAGATATGAGGTCAGGGCCGGTACGATGTGCTGAACGGCGCTGTACTCGTTGACGTAGCCGTCAACGCCGAGTGTCCCGAGGGCGCGCACCTCGTCGGCGTGTGCGATTGTGCCGCTGAAGATGACGATCGGCGCCTGAAATCCGTCGATGCGGCGAAGGGCTCTGACGAGGCTGACACCTCCCCCTCTCGGGAGGCGAAGATCCAGCGCGACGAGATCGATCGGTTTCCTCTGCCGGACTTGGACGATCAGGTCCGACGCGTTACTGACCGGGATCACGTGATGGCCACTCGACTCGAGTGCGACTCTGAAGCGGTCTCGCACGAACGCGGTGTCATCAGCCACGATCACTCTCTTGGCGGCGATTGCGACGGTGGCGGGCAGAGCGTGGGCGGACATGACACGGTAGGTATCGGTTGTCGAGTCATGGGCCCTTAGGGCGCGTTGCGGAGACTGTCGCGATCTCGCTATAATCCGTGTGTCGCCTGGAAGTGCTGAATTCGCTAGAGGATGCGGCGTTTTCGCGGGCCGTCGGGAGCGGTGGAACCGCTCGATGGAGCAAGCATGGGGATCTGTCCTGAGTGTGAATTCGACGAAATAGATACGTCTGACCTCGAGGAAGGCGATACGGTGCGCTGTCCCGAGTGCGGCACCGATCTCGCCTTGAACGCGACCGGCGAACTCGATCTCGCCGATGACGAAGACGATCTCGACGACGACGAGGACGACGACGAGGAGGACGAGGACGAAGACGAGGACGATCTGGATGATGACGAGGACGAGTGATCGGTGAGGTGCCCGATGCCCTGTTGGCCTCCCGCGAGCTTCGTCTCCGTGGCTTTCTGGCCACGTGTGATTCAGTAATTGTCGCGTTCAGCGGAGGCGTGGACAGCGCGTACCTTGCCTGGACCGCGACACAAGTACTTGGCCGTTCAGCGCTGTGCGTGACGGCCGACAGTCCCAGCTACCCAGACCACCACCGCCAGCTTGCTCTGCGCATCGCGAGAGACTTCGCGTTGCACCATGAATTCGTGCCCACCGCGGAATTGGCGCAGCCGGCGTATCGCGCCAACCCGGTCGATCGGTGCTATTACTGCAAGGTCGAGCTCTACGGCGTTCTGTCGGCGTTGGCGGCTGAGCGTGGCATCGCGACGATTCTCGACGGCAGCAACGCCGACGATCGAAGCGACTATCGCCCTGGCCGCAAGGCGGCGCGCGAGCACGGCGTTCGTAGTCCGCTCGACGAGGCCGAGCTCACGAAATCGGATGTCCGCGAGCTCTCCCGCGTGGCCGGCCTGCCAACGTGGGACGAGCCCGCCTCCGCCTGCTTGTCGTCGCGGATCCCCTATCACTCCGAAGTGACGGATGAGAAGCTGCGGATGATCGAGCGAGCCGAGAGCGTGTTGAGGGCTCTGGGCTTTCGTGTCTGTCGTGTTCGGCACCACGATACGCTCGCGCGCCTCGAGTTCGCCGGAGACGACATATCCCGCGCGCTCGAGCCGGAGATGCGCGGGCAGATCGTGCGTGAGCTTCGCGCCATTGGCTACCAGCAGGTCACCGTGGACCTTCAGGGGTATAGGATGGGCAGCCTGAATGAAGGTGTCCGTCTCAGGCCAACGTAAGGTCGCCTGCGCGGTCGCCGCAGTGTATCTCGCGGCTCACGCGATGTATCTGGCGCCGTCGCTCGAGGACATCGACTCAATCAATTTCGCGCTGGGACTCCGAAACTTCGATCCCGCGCAGCATCAACCCCACCCCCCGGGTTCGCCGGTGTACATTGCCCTCGGCCGCGTGGTGCTCGCGTGCGTCTCGGTGGTCCAGCCTGGGCTCGATCAGATCGCTGCCGACGCGCTGACCCTTGCGGTCCTTTCTCTTGCCGCAGGCGTGGTGGCCATTGTCGCGTCCGCAGAGTTGTTTGCGCTCGTGGCGCCGCGGCGACGATACGTGACGACCTGGGGGGTGGCGTTGCTGGCGGCTTCCCCTCTGTTCTGGCTTTCGGGATTGCGTCCCATGAGCGACCTGCCCGGCCTGGCGGCGGCCCTGGTGTCGCAGGTGCTGATATTACAGGGCCGCATCGATCGCCGCCGGCTCGTGTACGGGGCGTTGGCGAGCGGCGTCGCGGCGGGTATCCGGGTGCAGACCGTGTGCCTCACAGTGCCGCTCCTTCTGCTCGCGCTCGCGAGTCAGCGCGCTGCCGGCGTGCGATGGCTCCTGACGCGACCGATGGCGGCGATGGCGCTCGGCACACTCGCGTGGGCTGTGCCGCTCGTGGCCGACAGCGGTGGCGTGGCCGGCTATCTGGAGGCGCTGGGGACGCAGGCCGGCGAGGACTTCGCGTGGGTCGACATGCTGTGGCGGAACCCGACGCCACGCCGGCTGGCTTTCGCGTTGTACGAAACGTTCGTACTGCCCTGGAGCGTGAACGCGGTGGCCACGGCCATCGCCCTCGCCGCGATGGTTGGCGTGTCGGTCGCATGGTTCCGCGACCGAGGTACCGTGGCGCTGCTGCTGCTGGCGTTTGGGCCCTACGCCGCGTTTCAGCTGCTCTTCCAGGAGACGCTCACCGTCCGATATGCGCTCCCGACGCTCGTGCCGGTCGCCTGGCTGGTGGCACGAGCGCTGGCGACGACGGGGCGGTTTGTGAATCTGGTCGCTGTGCCTCTGGTGATCTCGATCCTGGTTGTGTCGGTC
>Ga0326597_10003863_pt1 | contig 21316 bp, 14 predicted proteins | sample RVTome_12_FD_203789 | JGI IMG/M metagenome (GOLD analysis project Ga0326597, IMG submission 203789) | Soil microbial communities from uranium-contaminated site in the Upper Colorado River Basin, Wyoming, United States - RVT100D185 | ecosystem: Environmental > Terrestrial > Soil > Contaminated >...
GCTTGAGCGTGCCGTTGGCGCGCTCCACGCGAGCATTGTCCGTGGGCCGCTGAGGACGAGAGAGCGACAACTGGCCCCCCAGATCCTGAAGGAACGATCGAACCGCCCCATGCGTGTTCGGACTTCCACGGTCCGCCCGAAGTTTGGGAGCGCCCTTTGTGCCATCGGTTCCCTGACTGAGCATGCCGTACGCCAACAGTTCCTTAACATCTCGGTGCGTTACCGTCCTCACCACAGACCATGCCACGATCAAGCGGCTGAACAGGTCCAATAACACCAGCAGGTACCAGCGCCGGCCCTCGATATCAATTCCCGGGCCTGGATCGCAATCGTGTCCTTCAGATTCCGAATCTCCTGCTCCAACTCCCGGATCTCCGCCTGCTTCTTCGGCCGGCCACCGCGCAAAAACTCGTCCGCCCCGTGTTCCAGCTGCTTCTTCCAGCGATACAGCCGCGACGGCGGGATCCCGTACTTCCAAGCCACCTCCGTCACGTTCCCGTCCCGCTCCCACTCCCTCAGGATCTCCAGCTTCTGCTGCGACGCAAACCACTTGTACCGCCCCGCATGGCCCTCCGGTGCCTGTCTGTCCATTCATCCGATCCTCCAACTGTACGGTAAACCCGCGGAGAACCGGCGTCCACTATCGACTTCTAAACCCTAAATCTGTCCAGCTTGAGCTGAAACAGGACAGATGGCCGGGACGACTCTCTACGCCCATAGATCCGCCTGCAGATCAGATCTATGGTGAGTAACTCCTCCGACCGGGAGCAGCCAAAGGGAGGCGATGGGAGTATGTCGAAGTTGTCTTTTCGGCCGACGGCCCCCGGCGACTGACTGGAGCTTGGACTACGTCAGCCAAAATACCTTAACCAATGGACATGTCAATAGCCGACCGAGCTCTTGGGCCATGCGTTCTCCGTCCAGCCGCTCGGGCCTACCGTTCGCCAGAACCTCGGCGCGCATGGCCTACCGCCCACTATGCAGTTAAGCATTTAGCGGCCAAAAGGATACACCTCCGAAAATCCGGAGCATGTGTGAGACAGTGGGTTCTACTGGCGTCAGCAACACCCAGCCAATTCTCTGTTTCGATCCCTTTGGCCAGGCAGTCCCGACTACGACAATTCAATCGACCTGCGTCTTTCGAGCGGATCCTGCGCATCCCAAAGCCTAGATTCTCAACATGTCGTTTGGAAATCACGCTCTCTGTGCATTACTTTTACTGCGGGATATCACGGTGTCCTATCGGTAAGCCCGATTCTGTCGTCCGAGCCATGCCGATTCGGACTGCATCGCCCAAGTCGGAGTGCGGCCATGTATCGACTATCCATCCCGAGCACGCTCCATACGATCATTGCGCTTACTCTTTTGGTCGTCATGCAGGGTACGGATGGCCATGCAAGACGGGTTCATCTCCGTTCGGACAAGGCGCCTAATTCGGCTGCGCACCCCCGATTCATGGCGCCGGGAGTGCAGATCAAGCCCCCGTTCCAGCTCACAGATCCGCAGCAATTTCAGAGTTCCACAGTGAGCCTAAGCTACACGACCAGCTTCCTGTGGTCGAAAGCACAGGACGCTTGTTTTGTCGGCAATAGGATTTACAGCATATTCCCTTTGGGCCTCCTCGTGCTGGACTCCGGTTCGCTCAACGAGCAGAGCGTTGTGAACCGTTTGTACGAGCCATCGGGATATGGCGGAGGAATAGTTGCCCGAAACAACCGGGCCTATTGGGCCGCCGGCAATTCGGGACTGCGCACCGTGGATGTGACGACTGTGGACAGTCCCAGCATAGTTAGCGTAGTTGATTCGCTTTCGGCGGACGGTTACCTCGAGGCTGTCTTTTTCACCTCGGACTCCACGCATCTGGTCACCGCGGCCTCATTCCCCTTCTGGGGATACGTTGATTTCTGGAGCCTGGCCAATCCTGATGCACCCGAACATGTAGCGAGTATCTTCCTGCCTGGCTGGCCGGTCGGGCTGGACATCGATTCGTCGCGTCTCTTCGTGACGTATCAGACGGACTATGGCTACTCTGGACTCGGGATGTTCGATATCAGCGACCCCGCCGACCCGCACTTTGTCAGTGGGCTACCCGAAGGGAACTACACGGCCAACGGAGTGGATGCGGACGGTGCGTACGTATACCTGGCCCTAGGCTATTCTGGCCTCAATGTGCTCGCACTCGATTCCAACCAAAGTCTGGTGCCGACAGCGGGGTATGTGCCCGGTGGCTGGGTCGAAGACGTGGTGAAGCTCGGGAGTACAGGTTACGTCTTTATTTACGGCGGCATTTACGGCGGCGGGATGCACACCATCGATCTCTCAGACCCGGGGGCGCCTGTATTGCTCGATACCTTCGCGTGGTCTCGTACGCCTGCCAGTATATCTGAAAGTCTGGGTCGTATGCTGCTTGTAGACGGGTACTATGACGGCATTCGTCTCGTTGATATCAGCGATGCCGCATCACCGGAATTGCTATCCCACTTCAAAACTCCTGGATTCACGCAGAGTGTTGCTCTATCGGACAGCCTCGTGATTGTTGCCTCCTACCCCGGAAGCTTTCGCGTGGCCGATATTTCGGATCCCGAGACGCCTCGCGTAATCGTCGGATTGGATTCTCTGGGTACATCCTACAGTGCAGACTTCTCAGCACCGTTTCTTTATGTCGCCAGTGGTTACGATGGCATAACCGTGGTAGATCTGTCCGATACGGCCATGCCCCAAGTAGTGAGCACACTAGACAGCCCTGGTCGCGCATTCGATCTGCAGGTTAGCGGCGAACATCTGTATGTCGCCGATGCTGATGAAGGGCTGCAAGTGTACAGCCTAGCCCAACCGGCCAACCCGCAATGGCTCGCCGGTCTCAACCTGAATGCTCATGCCATAAGAGTCGTTGTCAGAGATTCGCTTGCTTACGTTGGAACCGGAGAGCTCTACATCGTAAATGTGAGTGACCCGAGTGAGCCCGCGCTGCTTGGCCATTACGCTCCATCGGGCGAGTTTGCGAATGGGGCGGTTGAGATATATCTCCGGGGCACGTACTGCTTCCTGCCTGGCAACTATGGCGACGGCGTCGACGTGCTTGACGTATCGGACCCGAGTCAGCCTCAGTTCGTTGCCGGTTACGGGGGATTTGGGCGCATCGCCGGATTTGCGCTGTGGGGTGACTTTGCGTTCGTTGCGTCCGACACTTATGATCCAAGTGCTTTCGTGATGCATGTCGTGAACACTTACAACGTACGGCAGCCGGTGTTCTTAGATTCGCTTGCATTAGGGGGCAAGTCAGGAGCTCTCTTGGCTTTGAGTGCCGATCATCTGTTGGTCTCCCACGATGGTGGCGGGCAATCGATTTACGAAGTAACCGCTTTCATACTCCGCGGCGATGCGAACGGCGATGGCCGGATAACAGCCGCTGATATCGTGTACCTGGTCAACTTCGTCTTCAAGAGCGGTCCGGCACCTTCGCCTCAATCAGCCGAAGGGGATGCCAATTGCGATGGGAGCATTTCCGCGGCCGACATCATTTATCTGGTAAATTACGTCTTTAAGGGTGGACCGGCGCCGGCATGCCAGCAACGGTAATGGGTCCGAGGTAGGCTCAAACCCTTGAATTTCAAGCTCCTATTCGACATGTTAGCGCATGGGATTCAACGAACTCGCCGCAGGGGGCATGCTGCACGAAAGTTCTAATTGCGTCAGCAACACCCAGCCATGTTGCAAGCCTCGGTGCGCTACGCAGTTTCCTGGGTGATACCAGCTATCCGACTCCGCCGTCACTTACGACTTGGAGATCATCTCTCAACCGGGTATCTTGCCCTTGAGCGTCCCGACCCGCTTACGGTGACGCCTACGGGGGTGCGCCTTGAGAAAAATTCTGACAACCCTTGTCTGCTTTATTGCGGCTGCTCAGTTCCCGATTCCTGCGTTGGCCGCCCCTTCCAACTCTGTGGAATTCGCCTACTCGGGGAGCACCCTGTGGGCCGGCCTCAACGAAATCTCGGTCCAGGGTGACTACGTCTATTGTGTCGTGCCTTATGGCCTGTTGGTGCTCGACGTGTCCGATCCAGCCGCACCCGTACTCACGGATCGCCTGCTCCTTCCGGGGCAGTTCTGGGATCACATCGCATCGTCAGACCAACTGGTGTTTCTGCTCAGCGAGCGTATCCTGCAAGTAATCGACATCTCGTCGCCTTCGAATCCCGTTGCCGCCGGCGTCTACTATATCTGGGGAACTGCTGGCACCAGCGTTGCGGCGGTCCCTGGATGTTCCTGTGCAGCCGTCGCGATCAGCACGAGTGTTCTAGAATACGACTGTAATGCTTACGTTCAAGTAGTCAACGCGACCGACCCGTGGCTACCTGTACCGATCGGGGGCATTTCCGGCTGGGGTTGCATCGAGCGATTGACTCTGTCGTCCGGGTACCTGCTGACTTCGGAATCGGCATCTCCGGATGGATCATGGATGAGGGTGCTATCCATTGCAAATCCAGCGATCCCTGAGCAAGTTGGCATCTACAGCACCGACTTCCCCAGCGGATTCGTCTCGAATGGTGATCTCTTTGGGGGACACCTCTATGTCGCCTACGGAATGGCCGGGCTGATCGTGGTCGACACGGTTTCATGGGACTCCGTAGGAGCCTATGACTCGCTCTTTGCCAGCGATGTGCAAGGGTTCGGTGATGACGTATTCGTGGTAGGCTCGGGGCAGACGTCCAATACCAACCAAATGGTTGTCCTGTCCGTCGCGGATCCCCGGAATCCCGTCCCCATCGGGCTGCTCGATTCGCTCACAGGACCGCGAACGATTCAAATCGTCGGTTCCAGAGCGTACCTTGGTGGCGAACGGGTTCAGATTGCCGACATAACGGAGCCGACGGCTCCGGTTTTGGCGGGTGTCTACGAGGCTCCCTGGAAGTCCCGGGCTCTAGTCAGAGACGGGGATGTCGTCGCGGTTGCTGCTGATGCGGGCGGCCTGCAATTGGTAGATGTGAGTGATCCCTCGAATCCAGCCCCGCTCACCGCGGTGGAAATGGACTCGCTTGCCGGGTCCGCGGTCCTGTGGAATCACCATGTCTACGTATCAGTGTGGGACGCGGGGCTGTACGTGGTGGACATTTCCGATCCTTCACAGCCTTTGGTGGACACGGTCATTGCGCTTCCCACTTTGGCCCAGGGACTTTGGGCGGCGTTCGGACGGCTGTATGTTGCTTTGGGATACCACGGACTTTACGTGTTCGATCTGACCGCGCCAAATCGTCCAACACAGGTATCACACTGGGATAGCCCAGGGTACGCGAGGGGTGTAGCCGCCGATGCGGAGTATATTTACTTAGGCGATCGTGGTGGCGTGCCCTCCGAATTCGACCTGCGGATTCTGGAATGGAGTGACTCCAGCACCATCTCAGAGGTCGGGAACGTCGTGGTTCCCGGCTACCCCATGGACGTCGGAGTTTACAATGGGAAGGCCTACTTGGCCTGCTACAATGATGGGGTTCAGGTAGTCGATGTTACGGTACCATCAACTCCGTTCATCTCGGGTAGCTTGCCTGCACCTGACTGGTCCGTCGGCGTTCTGATTTCTGGCGAGTACCTGCTCGTTGCACAGTATAGGGCCGGTATACAGGTGTTCCAGCTCTCGGACACGGCAACTCCCGTGTTGGTAGGCGCGTATGACACGCCCGGGCTGGCCGTAGACCTGTCTCGGGACGGAAGTGACGTCGTTGTCGCGGACTATTATGGACTGCTCACCCTGAAAATGTCCGTCCTAACCGGGGTGGACGAACCAACTCCGAGTCTACCGGAGGTGTTCTCGCTCGGCGACAACTTCCCAAATCCGTTCAATGCGGGGACAATGATCCACTTCACGCTGGGCCTGCCGGGCGTTGCGAATCTCAAGGTGTATAACGCCCTCGGCCAGCTTGTGACCGTCCTTGCGGACGACTCTTTTCCAGCCGGGCAACACGAAGTCCAATGGGACGGCAGATTCGCGGACGGCCACGAGGCGCCCAGCGGTGTGTATTTCTACCGCCTATTCGCGGACGGTCGATCCGTGACCGCCAAGATGCTTTTGCTGCGCTGATTGGGTTCTGAGGCGAGGATTCCTAGGCGGCCTCGGCCCGGCCAGGAAGGTTCTAAATACGTCCCAAACTGCCAGCCATGATTGTAGCCTCCACCTAAATCTGCCTTTTCGAGCTCTCTTCAGAGCGGCGGCCCGACCTGCACGATTACTCCACGGCTCCCGTCATCCCGGTCCTGATCCGCAGCGTGACCTGGGCGCCGCCACGGCCCCGCCAGGTCCATCCGCACCTGGCCAGGTCCCCTGGGATACAGACCATTCAAGCTAGAGTTTCCACATACCTCCAGCGTCGCTTCGGAGTATATATCCAATGGGCTGGCGGAGTCCATTCCCCGGGGGAGGATTGTCGAGATGAGCAACCGTATACTGCGCGCGGCGCTGTGCATTTGTCTTGGGATAGTACCGACGGCACCATTAACGCACGCTTCGGAGGCAGCAAAACAGTCGGAGGAACGCTCGGACTTCCTGGGCGATGCTTACAATCGATTCGGCTTCAGGCTGTTTGAACAGATCGCGAAAGAAGACTTCGGAAAGAACATCTTCATCTCGCCGGCTAGTGCCGCTTTTGCGCTGGCGATGCTTTACAACGGCGCGGAAGGGATCACCAGAGCGGAGATGAAAGAAGCCCTCGAGCTTAGCGAGTTCTCGCTTGAAGAGGTGAACGAGGCCAACGCCTCGCTTCTGACCTCACTCAATGAGGGCGACAGCAGCGTGGAGCTCGCCGTGGCCAATTCGATCTGGTACCGCAACACGTTCCAGTTCCGACAGGCTTTCCTGGATCGAACGAGCCGGTCTTATGAGGCCAAGATCGCCGCGTTGGATTTCGATGACCCTGGCGCCGTCGACATCATCAACGGCTGGGTGAAGGAGAATACGCGCGAGAAGATCAGCAGCATCATCGACAAAGTCAATTCACTCGACGTCATGTTCCTCATAAACGCCGTCTACTTCAAGGGCACTTGGACCCATCCTTTCCGTAAGGAGCTAACAACCGACAGGACCTTCCATCTTCTGCACGGAACGACAGTGGAGGTCCCGATGATGCAACAGACGAAAAGCTTTCAATATTTCGAGACCCAGACGTTTCAGGCGATTCGGCTTCCCTACGGCAAAGGGTCTTTCAGCATGCTCCTTTTTCTTCCTGCCGACGACTACGGGCTGGAGAGGTTTGTTGCTGAAGTAAGACCGGAGAACTGGGCCGAGTGGGAGAGTCGATTCAGCGCCCGGGACGTCAACATCGTCATGCCCCGGTTCAAAATGGAGTATGACCGCAGGTTCAACGACCCGCTCATCGCTCTGGGCATGAAGTCCGCCTTCGACAAGGAGAGGGCCGATCTCACCGGATTGTGGGAGGCGCCGGAAGAGAGAAGTTTCAACCTCTACGTGAGTTTCGTCAAGCAGAAGACCTTTCTGGAAGTGAATGAGGAGGGGACGGAGGCCGCTGCGGTTACGGGGATAGGTATAGTGGCCACGTCCATGCCTCCTCCACCCGTTGATCTGATTGTCGACCGCCCTTTCCTCTGTTTTATCGTGGACGGCAAGTCGGGGCTCATCCTGTTCATGGGGGCGATCGTGGATCCTTCGTAGGCTCTTCGTTCGGCTCGATGACTCCTGGCCTTCGCCCTGACTTCCGTCCGTGCATGCTAACCTTGCGACCGATTTTGCTCATTGGGGGCTCTCTGTGCCTCGCCATGGCGGTGCCTGTGATGCAGGTCCGGCCAATGGGGGTGCGCGTGTGTCGTCTCCTCGTGCTCGTGCCAGTGGGAATGGTTGAGCGAGGCCGCCTGTCCCGCATGCGCATGGTCGTGGTGCAGGTCGTCGTGACGGTGGGCATGCCTGTGCGCGATCGGTCGGTGCGTATGGATATGATCGTGGCGATCCCGAAACAGCATCACCAGCGCGAGAGCGAGCATGCCGGCCGCTGCGAATTGCATGGTCGAAAGCGATTCTCCAAGCAGAATAGCGGATAGCAGCACGCCGAAAAACGGCGCGCTGGCAAATACCATTTGCGCTCGCGTCGCCCCGAGCTGCTGGGCGGAGTAAATGTAAAGTGCGATGCTGACGCCGTAGGATAAGGCGCCTACCAGGAGCCCGAGGCAGGCGACGACTGCGCCGGCCTCGAACGGCATCAACCATACTCCGATCCCAAGGTTCACCATTCCGGCGACGCTGCCTTTCCAAAACGTACTCTGGGTCGGCGTGATGCCATCGATCAGCGCGGTGAGATGGTTGTCGAGTCCCCAGCACAGACAAGCGAGAGCCACCATGAGCCCCGCCCACAGACCTCCAGTTCCCTCTCCCAGGCTCAGAAGCGTGCTTGCGGAAACCACGCCGATCACGCCGGCCCAGCCGGCGGTTCCCAGATGATCCCTGAAAAAGAAAAGACCAAGTAACGCGGTGGCTACCAGTTCGAGGTTCAACCACATGGATACTGAAGCGGCCGAAGCCAAGCGAAGTCCAAAAAGCAGGAATACCGGTCCGAGCATCCCCCCGAACACCACGGCGCCGGCCAGACGCAGCACGTTGACACGATTCATGCGCCACGTGGCATTCCGTGACCGACGGTTGAAAACGGCGGGCAGCATAGCTATGGCCGCACCCAGGTACAGGAGCCCGGCCAGCTGGAAGGGGGAAAGATCTCCCAACAGCGCCTTGGAGGCCGGCGTGGCGGCGCCGAAGAGTGCCGCAGACGCAAGCACGAGGAGTACCGGGAAAGACCCCGTTCGCATAGTTGAGACTACCACAAGTGACTCCAGAAGTTCATTTTGATTTCACCCTCAGTCAGGGCCATCAGTTACCCGTCAGGCAAGTAGATTTTCTACGACATCGGACACAGGGGCTGATACAGATTCTGCACAGGTTCGCAACCTCTTCGGCCATCGCACGTAATCACGGTAAAAGGAGGCTGCATGAATCTCTACCTAAGGGCGTTCGTCCTCGTGTCGCTGCTTTTGGTCGCACCTTCGACCGGGGCGGCAGGCCAGGTACCTTCACTTCTTCAGACGGATCTCCGATTGGAGCTGACGCTTCATTACGACGACGGCACGATCGGGGGAACGGCCACCGTGACCATCAAAAACGTCGGCATCGATCCCATCGACCGCGTGCCGCTCCAGCTCGGTCGACTCATGCAGGTCAGCGCCGCCCAAAACGGGGCGGGGAACCCCCTGCCGTTTACGCAGGATATCGTGACCTATGAGGATTGGCCCGAGTTCCAGATCTGCCAGATCCACATAGCGCTTGCATCACCCCTGAGAGCCGGTGAATCGCAGTCCGTCGCCGTTCGCTACGGTGGAACGCTCGTTGGCTATACAGAGACCGGGATGCGTTATGTGCGCGACCGCGTCGATTCGGTCTTCACGATCATCAGAACGGATGCGCTCGCCATTCCAACCGTGGGTGGACCCTCGTTCGCAGCGCTCAGGGCGCAGCCGCGCGGCGACTTTACCTTCACGGCCCGCATCACGGTGCCTGCAGGGTTTACCGTGGCCACAGGGGTGGCGGAATCGGAGCGAGTCGCTTCCGGCCAGGAAGTTACGTGGGTTTTTGAGGGCTCTCGCTCCGTACCCTTTTTGAATATTGCCGTTGCGCCGTACGAGGTTCTCGAGACCGGCGGACTGCGAGTCTATTACTTTCACGAGGACTCCGCGGGGGCGCACATCGTCATGAACGCCATCGAGCGCGCGACGGAACTCTTCGCTTTGTGGTTCGGGCCCCTGAGGGACAGCGCTCGGCTTCACGTCATCGAAATCCCTGAGGGCTGGGGTTCTCAGGCCAGCCTGACCGGCGGCATCATCCAAACCGCCAACACCTTCCGCGATGCCCACCGACTACCCGAACTTTACCACGAGTTGTCGCATCTCTGGAACGTAAGGGATCTGGACCAGCCTCCCTGCCGGTGGAACGAGGGGCTGGCCATGTTTCTGCAGGAGAGGGTCGACGTCGAGCTGACTCCGGGTGAAAAGCTGGAGTCCCGGATGGCGCAGGCGTTCGAATCCTGTCGCAAGCTCGTGGAGCGCACGCCCGAACTGACGCAGGTGCCCTTTGCCGATTACGGGCGGAAGGCGATGACCGATTACTCCTACTCCACGGGGGAGGTGATGTTCTACATCCTCTTTCGGGTCATGGGCCCTTCGCAATTCGACGCGGCAATGAGCGGGTTTCTGCAGACCTACGGCCACAGCGGAAGTACTACGGCCGAATTCGCGGACTATCTGAGGGGAAAATCCCCGGGTGCGGTCAGTCGAGTTCTGGACGACTGGCTCTTTGCAACCGAGTGGGCCAGACGGCTTGATTCCGGAGAGACCCTTGATGAAATGATCTCCGAATACTCACGCAGGTAGGGGCTCCCGCACAAAGGGCCCGAGCGGTCGGGGGAAGCACAACTGCCGTGAGAGCTTGACGCCGCCCGGCGTCAGCGATTCCTTGGCACCAGAGGCATCACCCGCGAGGCAGCCAATGAGCGAACTTGTTCTGAAATCGAAGGAAGAGCAACGAATCCTGGGAGGGCACCTTTGGGTGTTCAGCAACGAGGTTTCCAGGGTTGACGCGGAGGTCGAGAACGGCAGCGTCATGGACGTCGTAGCTTCGAAGGGACAGTTTCTGGGGCAAGCCTACTACAACCGTCACACGCTGATCGCGGCCCGCCTGCTGAGTCGCCGACGCGAAGCGATCGATGCCGCCTTTTTTGCCGCGCGCCTGGGGCGGGCCAAAGCGTGGCGCGAAAGCCTGGGGCTGACGGGCTCCTGCCGCGTCGTCTATTCCGAGGGGGATCTGTTGCCCGGCCTGGTCGTCGACAGGTACGAAAACTACCTCGTGGTACAGTCGCTCACGCTCGGCATGGAGAAGTTGCGCGCCCCTCTCATGGCCGCGTTGTCCGAGGTGCTGGCCCCGTCGGGCATACTGCTGCGCAACGATTCACCTTTCCGTGCGCTCGAGAACCTCCCTTCCGAGACGGTCGCCGTGCAGGGCGACGTTCCCGAGCGGGTGACCATTGAGGAGGCAGGCGCCCGCTTTTTGGTCGATTTGAGAGGGGGCCAGAAAACCGGCTTCTACTTCGACCAGCGCGAGACGCGCGCTTTGGCCAGAAGCCTGGCCCGCAACCGGCGAGTGCTTGATTGCTTTTCGTACACCGGCGGCTTTGCCGTCAACTGCGCTCTGGGAGGAGCCGTGTCCGTTCTGGCCATCGACAATTCGGCGGCTGCCCTTCAGATACTGCAGGAAAACGCCCGCCTCAACGACGTCGCCGGTCTCGTCACAGCCCGCCGGGGCAACTGCTTCGACGAGCTGAGGGAAATGGAGCAAAGGAAGGAGCGCTTCGATCTGATCATTCTCGATCCGCCGGCCTTCGTAAAGAGCAAGAGCCACCTTAAAGCGGGACTCATCGGCTATCGCGAGATCAACGCAACGGCCATGAAGTTACTGGCGCCCGATGGCATCCTCCTCACCTGCAGCTGTTCACAGAACCTCTCCGGCGAGGAGTTCCAGAACGTGCTGCGTCAGGCGTCGCGCGGCGCCAGGAAGCACTTCCGCCTCGTTCGCACTCTGACTCAATCGTCCGACCACCCGATACTTCAGGCCATGCCGGAAACCCAGTACCTTAAGTGCGCGGTTCTGCAAGCCCTGTAGGCTCGCTGGGCCTGGCGGCCATACTCGCTTTCTGAAGCCTCAGCGGCTGATCGATTGATTGTGGCATGATCGCCGCGCCCGACATCACATTCCACTCCGGAATCACGATGTGGCGCTTCACGGGCACCCGGTTTGTTAGTGTGCCTGGATATGAGAATGCGCGGACGTGTGATCCTCGCGGCTGTCGTGCTTCTGGCCGGCTGCTCGACGGAGTTTCCTGCTGAACCCGAGCCTCCTCGACCAAGCGACAGGTATCGCGTCGGCGCCTGGAACATCGAATACCTGCACGACGGCCACGCGCGCGGCTTTCCGGAGTATTTCTTCGGTGGGCCGCTGTATGGACCCAGGACCGAGGCCGACTACGCGGCAATCGCGTCGGTGATTCTACACGAGCTGGACTTCACCATTCTCGTGCTGAACGAAGTGAATGCGCAATCAGGCGCAATGGGCGCGTGGGGCGGGCCGGCTTCCGTCGAGTTGGACCGGCTGAGGGATAGGCTCGGCGGGCAGTATGCCTACGTCGCGTCGCACTCGGGCCACCCGCAGCACCTGGCCATCCTGTGGGACCAGGAGCGTGCCCGCGCGGACACGGTTTTCGAGATCCGGTATCCGGAGACTCTGGTAGAGGGGCAGGACCTGTTCCTGCGCGATCCGCTCGTGGCGAAATTCACGCTGCTTGCCGAAGGGAATGCGTACAACGACCTCGTGGTGGTGGCGCTTCACCTGGCTTCGGGCCAAAGCAACGATCGCAACCACGACAGTGCTCTGGCGCTGCTCGTCGATACGCTGACGACGCTGGTGAACGCTTCCGGCGGCGCGCTTTCCGGTGAAGCGGACATCGTACTCGCCGGTGATCTCAACTTTGATTTCTTCGATCCGGACAGAGAGGAATTCGTCGAGCAGATGGAGCAGGGAGACTGGGACGTGCTGGCGGACGGACTGTATCCGTACACCCGCCTCGGCGGCGTGCCGCTCGGGCCGGACAGCCGACTGGATTACCTGATCTGCACCGACGCCATGCGGGGAAGCCGGGCGCTCATCGCGGAACTTGTGGCCGCGGTACACGGCGATCTGGCCCGCGGAGATTTCAATTCCTTCAGGCGCGTGCTGAGCGATCACTTTCCGGTGAGCGTACTGGTGCGGCCCTCGCCCGACGACGACTGAATCAGTGCCCCAATTTCCCGGAATCCCGTCTTGACATCCGCGCCTCAAAGCGCTTACTTTTCGTCAGGCCAAAGGACCAGATACCTGCCGTACAGCGCTCCCGCACTCACCATGGTGGTGATGGCCGCCCAGGCGCCGGCCTGCGCGTTTTGAACCGGCGCACCGATCCGTTTCGATAAGGAGCACGTATGCAAATCGCTCGCATCCTCGCCGTGCTGGGTTTTGTTTGCAGCAACGCCACGGGGGCTTTCTCCCTGAGTCAACTTCAGGCGGGCCGTCTTGATACACCTGTAGCCCGCTTCATTTCCGGCCTACCCGGCCTCAATCAAGGAAGCCTTCTTCCGATCCCATCGCCGGCTAGTCCCTCGGAACCCGTCGAAAACTCCGCATCCGTTCCTGAAAGCGAAGTCATCGTCTCCTACGCCGGCGGGGGCACGGCCAGCATGATGTTCGACGTGGTTGTGGCTGGAAGCTATGCCTACTGCGGCATGCCGCACGGCCTGCTGGTCGTCGACGTAAGCGCGCCCGCTTCACCGCAGTCGTTGGCCATAGCGGATGTCAGAGGCGGTTTTGCCTATGGGGTGGCCGTTGCAGGGGACTATGCCTTCGTGGCCAGCCCCTTCGAGGGCCTGACCGTGATGAGCGTAGCCGATCCATCCGCGCCCGCGGAAATCGCTCACCTGGACTCGCCAGGGGACCCGATCGGCGTGGCGGTTTCGGGGGACTACCTCTATTTGACCGGTATCTCCATCGGATTGCAGGTATTCGATGTTTCGGTGCCTTCGACTCCGGTTTTCCTCAGGTCGGTTGCGGGAATCTGGGATAGCTGGGGCGTGGCGATCGCCGGAGACTATGCGTATGTGGCCGGTCTTGATGCGGGACTGTACATCGTGGACATCTCCGACCCGGCCCTCGCCACGCTGGTGGGGAGCATGGATACGCCCGGCGCAGCCTTCGGCATCGCCGTCGACGGGAACTATGCCTATATCGCCGACTTCGATTCCGGCTTACGGATTGTGGATGTGCAGGATCCGGCGATGCCTGTCCCGGCGGGAAGTTTCAACACCAGCGGTCTGGCGCTGGACGTGGCCTTGGATGGGGGATACGCCTACGTGGCCGACTCCAGCAGCCTCCAGATCGTCGATGTATCCACCCCGACTGCTCCCGCGCCGGCGGCTGGTTACGACAGCACGCTTTACGCCTTCGGAGTGGCGGTCACAGGCGGTTTTGCGTTCGTGGGGGACGGCTATGCAGCGCTCCAGATTCTCGATGTCGCCCTTCCGGCCTCGCCGACCCGCGTGGCGGCCGCGGGTGTGCGATATCGCCCGCGAGTCGTTGCGCTCGAAGGCAGCACCGCCTATCACGCCGCCGGATACGCGGGATTGCAGATTAGCAACGTCGCCGATCCAGAGAATCCAGTACACTTCGGGCAGTTCAACACTTCCGGGTTTGCGCAGGACGTAGCGGTCGCGGACGGTCTCGCATTCGTGGCGGATGCGGACTCTGGCCTGCAAATCATTGACGTGTCCGATCCCTCGCAGCCGGTTCGGCTGGGACACTTCCCGCTGCCGACTCCGGCGGTGGGGGTTGCGGTTCAGGGCACCTTCGCTTACGTGATCCGGCCGCGGGACTGCGATATATACCCAAGCTGTCTCGGCGCCCTCGAAATCATCGACGTTACCGATCCCCATAATCCGGCCGGCGCCGCCGTTTACGACGCACTCTTGGAACCTGTAAAGGTGGAGATCCGTGGCAGTCAGGCGTTTATCGGGTGGACTTCGGATTCACAGGGGGGCCTCGTGATTCTCGATGTGTCGGATCCCTCGAATCCAGTATTCGAGGGGAGCTTCACTGCTTCGAGTTGGGTGTTCGATCTCGCTTTAGAGGGTCGGTACGCTTACCTCGCCGAAGGAGTCCAGGTAGAAATCGTGGACCTGATCGACGCCGCCCTACCGGTGCTTGCAGGGGCATTCGACCCCGCGGGCTGGGCCTCGGCCGTCGATGTGCGGCATGGGTACGCGCACGTGTCCGTGGAGAATCTCGGTCTTGAAATCTGGAACGTCTTCGACCCGACGGCGGTTCACCATGCTGGCGGCTCTGCCGTGCCCGGGATCACGTTTCAGGTGACCGCCGCCGGGGACTATGCGTACGTCCTGAATCAGCCGGGCTTGGTCGTGCTCTCTACGGCACTCGGGTTCCTGCGGGGCGACGCCAACGCCGATGGTGTCATGAGGGCCAGCGACCTGATCGTGCTCGTCAACTATGCGCTGAAATCGGGCCTGGCTCCCGAGCCGGCCCTGCAGGCAGGGGATGTCGATTGCGACGGGGCGATCACGCTGGCGGACATTCTGTACCTCGTGGACTACGTCTTCAAGTCCGGGCCGCTCCCGGGCTGCGGCGGATGAGTCGGGTGGTGATCCCGATGAGGGGCACGCCTGCCCATCCGTGCGCGAACCCGGAACGGTCGTTGTTGTACTGCGGCCCCGGAGGCACAGGCAGAATGGACGGCGAGGCGAAGATGCCACTGCCGGCGCTGAGGTCCAGGGCGCACTGGACATACTGCTCACCGCTGTTCTCGTCCGAATCGTGATAGATGACGGTTCCCTTTCCTGTGGGTCGACTGCGGAAGTTGGTGTAACGCGGGTTCGAATCGGGGAGACTTTGTCCGCCGGGCAAAAGCGGCAAGGCGAGCGGGAGCCGGCTGATGACCGCGCCGTTGTCCAGAACGAAGGGCGCCGGCGAACCAGTCACCGAAGCGCGATTCCACTCCACGCTGCTCAAGTTCGACGACGGCCCCGGGGCGCTTATCCACGGGGCCTGGATGTAGCTCGACGGTCCGCACGTCGTACCCGGTGAAGTCGCGGCCGCGCTGCTTACAGTCGCAGCAGTCACCCTTTCCGCATGGCGGAGTGCAACCGTCAGCGCGTTGCGCAGTCGATACGACGTGAACTGCAACGGGCAGGTGACCCTGGCCGACATCATCTACCTGGTCAATTACGAGTGCAAGAGCGGTCCCACGCCCTGCTCATAGCCCGGTCGCGCTCGCCCGGCCTAGAAAAGTGGCAGGCGCCCGAGCCGGCACTGCGCATGCGTCCAGGCGCCATCGATGCGGCCGGGTGAATTACCGACGCCAAGGCGCCGATAATGCTTCCAGATGGACAGCCCGGCAGCTTCCCCTTGGCGCCCGAGGACAGGATGTGCCCGCCCGGCGGGACGAATCCTGGTTCTTGCCCTTCTGACTCTGGCCGTCGTCACGGCCGAAGCCGGAGGGCTGCGCTGTGATGCGTGCAAGCAGCCTATTACCGCGACGTACCGGATATTCGATCACAAGAACCTGCATGAAAGCTGTTACCTCAAGTACTACGCCTTGCGCTGCGCCTACTGCAATCGGGAGATCACCGGTCCGTACATGGCCTACGAAGGCAATAACCTGCACAGGGAATGCTACTTGAAGCGCTTCGCGCGCTACTGCTCCATCTGCGAGCGCCCCATCGTCGGGGAGTACATACACAACACCTGGGGGGACGCGGTATGCGCCGTGCACGTCGGGGAGTTTCCGGCCTGCGAATTCTGCGGGCGACTCAGGGCGGACAAGCTGACAGGCCGCGGGACCAGGTACCGGGACGGGCGGGAAATCTGCGGCGTGTGCTATGCCACCGCGGTTCGCCGTGCAGAGGATGCGCGTCCGCTTCTGGACAGTGTCAAGAGTATTCTCCGGCGTTACGGCATCGCTACGGGCTTGCCGTTCGAATTTCACCTGGTCGACAGGGGGCAGATGGCTAGCCTCACGCCGGCCACAGGGCGGAGTTCATGGGGCTACACCGAGCTTAAGCGGCGCGGGGGACTGTTCCGATGGCTGCAGTCGGAGAAAATCGACATGTACATCCTGGACGGCATGCCGCGCGTGGTATTCATGCGCGTGGCCGCCCACGAGCTGATGCACGTCTGGCTGTTCGAGCACGCGTCTCTGGAGATGGACCACATGCTGGTGGAAGGGAGCTGCGAGTACGCCGCCTACCTGGCACTCAGCGAGATGGCCGATCCTCTGGCGCGCTTCGATCTCGACAACCAGAAGAGCAACGAAGACCTGGCCTACGGTGCGGGTTTCCGCTCCGTCTCGGGCTACGTGTCGAAGGTAGGGCTGGAGAACTGGCTTGGCTACCTGCGCTCCAACCTGGATCCGCCCTGGTGAACGGTCGGGCAGAGGCCCGACAGACTACTTGATGATGACCAGTTTGCCGATGTCGGTGCCGTACCGGCTTTCAATGGCGTAAATGTAAATCCCGGTCTTGATTGCCTGCGTGTTGCGGGTAATGAGGTTCCAGACCACCACCGACGCCTCGGAGTTGGCCGGGTCGCTGGCGTGCTCCAGCTTCTTTACCAGGTCGCCGTCCAGTGACCAGATGGAAACGGTACAGGTGTCGGGGACGTTGGTAAACGTAACCTTCCGCGCTCTTTCGGGGTCGAGCCCTTCGCGCCGCGGATCTTCCCATCCCGCCGTGTTGTAATCGTCCGCCAGCCGATAGGGGTTGGGGTACACACCCGGTTTGGGCCGCAGCGAGTCCACCACGGCGGAGGAGTTGATCGCCCACACTTCTTTGGCGTTGGCAAGCGGCGACGACTCCAGGGGCGACAGCCCCACCCCCGGGTCGCCGAAGTCGAAGGCCGTGACCGCCATGAACACCGGCTCGGCCGTGTGCAGGCCGTCGATGGCGTATTCGTACTCATAGTAGGCGGGGTAGGCCACCCCGTCCTCGTAAATGGTGTCTTTGAGCTCGGCGAAGGGGAACCGTTTGCGGATCATCCCCACGACTTCGGATCCGCAGCAGTCGGCCAAAGTGGCTGCATCCGTATCGTTGACCCTGTCGTTGGCGTTGTACTTGGTGAAATAATAGAAGTTGGTGTCGAGCCGTGCCAGGTCTGTAGAATCGAGTTCGATCACGCGCAGAGCGCGATCGATGTCGGCCACTTTGAAGCTGTCGGGATGGAACGGCCGGAAATTGTAGACCGAGTCGACGAGGTCATCGTATATGGAGCGTAGCGAATCGAGCGTCAGCGGGCGCCCCGCCACCGTCCAGCGGTCATAGCTCGGCCGGTACTGGTAGGCCACGTAGTCGATCTGGTCGCGCTGCGTGAGCAGGGCGTAGTCGTTGAGCTGCCCGGTCCGGCTCATGTATACCCGGTAGCCCTCGAAATCCACCAGGCCCGAGAAATAATCGAGCGTCGTTTCGGACCGCTCGCCGTTCCAGCGCATCACCAATTTTCCCTCGAACGTTTTGAACCGGAGTTCCGGCGACGGCGGCGGTGGGGGGCCCTTGAAGTCGGGGACGCCATCCCCCCGGTACCACACGGTGTCGCGTCCCACCATCCGGAATTCGCCGCGGTATCCGTCTTTGTCGGTGTCGTAGCCCGGTGTGTCGTAAACCCAGCCGGCCCATTGGGCGTTGCGAATCAGGTTGGAAAAGTCGAGATGGCCACGGTAAAGATCCGGTCGGCTGGGATCGAAATACCTGCGGAAGTTCCGCGCGTCGGTGTGGAAGTCGGCGCCCGCCACGAAGGCGATGGTCAGATCCACCGTGGAATCCGCCGCCAGGTCGAACGGTCCGAAGCTGAGCAGATACTGAGTGTCGAAACCGTCGGCCAGATCTTCCGCGAGCTTGGGGTAGGTAGGGGGGGGCAACCACCCGTCCACCTGGTGGTCGATGGCCGATTCGATCTGGTCGTAGTCGAATTCACCGTTGGCTAGTATCTGGTAGCGCGTGACGTCGCCCACCGGAGTTCCCAGGTTGCCGCGTCGATAGACGACTTTGGCGTCGCGCTTGTTCGGTCCCCAGTCGCGAACAGCGATCGAATTGGTGGCCCACCAGTTGAACGCGAACTTCACGTTGTCCCGCGGCGCCTTGAGGACGCGAACGCCCACGACCCCGGTGGGCGAGTTGCTCTGGAAGAGTCCCAGCCCCGGATCGCCGTCCTCGTCGGCCGTCCAGGCGAGGTTGATGGTGTCCAGGAGCCCCGGCACCAGAGCGGAGGGCACGGTGTTGATGAAACCGGTGATGTCGTCCCAGTTGGGTCCCCAGGTCAGCCGCGGGTGACCGACGTTCTGGTCCATGAATATGCCGATGTACATCTCATGGATGGCGGCCTCGCCCATGTTCTTGAGGCTGAGGTCCATCAGAATAAAATCCCGGGCGTAGTCCACGGACCACGCATAGGACTTCTGCTGAACTTCGACGCCGATCGGCTTGTGCGTGCGCGCATCGTACGGATCCTTCCAGACGAACCGCGGGCTCGTGACCGTGTCGTAGTAGTACGTGATCAGATCCTGCTCGGACACGGCGTCGTCGGAGAAGGAGACATCGATGCAGCGCGACAACGGGGGCTCACCCCGCAGGACCGGACGGTTGGTTCTCTCGATGAAGCCGCCGTACGGCGCCTCCCGGGGAAAGAACTCGGTGTGCGCCTGCCCCGCGTCGGTGGTGACGGAAACGAGCGTGTCCACGCCGCGCACGGCACCGATCCACAATCCCCCCTCGCCGAGGTAGTCGATGCCCGATCCCAGGGGGTAATCGAAGGACTCAGAGGGGCTTCGGGTGCAGTAGTCGCAGCAGCCGAGCCGTCCCGGGTTGCCGAATCGTCCCCAGTTGGTGAGGCTGAAACCGATATTGCCCACGCGGTGCGACCGGTACATCTGGATGTACTCCACGGCGGCGGCCGACGCTCCCTGGGACAGCGCCATCCGATCCGATTCCTGTGCCTTCGCCACGGGAGTCACGGCCCCGAGCAGGGCGGCCAGCGCGGCTAGGGCGAGCAAAGGCACTGCTCTGCTTCGAGTCGGCGTACAGCAATCGTATTGTGCGCTACAGGGGGACATTCATCCATCCGCGGCAGGTCATTACCGACTTTCAGGGCTCCCGGTGTCGCTCTGGGGCCTCCTCGCCTTCCCAACCCGGGGAATATAGGCTCGGAAGCGGCTTTGCATTACTGGAAATCTCGTCCGGATTCCGAATTCGAGGTCGGCGGTGGCGCCCCGCTCCCCCGGCCAGATGCACACGGCCGAGCGACCCGTTGGCTTCCGATCCTCAGTCGAGCCCGCAATGTTCTTGACAAAATCTCCCGGATTTGCCATATGTCGATGGGCGGTGGCAAATTGCGGCGGCCGCCGATAGGTCAACACAGAGTACCGCAGAGGCACAGCCAATGCGTTTTCCATCGGGTCCAAGAGTCCGACTGTTTTGTGCGATTTGCCTCTTTGCGGCTCTACAGAGTTGCAGCGAGTCCAACAAGATCGCCCAGCCGGAGAATAGTCCCCCCTCCAAGGCCTCGTTCGATCCTCTGACCGGAGCGCCCAAGGACGGCTCCACCGGCCAATCCACGCGGCCGGTGCTTTCCTGGAAGTGCACCGACGCCGACGGAGACCCGCTCACCTTCGATGTCTACTTGGGGCAGGATGCTGATCCGCCGCTGTTTGAGAGTTTCCGCGTGACCTTTTGCATGGTGACTTCTCCTCTCGATTACGGCACGACTTACTACTGGCGTGTCGTGGCTCAAGACGGACGCGGCGGCCGCACCTCGTCGGACACCTGGAGCTTTACCACGCACGTGGCGGCGCTGGAGTGCGACGCGTCGGGGACGCCCATGATCGGCCTGCCCCCGCTGACCGTGACATTCACCGGAGATGCCCGGGAAGGGCAGACGCCGTACAGCTACCTCTGGGTGTTCGGCGATGTCAGTACGAGCACGGAACTGAGCCCCACGCACACGTATCAGACCAAGGGAACCTACGACGCCGTGCTGAAGGTGAAGGACTCCCTGAACAACACCTGCTCCAAGGCGCTCACGATCATCGTGGAAGGCCCCCCCGACTGCCTGGGAACGGCCAGTACGACTTTCGGCCCACCGCCGCTCGGGGTCATTTTTGCCGGGAACGCATCCGAGGGCCAGCCTCCGTACAGCTACCACTGGGACTTCGCGGACGGCAAAGAAAGCAATCTGCAGAATCCCAGCCACACGTATGTCGCGGAGGGTGATTATGATGCCGTAATGACCGTGACCGATTCCAAGTCGCGGTCCTGTTCGCAAACGTTTTACATCACCGTCGGACCGCCGCTGACCTGCACCGGGTCGGCCAATCCGTCCGGCGGCTACGTCCCCCTCACAGTGGACTTCAGCGCCAGTGCGTACGGGGGCAGGCCGCCCTACACGTACGTCTGGACCTTCGGGGACGGTCAGGCGCTCGCCGACCAGAATGCCCGCCACGTGTACGTCACCCAGGGTTCGTACACGGTTGTGCTGACCGTGATCGATTCCCGTTCGGCCACCTGCAGCAAATCGCTGCGCATCGCGGTCCTGCGCTGAGTGGGCGCCGCGGGCGCCGCCGCGGACCTTTGGAAAGTACTCCTTTGCTGATTCCTCAGTCAAAACGCCAGGCGTTGGCCAATGCCGTCTCTGGCT
>Ga0326597_10003864_pt1 | contig 21312 bp, 19 predicted proteins | sample RVTome_12_FD_203789 | JGI IMG/M metagenome (GOLD analysis project Ga0326597, IMG submission 203789) | Soil microbial communities from uranium-contaminated site in the Upper Colorado River Basin, Wyoming, United States - RVT100D185 | ecosystem: Environmental > Terrestrial > Soil > Contaminated >...
CTTGCCGGTGGTGATCTTGTAGAAGATCTCACCGTCGGTCATCCGGGCCTTCGTTCCCGCGGTCGTCATGTCCGGAGGCGCCGGCTTCATGAACTTCGTTGCCGGGCCGTCGCCTTTCGCGCCCTCCCCATGACACATCAGGCAGTGCTTCTTGAAGAGGTCGGCCCCCGCCGCGAGCGCTTCGGGAGTAGCCTCGACGGGATTCGGCACCGCTTTCGCCTCCGCCGGAACTTCCCACACGGAGCTGCCTTCGGGCTGGGTTTCCTGCGCCTGAAGCGCGAGCCCGGTGAGACTCGCGACCAGAACCACCGCGACGAAACCGATCTGCATGGCCTTTCGTGACCTCCTGAACCGAACCAATACTAGCACGCAGAGGAAAACGAAAGTCATGGCTTTACCGCGCTTCGGGGGTCTCTTTGACTTCCCAGATGGACACCAGGGGGAAGAACTTGGCGAAGATCACGTAGGCCAGCACGAAGGCGGCGATCTCGGCGACCAGTATCGAGATCTCGACCACCTGAGGATGGTAGGTGCCTCGATCCCACATCTGCGCCGAGCGCGGATAGGACGCGGCGCCCACCACGATGACGAACCTCTCGAGCCACATGCCGATGAGCACCGCGACCGAGGCGACGACCGCTCCGGTCCCGCTTCGCAGCTTCTTGAATGGAAGGATCGCCATGGGGATCACGAAGCAGCAAAGAACCATCGCCCAGAAGTAAGGAGCGAAGTCGCCTTCGAGACGGCTCGAGAGGACCGCCATCTCCGCGTGCTGGTGTCCGTACCAGGCGGTCAGGTGCTCGGCGAAGGTGAAATAGGCCCAGAGGCAGGACATGGTGATGAGCAGCAGTGACAGGTTCGAGAACGTGAGGGGTGTGAAGAACTCCTCGAAGTGGAAAACCTTCTTCAGGATCGCCATGGCCACGATGAGCGCGGCGATGCCGCTGAAGATCGCACCCACGACGAAGTACGGTCCGAAGATCGAGCTGTGCCACATGGGGACGAGCGTCATCGCGAGCGTCCAGGAGACGACGGTATGGACGGAGACCGCGATGGGGATGATCGCGACCGCCATGATGGAGATCGCCCTCGAAAGCCGCGCATGCTGCTTCGGGTTTCCGTCCCATCCGAGAGCGAGGCGCTTGTAGAGCCAGCGAAACCGCGGGCTTCGGTCGCGCAAGAGCGCTATGTCGGGGATCAGCGGGAGGTAGAGGTAGACGATGCTCCCGGTGAGATAGAGATTGATCGCGGTGACGTCCCACACCAGTGGAGAAAGAAATTGCGGATGGAGCAGAGGCATGTAGATGAGCTGCGGACGGCCGATGTCGAACAGGATGTTGATCGAGCCCATCATCAGTGCGATGACGGTGATGACCTCGGCGACGCGGGTGACGGGCCGCCGCCATTCCGCTCCCGTGAGCCGAAGAATGGCGGAGATGAGAGTCCCGGCGTGGCTGATGCCGATAAAGAAGATGTAGTTCGTGATGTAGAAGCCCCAGTATGTAGGCTGGGTCATTCCCGCCATCCACAAGCCGATTCGGAGCTGTTGCGACCAGAAGAAGAGCGCAACGGCGATGACCGCGAGAAGTGCTCCGACCACGGCGAAAAACCGCCAGGTCGTTACCAGGATCGGTCGAAGCAGGGGCTCTTCAATCCGATCCAGACGACGATCCGGGCTCTCCGCTTCCACTCCACTCTCCTTCTGTCAAATAGGCGACTCGAGGTCCCGTGCCGAGCTCCTCGAGAGGAAGCTGGGCCCTCGGACTGCGAAAGAGGCGGGCCACCCTGGACTCCGGGTCCGAACGATCCCCGAAGGTGATCGCCTGGGTGGGACAGGACTGGGCGCAGGCGGGCTGCATCTCGAAGTCCGAGATCTCTCGGTCTTCCTCCCGGGCGGTATCCTCGACACGGCGGATCCGCTGGATGCAGAAGGTGCACTTTTCCATGATGCCCTTCCAGCGGACGGCGACGTCGGGATTGATGGTCTGCTCGAGCGTCCCGTCCCAGCTCGGCTGCCTCCAGTTGAAGTAGCGGACGGTGTAGGGACAGGCCTGGGCGCAGGCCCTCGTTCCGATACAGCGGGGATGGATTTGCGCGTTCAGACCGTCTTCCGTCTCGTAGGTCGCCGAGACCGGGCACACCTTCACGCAAGGGGCGTTGTCACAGTGCACGCAGAGAACGGGCTTGAAGCGCATCCGCACCTCCGGGAACGTCCCCTCGAGAGTGCGCTCGACGCGAAGCCATTCCGTCACCCGGCCCCTCTCGACCGCGTCCGGGCCGGAGACGGCTACGTTGTTCTCGCCCCGGCAGGCCACGACGCAGGCCTCGCAGCCGGTGCAGCGGTCGAGATCGATCGCCATCGCCCATTCAGTCATGAGTTCGCCTTTCTCAATTGCTCGCCTCGTTCTTCGATCCGTGCGCTGGGGCCCCGCCCCCAGCGCTTCTCGTTTCTCACTGCTCGCCTCGCTCTTCGCTCGGCTCGCCGTCGCTTCGGGACTCGCTGCGCTCGCCCTGCGCTCCGGCTCAAGGCTGTCCGGGACTCGCTGCCCTGCGCTCGGGCCGAGGGTTCCGCTCGGCTCGGTCCTCTCGCCAAGGCCGACTTGGTTTTCACAGCCTCCTCAGCTCGACGTTGCCCGCGCTCATGAAAAAACCGTCCTCGTCAGCCGCGGCCTCGAGAAGGGAGTACGCGTTGACGCCCCGTCCGTCGGCGTGGCGCCCGCTCGCGGTGTGGCCCTGGCCGGCGGCGAGGGCGACGACCCCGGGGACGATGCCCTGACTCACGTGCGCTGGCGCCGTCACCGTCCTGTCGCCGGCCGTGAGCTGGACTGTATCCCCAGTTCGGATTCCCTGCTCCCGCGCGTCCGACTCCGCGATCTCGATGACGCTTCCCCAGCGAACGCCAGTCACCGGATCGGCGAGATCCTGAAGGTAGGGAAGACGCGCGCTCCTACCGTCTCCGAAAGCCGTCGAAGGGTAGATGTGGAGCGATCGACCGGGGGAGCCGGCCTCGCCGAGCGCTGCCTCGAGAGGCTCGACCGCGAATCGGTAACGGTGATCCGGGGTGGCGAAGGTCACGGGCTCGCGAACCGCCTCGCCGACGAAGCCGCCCCTCGCGAGCATCTCATCCCACGAGCCCAGGGGAGCCCAGGCCTCTCGGAGGGACTGCTCGTAGCTCTCCCAGGGGAAGGACTCTCTCCTCTCCATGCGGTGGGCGAGAGCGATGAGGGCGTCGGGCATCGATCGGGTGTCGTAGATCGGCCGCATGAGGAGAGGACCCGAGAGTCTCGCGAAAGGAGCGAGTGAGAATTCCGGGAGCGCGTCCTCGAACCGCTCGAAGGACATCGACTCCGGGAGCACGACGTCGGCCACCTGCATGGTCTCGTCGGGAAACGAGGCGAAGCTCACGAGGAAGGACTGGGAAAGCGCTTCTCCGAGGCGGAAGCTCGGGGGCAAGCTGTGCATCGGGTTGGTATCGGCGACGAAGAGGACGCGGGGAAGCGCGCGTCCGGAGAGGAGCTCGGCGGCGAGCGACGGAGAGTCGGGAAACTCGCTGGCGAAGCCGGGCAAGGGGGCTTCCGCTCGAAGGAGACCGCCGTCGGAATAGGCTCCGAGGAGAGCGTTCAAATGGGAGACGGCGAGCGCGAGCGCGACTCCGCGCCGGGAACGGACCGACGCCCCTCCGGCGAGCGCCACCGCCGGCCGGTGCTCCGCGAGCTCTAAGGCGAGCCTTTCGATACGCTTCAGCGGAACGCCCGTCCTCTCCGCGACCTCCGAGGGCCTCGCCCGGGCGAGGAGGAAGTCCTGGAACGCGCCGAAGTCCGTCCCCCGTGACCCGGTGAAGCCGGAATCGTATAGGTCCCGTTCGAGAAGGATGGACGAGACCGCCAGGGCGAGGTCGAGCTCGGAGTCGGGCCGCGCGGGAATCCACGCGTCGGCGTTCGCCGCGGTGAGAGAAAGCCTCGGCCCCACCATGACGAGCTTTCCCCTTCGGCCGGGTCGTCCTTGTCGCATCTCGGCGAGAGCGCGGGCGAAGCGCACGGGAGATCGGTCGGACTCCAGGATCTCGGCCCCGAAGGAGACGACGTACGACGCCTGCGCCATGTTGAAGTCGAAGGGCGAGAGGCGCCCCGTCGCGATCTGGTGCGCGCGCCGAATCGGCCCGCGGTCGAACGGCACGTGTCGCAGGTGCCGGCCCCCTCCCATGGCGGCGAGGAATCGGTCCACCACCTTCAGCCGGTGGCCGGTCGCGTCCCCGGTGAAGAATCCGCACCAGGGATCGTTTCCTTGGTCACGCGTCCGCGCGAGCTCGGACGCGATCCGATCGAGCGCCTCGTCCCAGGAGACGTTCGTCCACCGGCCGCTTCCGCGCTCGCCCTCGCGGAGCAGGGGACCTTGAATCCGATCGGGGTGATACATCGCCTGCGGAAGAGCCTGACCGCGGGCGCAGACCCCGCCGCGGCTCGAGGGATCCTCGGGGTCGCCTTCGACCTTTACCAATCGGCCGTCGATCTTGCGTACCCGGATTCCGCAGAGGGCCTCGCACTCGAAGCAGGTGGAGGGAAGCCAGGACTCCTCCCCGGGAACGAACGGCTCCTCGGGAATGAGGATGGGGATGATTCCGTAGGATTCGGGAGCGCAGGCGTCGAGCGCGAGCCCCGCCGTCGCCGCGAGGACGCCTCCACTCAGGAACTCCCGTCGGTCCATGCTCATTTATGGCAGGTGACACAGTCCACCGAAGCTTGACGCTCCTCGTGGCAGTCCACGCACCAGGCCATCTCGAGATCGATGCCACGCGAGGTCGTGACGCTGTCCCCGACTCCCTCGTGGCACTCCTCGCACTCGACTCCGGCGCGGACGTGCCACTTGTGGGGGAAATAGGTGTACTGGGGAATCTCGAAGACGCGGACCCACGGAATCTGCCGCTCGCTCTCCACGTATTCCATGAGCTTCCGGGTCGCGGGAGTCTCCTGGGGCATCGCCCCGTGGCAGCTCCCGCAGAGCTCGGTTCGGGGAATGCCGGCGGCGGCCTGATTGTCCGAGAACTCGTGGCAGAACACGCAGGCGATCTGGTTCTCGGTATGGGGTGCGTGAGGGAAGGCAATGGGCTGGGCCGGCGAAGCGCCGGCGTCACCGCAGGCGCTCGAAAGAAGAGCTCCGGCGGCCAGGGTCGCGATCGAAAGGAGGTCGATCCACCGCATGAATCGCGGACGCTATCGCGATCGAGAACGGGTTGGCAAGCGGAATCAGCCGAGGACGGGGAGAAACGTGAAGTAGCGCGAGAGCGTCTGGAGGCTGTCGGTCGCGACCAGCACCCCCACCACGACCAGCAGCGCACCCGCTGCGACCTCTACCAGCTTCATATGCTTCTTGATGCGCCCGAAGAAGTTCAGAAAGCGGTGGATAGCGAGTCCGGTGGCGAGGAATGGAATGCCCAAGCCGAGGCTATAGGCCGTAAGGAGGAGAATTCCTTGAGCGACGGTTTCCTGCTGGGCGGCGAGGACCAGGACCCCGGCGAGGATCGGCCCGATGCAGGGCGACCATCCGAAAGCGAAGGCTAGGCCGACGACGAACGAGCCGAGGACGCCCATGGGCTTCGTCTGCGCGTGAACGCGCTTTTCGTAGTTCAGCCATTTGATGGGGGTGAGGCCCATGGTGTGCAGCCCGAGCACGATGATGACCGCGCCCGCGATCCGCGCGAGGATGAGCCGGTTCGCCGCGAACCACTGCCCGATGTACGTGGCCGACGCGCCCATGGCGACGAAGACGACGGAAAAGCCGAGGACGAAGAAAAGGCTGTTGCCAAAAACCCGCCAGAAGAGCTCGCGGCGTCTTGCGGGGTCGAGCTCGATCGGATTCTTCAGCTCCGTGAGCGAAGCTCCGGAGACGAACGAGATGTAGCCCGGGACGATGGGGAGCACGCAGGGGGAGATGAAGGAGATCACCCCTGCGGCGAGCGCGTAGAGCAGACTCACGTCAGTCATGATCGCTCATTCTACCGCGAGACCCGCGGGGCGAGGGCAATCTTGACGCGCTCCCGCTCCGACGGTTAATATGCAAGTGGCTGTATCTGACTGAAATTCAAAAACTAAAGACGAGAGCACGTGGTTTTCTTCAACTACACCACGATGCAGGTGTCGGCTAAGATCGTCTACTACGGTCCCGGCCTCTGCGGAAAGACGACGAACCTCCAGCAGATCCACGGCCGCACGGACCCGGGCTCCCGAGGGGAAATGGTGAGCCTGGAGACCGAGGCCGACCGAACTCTGTTCTTCGATCTCCTTCCCCTCGAGGTCGGGACCATCGGCGGGATGCGGGTCAGGCTCCAGCTCTACACCGTCCCCGGACAGGTCTTCTACAACACTACGCGAAAGCTCGTTCTCAAGGGCGTCGACGGCATCGTGTTCGTGGCCGATTCCCAGGAGCCCATGCTGGACGCGAACGTGGAGAGCCTCACGAATCTGAGGCGGAACCTGGAGGAGCTCAACCAGCCCATCGAGAAAATCCCGTTCCTCTTCCAGTACAACAAGCGCGACCTCCGCAACATCCTCACCGTCGACACTCTCAACCGTCACCTGAACCGGGAGGGGTTCGACGTGTACGAGGGCGCGGCGCTCCACGGAGTCGGTGTCTTCGAAACGCTGAAGGCGATCTCGCGGAAGACTCTCGCCGCCGTCCACCGGAAAATTTCGGGAGAGGACGAGCCGCCGCCCGCGGTGAGAAAGAAAGTCGAGGCGGTTCCGGGGCGGGTGGCGGAGATGGCTGCCGCCTATCGCGAGAAAGCGAAATCGCCGGCGAGACATCCCAGCGACGCGCTCTTCGCCGAGCTTCAGGACGATCTGGACCCGGAAGCGGTCGCCATCAACGAGCCGCCGGTGATAGAAGCCGAGGCGGTGGCGGAAGCGGAGCCGGAGGAGACGGCGCCGGAGACGGTCGCACTCGCCGCCGAATCCAATACCGCCGAGGTCAAAGTCGAGTTCGCCCTCAACCCGGCGGTCGCCGGGGAGGCGAAAGGCGCTGCCAAGGGAACCGTCCGACAAGTCGAGACGCAATCTCGTCTCGACATCGAGCGCGAGCTCGAAAAGCTGCGGCGGATGGCGTTCGGCGGCGCGCGCGGAAAAAAGAGCGAATCCGCCCCGCCCACGATCGTCACGGGCAAGGGCTCGGCGCAGTTGCCCGCGGACACCCTGGCGAAGGCGTCGGGAGTCGTGGTGGACTTGCGCTTCGTCTCGGAGACCTCTTCCCACCCGGCTCCGGGTGTCGTACGGATCGAGCTCCCGCCCCGCGGAAAAGGGGCTCGCACCCGCCTCCAGCTCGATATCGAAATCGAGGAAGACGGCGGAGATTAAGTCCCGGTCGGGCTCTCGATGTAGAGGTGGTACACCCGCAATCCCAGCTCGCGGTCGTCCGCCCCCAGCCCCTTCGCCTTTGGAACGAACGATTGCCCGTTGACGATCCTGAGATCGACCCAGTCTTCTTCCCCGAGGGCGGAAGCGGGAATCGCGACCTTCTTCAGGATCGGATTTCGGTCTTCGATGGGAAATGCGTCGATCTGGTTCTGTCCGATCCAGATCGCGACCTGCTGCGGCCCATCGGTTGCGGTGACGTTGGTGTCGGCCTCGAGGAACAGGACGCTGTCCTTCTTCGGGTTCCGAAAAGAGCAGACGGCCTCTTTCTTGGTCCACTGCCACTCGATGTTGCGATTCTCGGGCTGGCTCTCGAGCTGGTGCCATCCTTCCTTATAGACGAGGAAGATGTTCTCCTTCTGGTCGAGAAGCTCGATCTGCGCGACCTGGTAGGCGAGGTTTCCGTCCCCAGGCCCCGCGAGGCCCAGCCGCTCGCCGGTCTCGGGGATGTAGAGGCCGGCCTTCACCGATGCCGTTCCCAGGTAAGGGTACAACGGTATGAACAGGGTCCTCTTGTACTCGACGGTAGAGCCCGCTTTCCAGGAGGTGGTGGGCTCGGGCGGTTCGTGGTCGTCGGTGAACAACAAGGCCTCGTGGGAGTCCAGAAAATGCACGAAGAGGTTGTAGTTCTTGGCGATCGGCTCGGCGTCCGCCCCTACCTCGAACCGGTAGGTGATCTCGACGGGGCTTCCGATGGGCGCGCGGGGCTTGTTGAAGGAGACGCTCGGCGTGATCGGCCGGCTCTCTCCGGCCTTCTCACCGCCGCATCCAAAAAGGGCCGAAGCGATGGCAGCGGAGAGGAGCCCTTGGACCAGTCTCGAACGATGTCGTTGCATTCTCCTCATTCTCCTTGGGGCAAAAGCGTCACTATGGCACAGCGGGAAACGGTCGTCAACGAACGCTGATTGACCCCGCTTTCGACGCTCTGATAACCTGCGAACGTGGAAAAAAACGGCGACGCTCTGGGCCTCATAGAAACCCGAGGATTGGTGGGAGCCATCGAGGCCGCGGACGCGATGGTCAAGGCGGCCCGTGTCGAGCTCGTGGGCCGCGAATACGTGGAGGCGGGCCTGGTCACCGTCATGATCCGGGGTGACGTCGCCGCGGTGACGGCCGCGATCGAGGCGGGCGCCCAGGCGGCCCGCAGGGTCGGAGAGCTGGTCGCGGCGCACGTGATCCCGCGTCCCCTGGGAGACGTGGAAGCAATCCTTCCTCATCCCGAGGGGCGTGGCTGATGTCGGCTCCCAAGGACGACGACCTCCGCTCGGTACAGCAAGCCCGGGATCTGGTGACCGCCGCCCGCAAAGCGTGGGAAGCCTACGCGCATTTCAGCCAGGAGAAGGTCGATCGAGTCGTCGAGGCGGCGGCGACGGCGGCGTCGGGCGCCGCGTACGAGCTCGGAGCGCTCGCGGTGGAAGAGACGGGGTTCGGAGTCGTCGAGCACAAGTTCATCAAGAACAAATTCGCTTCGGACGACGTCTATCGCTTCATCCGCGACATGAAGACCGTCGGGATCATTCGGGAAATCCCCGAGCGCAAGGTCGTGGAGATCGCGGAGCCCGTCGGAGTCGTCGCCGCGATCATCCCCTCGACGAACCCGACTTCGACCGCGATCTACAAGATTCTGATCAGCCTGAAAGCGAGAAACGCGGTGGTGCTGTCGCCGCATCCGGCCGCCAAGCGCTGTATCCTTCGGACCACCGAAATCATGAAGGCCGCGGCGCTCGCGGCGGGCGCCCCCGCGGGAATCGTCGACTGCATGACCGAGGTCACCGTCGAGGGGACCCAGGAGCTCATGAGCCATCGAAAGACGTCGGTCATCCTCGCGACCGGCGGCATGGGGCTGGTGCGGGCGGCCTACAGCTCGGGCAAACCCGCTTTCGGCGTGGGTCCCGGAAACGTCCCCGCTTACGTCGAGTCCTCCGCGGACGTGCCGCGCGCGGTCAAGGACATCCTTACGGGCAAGAGCTACGACAACGGGACTCTCTGCTGCTCGGAGCAGGCTCTTCTTTGCGACGCGGCGATCGAGTCCCAGGTCCGCGAGAGCGTCGCCCGCGAGGGAGGCTACTTCCTTTCGAAAGAGCAGATCGCGGCGGTCACCGAGATCGCGGTCCTTCCCTCGCGGCTCGCGAATCCCGAGATCGTCGGAAAGAGCGCGCGCTTCATCGCCGAGAAGGCGGGGTTCACGGTGCCGCAAGGGACCCGGGTGCTGGTCGCCGAGCTACAGGGGGTCGGCCGCGACTACCCGCTCTCGATCGAGAAACTCTCGCCGATTCTCGCGTTCTACGTGGTGAAGGATTGGAAAGAAGGCTGCGAGCGGGCGAAAGCGATCCTCGCTTACGGCGGCATGGGGCACACGCTCTCGATCCACTCCTCGAACGACGAGATCATCCGCGAGTTCGCGCTGCAGAAGCCCGCGTTTCGCATCGTGGCGAACTCGCCAGCGACCCACGGGGCCGTCGGGTTCTCGACCGGCCTCGACCCGGCGATGACCCTGGGCTGCGGGGCCTACGGGGGCAACATCACCTCGGACAACATCACGCCGATGCACCTCATCAACGTGAAGCGCCTGGCCTACGGGATTCGGCCCGTGGACATTGGAAAGGCCCTCGAAGAGTACGGATACCCGGGCGCGCGCACGGCGGGAGCGAAGGCCGCGGCCGCAGCGCCGGCGTCGCTGCCGTCGCTGCCGTCGCTGCCGTCGCTGGAAGACAAGATCGCGAGGTTCCTCGCGAGCCGAGGCATCGCCGCCGCGGCGTCGAGCCGCTTCGAGGCGGAGCCCGAACCCCCGAGGCCGCCGTTGCCTCAGGCGCCGCCTCTGCCTCAGGTCGCGGCCCTCGAATTCGTCTCCGAAGTCGACGTGAGATCCGCCCTGAGCGAAGGGCGCAAGCTCCCGGTGGGGCCGGGGACGCTCATCACTCCCTCGGCGCGGGATCTTGGAAACGAGAACAACGTTTTTCTCCGCATCTAGTTTCTGAAAGGACCAGAAGGCGTGCCGGATTCTCCAATGCGTTTCCATTTTGCTCTCTCGCTCGCCGCCCTCTCGACGCTCGCAGCCTGCTCCGGCCGTTCCCCCGACGCCGGCGCCGCCCCCGAGCCACCAAAGGTCGTCGCATCTCCGCGAGACGAGACGATACGGCAGGCACGGCTCGAGCTCGAGCGCGGGGAGAGCCTCGCGCGCGACGGGGAGTGGCGGGAGGCGAGGCTCGCGTTCGATCGCGCCGTGGATCTGCTTCTCTACGTCCCGGGCGGCGTAGAGACCAGCGAGGAGGCAAAGAGTCTCTACGGCGACGTCCTCGCCACCGTCCACGAGACGGAGCGCGAGTACCAGGCTCAGCTCGCCGATACCGCCATCGACAACGAGGCCGACGCCGCCGCGGTCGACGAGCTCACGACCGACGCCGCCCTCATCGAGCCTCCCGAGGTTCTCGGCGAGGATCTCCCGCCCCCGCGGGCGAGCGAGGTCGACGTACTCGAAGCGACCTACGACATCCCCATGGAGATCAACGCCAGAGTGCTCGCAATCGTAGAGATGTTCCAGACCCAGAAGCGGGAGTGGTTCCAGGAGGCGCTCGATCGGGGAGCGCTCTACATCCCTCTTTTCCAGCGAGTCCTCGAAGAGGAAGGCCTCCCCAAGGACCTGGTGTACCTGTCGATGATCGAGAGCGCCTTCAAGCCGCGCGCGGTCTCGCGCGCCGGGGCTCGCGGTCTATGGCAGTTCATCACCGGCACGGGAAAGCTCTATGGCCTTCGCCAGGACTACTGGGTCGATGATCGGTTCGATCCCGAAAAAGCCACGCGAGCCGCGGCACGGCACCTCAAGGATCTCTACGACGAGTTCGGCGACTGGTATCTCGCCATGGCCGCCTACAACGCCGGCCCCCGGCGCATCGAGCGGGCGATCCAGCGCACGGGGAACCGCGACTTCTGGACGCTCGCCCAGAAGCGCTATCTTCCGCGCGAGACCCGTAGCTACGTGCCGCTGATTCTCGCCGCCACCCTCATCGGGAAGAATCCCGAGGTCTACGGCTTCACCCGACCCGCGGGGGCCACCCTCGAGTTCGACGTCTTCGAGCTCGATTCTCCGATCGATCTCGAGACCGCGGCCAAGTCCGCGGGGACGGCGGTCGACGAGATGAAGCTCCTGAATCCCGAGCTTCGCCACTGGGTCACTCCCCTGGATCGCGAGAGCTATCCCCTCAAGATCCCCAAGGGATCGCGCGTCGCCTTCGACGTGGCTCTTGCCGCGATCCCGAAGGGCGAGAGGGTTCGGTTCGGAGCCCACGTGGTCGAGCGCGGCGATACGCTCTCGAAGATCGCCCGCCGCTATGGCACCACGATCGAGGCGCTCGCCTCGGCCAACAACATGCGCTCGCGGACGATGATCCATCCCGGACAGGTGCTCACCGTTCCCGTGCCCCCCGGGTCTCTCGCCGCCTACTCCAGCGCGGATGCGCGCAAGTTCCGCGAGGCCTCCCGCGACAGCATCCCCGAGGGGGATCAAGAAATCTACGTCGTAGAGCGAGGCGATACTCTGGGCGCGATCGCGGATTCCTTCCGCATGTCTCTCTCCGAGCTCCGAGCGCTCAACGATCTTCCGTCGGGCTCGACCCGAATCCACCCCGGACAACGGCTCGTCGTCTCGTCCCGTCCGGAGGCGGTGCCGAGGCCGCGTCCGGCCGCGAGCACGGGCGAGACCTACACCGTCCGTTCGGGAGATACGTTAGGCACGATTGCCGACGCCCACGGGATTGGCCTTTCGACCCTGCGCCGCTTCAACGGGATGGGGAGCCGGACGACGCGAATCTACCCGGGACAAAAGCTCGTGGTGAGCGAAGCCGCAGAAACGGTCGAGGTGGCCGACGCTTCCGAATCGACCGCCTATCGGATCCGCCGCGGCGATACGCTCACGACCATCGCCCGGAGGTTCGGCGTGAGCGTCGACGAGCTCCGGCGCTGGAACCAGATCGACTCCGACCGCATCGTCGTCGGCCAGTCGATCACCATCCGCGCGAGCGGCGGAACCCAATAGCTCAGCAAAGCACGAGATCGCTCGACGGCGCATCGAATCGTGCTTTAGTCCGAGGTCGCCGGCTGTGATATCGTCCCCAGGAGGAGAGGAACATGTTCGACGTGAAAAAGATCCTCTGTCCGACGGACTTCAGCGACGCATCGAAGCAGGCGATTCAGGTTGCGGTTTCCCTCGCGGAGAAATTCGGGGCGGAGATTCATCTCTTGCACGTGGTGCCTCCCATGCCCCACCTCGAGCCGAGCCCGACGGCCCACTTCGACGTGCCCGAGTACGAGCGCCTGCTGAGTGCCGACGCCAAGAAGAACCTGTCGGCGGTGGCGAAATCCATCGGCAAGGTGAAGTCCCACGAGATCCTGTCCCATGGCAACGCGGCGGAGGGAATCCTGCGGGCTGCCGACGAGAACAAGGTCGATCTGATCGTGATCGCCACCGCCGGTCTCACCGGCTGGGAGCGCGCGGTCTTCGGCTCGGTGGCCGAGAAAGTCGTCCGCCGGGCGCGGTGTCCGGTGCTCACGATTCGCCGCCCGGATGCGTCCCGGTGAGCCGCAGGGACTTTCTGGGCCGTCGACTCGAGGGCTAGAGTCTCACTTGGAGAATCCCAGCGTACCTTGCCAGCGGCGGTACGCGCGGCGAACGTAGGCGAGACGATCGGCGGGAGTCGGGTAGCGCCGGCGGAACCAGGCGACGAGCGAAAGAATCTCCTCTCGCTCCCAATCGCCCACCGGGGTTCGCAAGGCCGCCTCGACTTCCCCGGCGGACAACTGCCGTTCGCTCAGCGTCCGTACCTTGGCGACGACCTCGGGCGACGGTCGGGAACGGTTAGCTCTCACCGCGTTCCTTCGCCTCCTCCGAGCGCAGGACTTGAAGGAGACGAATGTCCTCCAGGTCCTTGGGGCGCGCCCCGAACTTCTTGGTCAGAATGAGGTCATCCAGAGCCGGGAGGATCACGCTCACTCCGGGCGCCAGGTCGAGTGTGCGGCGTCGATTCCAGACATCCTGGAAAGAGACGTCGACCCCGTCCACCGTTGGCACTACGCGCGCCACCAGGACGTCGACCTTCTCCAGATTCTCGAGGACGTAGCGCCCCCGACGGCGCGCCTCGTCGGGCGTTCGAGTGGGGACGAGTCCGAACGGCCCCGCGGCGCGATTGAAGGCAGCGGCGTCGTCGATGTGAATCCAGAAATCGTAGTCCGCAGTGAGCACCGGGAGACCCAGAATCACGAGCGCTCTCCGGCCGATGAGGAGCGCGCGCGTTCCGCTCTTCTGCACGGCACGAAAAAACTCGACTTCGTCGAACTCCGATCCCTCCATGGCTGGCTGGCTCGAGCCTAGAGTACAGGAAGACAGGGGCTGAGACCACCGTTGCCTATCGCGGGTGTAAGCTTGGGTGAGCCGAAGCTCCTCGTTCGCGTCGACGATCCGAATCGGGTAGCGCTCCCCAGGGAGTGGGCCGCTGGCGGCGGGCGGTTCTTTTTCACTCTGACCGAGCACGAGAGCGACGTCTGGCTCATAGACCTCGAGCCGGAGAACTAGCGATTCGAGAGCCCGAGCGTTTCGGCGGCGGCTCCCAAAGTTTTCTTGACACTCTGCTAAATTTCTAGCATAGTGCTGCTCATGGGCAAGAAAACGTACCTCCGGCTGAGCAACCGGGAGCGGCAGATCATGGACGTCCTCTACCGCGTGGGACAGGCGACGGCGGCGGAGGTCATGGAAGAGCTCCCCGATCCTCCCAGTTACTCCGCCGTGCGGGCGACACTTCGCATCCTGGAAGACAAGGGCCAGGTACGGCACGAAGAGGAAGGCCCGCGCTACGTCTTCAGGCCCGCGGTGCCGCGGGATCGTGCCAAGCGCACCGCGGTGCGACATCTCGTTTCCACCTTTTTCGGAGGCTCGCCGGAAGCGGCGATGGCAACTCTCCTCGACGAGTCCGCGTCTAAACTCTCGGACTCCGACGTCGAGCGTTTGAAGAAGCTCATCGATGAGGCGAAAAACAAAGGAGATCGGGAATGAACGCTCTGGACGGATACTTCTCCCTGGGGGCGCTCGTCGCCGCCAAGACCACGCTCCTGCTTCTGGCGGCTTTCGCCCTGAGCTTCCTGGCGCGGAAGACCTCCGCTTCCGCGCGACATGTGCTCTGGGCTCTCACTTTCGTCTTTCTGCTCCTCATCCCCGGGATGGCGTACGTCTCCTCCGTGCAGCAGGAGGTGAGTATCCCCATCGCCGTACTTTCTCCCGAGCCGGAGATTGCCCAGGTGGTTCCGGCGGCTCGCGCGATGGCGTCTTCCCTGCCGGCGCCGCGAGTGCGGAACGAGCCTGGACCTGAACCGCCTACTCCTGAGGCCTCGTCGACCTCGATCCCCTGGTCTTTTCTCGCCGGCTCGCTGTGGGCCGCGGGAACTCTGCTCCTCGTCTCTCGACTGGTGCTCGGGCTCGTGTCCTCGCGTCGAGTGCTTGCCGAGTCCGAGCCCGTCTACGAACCCGATTGGACCGATTTGCTGGATGGAGCCCGCCAACGTCTGGATGTGCGGCAATCCGTCGCCCTGCGGTTGAGCGACCGCGTGCCGCTTCCCATGACGCTCGGGCTTTTTCGGCCCACGATCCTTCTGCCCAGCAACGCCGAGGAATACGCGATGTCCCGCCGCTCGGCAGTAATCCTTCACGAGCTCGCGCACGTACGCCGGCGTGATTGCGGAAGCCAACTCGTCAGTGCGCTCGCCGCGGCTGCCTTCTGGTGGAACCCGCTCGTCTGGATCGCCTGCCGCCATATGCGACTTCTGAGCGAGCGCGCGAGCGACGATCTCGTTCTGGACGCCGGAGCGAGACCCTCGGACTACGCCCACGATCTCCTCGAGATGGCCCGCGGTCTGCACAAGGAGTGGGCGACGCCGCTCGGGAGCGTCACCATGGCCCACCGTTCGCGATTCGAGGAGCGCCTTCTCGCCATTCTGGATCCGCGGGTCGCGCGCAAAGCGGCATCGTCCCGTTTCGTTCTCGTGGCCGGTCTCGGCGCTTCGCCTCTGGTGCTCTCGCTCGCGCTTGCCGTTCCCACGGCCGCGACTCCTCCCCCTCGAGCGGCCGTGCCAAAGGCGGAGGAGCCGGAGACGCCCCTTCCGCCGGAGCCCGCGGCCTCCGCGCAAGAGCCGCAAGAGCCGCAAGAACCAGAAGAGCCCAAAACTGCGAAAGAGCGCGCCGCGCTCGAAGTCGCGAAGGCCGCCTTAGCGGAAGCTCTCGACGACCCTGAGGCGTTGGTGCGCGAGCAGGCACTGAACGCCCTCGTCCAAATAGGAGACCGCTCCGTCGCGCCCTATCTCGAGAAGGCTCTCGCCGATGAGAACCCGAGAGCGCGGGCGCAGGCCGCCTGGGGACTTGGGCAGATGCGTCGAGAGGAGTCGGTTGCGAGCCTCGTGGGCGCGCTCTCGGACGTCGATGAGGAAGTCCGCGAGCAAGCGGCCTGGGCGCTCGGAATGATTCGCGACCCGCGGGCCGTCGCCGGGCTGAACGCCGCCGTCCGCGACGCGGAGGAGAGCGTTCGCGCGCAAGTGGTGTGGGCTCTCGGCATGATCCGCAGCCGTGAGAGCGTCGACGGGCTCGTCACCGCGCTCTCGGATTCGAGCCCGGACGTTCGCGGTCAAGCCGCCTGGGCGCTCGGAATGATTCGCGACTCGAGAGCCGTCGAGGCTCTCAGTCGCGCGCTGAAGGACGAGGCCGCGGAGGTTCGCGAGCAGGCGGCCTGGGCGCTCGGCCTCATCGTGCAGGGCGGGGACGACGAGGACGACGAGGAGCGCCCCGATCCCGATCCACCGAACCAGGATCCCACCCCCGACGACGGCCTGGACGCCGGCATCGATCCCGAGCCGGGCAGCGCCCGCTTCGGCACGGGCGCCATCCTCTGAGCTCGTCGCGGACATCTTCTTCGTACAGGGCGTTCCGGATGGGGAAATCTCGTCCTATATGCCCGTGCTGGCAAAGACGTACACCGGCTCGATCCAGGGGGTGGAAGGACTCGTGGTCCGGGTCGAGGTCGACCTCACGAACGGGATTACCTCGTTTCGGACGGTGGGCCTTCCGGACACCTCGGTGCGGGAGGCCGAAGTCCGGGTCCGCTCGGCGATGTTGAACAGCGGCTTCAGTTTCCCCCAATGTCGCGTCACGGTGAACCTCGCCCCTGCAGACGTGCGAAAGCAGGGGACGGCTTACGACCTCGCGGTCGCCCTGGGTGTCATCGCCGCCATGCGGGAGGGGCCGACGGAGCGGCTGACGACGACTCTTTTTCTCGGCGAGCTCGCGCTCGACGGGTCTCTGAGACCGGTTCGAGGCGTCCTTCCGATCGTGGCCGAGGCTTCTCGCCGGGGGCTCGCGCGCGTCGTGGTCCCGGAGGAGAACGGCGCCGAGGCGGCGCTGGTCAAGGAAATCTCCGCCTACTCCGTCCGCTCCCTGCGAGAGGCTGTGGATCTCCTGGACCAGGAGTGGAAGGCGCCTCTCCCCGTCGGCCGTCCGAACGGGTCGCATGGCCCGAAAGGGCCGAACGAGCCGAATGAGCAAGCTCTCCTCGATCTCTCGGACGTGAAGGGACAGCGACAGGGGAAGCGGGCTCTCGAGATCGCGGCCGCGGGCGGGCACAACCTCCTCATGGTGGGTCCGCCGGGCGCGGGAAAGAGCCTTCTCGCCATGAGGCTCCCGTCGCTCCTTCCGGGGCTCGATTTCGAGGAGGCGCTCGAGGTCACGAAGATCTATTCCGTCGCCGGTCTTCTCGACGAGGGCGGCCTTCTGTCGCGGCCTCCGTTTCGAGCGCCCCACCACACGATCTCGGCCGCCGCCATGGTAGGGGGCGGCGTCCGGAACCTGCCGGGGGAGATTAGCCTCGCGCATCACGGAGTCCTCTTCCTCGACGAGCTTCCGGAGTTTCCCCGACCCGCGCTCGAAGCGCTCCGGCAGCCCATGGAGGACGGTCGAGTGAGGATTCGGCGCGTCGGAACCATCGCGTCGCTCCCCGCGCGTTTCACTCTCGTCGCGGCGATGAACCCCTGTCCCTGCGGGTTTCGAGGGGCTACGACTCGTCCCTGCGCCTGCACCCCGGGCTCGATCCAGCGCTATCAGGGAAGGCTTTCGGGACCGCTCCTGGATCGGATCGATCTCAAAGTCGCCGTGCGGGCTCTCCGCCCCGAGGAGATGCTCGCTCCCCCGACGGGTGAGGGGTTCTCTGACGCGCGCCTGCGGATCGCTCAGGCGCGAAAGGCGCAGGCCGCGCGGTTCCGCAGAAGCAAGGGAAAGCTCAACTCGTCGATGACTCCCGCTTTGGTCGCGCGAAACTGCGAGATCGACGCTTCCGGAAGGGCGCTCCTCGAGGCCGCCATCGGACGTCTCGGTCTCTCGGCGAGAGGCTTCCATCGGGTATTGAAAGTCGCTCGAACTATCGCCGACCTCGCCGGGGCGGAGAGGATCGAGCCCCTCCATCTACAAGAAGCGATTCATTTCCGGAGCGAGACGCGCTGTGAGACCATCCTCGGGTGATCGACCGCGAGCTCCTCCTGCGAGCCTCGGCGCTCTTCAATCGAAAGCTCTACTTCGAGTGCCACGACCTGCTCGAGGAAGCGTGGTCGGAGGCCAAGGGAGAAGACCGCGACCTCCTGCAGTCTCTCATCCACGTTTCGGTCGGGCTCTACCACGTCGCCGCGGGAAACCACAAAGGGGCGAAGAGTCTTCTCGAGCGGGGAGTCCTGGGGCTCGAACGGTTTCTTCCCGCGCGGGACGGTCTCGACCTCCTCGGGCTCTCGAGGCAAGCTCGCCGCTGCCTCGAGAAGACCGAGCGCGCGCCCGCGGGGGAGAGGATCGAGTGGGAAGCAGAGGACGTTCCGGTCATGAAAGTCGCCGCGGTAGAGTAGGGCGGTCGTGAAGAAACTTCTTTCGATCGCCACGGTCTTCGTCGGTCTCGCGGCGTACCTCGGGACCGGTCGGGGGCGAGAACGGGGCGCGTCGGAGTCGTACCGCGTCGTTATCGCCGGATTCGACGGGATGGATCCCGAGTTCCTGGATTACTTCCTCTCGCAGGGAATGCTCCCGAACTTCCAGAAGCTCATGCGCGAAGGCGCCTATGCGCCCTGTCGGACGTTCAAGCCGACGAAGTCGGTCGTGCTCTGGACTTCCGTCGCCACCGGAAAGCGCATGGAGAAGCACGGCATCGTCGACTGGCAGCTCCTGTCGAAGGACGGTCGCAAGATCCTCGCATCCGGCCAATCGCGGCGCACGGAAGCTCTCTGGAACATCGCGTCCCAGAGCGGGAAGTCGTCTTCGATCGTGAACTGGTGGGCGACGTGGCCGGCGGAAGCGGTTCAGGGCGCCATCGTTTCGAACCATTTCCCGCGCTCGCTCCACGAGCCCCTCGAGGAGGCGACGTTTCCGCCCGAGCTCGCGGCGGAGCTCGAGGCCCTCGGGCTTCCGGAGCGGTCCGCGGCGGAGGCGGCCCTGGTGGAGGCGGGAATCCCCGTCTACTCACGCGAGGTCGCGGACAGCGTCTTCCGGCCCAACAGCCAGTTCCGCGCTCGATTCCAGACAGCGGCCGGGGTCTTCAACGACGACGCGATCGCCGAGCGGAGTCTCTTTCATCTCTTCGACTCTCGCGGACAGGCCTCTCTTTCGGCGGTGCTCTTCCGCACGACGGACGTCTACACGCATTTCCTCTGGCGCTTCATCGACCGTCGGGTGGCCGAGCCGGTGTATCGCGCTCTCCGGGAGGAAGGAAAGCCGTTGACGGAGGAAATAGTCCGGACGATGGACGAGGCTTACGCTCGAGTTCTCGAGCCGGTATACGTTCACGAGGACCGAAGGCTCGGGCGGTTGATGGAAAAGCTCGCCCCCGACACGGTGCTCCTCGTCGTCTCGGACCATGGGTTCCAGTTCCGCAACTACGGGTTCAACCACTACGACGACGGCCGCGGGGGGGTGAAAGCGCCTCCTGGCATCCTGTTCCTCTGGGGCCCCCCCGTGCGTCCGGGGGGGAAGCTCCAGGGGCCCACGCTGTTCGACGTCGGTCCGACCGCGCTCTACCTTTTGGGTCTCCCCGTGGGCCGGGACATGGACGGCCGCGTCCTCACCGAGGCGCTCTCGGGCGAGCTCCTCTCAAGGCGGCCGGTTGCCTGGATTCAGAGCCACGACGACGGCACTCGGGCGGGCTCGGACCGCGAGAGTCCCGTGGATGAGGACGTTTTGCGGGAGCTCCGAACCCTGGGATATGTCCCTTGAACGAGGCCAAAATCCAATCGGACAAGGGGTTGCCTTCGATGACCGGTATGTTATCCTATCGTTGACATATCCCCTCCGGCTGTAGTAGAGATACCGGGCCTTGTTCATGGCCGAATGTCATCGTCTCGTTCAACTCAGACAATAGCCTCTAATCACAGTCACTTACGTAATTTCTTCCAAAGTGGTCCGGAATGATGAAACGTTCGTTTACGATTCTGGTCGTTCCACATACCGGGGAGCAGTTTCGCAAGTTGCGTCTCACGTCGGGGGGGCTGAGGACGCTGACGGTTTCTGTTGCCCTGGTGCTGGTGGCCGCCTTATTTTTGGCAGCTCATTATCTTGCTTTTTATCGCGAACTCGGGGAGCTTCGCGAGCTTCGTGTCAATAATTCGGAGCTGAAGCGGCAGAACCTGGACTACGAGCTCTCGGTCGAGCACCTGAACGAGCGGGTGTCGTCGCTCCAGGATTTCGTGCGCAAGCTCTCGGTCATGGCCGGTCTCGATTCCAGGGTCGAGGGGGACGTCGACGGGGGAGTCGGCGGTCCTCATGACCTGGATTACACGACCACCTCGGGCGCTTTCGCCGAGGTCAAGGGGGAGCTCGAACGGATGAGGGGAGAGCTCGCCGACCTCGAGGAGAAGAGCCGGGTGCTCGAGCGATTCTACGAGCAGAACAACCTGATGCTTGCCTCCACTCCCTCGATCTGGCCGGTCCGAGGCTATTTCTCGTCTTCCTTCGGGATACGGAACGACCCGTTCACCGGGGAACGAGAGATGCACTACGGGATCGACATATCGACGGTAACTGGTCGCCCGGTGGTGGCGACTGCCGACGGCATCGTCCTCTATGCCTCACGTCGGGGCACCTACGGCAACATCGTGGTGATCGACCACAAGTTCGGGGTGATGACCCGGTACGCCCACCTTTCCGGCTTCAATACCCGGGCGGGGCAGCAGGTGAAGCGAGGCGACGTCGTCGGGTTCGTGGGAACGACCGGGAGGAGCCGCGCCCCGCACCTGCACTATGAAGTCTGGGTCCAGGACCGGCCGGTCGCGCCGCTCGACTACATTCTGGAGTACGACCGATCCTTCGATCCCAGGAACCGGCCGCTCGCGACCGCAACGGCCCCCTGATCCCGGAAGAACGCAAAGGCGCAAAGTAGCAAAGACGCAAAGGGGAATTCGCCAGTTGTTTTGTTCTTCTTTGCGTCTTGACGCCTTTGCGTTGAAATTCCTCCCTGCGTAGGTCGGGCCCGCCATAGCCCCGAAGGGGCGAACGCGGGTTGCCCCCCGGAAACCCCGTTGCTACACTAGGTCCTCGTTTTCGAGCTCGCCTTAACCTCAATATGTCGCTGGTCAACACCGTACTCACCAAGATCGTAGGCAGCCGCGCCGATCGGGACCTGAAGCGGATGCGTCCGGTAGTCGAGGTCATCAACCAGATAGAGCCCTCGATGAAAGCGCTCTCCGACGAGGATCTGAAGCGCAAGACCTCGGAGTTCCGCGAGCGCGTCGAGCGCGGCCAGAGCCTCGAAGAACTGCTGCCGGAGGTCTTTGCCGTCGGCCGCGAGGCGAGCCGGCGCGTTCTCGAGATGCGCCACTTCGACGTGCAGCTCATCGGAGGCATGGTGCTGCACCA
>Ga0326597_10003865_pt1 | contig 21310 bp, 15 predicted proteins | sample RVTome_12_FD_203789 | JGI IMG/M metagenome (GOLD analysis project Ga0326597, IMG submission 203789) | Soil microbial communities from uranium-contaminated site in the Upper Colorado River Basin, Wyoming, United States - RVT100D185 | ecosystem: Environmental > Terrestrial > Soil > Contaminated >...
CACCTTGTCGGCTCCGTCGTGACGAACGGGACGCGTGCCAATGACTTTGTATTTTGGGTTCTGTGCGGTAGCCATCGTGTTGTCTACTCCTTGTACGGGCGTGAAGGGGTCGGGAGTCTTTTTCGGATTGAGGTTTCCCAATTGGAATGCGCTTTCGCCGAAAAAGACTCCCGACCCCGTTTAACTAGTTGACAGCGACCTGCCTCTGCTCGGCGGCAGCTTGCACGGCACGGACGATTTTGTCGTACCCCGTGCATCGGCACAGATTGCCCGCCAGATAGAATCGGATGTCGTCTTCGGTTGGATTCGGGTTTTCCTCGAGCAGGGCTTCGGTTTGCACGATGAATCCGGGTGTGCAAATGCCGCACTGAAGCGCGGCTCCTTCGAGGAACGCGGATTGAACTTCGTCCAGATGCGAACCGCGGGCGACCCCTTCGATCGTGCGGAGTTCAGCTCCTTCCGCCTCGACGGCCAGAACCAGACAGCTCACAACCGGCCGACCGTCCATGATCACCGTGCATGCACCACAGTTGCCGTTCGAGCAACCTTCCTTGGTGCCGGTAAGATCCAGAGTGTTTCGCAAGACTTCGAGCAGCGTCTGCCGAGGTTCGCAAAGGAACTCGACTTGATCGCCGTTGACCGTCAGTGTGACGACGCGTTTACCTGACATGCATGACTCCAATGTTGTATTCGTGATGCGCGGGGCGAGTGGCGGGTAGTGAGTGGCGAGCGAGCTGGGGCTTGCCAGGCAGGCCCTGCCGTCAATGTCCTCGACAGTAGGCAATATCTTCACCGCGGGCGCGGGCGACCGCGGCTTGCAGTACACGTTTGACGAGCACTCCCGTCACATGAATTCGATACTCGCGCGTGCCTCGCATATCGGTGATGGGAGACACGATCTCGCGAGCCGCGGCGGCAGCCTGATCCAAACTTTCGTCGCTCACCGGCTGGCCCGCTAGTAATTCGCTGGCTGCCTGCGCAAAGAGCGGCGTTGGTGCAACAGCGCCCAAACTGATCCTGGCCGATACGAAGTTCTGGCCGCTTTTGTCGAGCACGACGCTGGCTCCGACACCGACGATCGCGATATCCATTTCGTTCCGCGGGATCATCCGGCGGTAGTGCGAGCCGCTGTGGGCGGGTCGCGTCGGGAATCGCATCTCGACCAACAACTCGCCCGGCTTCAACACGTTTTTGCCAGGGCCGGTGCAAAACGCTTCGACCGGGACCTCGCGAGTGCCAGCTGGCCCAGCGATCACACAGACGCCCTCGAGCGCGATCATGCTGGGCGTCGAGTCGGCTGCCGGGCCCGAGTTGCACAGGTTCCCGCCGATGCTGGCACGGCTTTGAATTTGGATTCCGCCGATGATCTGGCAGCTGTCGGCCAACGCGGTGTAATTTGAATTCACCGTCTCGTCGCCGTAGATGCGATAGCAGGGAACCGCCGCACCAACGTGCAGGCCGTCCGAACCGGCTGACAAGACGTTAAGTTCCTTGAGCTTCTTGACATCGATCAGCAATTCCGGCGCGAGCCGACCGACTCGCATCTGATCGATCAAATCCGTCCCACCGGCCAGCGGGCGGGCCGTGCCATTGTGTTTTGCCATCAACTGAACGGCTTCGGCCACCGTGGTTGGGGCTTGGTAGTCAAAAGCGTGCATTCGGTTGTCTGATCCTTTGTTGGGGCTTTAGCGGCAACAAGTAACGACCCGTATTCTATCGAACCTAGCCGAGCGTGCAATTTGGCCGCCGTGATATTAGCACAGATATTCGCCAGCGTCCGTTGCCACCCGGCCAACGGCGGTGCCAATATCCGTTCCCTTTCAAAATGAGGTGCATTCGCCTTTCATCTTGTGGGATGGGAGATCGGTCGAGGTGCGAGCCACAGCAATCGCCGATTTCTAACGCGCTTTTCAATGCTGGTTGTGGTATCTTCGTTGCCAACCGATGCGATAACCCGATATGCAGTCCCTGATTCATCCTGGAGTTCGATATGAAAAGAACGATACTCGTCCGTTGCCTGATTGTCCCGTCCTTGGTCGCACTGTCCGTTCTCGTCGCGAGTTCGATCGCGGTTGCAGATGTGCGGTTGGCGAGCGTGTTCGGCGACCACATGGTCTTGCAACGCGAATTGTCCGCTCCGGTTTGGGGTTGGGCCGAGCCGGGCGAAAAGGTGACGGTCACGTTGGGCGAACAAACCAAACAGGCCGAGGCCGACAAGGACGGCCGGTGGCAGGTCAAGCTCGACGCGTTGAAGGCCAACAACGAGGGCCAGACGCTGACCGTGGCCGGCAACAACACCATTGAACTGAAAGACGTGCTCGTCGGCGAAGTCTGGATTTGCTCGGGACAATCCAATATGGAATGGACGCTAGGCAATTCGTTGAACGCAGATGAGGAAGTCGCCGCGGCGAATCATCCACAGATCCGCCTGTTCGACGTGCCCGGCCACACCACGTCGCCGCTACCGAAAGACACTTGCCCCGGTAGCTGGAAAATCTGCCAGCCGGATTCTGCTCGCGGGTTCTCGGCGGTCGGCTATTTCTTCGGCCGGCGGCTGCAACAGGAATTGAAAGTGCCGATCGGCCTGGTCGGCTCGAATTGGGGTGGGACGCGCATCGAACCGTGGACATCGCCCGCCGGATTCCATAGCGTGCCCGAACTGACGGAGATCGCTGACCAAGTCGATGCCTACGACGAGACAACCAAAGTCGAAGGGGGTTCACCCTCGGCGATTTACAATGCCATGATCCATCCGCTGGCTCCCTTTTCGATGTGCGGCGCGATCTGGTACCAAGGCGAATCGAACGGCAACGAAGGCGAGTCGTATTATCACAAGACGCAGGCGCTGGTGAACGGTTGGCGAAAACTGTTCAATCCCGAACTGGCCTTCTACTGGGTGCAGCTGGCCGACTTTCAACAGCCGACCGACAATCCCGAAGGCGGCGACGGTTGGGCAAAACTCCGCGAAGCTCAACGCAAGGCACTTAACATCAAGCATACGGGCATGGCCGTGATCATCGACATCGGCCAAGCCAACGACATCCACCCCCGCAACAAGCAAGACGTCGGCTGGCGGTTGGCTCAATGGGCGCTGCATCAGACCTACGGCATGACGGATTTGGTCCCCAGCGGTCCGCTGTACAAGAGCCACAAAGTCGAAGGCAACGCGATTCGCTTGACCTTCGACGCCGTGGGCGGCGGCTTGATCGTCGGCAAGAAAGAGGGTCTTGAGCCGACGCAGGAAGTCAAAGCCGGCAAGCTGCAGCGATTTGCCATCGCCGGCGCCGACAAGCATTGGCACTGGGCGGATGCCACCATCGACGGAGGTCTCGTCGTCGTCAAGTCGGCCGAAGTCGCCGAACCTGTGGCCGTGCGCTATGCCTACTCGATGAACCCGGTAGGGGCGAACCTGTACAACAAGGAGGGGATACCCGCGTCTCCGTTCCGCACGGATGACTGGTAAACTCGAGGAACCGAAAGAACTGTGGCACCCATGGATGGCGTCGATGCTTTTGTACGATGGCCTTCCAAGGCCGTCGTGAGCGGTATCGCTAATGCCGTCGATACCTCGCAACAGTTGTATCGGACGCTCGTTCGGAAGCGTAGAATGCGCAGGTGTGGATTTTGTTAGCGTTTCGCAGAGTCTGTCTTAAATGTGATTCACAAGGAGCAAGTCAATGAGCCATCGCAATCGTCGTGATTTTCTGGTTGATGTGGGGCGTGGCATGTTGGTGGCAAGCGTGGGCTCGGCGACGGCCTTCGAGCTGGGACTGTCACCTCTGTTAGCGGAACGCGGCGACGTGCAACGCGTCACGTTTGGCAAACTTGAACCGCTCGTTTCGCGAATGCAGGAAACCGAACCCGACAAGCTGCTTCCGTTATTGGTTGAAGACCTGCGAAGAGGGACTGAATTAAGGACGCTCGTCTCAGCGGCGGCGCTAGCGAATGTTCGGGCCTTTGCCGGGCAGGACTACACCGGTTATCACACCTTCATGGCGTTGGTCCCGGCCCTGCAAATGGCTGGCGAGTTGCCCAGCGATCTGCAACCGCTTCCCGTCTTGAAGGTCCTGTACCGCAACAGCAGCCGCATTCACGAGCAAGGCGCAAACGACAAGGACGCTTTGCATCCGGTTGCCGCGACCGCGTCGATCGATTCCGCTCGCGGTTACGACTTCGTTCGGAGTGCCGTCCGCGCGGTCGATTGGGATGCGGCGGAAACGCGATTCGCCGCGTTGGTGCAGGGCTCGACGGAAGCGGCGTACAACCAGTTGCAGGTTGCAGTGCAAGACGAAGTCGACGTCCATCGCGTGGTGCTATCGTGGCGGGCATGGGCCATGTTGGATCTGGCCGGTGAAGAGTACGCCCACACACTGCTCCGGCAGTCGGTGCGATATTGTGTGGATGTCGAGCAGCGCATCGGCGAGCGCAACTACGCGCGGTCTCCGATTCGTGAGCTGTTGCCGCGTTTGCTCGACGAATACAAACTGCTGAGCAAATCGACGGGGCAGCGGATGCCAGACGACGCCTGGGTGGAACAACTTGCCGCGACCGTCTTCTCCGGCACGCGCGAGCAAGCCGCCGAGGCCGTTGCGGCGGCGCTGGCCGAAGGGTTCGATCCTGAAGCGGTCGGCGAAGCGATTTCGCTGGCTGCCAACAAATTGGTGTTGCACGATCCCGGTCGGTTGGAGAAATACAGTTCCGCGCAAAAGCCGCCGGGCTGTGTGCATGGAGACTCGGTCGGAGTGCATGCGTCCGATGCCGCGAACGCGTGGCGAAACATTGCGCGAGTCAGCAACCCGCGCAACCAGATCGCCAGCCTCATTGTGGGAGCGTTCCACACTGCGGGTCAAACGAACTGGATCACCACGGAGCCGTACCCGTACGCCGAGCAACTGGAAGGTGTTCGCGCGGAGGACGCAAAGTCGCTGCTGGCCCAGGCAGAAGAAGCGATTCGTGCGAACGAGCAAGCCCGCGCGTGTGCGGTCGTCCATCGTTACGGCGAGTTGAAGCTGCCAGATCGCCCCGTCTTTGACTTACTGTTGAAGTACGCCTGTAGCGAGGACGGGGCGTTGCACGCGGAGAAGTATTACCGCACCGTCAGCGAGGAATACACAACATTCCGTCCGGCGTTTCGCTGGCGGCAACTCGTGGCTCTCGCCCGCGTGACTGCCAGCGAGTACGGCTACCCAGCACCCGGTTACAACGAATCTCGCGAGTTACTTGGTCTGTCCTAGCTGCCTCTGTCGGATGCAAGATGGTTACGGATTCGAAGACGTCGAGTGGGAAGTTCAACCGATGCGTTCATTTCCCGCTCCCGTTGGCATTGATCGTTGCCTGGTACTCTTGGGTCACGTTGGAGCAAACCGCCTTCGCGGAACCGGACGACGCGCGGACAGAATCCAGGCAAGCCGACGAACCGGGTCGCGTGGTGCTGCGTCGCCTCAACCGGTTTGAGTACCAGAACACGGTGCGCGATCTGCTCGGAGTGAAAGTCGACTTTCAGGAGTTGCTGCCGTTAGACAGTTCGGCGGAAGGGTTTGACAATGTGGGAGAATCGCTGCACGTCTCGTCGTTCTTGATGGAGCGGTACCTGGAAGCCGCCGACATCGCCCTGGACCTGGCGATCGCGAATCGGCCTCAGCCGCCGCTGATCAAGCAGCGGTACAGCCTCAAGCAATCGCATCAGGTCAAATCGACTACGGAGCGTGTGTTTCGCAAATCGGACGATGACGACCGCGTCGTGATGTTCAGCTCGTCGCTCTGGCAAGCAGTCTCGCTGACGCCGTTCTACCCACCGGACCCAGGCAACTACCGCTTTCGGATCTCCGCGTTGGGGATTCAGAGTTCCGGCAAGCCGGTCACCTATCGCGTCGATGCCGGATTGATGCTGATGACGGGCAAACAACACCTGGTCGGCTACTTCGATGCTCCGGCTGACAAGTCAAGTGTCGTCGAGTTTGTCGACTATCTGGATTCGAGGAACACGATTCGCATTCTGCCGTACGGGCTGGCGTCGGCTCAGGAGGTTCACAAGATCGGAGCCGATCAATACGAAGGCCCCGGGCTGGCGATCGATTGGATCGAGGTGGAGGGGCCGTTGAACGAAAGCTGGCCGCCCGCAAGCCACAGTCGCGTGTTTGGCGATCTGAAACAGGCATCGGCACCGATCTACAACCAGCGAGACCGACTGGAAGTTGTCTCCGACGATCCGCTCGTCGACGCCGAACGCATTCTCCGCGAGTTTTCTCGCCGCGCGTTTCGACGGGCCGCCACCGATGCGGACGTCACGCCGCTGGTGGCACTCGTGAAAGCCAAGCTGGCGGAAGAGCGATCGTTCGAGCAAGCGATGCGAGTCGGTCTGTCGGCGGTCATGGTTTCGCCGAAATTCCTGTTCCTGCACGAAGAACCAGGCCAGCTCGACGACTTTGCGCTGGCCAGCCGGCTGTCGTATTTCCTTTGGAGCACGATGCCCGACGAGGAATTGCTCGGGATCGCCGAACGAGGACAACTGAGTCGTCCCGACGCCTTACACGCCCAAGTCGAGCGGATGTTGAACGATCCGAAAGCCGCCGTGTTTGTCGAGAACTTTGTCGGCCAGTGGCTCAACCTGCGCGACATCGACTTCACGATACCCAGCCACATCCTGCATCCCGAATTCGACGATATGTTGAAAGCGTCGATGCCGCGGGAAACCGAGTTGTTCTTCGCGGAAATCTTGAAACACGATCTCAGCCTGGCGAACTTTGTCGCCTCCGACTTCTCCATGCTCAACGGGCGGCTGGCGAAACACTATGGCATTCCAGGTGTCGAGGGTTGGGAGTTTCATCGCACGTCGTTGCCCGCTGAAAGTCACCGGGGCGGTTTGTTGACGATGGCCAGCGTGTTGAAGGTAACGGCCAACGGCACGTACACCTCGCCGGTCACACGTGGCGTGTGGGTCTTGGAACGCATTCTCGGCACGCCCCCTCCGCCCCCGCCCGAGAACGTCTCGGGGCTCGTGCCGGATGTTCGCGGCGCCACCACGATCCGCGAGCAATTGGCCAAACATCGACACGAGGACGCGTGCGCGAGCTGCCACGTCGAAATCGATCCGCCAGGGTTCGCCTTGGAAAGTTTCGACGTGATCGGCGGCTGGCGAGAGCGCTATCGGCTTTCCGGCTGGGCGCGAAACGCCGAAGAAGCGATTTTGGACGGCCAAAAGATGCGGTATTACAACGGCGCGAAAGTGGACCCCGCCGATGTCCTGCCAGATGGGCGGGCGTTCCAGAACATCGACGAGTTCAAACAACTGCTGCTGGCCGACAAAGACCAGTTGGCTCGCGCTCTGACCACGAAGCTAGTGACCTATGCCACGGGTGCTGCGCCGCGGTCGGCCGATCAGCCACGGATTGAAGCCATCATCGGCCAGATCCGCGAGAAGAACTACGGCTTTCGGACGCTGATTCACGAAATCGTGAAAAGTGAATTGTTTCAAACGAAGTGATTGTCAAACTATGGATTCAAAATGAAACGTCACACGAAGCTCGACGCATCTCAGGGACTTTCCCGCCGCCAACTGCTGCGGGCCGCCGGCGTTGGCCTCGCGCTGCCCATGTTGGATTGCTTCCAGCCGCGAGTACGAGCCGGTGAAGAAGCGAAGCCGCTACGACGGATGGTGTGTCTCTGCACGCCGCTGAGCGTCCACCCGGCGAACTTCTTTCCGACGCAAGCCGGGCACGATTACGAGCTGACTCCGTACCTGGATGTGATCAAAGATTTTCGCAATGATTTCTCCGTCATCTCCGGGCTGTCGCACCCAGACGTCGGCTCCGGTCACGATTCGATCTTTAGCTTTCTGACCGGCGCCCCACATCCGGAGATACGCTCGGGTTTTCGCAACAGCATCTCGCTGGACCAGTTCGCGGTCGAGCACATTGGCGGACAGACACGGATTCCCAGCTTGTCCTTGTCGGCGGAAGGATTTGGATTGTCGTGGACTCGGAGCGGCGCGTTCGTGCCGCCGGACCTGTATCCGGCCAGCGTATTCGCTCGAATGTTCCTCGAAGGGCGGCCCGATGAAGTGCAGTTGCAGGCGCAACGTCTGCGCGACGGCCAGAGCATTCTGGATACGGTTCGCGAGCAAGCCGGCCAAATGCAGCCAGCGCTCGGCAAACGCGACCGCGAGAAGATCGACGAGTACTTCACCAGCGTCCGTGAACTGGAACAGCGGATGGTGATCGCCGAGCAATGGTCGAAGCGTCCGAAGCCGCAAGTCGACGCCAAACAACCGCAAAACAACATGAACTCGGCGGACCTGATCGGCAAAACGCGGCTGATGTTCGATCTGATTCATCTCGCCTTGCAGAGCGACTCGACCCGGCTGATCACGATGCTGCTGTTGGGCACCAGCCAAGTGCCGCCGATCCCCGGCGTCTCGCTCGGCCATCACGACCTGTCGCATCACGGCCAGGACCCTCAGAAGATCGAACAGCTCCGGACGGTCGAAATGGAGAAGCTGAAGACGGTACACGAACTGCTCGAGAAGCTGAAGAACACGGAGGAACAAGGCGAAAGTCTGCTCGACCGCACGATGATCTTTTTCAGCAGCAACCTGGGCGACGCCAGCACGCACTCGACCAAGAACTTACCGGTGTTGCTGGCGGGCGGCGGTTTTCAACACGGCCAGCACTTGGCGTTCGACGCCGATAACCCGCCGCCGCTATCCAACCTGTACGTGTCGATGCTCCAGCGGTTGGGGATCGAGGCGGATAAGTTTGCTTCGAGCACGGGCCCGCTTACGGGATTGGAACCACTGGCCGTGCGTCATCAACTCGGTTGATCAGCGGGTTTCTCGAACAGACTGAAGATGGTGATTTCGCCGTTGTGGCTGATGTACTCTTCCGGCTTGCTGTGGCGCCCGTTGCCGCCTCGGCCGTTGTTCTTGAACGTCGCCGCGGCCAGTCGTAACCCGTCGGGATGCAGGTCCAAACAGTAACCGCTTTGCCGCTTGATAACGTGTTTGGATTGCGGCCGCGCCGGGTCCCAAAACTCCAGCGACGATTCGCCGTTCAAATGCTCGGCGTGTCCGCACAGCGTGCCGTCGGACAGAAAGGCCAGCCCTTTGATTGGTCCGTCGGAAGTGTTCGAAGGCCGCAGCGTTTGCGTCAGCCTGCCAGTTGCCACGTCGAACACGAGCACCGCCGGATTGCCAGGACAAAAGGCGTTGCTCTTGGCGTCGGTCATACCACCACATGCCAAAAGCTGTCCCGCCGCATCGAAAGCCAGCGACCGCACACCGCCGACATCGGCCAGAAAATCGTCGCCGCGTGTGTGCAGGATGCTGGCGTCAAAAGTGCGAAGCAACTCGCCGGTTGCTATGTCCCATTGGTTCGCTTTGCCGAACAGGTCGCCGCTGACAAAGGTCTTGTCGTCGGGCGCGGCGGCGAGACTGAAGACGTAGTTCTCGTGGCCCGCGAATTCGCGGAGCGGCTTCCCGTCGGCGGCCGACCAGAGTCGGATCACACAATCGTTGCCAGCCGACAGTAAGTTGCCGTCCGGCGCGACGGCCAACGCGCGAATCCAACCTGCGTGCGCGTCGATTCGTGACCAGATTGGCGTGGGCCCGTCGGCGTCATATTGCCAACAACAGATCGTGCCGTGAAAGTCCGCGGTGAACAGCCGCTTCGCATCCGCGCGAAATGCGATGGCATCGACCCAGCTGCGATGGCCGACCAGCGCCGTCTTGTTGCCGGTTGCCAAGTCCCATCGCAAGACGTTCTCTTCTTGTCCAGCGGCGACGAGGAAGTTTCCGCAGGGGCTGAAGCGGCAACAGGTCAGCGGCCGTTCATGCTCTAGGGTCTGCGAAATCCGGGCCTTGGTGACGTCCAAGGTTGGTGGTGTGGCGATCATCGTCATGCCATCACCTCGCGAATCGGTCGGCAATCGTCGTGGGCGATCGGCAACGGTTGTCCGTTGTTGAGATATTCGGTCTCGGCGGCATCGATCCCCAGGCAGTGAAAGACGGTGTGAAACAAGTGGCCAATGTCGTACTCGTCAGCGTCGCACCAGGCACCGTTGGGCGTTGTCTTACCGACGACCACTCCCCGCTTGATCCCGCATCCTGCCAGCACCAGCGACCAAGCTTCCGGCCAGTGGTCGCGACCGACGCGGCTGTTGATTTTTGGTGTGCGGCCGAATTCGCTCATCAGCACCACCAACACGTTGTCCAACATCCCCCGCTCGCCGAGATCGTCAATGATGGCCGCAAAGGGCCGATCGATTTGCGGTACCAAGTCCAGATGCATATTAAAATTGTCGCCGTGGGTGTCCCAGTGATACGAGTTCACTTTGACGAATTGCACTCCCGCTTCGAGCAGCCGGCGGGCTTGCAGCAAGTGCCGGCCCAGTGGATGCGTTCCGTATCGCTCGACATCTTTTGGCGAAAGCAGCGAGTCGTCGAACAAGTCGCGTCGTTGCATCAATTGCAATGCCATGTCGTACGACGATTCGTAGGCGTCGATATCCGACGAACGCCGTCGCTGGCGATAGCGGCTGTTGATGTTTCGCCGCAGTTGCTGGCGGGCGTCGTCGGTTTCGTCGCTGATCGATTTGGAGCGGTGAATGTGAACGGGCGGTTTGCCTTCGCCCAGGGCCAGCGCGCCGTACTTGGCACCCAAGAACCCCGCGTCCTGCCAGATGAAACCGCCGCGTCCCGGTTTGATCCAGACATAAGGCGGCAGGTTGTTCTCGGGCGGTCGCAACTTCGCCAATGCCGAACCGAGAAACGGATAAGTGACACCACGATTCTTCGGATCGCCTCGCTGCACGCGTGGCACGCCGGTCGAGTGATTTTCGTCCTTGGTGCTCATCGTTCGAATGACGGCCAGCTTGTCCATTCGCTTTGCCGTTTCCGGAACCAGTTCGCTGAAGTGCACGCCAGGCACCGACGTCGGGATCGCACGAAACGGCCCACCGAATTCCGTGTTCGGTTTCGGGTCCCAGCTTTCCAGCTGACTCATGCCGCCATCGAGCCAGATGAACAGGACTTGCCGCTGTTGCTTGCGAATTTCCTCGGCAATCGCCGGCTCGAGCAGGTTCGCCAAGCCAACCGTGCCGGTAACCGCGCCCCCGGCCAGCGCACCGAGGACTTGCCGACGCGACCAGTCGTGTTGCGCGGCTATGCACTGATGTTGACTCATAAACGTGCTCGTGACTTAATGATTCGAACGGAACTCGGCAGACGCGATCAACGCCCAGGCTAACTCGCCCAAGGCTTCGGTGCGGCGGCTCTGAAATCGCTGCAGGTGTTGCTCTACTTCCGCGCGCTCTTCCTGGCTGGGAAGTCGCGTCAGAACACTGAGATAAAGCGCCTCGGCAATCGCCGCAGGGTCATCTATCTTCGTGAGCAGATCGACAAGGTTGCCGGACTGCGGTTTGAGCCAGTCGAGGATCAGCGGCTCGTTCATCAGGAACAGCGAGTGGCCGACGGCCGCATTGAACTCGACTTCGGGTTCGCCGGGCGGGTTGCTGAACACGCCCACGAACAACGTCATGGCATCGGCAAGATTGTCTGGGGCTTCGTCGATGCGGCCGTTGATGTAGTTGTTGTAACTGAATTCCGACTTTGCCGGCGCAGGTACCGCCAGCAGCGCGGGCAAATTGCCCGTGGCCTGCATCACGGCCCAGGCCATTTGCTCGGCGGTTAGCGGCTTCGGAATCGCGGCGCGATACGAAGCGATCGGCGCGTCGCTTTCATCCACGCCTTCGGGCAACTGGCTGGATCGCTGATAGGCGTCGCTCAACGCGATCTCACTCAGTAAATGTTTGACATCGAAGCCGCTTTCCGCGAACTCATCTGCTAAGGCGTCGAGCAGTTCTGGATGCGACGGCGGATTGCCTCGGTGGTGCAGGTCCAGCGGATGCACCAACCCGCGCCCCATCATCACGCACCAAAACCGATTGGCCGCATTGCGTTTGAATAACGGGTTTTCTGCAGTGGGCAGATCCCCCGCGAGCAGTAATCGCGGTCGGTACTTCTCGGCCTCCGCCTCTTGCCCCTTTTCAAACTTGGGGATGTCGATGACCGTGCCGCCGGGCAAACGAGGCCCAGTCGAGTTCTTGCCCGGCACGAATACCGATTCAAATTCGGCGAAGGCCTTGTCGGATGTCTCCTGCAGATACGTGAACAGCCCAAAGTAATCGGCTTGCTTGTAATCCTCGACCGTCGGATGGTCGTGACATTGGGAACACATGATGTCGCGGCCCAGCAGAAGCCTCGCCACGTCTTGCGTCTTTTGGTGCATGTCCTCGCGACCGGAAACAAGAAGGAACTTTTCCGGCGGTTGCGGCTGCTTGTCGGTGGCCGGTTCCGTAAAGAGCAGCTCGCCAACCAGCTGGTTCCAAGGTTTGTTCTCCGCGATCGAACGACGCAGGTATCGTTCCCACTGCGGATCCGGAACTTTCGTGTCGGTGCGTCGCTCCAAGAGCGTTGCCGCCAGAAACTCCTGCATGCGACGCGGGTAGTCATCGCCGGCGAGCAAGCGATCGATGAGCTTCTCCCGCTTCTGGGCTTCTTCGTCGGCCAGAAACTGCCGAACTTCATCTGACGCCGGAATCCGTCCCGCCAGATCGAGATAGACGCGGCGCATGAACGTCGCGTCGTCACACTTCGGCGACAACGGAACAGCGGCCTGCCTTTCAATCTCCCGGTCGATCACTTCGTGCAGCGACTGCGCCCACAAGCTTGCTGGTAAACAAGCGGTCATGGCGAGCAACACGGTAGACACTGGACGCATCGGATCGCTCCAAAAGCGGCTAGACAGGTGGGCTGATTAGGCGGGGGTTGTTAGGCGCGACGCTTCTAGCATAGTTCATCACGGCAACGCTCGGCAATGGATTTCACTGGCGGGGTCGCACGTGCCGTCGTCAAGCGACGAACGCCCGGCCACGTGTATTTCTGTACAATTATTTCTGTACAATGTGATCGCCGACGAAACAGCGAAGTATCTCGCGAAACTGCGGCGTGAGCAAAGGGCGAAAGAATGACAGGCGTCGCGTTAATGACAACCAAACGAGCCCGCAAATGACACGACCGGCGGCGCCGGCCAATCAGGGTGCGGCAACAGGGCTCTCGGCAGGTGTCGAGGAAGAGCAAGGTTGTTTTCGATTTTCCCTGAGGCCGGTCAGAATGGCATGAATCCGAGGCCCAACGCACGATCGACAAACCAGCACAGGCCGCACGCACCCGGTTGAAGAGATGCCGTCGATTGATCCGCTGCTTACGCAACTGCCCGGACCCGCGCCGAACGTCGATCGGCCGAAGCCACGGGCTAACAACGCCAGGGCTCAAGCGAAGGCCAAGGAGCGTGACGCGGCGCGAGTTGCCGCTGCTCAAGACGACAACAAACCAAAGCCATCGCCCGTCGCGGCGGTGAACCTGCCGCAAGTCATGCTCGACAGCGCCGGGCAACCGTGGGTCACGGTCCGCTATTTCAAAGACTATTGCTGGCGCATCGCGCTGGCTCGGTTCGACGCGGCCTCGAAGCAGTGGACCGAGCCGTACGCGCTTCCCGATGCGGCTTATGCGCAAGACCGCCGCACGGGCAGCGCTTTGGCCGCCGACGGCAGCCTGTGGCTATGCTGGCCCAGCGATTTACGCAATTCGAAGCTGCATAGGACCGTCGGGTTTTCATTGGCGAAAGTCGCCACCGAGGAGGCTTTGCCGTTGGTCAAGGTGGCGGTCGCGAAGCCCCGCGAACCATTCGCTGCGTACATCAATCCAACGACGCCCGAACGTCCGCGCGACGACCGCCATACGTGGACGCATGACGGCACGACCTACAAGCTTTATTGGGGCGACTTCCATCGCCACACCGACGTGTCCAACTGCATCACGGCCAACGACGGTTGCGTGCTGGAGCAGTTTCGTTACGCCTGGGATATGGGCAAGCTCGATATGCTCGGCACCAGCGATCACACCGACATCGCCAAGATCTATCATCCCTATGAATGGTGGCTCAATCAGAAGCTGGTGGATGTGTTCTATGCGCCAGGCTTTTTCGCCTCGATGTATGCTTACGAACGCGAACAACGCTGGCCGTACGGGCATCGCAACATCGTGTTCGCCCAGCGGGGCGGCCCGATCGTGTATATCCAACGAGCCAACTATTTGAAGTCGCCTTGGCAGCAGACATTTCCCGTGAAAGGCGACGGCGAGAAGGAACTGAGTCCGCAGGAACTGTGGGACGTACTCACGCGTTACGGCCAGCCCGTCACGGCGATCAGCCACACGGGGGCGACCGGCATGGGGACCGATTGGAACATCTTTGAGAGCGTCGACCATCGTGTGGAAAACGTTGTCGAGATTTATCAGGGCGCGCGAGTCAGCTACGAAGGACGCAATGCTCCGCAACCGACCGTGGGACTCCGCGAAGGAGAACGCTACAACGCGGCCGCCACCCTGGCCGGCAACCCGCTTCCCCCCGATCCGATCCGCAGCTTCACCGACAAGGACAACGGTCTTTATCAAAACGCGCTCGGCCTGGGCCATAAACTGGGTGTCTGGGCCAACAGCGATCACATTTCGACCCACACCAGCTACGGCGGCGTGTACGTGAAGGAGTTCACTCGCGAAGGGATCATCGAAGGCCTGAACGCCCGCCGCACGATCGCCGCCACCGACAAGATCTTCGTCGAGTTCACTTGCAACGGACATCTGCTTGGCACCGAGATCGAGGTCACTGGCCGGCTGTCGCTGGCCTGGAAGGTCGATGGCACCGCTGACATCTCGCAAGTGACGCTGGTCCGCAACGAAGAGAATTACCAGCAGTGGAAGCCCCTGGCGAAGAAGTTCGAGCAATCCTTCGAAGACGAATCCCCCGTCGCCGGTGAGAATCGTTACTATCTCCGCGTCGAGCAAGCTGACGGCAATATGGCATGGAGTTCGCCCGTCTGGGTCCTGGTGAAATAGCCTATCACCAAGCCGCAATACTCAAATCCACGAAGCCATAGAGGACATCAGGGGTTTGTCGCTAAACTGTCTTCAATCGACAACTCCGGCGGCAGACGTTCCTACTTCGTTGCGCGCTCTGTCTAACCTGCAGGGTGCGGAAACCGGCTGGCGCTAACTGACACAGGACCTTGGTCACGAACGCGGATTGCCGAGTTGACCGAGGAGTTGTCGACCTGTGCGCTTTCGGGGTGTCGCGCAACTACCCCCGAACACGCCCTCCTGAGCGCGCCCGGCGGAGCCGTCGCGGCGCTCGGTTGCGAATACTGACTCACATTCGAACGTCTGTCGACTCCCGGCTAATACTGGCAGGCAACCCGCTGGTGACGATACACTAGCTGATGCGGCACTCGACGACGGAGCTGCCGGCCAGCCTCTACGCCCAGCTCCGGCTGGAGGACTTCAGTGGCGTCGTGGAAACGTTACGAGAAGCACTCGACGATTGGAGTTGTGTTCGGATACAATTTCGTTCTTCCTATGAAAATCGCTGTCGAGGGCATTCGATTCGAGGAAGAGTTCAGTGCAACAAGAGTCCAATTCTGAGCGCGTCGCCCGATTCAATTCCGCGTTGAGCCAACTCATCGACCGGATTACCGAGGATCGATATGTCCTCGCGGTTGTGCTGGTCGGCAGCCTGACGGAAGAGACGACTTGGCGTCGTGACTCGATCGGACTGTGGATCATCGAAGCCGACGGCGTGAGCCGGCGATTGCGTAGCGATGGCGGTGACGAACGCATCTTCCGTATTCTGGTCGAAGACGGAATCAACCTGCACGCGGAGATCATTTCGCGAAGCCGTTTCAAACAGATGGTCGAAGGGACTTCGCGGACGGCGTTTTCGTGCAATTACTTTGCCGCTCGCAACCTCGTCTACTGCGACGACGCGTCGATCGAGAACTGGTTCGAGGACGCGAATACTTTCGCAGTCAAGGACCGCGAACGGGAACTGCCGGCGTTTTCGACGTGGACGATCTATGCACACTGGCATGCGCTCCGGCGACTGGAGCACAAGTTAGACAGAAGTGGCGAAGTTCTTGCGACGTGTGTTGCAATCGAGCTGCTACGCGAAACCTACCAAGTTCTCACTTCCGACGTAAGACTTGGCTCCACGCTCTGACTCGGACAGAGATGGCCACCGCCTTTCTTTTTTCTGCCCACTGCCTCCCACACTCCTTTTCCCATTTCCCAGAATCCTCTCCCCTAATCCTTGACATAAACTACTCATGTAGGTAACATGCCTACATTGGTTGTTAAAGGAGGCATTTGGCATCATGAGGCCGGAGAGCCGCGCGCACAGAAGATGGAAGACCTGTCCGGCGACGCGGAGTGGACGAAACATCGCATCACCTTTGCGGTACCGGCGGACGCCGCCTCGACCAAAGTCGTCATCTTTCTCTCCGAGACTGGCATTCTAGGCGTCAGGAAAGTGTCCGTCACGAAGGCTAAGCCGTCGGACCTGCCGGAGAGCCTGCTGGCCAATGGTGATTTCAGCAACTGGCCCGACGGGCGGCCGAACAATTGGACTGTGGAGATTGGTGCTAAGAACGGTGCGGATGAACCCAAGTCGGAAGTCATCCGAGTGGACGATTCAGGTCTGTCGCTGCGCGGCACTGGGTCGACGACGGCTTGGCATTCGGTTAGCCAGAGCCTATCCCTGGGCGAGGGCAAAGCCGATCACTTGGAGTTCCAATCGCGTTCAAATCACGTGCGACGTCAAGGACGACAGCACGACAACTGCGATGTGGGCGTGATGATCTTTGACGCCAACGGAAAACGCGTGGGCACGTCGATCAAGGATCTTTCGCGCAACTCCGACTGGCGAAGGCACCGCATCGACTTCGAAGTGCCACCGGGTGCCGACAAGACCGAGGTGATCATTTTCCTCTCGAAGACTGGCGAGCTCTCAGTCAAAAACTTGCTCCTGTCCGAAGCCGGCAGTCGCGGTCTTCATGGATCGTAGACCCATATCTCCGGGACGGACTAGGAGTCGTTTCGCTGTCGACATGAGGCGCAGCTGAGTGTCTTCCGCTACATCGAAACGTTCTACTACCCCGTCCGGCTCCACCAAACCTTAAACTACCTCTCACGCGATCAGTACGAAGAAGAATACAATAACTTCATCCACAATCACGTCGATCAACTCGGCCTTCGGACGCTTGGCCAACGCTCCTTTCGATCGATCAGCAGTTGGTTTGGTATTTTGGACTCGGGCTGTTTTCTTTTTGCGTTGCGCCACGCGGATCGTTGCCGATGCAATTTACACCGGGTATTCAATCACGGTCTTGATGCCCTGCGGCTGGCGATGTTCGAAGTGCCACAGTGAATCGCGTGGTGTGACACGCGCGGTAATGCTGCAGCGGGCGGCGATGGAAAACCGACCCGTGTTCCTGGTCGTGATTCATGCGAAGTACGGCGACGTAATGTCGGGACACTGCTGAGCAACCGCGACTCAGGTCCGGGGGACCTCTTTAACCAGCCCAGCCGTCATCCAGCAATTGCAACCATTCATTCAGCTATCAAGGAAACCTGAATGTCGTGCTGACTTATCAACCAGACCAAGTCGGTGTCGTTTCGCTGCGAGGTGTGTTTGAAGGGACGTATCCACGTTACGACCGGATGCACAACCGCAGCTATCGCATCCCGCTCCAGGCGGCATTCGAATCGCGTCCTCAATAGAACCGCGGAATCGCGATGAGAGACGATGAGCGTGAATTACGAATCGGAGCTTAAGCCGCTAATGAGAATCACAGCTGTCATATTTACTCTGTTGTTGGGAGTGGTGTTGATGGCGGCAGGTCCAAACCGGGCTGCGGCCCAGTCGGAAAAGCTGTCGCCGATTGACCCGGTGCGCGGCCGCCAGCTCATGCAAAAAGCCAGCAGTGGCGAGAAACTCACGGACGAAGAGCAGGTTTATCTGGAGCGCGTGAAGCAGGCAATTCGCGAACGCGCGGCGAAAGGCCAGCCTGCGGCGCCGCCGGACGGCATCGATGTGCAGCGTGTGCGGAAACTGATGGAGCGCACACAAGCAGGTGAAAAACTCGAGGCGGAGGATCAGGCATATCTCGACCGCGCGCGGCAAATCATGCGGCAGCGGCAACAGGGCGGAACCAACTCGCCTTCCGCCACTCGGCCGGTCGCTCCGAGCGACTGGATCGGGCTGGTGCCGCTTACCGACATGACCACGGGCTACAAGGGCGAAGACGGCGGGCTTTACGGCGGTGGAAAGAACGAGCCGCCTGCGGAGCATCGCGCGGCTCACCTGAAGGAATCCGAACAGATTCGTCCCCTCGATGCCAATGGCAAACCGGCAGACGATGGCAAGATCGGCTTGATCACGATTGGTTTCTCGAACACGCCGATCGAATCCGAGGACTTTAAGCGCACGGCCGATGCCGATCCGCGGAAGTCGCCACGCGTTGTGATTGTCAACGGCGCTATCGGGGGACGTTCGGCGGTCATGTGGGCGTGGGATGGCGCGGATGTGTTACCAAGAGCCGAACAGGAGCGGCTCGACAAGGAGATGGATCTGGTCCGGCTGCCCAAAGCGAATCGCAAGAGCAGCCTCGGTCTCGACAAGGACACCTGACCGACGCTCGCCAAACGTATCGAAGCCGCGGGCCTTTCGGCGCGGCAAGTGCAGGCGTGTTGGTTGAAGCACGTCGCGGCCAATCCGCAACCGCTCGGCGAGTTCCCGGATCATGCTCGCGCGTTGCAGCAAGACACGATCGCGATTCTGAACATCGCCAGGCATCATTATCCGAATCTGCGCGTGGTGTATCTTTCGAGCCGCACGTTCGGCGGTTGGTCGGGACGCGCGAGTGGCAGTCCCGAACCGTATGCCTACGAATCCGGTTTCGGCACGCGCTGGGTCTTGCAGAGCCAGATCCGCGGCGACGCGCAACTCAACTTCAATCCCGCACGGGGCGAAGTCCAGGCGCCACTGGTGATGCGGGGACCGTACCTCTGGGCACAAGGAGATTCGCCGCGCGAGTACGACGGACCGACTTGGACGCACGGTGACGTGCGTGCGGATCAGTTGCATCCCAGTGAAGCAGGCTCGCAGAAGACGACGATGCTGCTATTGAACTTCTTCAAGACGAACGAAGGAACCAGCCGGTGGTTCCTCAAACCGGGCGAATAGGCGCAGGTCGCGCCGCTGCCAAACTGATGTGAGTCGCTACTTCTTCCCCAGGCAGAACAGAAAGTCGGACGTTCGTAAGAAGACCTGGCCGTCTACAAAGGCTGGAGTCGCATAGGTGTTTTCCCGGAGGCTGTTGGTTCCGACTAATTCGGGTTTGTCACCCAGTTGGAGAACATACGTCGTGCCATCCTCGCGCGTGGCGTATAGCTTATCACCGGCAATCACTGGCGATGTGCTGTACGGATACCGATTTCGCGGCAACTCCTCGGTCCACAACTCTTTGCTCGATTGTATGTCGATGCAGGTGATGTCACCTCGATCTCCACACACGTAAACCTTCCCCTCGTACGCGACTGGCGTGGGAACGTCTGCCGATGCGTTCTCAATCGTCCACGCCACGTGCGTTTTCGTCACGTCGCCTTGGCCGCCCAATCGAATGGCCGTCAATGACTGGCCGCGCGCGTAAGGCGCGATGATCAAGTCGCCGACCACAATCGGAGAGGCAATCGAGCGAAAGTTGCGTTGTTGACTCTGGTTCAATCCACCGACTCGCCAGACTTCACGACCCGTTGCCGCGTCGTGTGCCGTGACATGATCCGCGCCCAATACGACTAATAGCTGACGTCTATTTTCATCGATCACTAACGGCGTCGAATAACTGTCCCGCGACTCGGCCGGGGCGCCCAGCTCTCGATCTTGCTTCCAAGCCACTTGGCCCGTCTGTTTGTCGAGTGCAACCAGATAGGATGGTCCTTGGTGCATTACCGCGACAACGACGAAGTCCTTTGTCAGCACAGGCGACGTTCCTAGATCCCAATTGAGTCGATCCGGTCCGTATTTTTCCTGAAGGTTCACTGACCATGTCGTCTTGCCATTGAAATCGACACAGGCCAAGTCGCCACTTTTGAAGTACGCATACACGTGCGCACCATCCGTGACAGGTGACGGGTTCGCGCCACTGGCTTTGCGATTCTTGCTCTGAGCCACCGGACCGAATGCGACCTTCCAAGTTTCCTGGCCATCACGATCCAGGCAGATGAGCGCATTCTTTTCGTCATCTTCGCAAGTAACGAAGATGCGCTGGTCCCAAATGGCGGGACTTGAAGTTCCCCATCCCGGCAAAGTAACCTTCCATACGATGTTCTCCTGTTCACTCCAGGTAATCGGGTATCCCGATCCAGCGACCACGCCCGACAGACCGGCCCCTCGCCACTGCGTCCAGTTCTCGCTGTGGACCGGAACAGATAGGAACATCAGGATCGCCAGGGGAGCAAAAAGAGTTTTCGTTTGCATTTCAGTTTCCTTGAAGCACAGGATCATTGTTGCATCGAAGGCGAACGTTCGGCGTAGCGCTCGACGAATGATTCGCCCTGCGATTATAAACCCCGCGCAGCGGTGAAGTATCGCACGATCGCGATTATTTCGTCGACGTTTTTATTGGGATAAGTCCTGAAACCGATCCAAACACACAACCATTGTCGGCTCGGAGACTATGATGGGTCAGGATTTCAAGACGGACAAGTACCTCGGATATCGAGACCATGAAACTGCCAACTCTTGTCGGATTGCTGGCTTTGATGACATTCGGGTTGACCAGTGCAGCGCTCGCCGAAGACCACAACTCGCTGAGCGATGACGAAAAGATTGCCGGCTGGCGACTGCTCTTCGACGGCCAGTCAACGGCTGGCTGGCGCGGCTACAAGTCCAAGACCGTGCCCGATAGTTGGATGGTGGAAAACGGTTCGCTGCTGTCGCGTCGCCAGCAGGGCGCGTCGTCGGGCGACATCATTACCACCGACCAGTTCGACGATTTCGAACTGCTTCTCGAATGGAAGATGACCAAGGGCAACAACAGCGGCGTGATCTATCGCGCGACCGAGCAGCACGACCAGGTCTGGCAATCAGGTCCCGAATATCAGATTCTGGACAACGCGGGACACTTGGACGGCCTGAATCCGCAAGCTTCCGCGGGCGCGTGCTACGCCGTATTCCCGCCGGCCAAGGATGTTACGCGACCGCTGGGCCAATGGAATCAGACGCGACTATTGGCTCAGGGCAAACATGTGGAAGATTGGCTCAACGGAGTGAAACTGCTGGAATACGACAGCGACAGCGACCGCTGGAAGGCACACGTGAAAACCAGCAAGTTCTTTCCCACCGCGTACGGACAAGGCAATTGGGGA
>Ga0326597_10003866_pt1 | contig 21307 bp, 23 predicted proteins | sample RVTome_12_FD_203789 | JGI IMG/M metagenome (GOLD analysis project Ga0326597, IMG submission 203789) | Soil microbial communities from uranium-contaminated site in the Upper Colorado River Basin, Wyoming, United States - RVT100D185 | ecosystem: Environmental > Terrestrial > Soil > Contaminated >...
ACGGGGGGCGGAAGGTGCCGAGCATAACTATTTTTCTTTGAGGAAAGGGAGGCCCCGGCCCGGCGGGCAATAGGTTAAGAGGAGCGGCTAAAAGGGAGTTGCGTGCGTCAAGAAGTGTCTCTTGCGCGAAGCTGCAATAAATTATGAGAGTTGCCATACTGGGAACGAGGGGAATTCCGGCCCGCTACGGAGGTTTCGAAACCTTCGCCGAGCAGTTGGCAAAGCGTCTCGTCAACCGTGGGCACAGCGTAACTGTCTACTGCCGGCGTCCGTTCACTCAGCCGGCGGACGACAAACAAGTCGATCCACGGATTCGACGCATTATCCTCCCCACGATTTCCAGCAAGTATTTTGATACGCCTTTCCACACCTTCCTATCCATCCTCCACGTCCTGTTTACTGATGCTGACCTGGTGCTGGTCTGCAACGTGGCCAACAGTCCCTTAGCCTGGATTCCTCGCTTAGTGGGCAAGCCTACTATCCTCAACGTGGATGGCCTCGATCGCAAGCGCAAGAAGTGGAACTGGTTGGGCCATCTCGTCCTCTTTCTCTGCGAGATGGTGGCCGTGGTGACGCCCACTCGGCTGGTCACCGACGCTCGCGTCATACAGACTTACTATTGGCGCCGCTATCGGAAGCGCTCCACCATGATCGCCTACGGCGCCGAAGTGCCGCCCAGCGACCCTGAAGGCGCAGCCTTCTCCTTGCCTTCCAAGCCCTATATCCTCTGTGTTAGCCGCCTGGAGCCTGAGAACAACTCTGAGCTCGTTCTCCAGGCCTATAAAAAGCTCGAAACGGATTGGCCGCTGGTAATGACGGGGGGGAATCCCTACGACGGTTTCTACATGGCCCGCCTGAAGTCGATGGCCGATCCCCGCGTTGTCTTCACTGGTCCCGTGTACGGTAAGACCTATTGGGCGCTCCAGAAAAATGCGGGCTTCTATGTCTCCGCCAGCGAAGTCGGCGGGACCCACCCCGGGCTCGTCGAGGCCATGGCCGCCCAGAACCCGGTCCTTTACCTGGACACACCCGAGAACCGGGAAACCGTAGGGGATTGTGGAATCGCCTTTCAGATGGACGTGGACGACCTTGCCGCCAAGATGCGAGCGTTGGTGGGACAGTCGGAATTGCGGCTCGAGCTGGGCCGACGCGCCCGCGAGCGTGCCATACGGGACTACGGGTGGGAAGAAGTGACCCAAGAATACGAAGATCTTTTCCGCCAAGTGCTGGATCGGAAAAACCCCAAGCGGCCTTTATCCGCTAACTAGCCCAGGGCTTATCTCGCCAGACCAGCCACTCCATTCGTCCTCCCTTTTTTTTTCGCCTCTGATATAGTGGGCTTTAAGAGAAGCCAAGGGAAGACGGTTGGTTGAAAGAGCAACCACGTGGCCTTCAAGATCGCCCTCGATGCCACGCCGCTCACCGTGCCCAAGTCGGGCATCGGCGAATACAGCCTGCAGCTGGCACGGCACCTGGCCCAGTGTTTCCCTCGCGACGAGTTTCTCCTGCTCTCCAACTTCCACTTTGCGGCCGTGCCTGGCCCATCTAACCTGCGCTCGATTGTCTGCCCCACCAACTGGATTTCGGGCCGTTGGTGGCTGGTAGGTTTGCCCAGGGTGTTGGAGCGTGTTGGGGTAGCGGTGTTCCACGGGACTGATTATTCCGTTCCGCTCCTGCCTCTCTTGCCCTCGGTGCTGACCATCCACGATCTTTCCAGCCTCTGCCTTCCGCAACTGCACGAGCGCCGGACGCGGCGCACGGCGCGCCGCCTGCGTTGGATGGTCCGGGTGGCGGCGCATATCGTGACTCCTACGACAGCCATGCGCGAAGAGATCCTTCGCCGGTTCTTCCTTCCTCAGGAGAAAGTATCGGTAATTCCCCTGGCTCCGGGCCCTCAGTTTCGCACGGAGGTGTGCACCGATGCGGCGGTCCTTGAAAAATACGGCTTGTGCCAACCCTATGTTCTCTTCGTGGGCACGCTCGAACCCCGGAAAAACCTAGTGACACTGGTGCGCGCCTTCGCTGCTCTACCCTCCTCGCTACTGGCCGAGACTCGGCTGGTGCTCTGCGGCCGCCTAGGTTGGCACAACGAAGATCTGCTGGCCGAGATTGCCCGCCGTGGGCTGAGAGGAAAAGTCCAACTGACCGGGCATGTCTGCGAGACGGACTTGCCCAGTCTCTACCGGGCTGCGACCGTATTCGCCTACCCTTCGGTCTATGAAGGGTTCGGCTTGCCCCCGCTTGAAGCCATGGCCAGCGGCGTGCCGGTGATCGCCAGCACAGCCTCCGCGCTGACAGAGGTTCTAGGTGAGGCGGCAGTCCATGTCCGTCCGGAGGACCCGGAAGCTTGGCGGGATGCCCTCCAGAATTTCCTCAGTAATAGCTCCCTGCGCAAGGACTATGTCCGCCGCGGGCTGGCGCACGCCCAGGACTTCTCCTGGGTCAAGACGGCCGAGCAAACCTACGCCGTCTATGAAAAAGTCCTTGCCGAGCATTCCCCGAGGAAGTGGCACCGCCTGTACCGAACCATGCTCGACTGGATGCCGTAGAGCGCCAGCAAAATGAAACCCCGCATGCTTTTCGTCTCTGCTGAGTTCCCCGGCCCACCGACCAGTGGGGGGTTGTTGCGGACGTCGTTTCTCCTTCGTTGCTTGGGTCGTCACTTTGACATTCACTTCGTTACATTTGCCGAAGGCGAACCAAGCCCTGGGGCGCTTGCAGGAATCCAGCCACCCGTTGGCAAGACCACGGTTCTGCCGCTCGAGCCTCACCGACGGGAGCCGCTGGCCCGCTACGCCCGGAATCTGGGTCGCGCCTTGCGTTTCGTACCGCCGCTCGTTGACCGGTTCGCGGAGCCCGAGGCCCGCCGTGCCCTTGAGGCATTGCTGGCTGCGGGCGCGGACTGGGTCTGGTTGGAACACCTCTGGCTGGCCCCCTACGCGGCTTCCATCCCCGCGGGCGCTACTGCTGTCCTGGACGCCCACAACGTCGAGTCCGAATACTATCGCCAGCTACGGTGCACCGCCCGCCGACCATTCGAATGGATGGGGTATTACATTTTTGAACAGGCTGCCAGCCGGATCGAACAACGCTACTTGCCTCGCTTCGACCGGGTCATCGCAGTTTCCGAGGAGGATCGCCAACGATTGGCGCGGGCTTGCCCGGCGGCAAGGATCGTCGTCCTTCCCAACGCTGTTCGCTGTAGGGACTGCCGAGTCAGCAGCCCTGCCTCCAAGCCTTCCCTTTATTTCGCCGGACGGCTCGACTACCTCCCGAACCGGGAGGGAGTCCTGTGGTTCTACCAGCGCGTTTGGCCCCTGGTCCGAAGCCGGTTGCCCGAAGTCAAATGGTTCGTCGTGGGCGGCTCGCCTGAGCTGCTTGGCCCGGCGTTGAGGCGTGACCCCGGCATCGTCCTGACCGGGCAGGTGGAGAGCATCGAGCCCTATCTTCATCCCAGCACGCTCGTCGTCGTTCCTATCGCTCTGGGCGGGGGAACACGGTTCAAAATTCTCGAAGCTTGGGCGGCAGGCAAAGCTGTGGTATCAACGGCAAAGGGGGCGGAGGGGTTGGCCGCGCGCCACGGTGAAAACATCTGGCTGGCCAACACCCCGGAAGGCTTCGGCCAGGCGATTCTGCATCTGCTCTCCGACCCCGAACTGTGCGCTCGCTTGGGCCAAAACGGGTGGGAGACGGTTCGCGAGCACTACTCATGGGAGCGCTTGGAAGAAAGGATCGAAACCTTGATCCTCCAGACCTGAAGCGCAGAGAGGGAAGCGAGAATGCGTCTGGCCATCGACGCGCATGCAGTTGGCAGCCGCCTCACCGGCAATGAGCGCTACATTCAGAACCTAGCCGAGCAGTTGTTGCGCCTCGATGGGAAGAACGAGTACTACCTCTTCTTTAGCCATGAAGAGGAAGAGCGACGGTGGGCTGGCCGCGCCCCGAACCTCCGCACCGTGCTCGTTTCGCAAAACCCGTTCCGGCGGCTCGGCTTCGATTTCATCACCCAGCTGCGGCGTATCCGTCCCGAGGTATTCCACTACCAGTATACCGGCCCGGTTCTCGCGGTCAGTCCGGAGGTTGTGACCATCCACGACATCTCCTTCGAAGAACACCCGGAATTCTTCAGCAGGCAAGAGCGTTATCGACTCTATCTGACGGTGCGCCGCGCGGTGAAAACGGCTCGCCGAATCATCACTGTGTCCGAGTTCTCCAGGTCGCAAATAGTTCGCCTGCTGGGTGTCCCTGAAGAAAAGATTCGGGTGATCTACAACGGGGTTGGGCCTGAGTTCCGGCCCATCCACGACCAGGAGGCCATCGAGCAACGACTTGGGCGCTACGGTCTCCGAAAACCTTATCTCCTGGCGGTGGGGAACATTTCCCGGCGGAAGAACCAGAAAGTACTGGTGCGGGGTTTTGCCGCTTGGCTGCGCCGTCAGCGCGACGCTGAACACCAGCTGGTGCTGGCGGGAAGGCAGGATTCCACCGTGGAGGACATCCGGCACGAAGCAGCTGGCTTGGGCTTGGCCCCAACTCAGATTGTGTTCCCTGGCTACATTCCCGACCAGGACCTGCCCTACCTCTACGCAGGAGCTGAGTTGTTTCTGGCCCCTTCGCTCTATGAAGGCTTCGGGCTTCCCCTGGTTGAGGCGATGGCGTGCGGAATCCCCGTTATCGCTAGCCGCGCGAGCTGCTTTCCCGAGATTGCCGGTGAGGCAGTACGCTACGTGGACCCGCTCGATCCAGAGGAGATAGCCGTTTCCATGGGCGAAGTGATAGAAAACGCCGCCTATGCGCAGGAGCTCGTCCAGCGTGGCCTGCAGCGTGCTCGCCTCTTTCGCTGGGACGAGGCCGCTCGTCAAACCCTGGATGTGTATCAGGAAATGGTGGAGGGCCGCGAGTGAATTTCTCTAGCTGGCCCCGCGCCCGGAGAGGACGAGCGGGATGGTCCTGAACAGAATCTTGAGGTCGAGCCAGAACGACCGGTTGTCGATGTATTCGAGGTCGAGCTCCACCCAACGGTCGAAAGGTAGCTCGTTGCGCCCCTCGAGCACCCACAGGCAGGTCAATCCCGGGGTAACCATCAGCCGGCGCGTTTGCCAGGGCTCGTATTTTTCTACTTCCTCCGGCAGTGGCGGCCGCGGGCCCACCAGCGACATGTCGCCTCGCAGAATATTCCAGAACTGTGGCAGCTCATCTAGGCTGTACTTGCGGAGAAAGTCTCCCAGCGGCGTGCAGCGCGGATCGTCGGCGAGCTTGAAGGCGGGCCCGTCGAGTTGATTCATCGGCTCGAGTTCGGGACGCAGATTGTCGGCATCAGTGACCATGGAGCGGAACTTGTAGAGCGTGAATAATTGCCCGCCCCTCCCGCAGCGCGTCTGCCGATAAAGAGCAGGCCCATGGGAGGTCAAGCGGGTGAGCACGGCCAGCAAGGCCAGCAACGGGGAAAGCGCGATTAGGCCCGTCGTCGCCAGGATGACGTCAAACGTGCGTTTAATGAGGGCACCTGATGTGGGGAGGACCGCGCTCCTGGAGACAGTAAGGTCGTAGGGCTCGGTCGGTAACATCTTGCTGCTGGTCCTGTCACTCATGCCCAACTCGGTTCCTCCCGGGGTAGCTTCCGGTCAGCTTAGCGCCGGAAGCTAGAGAAAGGCAAGCGCCTGCGGCCGCGAGACGTACTTGCCTTGACAAGAGTTGCCGCGGCCTCTAGAGTTTGCAGGCCGTTCATGCAGCTCTTCCCTGACCACGCCAAACCATGGCAGCGGCCGAGCGAGTTTTTCCTGCTGCTGTTTGCCGCGGCGCTGCCGCACTCGATTGCCGCTGCCCAGATTGCCGCCGGCGGAGTGACTGTCTTCCGGATAGGGGAGCTGGTGGCGACAAAACGCTGGCCCCGACGCACTCGGCTTGATTTTCCGATTCTCTGCTACGGGGTCATCAGTGTCCTGGCGGCGGTCTTCTCGCTGGCGCCGGCGGTAAGTGTCTCCAAGCTGCGAGGAACAGCCCTGGTGCTGCTGGTGCTGATTGTGGCCGACGCCATCCGCACGCGTCGGCAGGTGTTGTTGCTGGTGGCAGTGCTGCTGGGCTCGGCCTCGCTGGCTGCCATGGGGACTTGGTGGCAAAAGGTTGTCGGGGACGGCGTAGCCATCGTCAGCTTGTTGGCGGACAGCCCTCTGCAACAGGCTGGGGTGAACGCGGGCGACATCATCTTGGCCTGCAACCGACAAAGGTTGCGACAACCCGATCAGTTCGCCCGGGTGCTGCGAGATGCAGCCGGCAAGCAGGCGCTCCGCTGCCAAGCGCTGGTTGATGGGCAAATTCCCTACGAGTTCACTCTGCCGGCTGACCGGTTGAAGGCATCGGTTCCGTCGGCGCACACGGCCACAACCGGCCGCTACGCCCGCGCCCGGGGCTCTTATAGCCACTACGTGACCTACGCGGAGGTGTTACTGCTGCTGACCACACTGGCTGTTGGGTTATGGTTCGTTTATCCCCGCAAGTGGCGCTGGCCGGGGGGCCTGCTCGCGGTCGTGCCAATTTTACTGGCGGGCGCCCTGGCGGCCACGCTGACGCGGGGCTCGTGGGCCGGGCTGGTGGTAGGGGTGCTGGCGATGCTCTGGGTGCGGCTGGGGTGGCGCGGGCGAGTCGTTGTGCTGCTGGCGGCCGTGCTGGCCTTGGGCGGCGTAAACCTGCTGTTGCAGCAGTGGCGGGGCATCGGCTTCTACAATCCCGCTGATCCGGGCGACCAGTACCGGCTATTGATGTGGGCCGATGGCGTGCGGCTGATTGGTGACTATCCCTGGTTGGGGATCGGGATGGATGCAGTAAAAGTGCGCTGGCGCGAGCTGGGGATCCGCGCCTATGTGCAGTTTCCCCTGCATAGCCACTTTCATTCCACGCCCATTCAATTGGGGGTTGAGCGGGGGTTGTTTGGACTGGCGGCGTGGCTGTGGCTAATGGGCGTCTATCTCGTTTTGTTGGTTCGCTTGCTGCGGCGCTACCGCGATGACGATTGGGCGGTTTACGGTCTGATCCTTGGCATTTTCGGGGGCGTGTGTGGATTTCTGCTAAGCGGTGTGGTGCATTACAATCTGGGCGACTCAGAAGTGGCAATGGTGCTGTGGTTTCTGGCTGGTGTGACGTTGGCGCTGAAGCGAATCGGGGAAGAGGGCAGCGTTGACACTCCGGCGCGCGCCCGCTGACAGTGGGGCGAGAAACGAAGGATCATGCGCATTCTCTTGACTGGGGCTGGGGGGCAACTGGGGCAGGCGCTTCGGGGCGTGCTGGCCGATGAAGAAATCATTGCGCTCGGGCACTGCGAGCTGGACATTACCGATGCCCCGAGTGTAGCCCAGCAGGTGAAGCGCTACCGCCCCGAATTACTCTTCAACGTAGCGGCTTACAATCTGGTGGACGACGCGGAAGAGAACGTAGAGGTCGCGTTCCGCGTGAACGCCTTCGGCGTGCTAAACGTGGCGCGGGCGGCCCAAGCCGTGGGAGCCGCGCTGGTGCACTTCAGCACCGACTATGTGTTTGACGGGCGGCAGCGGCGGCCCTACTGTGAGACCGATACGCCCAACCCGCTGAGCGTTTATGGCATGGCGAAGCTCGCAGGCGAAGGGATGGTGCAGCGCTACGCCGAGAAGCACTTCGTCATCCGGACCTGCGGGCTCTATGGTCGTGCCAGCAAGAGCAGAAAGGAGAACTTCGTGGAGCGGATGCTGCGGGCGGCGCGTGAGGGCACACCGCTGCGGGTGGTGCACGACCAGGTACTTACCCCCACGAGCGCCCGCGAGCTCGCTGAGAGGGTGGCGCCGCTGGTGCGCTCCGGCCGCTACGGGCTTTACCACATGACCAACGAGGGCCAGTGCTCCTGGTATGAATTCGCGCGGGAGGTTCTTCGCCTGGCTGGGCTCAACCCGCCCCTAACGCCGGTGAGCTCGGTCGACTATGGTGCCAGAGCTCAGCGACCCACCTACTCTGTGCTGGAAAACCGGGCTTACCGTGCTGCCGGTCTCAAGGACTTCCGTCCCTGGCAAGAAGCCCTGGCCGACTACCTGCGCGAGCGGGGCGAGCAGAAATCCTCAAAGTAGTGACGGTTCATATGCCAGTTTACAGCCGACGCAGGGTTTGGGCGCGCTGGGTGTAGTGCTGGCGGTAGTAGTCGCGGTAGGCGCCGCTGCGGCAGCGCGCCAGCCAATCGGGGTGGCGGGAGTACCATTCGACGGTGTGCTCCAGGGCTTCTTCGAAGCTGTGGCAGGGTGTCCAGCCGAGTTCGCGGCGCAGCTTGGAGCTGTCCAGCGCGTAGCGGCGGTCGTGGCCGGGGCGGTCTTCAACGAAGCTGATGTGCGAGTGGGGTTTACCCAGCAGGTCGAGTAAGGTCCGGACCACATCCAGGTTGGCGCGCTGGGCAACACCGCCGACGTTGTAAATTTCACCCAGGCGGCCCCTGACGAGCACGCGGTAGATGGCGCGGCAGTGGTCTTCGACGTAAATCCAGTCGCGCACGTTGAGGCCATCGCCGTAGACCGGCAGCGGTTTGTCTTCTAGCGCGTTGGCGATCATCAGTGGGATAAGTTTTTCGGGGAATTGGTAGGGGCCGAAGTTGTTCGAGCAGCGCAGGACAACAGCAGGGAAGCCGTAGGTGTGGACGTAGCTGAGCACCAGCAGGTCGGCCGCGGCCTTGCTGGCAGCATAAGGATTGGAGGGCCGCGGCGGCGCCCCCTCGTTGAAGGAAACGCCTTCGGGGGCGCTGCCATACACTTCGTCGGTGCCGACTTGCAGGAATCGCTCGACGCCGCGGCGGCGCGCGGCCTCCAGCAGAGCGTGCGTGCCCAGGACGTTGGTGTGCAGAAAGGGTTGAGCGTTTTCGATGCTGCGGTCTACGTGCGATTCGGCAGCAAAGTTGATGACGGCATCGAACTCGGCGGAGAAAAGCTCTTTCAGCAGGTTGGCGTCGGCGATGTCTCCGTGCACGAAGCGATAGCGGCGCTGGAAGCGAGGCTCTCCGGCCAGGTCGGCCAGGTTTTCTAGGTTGCCGGCGTAGGTAAGCTTGTCGAGGTTGGTGACTTCGACGTCGGCGCGCTCGGTGACGAGGTAGCGGATGAAGTTGGAGCCAATGAACCCCGCTCCACCGGTAACCAGGATTCTCACGATAGGCATTCCCTTGGCGGGCTACCGCATCTTGATGGCCCAATCGTAGGGCACTTCGCCGCCGAAGGGGTCAAGGCGGAACTCATCGGGCTCTTGGTAGTTGTAGAGTTCGGTGGGGCAGTTGATGACGATGGCTTCTTCGGTGCTGACGCACTTGAAGCCGTGCAGCACTAGCGCTGGGATCTGCGCCAATTGGGGGTTGTGCACGCCGAGGAAGAACTCGTTGATCTCGCCGTGCGTCACCGAGCCCTCGCGGCGGTCGTAGAGCACCAGCTTGATCATCCCTCGGACGACGGCGAAGTTGTCCACCTGCTTTTTGTGATAGTGCCAGCCCTTGACCACGCCAGGGTAGGCGGTGGTCATGTAGAGCTGGCCGAAGCGGAAGAAGACGGGATCGTCCGAGCGCAGGATTTCCATCAGGCGGCCACGCTCGTCGGAGATGACGCGGAGCTGTTTGACGCGCACGCCGTCAATCACGGGCGCCTCCCCCTTCGGATTCGCTCCGCGCGCCGGCGGATAGCTTGTTGGCGCCGGTGTCGGCCACCAAGTTGGAAGCGTGGCGCAGGGACTCGAAGGTACCGGCGTCGGTCCACCAGCCTTCGAGAACACTGTGAGTCAGCGTGCCCTCCTCCAAGTACATATTATTGACGTCGGTGATCTCCAACTCGCCGCGCCAACTGGGGAGCAGGCGGCGGATCTTCTCGAACACGGTGTTGTCGTAGAGGTAGATACCGGTGACGGCGTAGCGGGACTTGGGCTGCTTGGGCTTCTCTTCGATGCGCACGATGCGGCCATTTTGAATCTCGGGGCAGCCGAAGCGCTCGGGGTCGTCCACTTCCTTGAGGATGAGGTGGGCGCCGCGCTGCTGACGGTGGAAGGTCTCGACCGCTTCGAGGATGTTGTTCTCGATGATGTTGTCGCCCAGGATAACGCAGAGGCTGTCGCCCTCGGCAAAGTGCTCAGCCAGGCGCAGAGCGTCGGCGATGCCGCCTTCCCCTTCCTGATAGGTGTAATGGAGGTGCTGCAGGCCGAAGCATTTGCCATTGGAGAGCAGGCGGAGGAAGTCCCCAGAGTTCTGCCCGCCGGTGACAATGAGGATGTTAAGGATGCCTGCGTTCACCAGCATCTGGATAGGATAGAAAATCATGGGCTGGTTGTAGACGGGGAGCAGGTGCTTGTTGGTTACCCGGGTAAGCGGGTAGAGTCGTGAGCCCGTCCCCCCGGCCAATACGACGCCTCGGATCAGCTGAGACATAATCCCTCCGCGAAGCTCATAGTCTATGGCGTTCGCTCCAATTTGGCAAAGCTGAAAATGACTTTCTCATGCAGTGGGAGGATGTCCCGTCTTCTTCCGAAAATCTCAGGGCTGAGAGTGGGCGTGGGCGGGCCAAACAACCACGCCCAGTTCTCTGAGCCGCCGGAAGTGGTAGCGGATGCGGGCGGCGCGATGTGCCTGGTCCAGATAGTCGGCGCCAAGTTCTTGGTAAGCCACTCGGCGAAGCAAAACGTGGTAGGCTGACCACCAAGAGTGCATGCATAATGGCAACGATCGCGCGCTTCTTGCCGCGACGTGCGGCCAGACGATGATACCTGCTGTGGAAGCAGTAGTCTTGCTTTCGTGCCGCGGCCCACACAGATTGACTCAAGGTAGCACGCAGCCAGGGATTTCCTCTGCGGATCCGACCGCTCCTTTGGATTCCGGCGCTCTCGTTGTTGCTGGGGCAAATGCCGGCCCAGGAGGACAAATGGGCTGCGGTTGGAAATTGGCGCATCTCCGGGCCGATTTCTGCAAGGAGGGCAGCGGCCGCATCGGCCTTGATCCCGGGGATGGTTTGCAAGAGCGCGAACTGCGGTTGGTAGGGCCGGCGCTTCTGGAGAATCTCCCGATCGAGTTCTACCACCTGCCCTTCGAGGAAGGCCATGTGTGCCAGAGACTGTCGGACCAAGAAACGGTGGTGGTCGGTGAGCTGGTGGCCTTCGAGCGCGCGGATGATTTCCGGGATCTTCCGTTTCAGACAGCCACGAGCGAACTGCGCCAACTCTTCCGACGTGCCTTGTCCGGCCACCAGGGCCTCCAGCATCCTCTGACCGGAGACCCCAAAGAGATCGGACAGTACCGAAGCCAGCTTCACGTTGGCATCCTCCAGGACCTTCTGACTGAATGCGGTCGCGTTCGGAGGTCCCGGCGGCGACCAGCTGGCGGCGCCGACGGGTCAGATCCCGGAGCTCGCGGATGGGTCGGGGAGGAATGAAACTTCCTCGAATCAAACCGTGGCGGAGAAGCTCGGCCAGCCACTGGCAATCCTTCACATCGGTTTTCCGCCCCGGAACATTCCGCAGATGCTTTGGGTTCGCGAGCACGACCGTCATGCTGGCTTCCAGGATGTTGAAGATCGGCTTCCAATACGTCCCGGTGCTCTCCATCACTACGTGGGTGCAGCCGTTTTCCTTCAGCCAAGCATGCAGTTCCTCCAGCTCGCTGACCGTTGTTCCGAATGTACGGATTTCGATGTAGGGCGTCTTCGATGGCTCCCCAAGGATCAGGCAGACGACAACGATCTTCTTGCCGACATCGATACCGGCACAGCGTTCCAGGATCGCCTCCATGGGATTCTCCTTTCCGGGGAGAGGCCGACGCTAAGGGCATAGTTTCTTCAGCGGGCTCGAAGCACCAATTCGGAGTTCAAGTGCGCCGGCCGGATCAGGTTTAGTTTCGGGGTCCAGCCACCAATGGCGGGCCGATCTCCGTCTCCCCGGCTGGGCATTCTCGCACTAGCCAGCGCGAAGCACTCTGCGTGATTTTCGTGATTCGGGGTGGCCATACGGCCATGGACGGTTTAGTTGAAACCTGGAAAAGGGAGTAGCGGCTCTCGGCCCCGGACTCGGATAGAGTTCGGGGAGGAAATCTCTTTGTGAGAGGAGAGCCGCTATGAGGAACAGATACCAAGGCCAGGCGAAGAAGTCCAGGGGGAAGTGGTAGTGGGTCGGGAGTTGGCGGTGCGGGTGCCGTTGCCGCTGGTGGAGGTGTGGGAGGAGTTGCAGGCCGAAGTGGAGCGGCTGACCGGGGAGGCGGGCTTGCAGATTCTGGGCGCGATTCTGGAGGAGGAGGTGCAGCAGCGGGTGGGGCCGCCCTATCGGCCCGACCCGGCCACGGGGGCGCTCCAGCCGGGCTACGTGGTGTTTGCCGGGCAGAAGGTGGGGCTCCACCGGCCGCGGGTGCGCACGCGAGCGGGCGAAGAAGTGGAACTGGAGAACTACCGGCGGCTGCAGCAGGACGGGCGGCTGCAACGCGCGGTGGCGGAGAAGATCGTCTGCGGGCTGTCGACGCGGAAGTATCGTCGGGCGGTGGAGGCGGTGCTGGACGGCTACGGGATCGAGCGCTCCAGGGTGAGCCGGCACTTCGTGCGGGCTACGGCGCAACAACTGCGCGAACTCTGCGAGCGGCGGCTGGAGGAACTGGAGCTGGTGGCGCTGGTGATTGACGGCTTCGAAGTGGCCGGTCAGACGCTGGTGGTGGCGCTGGGCGTAGCCCAAGAGGGCACGAAGCACATTCTCGGGCTGTGGCAAGGGGCGACAGAGAACCCCACGGTGGTGAAGGCGCTGCTGGAGGATCTGGTGGAGTGGGGTTTGGACCTCGGCCGGCGCTACCTAGTGGGGCTCGACGGCGCCAAAGCGCTGCGGGCGGCGGTGGAGCGGGTCTTCGGGGCGCGGGCCGAAGTACAACGGTGCCAGTTGCACAAGCGGCGGAATGTGAAAGAACATCTGCCCGAGCCCTGCCGGGCCAACTACGACCGGCGGCTGCGCCACGCCTCTGCGCTGACCAGCTACCAGGAGGCGAGGACGGCACTCGACCGCCTCTGGCGGCAGTTGAGCGAGATCAACCCGAGTGCAGCCCGCAGCCTGGAGGAAGGGCTGGAAGAGACGCTCACCCTGCACCGGCTGGGGGTGGAGCCACGGCTGCGGCGGAGCTTGTCGAGCACCAACCTGATCGAGTCCTGCCTGGCGACGGTGCGGCAGGTCACCCGCAACGTGAAGCGCTGGCGGGGTGGCGACCATATCGCCCGCTGGACGGCCGCCGGGCTGCTGGAAGCCGAACGCAAGTTTCGCCGGGTGAAAGGCTATCGCTGGTTGGAGGAGTTGGAGCGCAGACTGAATCCGGAGTTGCACTCCCAGGCGCAGGTGGCCTAGGATGCCACTCCACGAGAGGCGTTACTTTCAACTAAAACTGGGACAACCTCCTAGGACAGGGAGGAGGTGAATTCCCCTAGCCAGGCGGACTGGCCGACTATGGAGGGAAACCCTCCTCCACGCTCAGTGGACCTTGGCCCACCCCGGAGGGAGTGCGGCAGGAGAACCAGAAGGCACTGAATAGCCGCCTTTCTCTCGGGATGCTTCGCAGAAACTCACCCTTCGTTCATGGCCACCCCGGGGTAACGCAGCCCGTTAGGGCTTCTCACCCTCTTTTGAAGCGACCCCCAGCAGCTCCGATGCTTTCCAACCAAATTGTAGTCGTGCCGCCGGTGGAGAATGTTCCGCCAGGAAGTGACCGCCCTTCCCCCAAGTCCAATCGGCTATGCTAGAGTGACCTGCCGATGAGCGGCCTGACTGCCCGCATGACCGTGCCCCAGCTCGATCTTCGGGCGCAGTACGCTACCCTGAAAGAGGAAATCCTGGCGGCCCTGGCTCGGGTCTGTGAGAGCCAGCGCTTCATTCTCGGGCCCGAAGGCGAAGCACTGGAACGCGAATTGGCCGGCTACTGCGGGGTCGATTTCGCCCTCGGTTGCGCCTCGGGCTCCGATGCGCTGCTGCTCTCGCTTGTGGCCCTCGGAGTTGAGCCTGGCGATGAGGTAGTGACGGTCCCCTTCACCTTTTTTTCCACCGCTGCCGCGATTGCCCGTCTGGGTGCCCGAGCGGCGTTCGTCGATATTGACCCGCGCACGTACACGATGGACCCGGCGCGCTTCGAGAGCTACCCGGACAGGCTGACCTACGAGCGACGCCGGCGCACACGCGCAGTGATCCCTGTACACCTGTACGGCCAACCGGCCGAAATGAACGCCATCAACGAAATCGCCTCCCGCGTTGAGTTGCCCGTAATCGAGGACGCCGCCCAGGCCCTGGGCGCCGAGTATCGTGGCCGGCGCGCCGGCAGCCTGGGAGCCACTGGCTGCTTCAGCTTTTATCCCACCAAGAACCTAGGGGCGTACGGCGATGCCGGCCTGGTGACGACCAACGACGCCGTGCTCGCCGAGCGCCTGCGGGCATTACGGCAGCACGGCTGCACCCATGAGAAATATCATCACGACGCGGTGGGCTGGAATAGCCGCCTTGATGAGTTGCAGGCGGCGGTGCTCCGGGTGAAGTTCAAGCACCTCGAGGAGTGGACGCAAGCCCGCGGGCTGGTGGCTGACCGCTATGATGAGCTCTTCTTGGCTGCTGGACTGAGCCAGCCCGGCGCCACCTACCCCGATGAAAAGCACCCCGTTGTGGTTCCTCAGCGCGCCGCTGGCTGCCGGCACGTCTTCCACCAGTACGTCATCCGCGCCCGTGAGCGGGACCGCCTGGGGCAGTTCCTGCGCGAGGAGGGCGTGGAAACCGAGGTTTATTACCCGCGACCCCTCCACCTGCAAGCCTGCTTTGCCGATTGGGGTGGGCGGGCCGGTGATTACCCCGAGTCGGAACGTGCCGCAGCGGAAGTGCTGGCCCTGCCGATGTACCCCGAGTTGACCTCGAAAATGCAACAGTACGTGGTGAGCAGGATTGCAGAGTATTACCGCCGCTCGAGTTAGAAAGAGAAAGCTGGCAAGCTTGGGCAAAGAGTTTTTAAGAAATCTGAGGCCCACGCCGCGGCCGAAGGCCGCTCGGGCGATGGAGCCGTGGTAGCCCCGTTGACAAATCAACTAACCTGGCCAAAAGTGTCACGGGTAAGTAGGTAGCAAGAGGAGCGTGCGTTCCGTCGCCGATGGCACCAGAGAACCCTACCATTGCTGTAATTGGCCTAGGATATGTCGGGCTGCCGCTGGCGCTTGAGTTTGCTCGAGTAGGCTGCAGGGTCATCGGCCTGGACATCGACTCGAGCAAGATCCATCAACTACGAGAGGGACATTGCTACCTGGAGCATGTTCCCGCCTCGGATCTTCCTGAGTTGATCCAGGCGAAGCGAATTCAGCCCGCCACGGATTTTGAACAGCTTCGAGAGGCTGAGGCTGTTCTCATCTGCGTCCCGACTCCGATCACTGAAGCTCGGGAACCTGATCTGGAGTACGTGGTGTCAACATCCCGCATGGTTGCTCGACACCTGCAACAGGGTCAGCTGATTATCCTCGAAAGTACGACCTATCCGGGGACAACGGAAGAAGTCGTGCGGCCGATTCTCGAGGAGAGTGGCCTCCGGTGTCCCAACGATCTGAATTCTCCTCAGGCCGTTAGTGACTTTTACCTGGCTTTCTCCCCCGAGCGCATCGATCCGGGAAATCAGCGGTACGCGATAGCTGAAATCCCCAAGATTGTCGGCGGGGTGAACACCGCTAGTGCAGAAAGGGCCCGCGAGCTCTACGGGCGAGTCTTCAAAGGGGTGGTGGTGGTCTCCTCGACCCAAACGGCGGAAATGACAAAACTGCTGGAGAACATCTACCGCGCGGTCAACATCGCCCTGGTAAACGAACTGAAGCTCATCTGCCAACGAATGGGAATCGACATCTGGGAGGTCATCGAAGCTGCGGCTACCAAACCCTACGGATTTACTCCCTTTTATCCCGGACCCGGCCTGGGGGGGCACTGCATCCCCATCGACCCCTTTTATCTGGCCTGGAAAGTCCGGCAATACGACATGACGACTCGATTCATCGAGCTGGCGGGCGAGGTCAATGCCGCGATGCCGGGGCACGTGGTGCATAGCATTGGTGACGCTCTCAACGAAGGGGGCAAGGCTCTGAAGGGCGCTAAGATCTTGATACTGGGAGTCGCCTACAAGAAGGACATTGATGACATGCGAGAGTCCCCGGCGCTGAAGATTATGCAGCTCCTGGAAGAGCGCGGGGCTGAAATCGCCTACAACGACCCTCACGTCCCCCAACTGCCACGGACCCGGCGCTACGACTTCTCCAAGCTGAGTTCGGTTCCCCTTGACCGCCTGCCGGAGTTCGACTGCGTGGTTATAGTCACTGACCACAGCGCCTATGACTTTGTTCGCATTGTGGGTGACGCGCAACTGGTTGTGGACACGCGCAACGCCACACGAGGTATACCCTGCTCGACTAAGAAGGTGGTCCGCTGCTAGGCAGTTTTCAAGCAAGTCCGGTCAAGCTAGCGGCCCGAATGTTGCCTTCCCCCAGGGTAGGTCCGAAGATGAAGGGCGTTGGATAAGATTTTTACTTTACCCGGAGATGGCTATGAGTCCAATTCGACTTCGCATGGTTGTTGTTCCCCTTGGGTGCTTGCTCCTTGTCCTCAGTAGCTTTGGGCAGAAGAAGGAAGTTGACCCCATCAACCAAGTCAAACTCCGCTTCACACAAGTCCCAGCTTACAAGGGCGGAGTGGCGGTGCAACTTAAGTCGGTGCTACTCAAGAAGAAAGTCGTCCCCGGCAAGGACGGCAGGGGTTCGCTGGCCGCCATCCTGCTTCTGACCAACCAGGAAGGATTCGGCTGTCAGTCTGACCCTGACGCTGCTTTGAAATCGGACGCTGGATTCATCGTGGGCATTTCTCTCTACGAACCCTTTCAGGCGCCGCCAGGACCGGAAAAGACGGTATTGTACCAGATGCTGTTTGCAACCCCAAAACCCACTCAGCCAGAAAGTCCCACGGTCTTCAAGTGGCAGGAGGACGCGGCCGTACTCTTTCGTGCTGCCACCGCCCCAGGTCAATGGTACACCCTTAAGAAGGGACGCCCCGAAAATGGACTCGCTATTCTCAACCGAAATGGCGAGACGGTTTTGGTGCTCGACTACGCCGACGACACGCTCACCCTAAGCGGCGAAGTCTCTCCGGTGCGCTGCCCATAGTTTTTGTGGACTATGCCTTTTGAGACCAAAGAGGAACAGGTTGGTTCAGTCACCATAGTCCGGATGAGCGGAAGACTAACGCGCGCGGAAGGGAAAGAGAGGTTCGAGGATAGACTGCAAAGCCTAATGGCGGCCGGCCGCCGCGCCATTCTCCTGGATTGTCGCGAGATCAACGACATCGACAGCGGCGGCGTCGGGGCTCTTATGCGGTGTGTAACCACCGCGAGGACGCGCGGCGGCCAGATCAAGTTAATGAATTTACCACCCCTTGTTCGTGCAGCCTTGCAGCTACTCGGCTTCCTCAAAGCCGTCGACTCGTTCAACGACGAGACCACCGCTCTTGCCAGCTTTCCCTAGGCCTGATGGTTTGAGCTGTCGAACCGCATAATCCCCCCCCACCACTTAGCGTGCGAAAAACCTCGGCGCTGGCATGGCTTCGAGACTGCATAGAAAACGGGATCAATCACCCAGCAATAGTATGAGCGCTTATGGTTTTTCCCCCGTGGGGCGACGACACTCATCAATAGCGAGGCGCGGCTGAAGCTCCTATCAAGAGCACGATGGAGGTTGGCCCCGCGAGATGTATATGTTATGGGATATGCGCGAGAGACGGCTCGCGCTCTGCGTTGTTGACAGCTTGGTGGGCGCGGTAATGAGTCTTACCCCCCCACCGGGCCCCCAAGCTGTCGACGATTGCTGTCTGGCATTACACTCGCCCTTTTCCCACGAAATTCGCCTTCCTCGCCTCAAGCGTTACCCAGCACGGCGGCATTGACCGGTTCGCAACCTTGGGAAAGGAAACAACAGAGAAGAGTCGGTCGCAAGTCTCAATCACGTCTTCTTGAGGGCGACATCTGAAGCAAGGGAACTGCGAGGCGAGGACCTAACCTTTTCCCTCAGCTCTGCCGAGGTAAAAGGCTTCTGGAGCAATGTCGCTCTGGAGTCCAGCACACCCTGCTGCACGAGTTCATCACTCGTGCGGGCTGACATGACCATGATCTTGATCATGCGTGGTTGCCACCAACATGCGCGCGCTTGAGCCCGACAGCGAAGGCACCTTCAATCGGGGCTGGGGCCAACAGGTGTCCGATCGGGAAGTCTTCGAAACCGTGCAAGCAGCCGTGGGCGCCTGTGTCGAGCCCGTCTTCGATCCGAGGCGCCCGGGGGAGATCGATCACATTTGCCTCGATGCCACGCGAGCACGGACGGCGCTCGGCTGGCGACCGGTCGCATCATTCGAGGAAGGGGCAAGCGCGACGGTCTTACCCCCGTGTCACGTCGACTGACCAAAAACAGGGGGAAAGTCAAAAGAGCCCACACCGGGCGGTTGAACTATTTCGTACGTATCCGACAGAAAAGTTAGTGGGTTAGAGGCAATTTAGGTGGGAGTTCGTTTTGCACTTTTGGCCTTCCCAATGTAACTGGCCGCCATGGAGTGTTCTGGGCACTCAAGTAGTCCTTGATTCCTATTGGTGGGATAGGAAACGTTGCAGATACCTAGGACCTTCCTTTCTGTAGGCTTCGATCCCACCTCTGAGGAAGATATCGCAAATCTGTGCGAGGCTTCTCCCCTCCTTTCTTGCAATCTGTGCAAGGGAGCTCTTCACATCCGCCGCTATCCGAAAGCCTATCCTCTTATCTTTGATCATCGGTGTCCGCGTGGATTCTAAAGCACAGGAATCCTAATCGCAAACATTTTTCGCTTGACAAGGGGGTGACCATTGTTCAACAATGGTTACCGCTAGGCGTGGAGGCGCTAGATTATGGAACATAGAAGAAAGATTAACCGGGCGGGCTCGTTGGCAGTGCAAAACCTCCGCTTCGCTAGGCGCCATTGGGGCATATTGACTGCCGAACAAGCGCGAGGGCTTAAGTCTCTCAGCGTGGAGTTCCGCCTCTCGGTTTCCCTAGGCGAAGTCTGTCTCCTTGATAGCAAGTGGTACGTCACCCACTCAGGCCTCCTCCGCTTGGCCCGGCGCCAGGGGTGCCGGGGCATCCAGACCCGCCCTCTGCGGGAGTTCTGCGATCCTACGTCCAACCGCTGGGTCTTCCGGGCCGTGGTGTACAGGTCCCGGGGGTCGAAGGGTTTTGTCGGCTACGGCGATGCCGACCCATCCAACACTTCCCCCCTCGTCCGCGGGGCCGAGATGCGGGTGGCCGAGACCCGCGCCGTCAACCGGGCCCTCCGTAAAGCCTACGGGATTGGCCTCTGCTCCGTAGAAGAACTCGGCTGGGCGCCACGCTCTGTCCAAACCAAGGACCATCCCGAGAATCACACCGTTCCCCAGACCGCTCACCCTCCCAACAACGGCCAGCCTCGGCTGCGCGATCGCCTCTGCCAGTTGATCCGCCAGCACCAGCTCGATCCCCTGCTGATCAAGCGCTTCGCTTCCGAGTTCTGCGGCACAGAATCGCTCCGCGAGGCCAGCCGGGACCGCGTCGAGGCCTTCATCAACCACTTGGCCGAGTGGGCCGCCCGCGACCGCCCCGGCCTGCTCTGCCACCTCACGAGCTACGCACGCTCTTCCGAAGAGGTCAAGCCATGAAGCGCCATCTCCCTGGCCTGCACCGTCAGTCGCAAGACGCCGGCAGCCCTCCGGATGGAATCTACCTGGTGAGAGTTGAGAGTGCCTCTTATCGTTACCACCCGCAGAAGCCCTTCTTCCTGCTGCGCTTCGCCATCCTCGAGCCGACAGAGCAAACCGGGCCGTCTTTCACGGGTCGCCTTTACTGCACCGCGAAGGCGCTGTGGAAGCTCAACTGGTTTCTGTGGGACTTCGGCTATGACAGCGAACTTCTGGGCCAGGACGAGGTCGATGAGAAGGCCGTGGTGGGCCTGCGCGGCATCGTCAAGGTCTCCCACACCCAGCTCAACGGTCGCTCTTACCTCAACCTGGAGGGCTTTGCCCCCGCAGCCCAATGGGAAGAACTCTCTGTGGTTGCGGTCACAGAAGCTCGGGAGGCCAGCGATGACTTATAGCTACACGCAAATCAACCAATACTTGGCCTGTCCCCGCCGCTACCGCCAGCGGTATCTCGAAGGCTGGCGGGAGAAGGAGACCCGGGCGGCGATGCTTTTTGGCCGCGCCTTCGAGAAGGCCCTGGCAGCCTTCTTCCTCCGGCAGGACCCCCAGGCGGCCCTCTTTGAGCACTGGGCGCCTTATCAGGAGACCCCGCTTGAGTATGCCCCCAACGACAGCTGGGAGCGCTCGTTCCACCAGGGGGTGACCTTGCTCGAGCGCCTGGCTCAGGAGGATCGCGTCCGCATCCCCCAGCCCCGCCGCAACCTGCAGGTCAAGCTCAGCCGGGCGCTCGGGCCCGGCAAGGAGTTTGTGGCCTACCTGGACGCCATCGGCACCCTCGACGGCCGCCACGGCCTGATCGAGTGGAAGACCACCACCAGCCGCTATCCTGAAGAGCCTCAGGGCCTGCTCGCTCTCGACCCCCAGCTCACCTGCTACTCCTGGATCAGTGGCCTCGAGAACGTCGCCCTGGTGGTCTTCGTGCGCAAGCGCGTCCCCGAGATTCAATACCTCCACACCCAGATCACCGCCCAGCAGCGCCAGGACTACGGGCAACTGGTCGAAGACACCCTCGCCCGCATCGAAGCCGGCCACTTCCTCCCTCACCCCGGCATTCGCTTCCCTCAGAACGGCTGTGTGAGCTGCCCCCACCTGGGCCTCTGCCTCGGCAACCAGCAGCTCATTGACTCCAAACTCGTGCGCCTCTCCGGAGCCAGCGACCTTGATTGGCTTGACCAGCTTGAAGACTAACGGGCGGCTCCCCGTGCTGCCCCCCAAGCTCAACCGCCGGCGGGCTCTGTTGGTGTTGGAGAAGATCGATGACATCCTGGCCTGGGAGGCTCGGGTGGAGCAGGAGCGCGACACCCGCTTCGTGGAGCTGGGCCGCTACCTCTGCGAAGTCCGCGCCGGGCAGTACTGGCGCCTTGACAACCTCCCCTGCTTTGACGAGTTCCTGGAGAAGCGCTTCCCCCAGTCCCGCCGCAAGGCCTACTACCTCATGGCGATTCATGAGCACCTGCCCAAGCCCGTGCGGAAGGAGCTCAAGAGCATCGGCTGGACCAAGGCCAGAGAACTTGTGCGAGTGGCCCGCTCAGACGGACGGCGCTTCGATTGTGCACCCTGGGTGCACAA
>Ga0326597_10003867_pt1 | contig 21306 bp, 26 predicted proteins | sample RVTome_12_FD_203789 | JGI IMG/M metagenome (GOLD analysis project Ga0326597, IMG submission 203789) | Soil microbial communities from uranium-contaminated site in the Upper Colorado River Basin, Wyoming, United States - RVT100D185 | ecosystem: Environmental > Terrestrial > Soil > Contaminated >...
ACTGTTTTTGAGTCATAGTAAATTCTAGTGTCATACTTGAAATGGTTAATGATTAACCATTTCATTATATATTAGGTATGACATTTTAATTTCCTTGTACTATGACATTATCACTTCCGTGCGACAGCTTTTGAAATTTGATATAATGAAGCTAAGCAACTATGAAAAAAATTTTTATTATAATCATTGCCCTGGCAATCCTGGTTTGGTTGATTTTTAGTTTAACCAGAAAGCAGGAACAGTCGTTTGTCAACAATTTTTTTGAATGTATTAATGCCGGCAATCTGCTGATGGAAAGCTATCCCCGGCAGTGCCGGACTAAAGACGGCCGGTTATTCGTGGAAAATATTGGCAACGAACTGAAAAAACTTGATTTAATCAAAATCAGCAATCCCCGGCCAAACCAGGTTATTACCAGTCCTCTGGCAATTGAAGGCCAGGCCCGGGGCTACTGGTTTTTTGAGGCGGATTTTCCTGTCAGGCTGTTTGACGCCAATGATCAGGAAATAGGGCTGGCCATTGCCCAGGCCCAGGGCGACTGGATGACTGAAGACTTTGTCCCCTTTAAAGCTGAATTAACATTTGATCAGCCAGGGACTGACCGCGGCTATTTGATATTAGAAAAAGACAACCCGTCTGGGCTGCCTGAAAACGCTGATCAGTTAATAGTGCCGGTTTTTTTCAGATAGTTTGCTATAATATAATAAATAGTCTATAAACAAATTATGATTGCATTTTTATGGTCAATTGGAGCGACCTTTGTCGTCAGTCTGATTTCTTTAATCAGCATTGTTTTTTTGTCGTTTAAGGAAAAAGTTTTGGAAAAGATTTTATTGATTCTGGTTGGTTTTTCGGCCGGCGCTCTACTGGGCAACGCTTTTTTTCACCTGATCCCTGAAATAGTTGAAGAAGGCGTCAGCCAGGCGGTTTTTATTTATATTGTAGTTGGCTTCTGTCTGTTTTTTATTCTGGAAAAATTTATTTTCTGGCATCATTGTCATACCTATAAATGCGAAGTCAAAACCTTTACTTATATGAATTTGGTGGGGGACGGCCTCCATAATTTTATTGACGGCCTGGTCATTGCCGCCAGTTTTGTAACCAGTATTGAGCTGGGCCTGGCGACGACTCTGGCTGTGCTGATTCACGAAATTCCCCAGGAGATTAGTGATTTTGGAGTTTTGATCTATGGAGGTTTTTCCAGGGGCAAAGCGTTGTTGTATAATTTTTTATCCGCTTTATTGGCGATAATCGGCGCGGTGGCCGGCTTTGCTTTAGTTTTAAATATTGAAGGCGTTACCAAATTTTTACTGGCTTTCACTGCCGGCGGCTTTATTTATATCGCGGCGGCTGATTTGATTCCCGAACTTCATAAAGAAATTAAAATAAAAAAATATTTATTGTCTTTTGTTTCCTTTTTGGCCAGTTTAGTTTTAATGTATTTTATTAAGGTTTGGTTTGATTAATGTAGTTTTCCACATGGCTGATGGTTTTTGGCTAAAACATCGGCCTTTTTATTTAATTGACAACACATTATATAGTGGTAAAATTAATTACACCCTACTATATATAGTATATGCGGGAATACCGTTGCTCCAAGGATAATAAGCTTTTAATGAAAGCCTGCCTGATTGGCGGCGATGTTGAAATAAAATGCCGCCACTGCGGGAGGCTCAATCAATTCAAGGGAGATGATAAGCTGAATCTGAAGTATCTGTGTTATAAGTATCCCTGTGAACACCGGATTTATCAGCCTGAATAGAGGTTTATACAATAAAATAATAACAGAAGCACCAGATGCTCATTCCCAACAGGAATGAGTTTTGTTTTTATCAGTCAACAGCCAAACAGTCAATAGTCAACAGGGCAGGGATGAGGGATTTGTATTCCCTGTTGGCCGCTGACTGTTGACTGCTGACATATAATATTTATGACCAAAATCAAAAAAATCAGGAAGCGAGACGACTCTATTGTAGATTTTGATCCGGAAAAGATCACCGCGGCTATTGCCAAAGCGATGCAGGCGGTTGACCAGCTGGACGAAGAGTTGGCTAAAAAATTAACTAATAAAGTCTTAGAGACTCTTTATTTAAAATTTCACACCCGGACAATTCCGGCCGTTGAAGAGGTCCAGGACTTGGTGGAGGAAGTTTTAATTAAAGAGAATCTGATCAAAGTCGCCAAAGCTTACATTATTTACCGGGAACAGCATTATCAGATGAGAAAAATCAGGAATGTTATTTCCAAAGACCTGGTTGACGGCTATCTGAATAAAGCCGACTGGCGGGTCAGGGAAAATTCCAATATGTCATTTTCTCTCCAGGGTCTGAATAATCACATTTCCTCCAGCATCAGTTCGCAGTACTGGCTAAATAAAGTTTATCCCAATGAAATCCGCAACGCCCATGTCCACGGCGATTTCCACATCCATGATTTGCAATTACTGGCCGCCTACTGCTGCGGCTGGGATTTAAAAGATTTGTTAATCAGGGGGTTTGGCGGGGTAACCAGCAAGATTGAAAGCCGTCCGGCCAGGCATTTTCGGTCAGCCCTGGGGCAAGTCGTTAATTTTTTTTACACAATGCAGGGCGAAGTCGCCGGCGCCCAGGCCTTGTCCAATTTTGACACTTATCTGGCGCCGTTTATCCGCTACGACAATCTGGATTACGACCAGGTCAAACAATGTCTTCAGGAATTTTTGTTCAATATGAACGTGCCGACCCGGGTTGGGTTTCAGACGCCGTTTACCAACATTACTTTGGATGTTACACCTTCAAAATTACTGGCCGAAGACCAGGTGATTATTGGCGGTAAGCCGCGGGAGATCCAATATAAAGATTTTCAGAAAGAAATGGATTTGTTTAATGTCGCTCTGGCGGAAGTGATGATGGCTGGCGACGCCAAAGGCCGTGTTTTTACTTTCCCGATTCCAACTTACAATATCACTAAAAATATTGACTGGGACAGCCCGGTGCTGGATAAGGTTTTTGAAATGACCGCCAAATACGGCGTGCCTTATTTTTCCAACTTTATCAATTCTGACATGGATCCTGACGACGCCCGGTCAATGTGCTGCCGTTTGCGTCTGGATAACCGGGAATTAAGAAAACGAGGCGGCGGTTTGTTTGGCGCCAATCCTCTGACCGGCTCAATTGGCGTGGTTACTCTGAATCTGCCGCGGATCGGCTATTTAGCTAAAAATAAAGAAGAATTTTACCAGCGGCTGGAAAAAATGATGGACCTGGCTAAAGAAAGTCTGGAAATTAAAAGAAAATTCGTGGAAAGTTTTACTGACCAGGGGCTGTTTCCATATTGTAAATTTTATCTGTCAAGCATTAAGGAAGGTTTTGATTCGTACTGGAAAAATCATTTTAATACTATTGGCCTGATCGGCATGAATGAAGCCTGCCTGAATTTAATCGGCCAGGACATTACCACGCCGGAGGGCGGTAGCTTTGCCGCCGGAGGGCTGGATTTCATGAGAAACCGGCTGATGGATTATCAGGAAGAAACCGGATCTTTGTATAATCTGGAAGCCACGCCCGGCGAGGGGACTGCTTACCGACTGGCTAAAATTGATAAAGAAAAATATCCGACAATTATCGTCGCTAATCAAAAAGCTTGCCAGGAGTCAGGGAAGGCTCCTTATTACACCAATTCATCCCAGCTGCCGGTCGGCTATACTGACGATATGTTTTCCGCTTTGGATATTCAGGATGGTCTGCAGACCCGTTATACTGGCGGGACGGTTTTTCACGGCTTTATCGGTGAAAGCCTGCCGTCTGTCGCCAGCACCAAAAGTTTAGTCCGTAAAATAGCTGAAAATTACAGTTTGCCTTACTACACCATAACGCCGACTTTCAGCATCTGTCCCAATCACGGCTATTTGTCCGGCGAGCATTTCTTTTGCCCGAAATGCGATGAAGCGGTTGGCTATAAATCAGAACAACCAGCCGGCGAGCTGGCTAATTTAGAAGTCAAACAAACCGAGTCAGTTAAACAATAAATAACAGTCAATAGCCAACAGCCAACAGGGTCATTTGTCCTTGCCTAAAACATAAACCCTAAGACCTGACCTGTTGGCGGATGACTGTTGACTAATGACTAATTAAAATTAATAAGAAAGGATATAAATATGCGGGAACAAAAATCAAAAAGACAGCCCTGTGAAGTCTATTCAAGAGTGGTCGGCTATCTGCGGCCGGTTCAGCAGTGGAACGACGGTAAACAGGCCGAATATGACGACCGGGTTGAATACACTGTCAAAAAATAGTTATGCGAATCGGCGGACTGCAGAAAATGTCGCTGATTGATTATCCGGGAAAGATTTCAGCCATTATATTTACCCAGGGTTGCGTCTGGCGTTGCGGTTATTGCCATAACCCGGAACTGGTTGATCCCGGCCAGTTTCAGCCAGCTTTGAGCCAGTCAGAGCTGCTTGATTTTTTGGCTGACCGGAAAAAGCTGCTGGACGGGGTGGTCATCACCGGCGGCGAGCCGACGCTCCATCCTGATTTAATCGGTTTAATCCGCGAAATTAAAGAACTTGGTTACGCTGTTAAACTGGACACCAACGGGATTTTCCCGGTCCGGTTAAAAGAAATTGCTGAAGCCGGGCTGGTTGACTATATTGCCATGGATATTAAAGCTCCGCCCGGCAGTTATCAGGCTGTTGTCAACGCCCCGCGATTTGATTTTAAAAATGTTTTGGAATCAATAGAAATTATTATGGGCTCGGGCATTGATTATGAATTTCGGTCAACGATGATTGACGGGATTCATAAGAAAAAAGATGTCATCAGCATGGTTAATTTAATCAAAGGCGCTAAAAGATATTATTTGCAAAAATTCAGAAATCAGGGAAAAATGCTGGATCAGACTTTTAAAAAATTCCGGGCGTTTACCGACCGGGAGATGGCTGAAATGGTTCGGCTTTGCCGGCCGTATGTGGAGAATTGTGAAGCGCGGGGCTGACTATGGAGCAGGCTTCGCGATAATTTTTATTTTTTATATTCCCGCAAAACTTCTATAATCCTTTCCTTAATCGGCGGCATCTTGATGCCCAGATTCTCGCGTTTATCAGTGTTTAAAACACAGTTTGATCTTTCAGCCACAGTGGATTGTTTAAGTTCGTCTAATGACATTAGAGCATAATTGTAATCAGGATCAACAATTTCTTTATATTTATCCATTATATATTGGTGGTCAGTCGAACCGGCATTAGTCATGTTAAAAATTCCTTTTTCTTTCCTGTCAATCAAAGCATAAGAAGCTTTCAGAAAATCAGGCACGACTGTGAAAGAATTTTCAACTGAAATAATTTTTTCGTACTTTAAAAGTTTGTCAATGACATTTTTGGGCGAGGGGGCGCTTTCAATCGGAATTCTGACTCTTAATTGAAGAGGATTGAATGGTTTTAATAAATCTTCCGACAGCCCTTTGGTCCGGGAATAAAATGAGCCGAAAAAGTTTTGGGGATCATCTTCAGTAAATCCCTGGCCATCATTATTCCCCTGGTAAATACAGCCGCTGCCGATGTGGGCCAGATAAATACCAAATTGATCGCAGGCTTTGGCGATATTGACGGCGCCCAGAACATTAACTTCAAAAGTTTCAAATTTATTTTTTGGATCTTCGCACCAGTCAACATTGGGCCGGCCGGTAATGCCGGCGGCGTTTAAAACGACATCTGGCTTAAGGTTATCCAAAGCTTTTTGAACCTGGCTGGAATCGCGAATGTCGGTCTGTTCAACATCATTGGCGATCACTTCCCAGCCTTTATTTTTAAAAAGCTTAGTAAAGCTATGGCCAAAATAGCCGTTAGCTCCGAAAATAAGAATTTTTTTGCTCATAGTATTAATACCTTAGCCAAAAAGTATCCAGACTGCAAGATTTTTAAGAATATGCTATAATTATAAATGACTTTGTTAATAATTAACGTATATCATATGCATATGGAAGAAAAAATGTCCAAGAAAGGGGAAGGGCTGGTTTGCCGCTGCCCTCACCACAAGTTCGTGCCCGGCCTGGTAGTTCTATTTGGACTGCTTTTTTTGTTGGCTAATTTTGGCGTTTTTAGCGCCGAGTTTGTTAATGTCGCCTGGCCAATCCTGGTTCTGGCGGCCGGTCTGGCTAAATTAAGCGGTTCTTACTGCAAGTGCTGTTGTTAATTAAGTTCTCAAATATATGGAATTTTTTACAGGTTTGAACCAGTCTGGCGACTGGGGTTTATTGGCTTTGCGCTTGGCTGTTGGGGCGATTTTTTTGGCCCACGGATTGTCTAAAAGAAAAATGTGGAAAATGCGGCCGTCTGAACAAATGCCCGCCGGCATGCTCAATCAAATGAAACTGTTGTCAATCATTGAACCATTGGGCGGGCTGGCTGTTTTGTTGGGTTTATTTACTCAATTAGGCGCTTTGGCTTTAGGAATTGTCATGTTAGGGGCGATTTACATGAAAAAAATAAAGTGGCAGGTTCCTTTTACAGCCAGTGACAAAATGGGCTGGGAATTTGATCTGATACTTCTGACGGCTTGTCTGCTTTTATTGCTGATGGGCGCCGGTGGAATTTCATTGGATAGTTTATTGTTCGGCGTTTAATTTATGGTTAATATCTGGATTTTACCTTTGGCGATAGTTGGGTTTTTGGTTTCTTATTATATTTATGAAAAGAAGCATGATCAGGAAACGCTGGTTTGCCTGGTTGGGCATGCTTGCAATGAAGTTGTCTACAGTAAATACGGCCGAATGTTTGGCATTTCGAATGAAAGTTTAGGATTGCTCTATTACGCGACCACTGCTTTGATAGTCGTGGCGTCACTTTTTGGTTTGCAGGCTTTGTTTGGATTTTCTTTAAATCTGATTATTTTTATCCTGACAATCCCGGCTTTGGTTTTTTCATTAATCCTGCTGTTTATTATGCTGTTTGTTCTTAAGACAATTTGTGAGTACTGCCTGTTAAGTTCCGCGGCCACCATCGGCATTTTTATTATTGAGTTTTTTGCGTTGTATTAATTATCGCAGATCAGCCGCGCTGAAGAGAACGCCAAAAGCCCGGCACCAGATAACTACTGACTGATAATCTGACCAGTTGTCAGGTAAAATATAATTTTGTTCACCTGCCGGTTTTTGCAGCCGGCCCAAAGAAATAAACCTGCCAATGTCTTTTTTATCCGGACCAATATTTGCCTGATCTGATAAATAAACAAAGAGGTCAGGTCCGTTGGTTACCTGAAAGTTGTCTTCCAGTTTTAAAATTGAACCAGATCCAGTTTGATAAACTGAAGCCTGGCCGCCGCCTTTGTGGATCAGATCAATTTCATTAAAGCTGCCCCTTCGGAGCAGAGCAGAGTTTTCAACCTCAACCAGGTTAAGCTGTTCAACATTTTCCTGTTCAACAACCGCTTCCGGCTGAAATGAGGTAAAGGCCCGGTAAAAGACAAAACCGAAACCCAGGATAACTAGTATGATAATAATTAGAGCAAGCTTTTTAAACATTTTATAAAGGGGTTATAGGTGACAACGGGTTATTAAGGATTATCAGCGGAGATAAGGGAGTGAAATAACAAATTTCAAAGCTCAAATATCAATTGAAATCCAAAATCTAAATGACAAAATTATTTTTGAGCTTTGGATTTTGGATTTGATTTGTCATTGGGATTTTGAAATTTGGATTTTTTTAGAGGGGAATTATTTTTTGGCTAAAGCTTTTTTGATTGTTTCCAGAGACAGCAAAGCGCATTTTAGGCGGGTTGGCCCCAGCTCAATATTTAACAGTTTGGTAATATTATCTTTGGTCAGGTGATTAACCTGGCTAATTGATTTATTTTTAATTTCTTCAGTCAGCATTGAAGCCGTCGCCAGGCTGATGGCGCAGCCCTGACCGCTGAACTTAATATCCCTGATGATGTCTTTATCTAATTTTACCTGAATTTTGATTTTATCGCCACATAAAGGATTTTCCAGGCTGGCTTCAAAGTCAAAATCACTCAAATATCCGAAATTTTGAGGGTTTTGAAAATGATCTAAAATTTCTTCCTGGTAAATATTCATACTTTTATTTTCTAGTTTCTCCGCCTTCGCTTAAGGCTTCGGCGGACAAGTAGGGGTTAGGTTCTGGTTTTTGGAAAGTTTTTATTGCCTGGTTAAGCGCTTTGACTAAGCGGTCAATGTTTTTTTTGTCATTGTAAATGCCAAAGCTGATTCTGACGGTGGCCGGGATATTCCATAAATTATGGAGTGGTTCGGCGCAATGGTGGCCGGCCCGGACGGCGACATTATTTTGATCGGCGATTGTCGCCAGATCATGGGGATGAATCCCTTTAACATTAAATGAAATAATCGCTGACCGGTTTTTCAAACTGGCCGGACCAAAGAATTTTAAGCCTTTAACTTTTTTCAATTGGCCCAAGGCGTATTTGGTTAATTCCTGATCGCGTTTTTTAATTTTACTAAAACCGACTGATTCCAGATAATCAATGGCCGCGCCCAGGCCGATGACGCCGGCGATATTGGGCGTGCCGGCCTCAAATTTTTCAGGCAGGCCGGCATAAACAGTTTTGCTAAGGTTAACCTGTAAAATCATGCCCCCGCCGGTTTGATAAGGCGGCAGTTCTTCCAGTAAATGTTTTTTGCCGTACAAAACACCAACGCCTGTTGGCCCGTACATTTTATGGCCGCTAAAAACCAGAAAATCGCAGTTCAGTTTTTGAACATCAATTTTTTGATGACCGGCGGTTTGAGCGGCGTCAACGCAGACTAAAACGTTTTTTTGATGGGCTTTTTTAATTATTTTTTCAATATCATTAATGACGCCGGTGACATTTGAGATATGGGTAATAGAAATTAATTTAGTTTTTTTGGTAATTAATTTATCAAGCTTATTCAGTTCCAACCAGCCTTGCCTGGTGACCGGGATATATTTTAGAGTTAATTTTTTTCTTTTAGCCAGTTCCTGCCAGGGGATTAGGTTGCTGTGGTGTTCGCCCTGGCTGATGATAATTTCATCGCCTTTTTTAAAAGTTTCACCCAGACTAAACGCCAGAAAATTAATTGATTCAGTCGTCCCTTTGGTAAAAACAATTTCATTGGCTTCTTTGGCGTTGATAAATTGAGCCAGCTTTTCCCGGACAGCTTCATATTTTTGAGTGGCTCGCTCGCTTAGCTGATAAACGCCCCGATGAATATTGGCGTTTTCATTTTTGTAGTAATTACTTATGGCATTAATAACTGTTAGAGGTTTTTGAGTCGTGGCGGCATTATCAAGATAAGCTAAATTTTTGTTAGCTTTTAGAAAAAGAAATTCGTTTTTTCCGCCGGAGGCGGATCCGCCTTTGGCGGAAATTCGGGTTAAAATCATAATTAGTTTTTTCAACCAAGGTTGATCAGCCTTTGGCTGAAATTCGCTTTTCAATTTTTTCAATTATATCCTGATTATGGAACTGGCTGTAAACACTGGCCAGCAACCCTTCGGCCATCAGCTGTTTGGCGTTTTTTTCGGTTAAGCCCCGGCTCAAGCAGTAGAATAAATGATCAGGATTGACTTCGCTTGAGGTGGCGGCATGCGAAGCCTGAACCTGACTGTTGTGAATTTCCAGCCCGGGAATATTGCCATTGATCACCTTATCTCCCATTAGCAAAGTGTCTGATTTGAGATGACCGTCAGCCTGACTAGAGTTCCCATCCATATAAATCAGGCCGGTGTAGTTGGCCAAAGATTCATCCAGCAAAACGCCCTTGCTTAGCATATTTGATTTGGTTTCAGCGTCGCGGTGCCAGTTGTGGTGGTCAATGTAATAATTTTGATTATTTTTTGACAGATAAACATTTTTAATTTCAGACCGGCTTCGGGGGTGATCCAGATAGCTGGCAATAAAGTCTTTGGTCAGGCCGCTGCCAAATAAAGCATTATTCCATTCGATTTGAGCCTGATCATTAAGTTGAGCTCGTCTGTAATTCAGAAATTGGGATTCTTGAGAATTTTGATCGAAAGCGGTGTAAGTTACTTTAGAATTTTTATCCAGAAACAGATCAATCAGCTGGCCGCTTAAAGTTTTATTTTTAAGCTGATTGTTTTCAACAATTTCAAACTGGCTGTCCTGACCGCCGATAATAATAAAATAATTCAGAAAAGAATCCTTAGAGTTGTTAAGAATAGTAACTGGCTGTTTAAGGTTAGCTTTATCGTCAATAACAATTAAACCGGCCAACCGGCTAATATAAGACAGCCAGGCCAACAGAGGATCGCGGGCTAAAGAGTAGTCCAGAGCTAAAAATTTATCTTTAATTAAATCGGCTGTTTGTTCAACGGCTTCCCGGGCGGAATAATAGGTAACGCCCGGCTGGTCAAGGCCGGTAATTTCCGGATGGATTTCTTTAAACTGTTCCGGCCAGTTTAATTTAGCCAAAAATTCATGTTTAAATCTTGGCAGAGATTGTTTTTCAAAAAAATTAAAAGCTTTCTTTTTAGCATCAATAACAAAACCAGCTTCTTCCTTTAAAGAAACATTTTTTAAACTTTCAGGTAAGCGCTGAAAGAGGAAATCTTTATAACCATTTGTAAAATTAGTTTTTTTCATAAAATTCAGATTATCTACTTTTTGGGGCCAAAAAGTAGCAAAAAGCCCTGGGGTAGCCAATTCGCCAGTGTGCTATTTTTATAATCAGCTTTTGCAATGGGCTCAAGGCTACCCCAGACCCCTTTGGCGCACAGAGCAAATTTTTTAACACCCATATCTTTTTCTTATCCTACAGAGCCTTCCATCTCTAAACTGATCAACCGGTTCATTTCCACGGCGTACTCCAGCGGCAGTTCTTTGATGATTGGCTCAATAAAGCCGTTGACGACCATCCCCTGGGCCTGGCCTTCGCTCAAACCGCGCGACATTAAATAGAATATTTTATCTTCACTGATTTTCCCGGTGGTCGCTTCATGAGCCACCTGGGTTTTGGGGTTTTGAATATTCATCACCGGAATAGTGTCTGATTTTGATTTGGGGCTTAACAGTAAGGCGTCGCAGTTAACATTGACTTTGGCGTTTTCGGCCTGGGGAGCGACATGAACCAAACCCCGGTAAACAGACAAGCCGTCGCCTTTGCTCAAACTTTTCATGACAATGTTGGAAGTTGTCCGGGGCGCGGCGTGAATGACTTTGGCGCCGGTATCCTGGTTTTGGCCCGGGCCGGCAAAAGCAATTCCCAGATGATCAGCCCGGCCGCCTTCGCCTTTTAAGACACTGCAGGGATAAAGCATAGTGACGCCGCTGCCCAGATTGCCGCCGACCCATTCCATGAATGAATTTTTGCCGACAAGCGATCTCTTGGTGTTTAAATTGTAAGTGTCCCGGCTCCAGTTTTCCACGCTGGAATACCGAAAACGGGCGTTGTCGCCAACAAAAATTTCAACACAGCCGGCGTGCAATGAACTTGAGCCGTATTTGGGAGCCGAACAGCCTTCAATATAATGGCCTTCAGCTTCGTTTTCAATAATAATTAAAGTATGTTCAAACTGGCCCATGTTTTTGGCGTTCATCCGGAAATAAGCCTGCATTGGCTGGTCAACCTTAACGCCCTTGGGAATGTATAAGAATGTCCCGCCGCTCCAGACAGCGGCGTGGAGCGCCGTGAATTTATGAAGATTAACCGGGACGCACTGTTTCATATAATGTTTTTTGACCAGATCAGGATATTTCTGAACGGCCGTGTCCATGTCTTCAAAAATCACTCCTTGTTTAGTCCACTGTTCTTTCAGGTTATGATAAACAGTGGCCGCCTCGTACTGAGCGCCGGCGCCGGCCAGCATCTGCCGTTCAGCTTCGGGAATGCCCAGCTTTTCAAAAGTTTGTTTAATGTCTTCAGGCACCTCATCCCAGGAAGTGGTGTTTTTGGCGTCGGCCGGTTTGGCGTAATAAATAATTTTATCAAACTCCAGCTGGCTTAAATCCGGACCATAGTCAGGCAGAGGCAGCTGATCAAACAGCTCCAAACCTTTTAATCTAATATCAAGCATCCACCGCGGTTCATTTTTTTCCGCGGAAATTTGTCTGACCAAATTTTCAGTCAGGCCGACTTGAGCAGTTTTAGCGTAGTCAGCTTTGTTTTTGTGGTCAAAGGTTTCTCTGTTAAGTTTATCAAATATATGGGACATAAAATAAGGGGGTTAAAGGGGTTAAGGGGGATAAATCCCGCCTATGGCGGGACCCCGCCAAGACCGCTTCGCGGTCGCCTGGCGGGGGGGTAAAGGGGATTTAGTCTAATTTAAAACCTTCAGTTTCTAATTTCTTAGCTAGTTCCGGGCCGCCGGTTTCAGCGATTTGGCCGTCAATAATGACATGAACATAATCAGGTTTAATATAATCAAGAATCCGCTGGTAGTGAGTCACAATTAAAACCGACAGACCTTTTTTAATTAATTTATTAACACCTTCACTAACCAGTTTCATGGCGTCAACATCCAGTCCGGAATCAATTTCATCCAGCACCGCCAGCTTTGGTTCCAAAACGGCCAGCTGTAAAATTTCCGCTTTTTTCTTTTCACCGCCGGAAAAACCCTCGTTAATATAGCGGTCGGCAAATTCCGGATTAAATTTCAGTTCAGCCATTTTTTCTTCCAGGATTTTTTTAAACTGAAAAGCCCTGACTTCTTTAAAGTCTGGATCATGGGCTTTACGCAAGGCGTTATAAGCGCTGCGTAAAAAAGAAGAAACAGTGATGCCGCTTAATTCTTCCGGCGTCTGAAAAGCCAGAAACATTCCCAGTTGGGCTCGCTCGGTTGTTGACAGGGCATTAATTTCCCGGCCGTCAAAAATCATCCGGCCGTCAGTCAGTTCAAAAGACGGGTGGTCAAACAAAACTTTGGCCAAAGTGCTTTTGCCAGCGCCGTTGGGCCCCATCAGGGCGTGGACTTCACCCGGTTTAATTTCCAGATTGATTCCTTTGAGAATTTGTTTATTCTCTTCTTTTAGATTAACTTTTAAATTTTTAATTTCTAAAATATTTTTCATAAAGTTAATGGTTAATGGTTGCCAGTAAGCTGGCCAGACTTTTCTTTCTTAAAACAAATTTAATTTCATTAAAAATAGCCGGCCAGATCATTTTAGCTTCGCAAGCCAGAAAACTTTGGCAATCATGATTTTCAGTTTTGTGGCATTTGACCAGATTAACCGGTCCTTCAATCGCTTCCACAATTTCCAGAACAGTAATTTGATCGGGGGATTTAGACAATTTATAACCGCCGCCTTTGCCTTCTTTGCTGTCTACCAGTCCGGCCTGTTTTAGGGGAATAGACAGCTGGGCCAGATAGTTGGCTGACAGGTTTTTGGTTTTGGCTATTTGGGTCAATGATAAATAGCCTGAATTATAGTTTTTGGCTAATTCAAGCATTAAAATAAGGCCGTAGTCTGATTTTGTGGCTATATTTAGCATAATTTTAAAATAAACTCATAGCAAACAGATAATAGTTTATTTCTGTTTATGATAGTATATAATTGGCGAAATGTCAATAGTTGCGGATTTTTGCAAATTATGCCACTATAAGCTAAATGTCCCGCGGGCCATTTTTTGTTCTTTTTTTGAATCCAATCCTGACGAAGGGATGCCAGATGCATACCGATAGCAGCGGAACGATCATCTATCAGGCAGTTGGCAACCATTGCGCGGTTGATTTAACGGCGCTGGTTCAAGAATTGGCTGATAAGCACAATCATAAGATTTCAAAGGCTGACGCTTTGGCAATTCTTGAAGTTAAAGGTTTACGGTCGGTTATGGTAGACTTCATCAGCATTGGTCGGTCGTTGATTGGCAAAGCTCAACATCATCGGCCGGCGCGAATGGCCCAGGCGCCTGATGTGGTTTCCTGCTCCAGCCTGACCAAATATCTTTATGGTCTGCTGGGTATCTGGCTTCCCCGGCGGGCAATTCAGCAGAAAACTTTTGGCTCGCCGGTCGCAATAACTGAACTTCAGGCCGGTGATTTGGTTTTTAGGCGCGGTTTACTCAGAAGAACCAGCTTTTATGACGATCCTAACCATGGTATCGGTCATGTTGGTCTGTCCACCGGAGATAAAACTATCATTCACGCCACTAACCACAAAAGGGGTGTTGTTGAAGATCCGGTTGACCAGTTTACAGCTGATAAAAGATATCCTCGCGGCGCCTGTCGGATCATCCCGGCCGACAGCCAGATCGTCACTCTGAAAACACTTGATTACTGGGAGGTTGAAACCTCCGACGACATTAAGTGGATCATTCTCCAGAGCCTCTAGACCTGCATCCTGGATGCGGGTTTTTTTAATTCAGGGGATATCAGGGTTTATCAAGGGACATTAGGGGAAATCAAGGAATACAAATAATCCTTGCTATCCCTTGCTATCCCCTGATAATCCTTGACACCCTTGTTTAGTTAGTTGACCAACGAATTATCAGGTGATAATCTAATCTAAATAATATGATTTCAGCCAATGATTTTAAAAAAGGAATAATCATAATCCACAACAACGAACCCTGGACGATTATTGATGTTCAGCACACCAAAGTCGCCCGGGGCGGCGGGCTTTACCGGACCAAAATTAAAAATCTCAAAACCGGCAATGTTCTGGAAGTCACTTTTAAGTCAGGCGAAAAAGTTGAGGAGGCCAATATTTCTTATCAGCCGGTTCAGTATTTATACAGTGACGAGACGAGCGCTTTTTTCATGGATCCAAACTATGAACAGCAGTCGCTTGATCTGGCGACAATTGGCGACCGGCAAAAATATCTGAAAGAAGGTTCTTCAGTGGACGGCCTGTTTTTGGACGATAAATTTTTTGATATTAATTTACCTAAAAAAATGGATTTTAAAGTTACCCAGGCGCCGCCCGGTATTAAAGGCGACACGGCCACCGGCGGCGCCAAGCAGGTCACCCTTGAAACAGGCGAAAATATTTCAGCGCCAATGTTTATCAATGAGGGAGACATTGTTAGAGTAAATACGGAGACTGGCGAGTACGTGGAGAGGGTGACGGAATAAAATTTCTAATGACTAATTTTTAATTTCTAGCCAATGTCTAATGATCAATGCCCAATAACTAAATTTCTTTGACATTTGTCATTTAATAATTGGAGCTTGATTAGAAATTAGGTCAATTAGGAATTAAAAATTAACAAATGATTATTCACATTTTATTCCTGATACTATATTTAATTTTTACCGGTTTCGTATTTCTCGGCATTTTCTGGTTTTTTACCCTGGCGGCCATGGTCAGCGGCGCGCCTTACGTGCCGACCAGCAAAAGTCATGTCCGGGAAATGGTTGCTTTGGCGGGGGTCAGACCTGGCGAGCTGGTGATTGATTTAGGATCGGGTGACGGCCGGCTGTTGATTGAATCAGTCAGGCTCGGAGCCAGAGGCATTGGCTGGGAAATCAACCCCTTGCTTTATTTTTGGTCAAAGTTTAAAATAAAACAGGCTGGTTTTCAGGATAAAATCAAAATTAATTACGGCAGTTTTTGGAAAGCTGATATCAGCCGGGCCGATGTCATTGTCCTTTTTTTAATCACTCATAAAATGAAAAAAATGAAAAATAAGCTCCAGACTGAATTAAAACCGGGAACCAGAGTTGTCTCCAATGGTTTTAAATTTCCGGACTGGGAGATTATTAACGGCAATGGCGCGGTTTACCTTTACAAGATTTAAGTTGTCAGCCAGAGGCTGATCCACCTTTGGTGGATCAGATTTAAGTTGTAAGTTATAAGATTTAAGAAATTTATGAAAAGAACATTAATTTTTGGTTTACTTATATTAATTTCCTTAGCTGGTTTTAGCTGTAAGAATAATCTTGTTACGGATCCCAACAATTACAGTTCCGGTGATTTAAAAATTTTACGGGAAATCCGCGAGACAGAAGCCTGGAAACTGATTCAGGCGCCCAACGGCTGGATCTATTATGTTTCCGACAACGGCAAAAGATATATTTTTCCCAACACCGGTACTTTTAAATCATGGTTTGGCGAGTATCAGTCTGAAATCAAACAGGCTAGCTTTGAAGAGCTGGCTGAAATTGAATTGGGCGGCAATGTCACTTACCGGCCGGGCTATTTGATTCAAACCCCGACCGACCCTAAAATTTACTGGACATCTTTCAATAGTCAGCTAAGGCCTTTTGTCAGTCAGGATATTGTTCAGGAAATTTACGGCAAAAACTGGGTTGATCTGGCTGAAGAGCTGGAAAATTTTTATTTTACAAATTATGAAATCGGCGAAGCGATCTATCAGGCCGACTTACCAACGGTTTCGCCCGATCTGACGATTGACCAGGACCGCAGTTTTTCCGAACCAATTAGACTGGACGATCAGCCGGTTGACACTGCTGATGATCAGACTTAAAATGAATAACCGCCTGCCGTCCCGCTCTGACGGGACGGCGGTTATTCACCCCGCCGTCGGCGGGGTTTATTATCTGCACGCCGCTTCATCCCCGCGGCAAGCCGCGGGATATTCGCGGGCAGATAATAAAAATAGTATGATAAATCAAAAAGGAAATATTTATAATAAGCTGATTTTTGTAGTGACAACTTTAACGTTTGTCATTGCTTTGAGCGCGATATTTTTGTTTTAGGCTCCGATCCGCCTATGGCGGATCGAGAGACCACGATCCCGCCAAAGGCGGGATCGGGAGGATAGATTAATAGGTTATCGGGGATTGCCTTGCATGGCAATTTTTTGTTATACTTGCCTAATATTTAGAACAATATGTCTGAGAAAAGCTATTATATTACCACCCCAATTTATTATGTTAATGATAAGCCGCATTTGGGGCACGCTTATACAACTATCGCCGCTGATGTTTTAGCCCGCTTCAAAAGACTCCAGGGACATGATGTCTTTTTTTTGACCGGGACAGATGAGCACGGAGTAAAAGTTTCCCAATCAGCCAAAGCGGCCAGACTGTCTCCCCAGGAATTTACTGATCAGCAGTCAGCTATTTTTAGAATGGCCTGGGATATTTTAGACATTTCCAATAATGATTTTATCCGGACGACTGAACCGCGGCATGAAGAAGCCGCCAAGAAATTTTTGCTGGAGCTATTTGATAAAAATTTGATTTATAAAGATAAATACGAGGGACTTTATTGCGTTGGTTGCGAATCTTATAAAACTGACAGCGAGCTGGTTGACGGCAAATGCCCCGATCATAATATTGAGCCGATTTTATTGTCAGAAGACAACTGGTTTTTTAAACTGTCCCGGTTTAATGACCAGCTTAAAAAATTGATTGAAAAAGATGAGCTTCTAGTCCGCCCGGTTGCCCGGAAAAATGAAATGCTGGGTTTGTTAAAGCAGGGCCTGGAAGATATTGCCATCAGCCGGCAAAAAGTTGACTGGGGCATACCGCTGCCGTTTGATAAAAGCCAGACAGCTTACGTCTGGATTGAGGCTTTGATGAATTATGTCACCGGAGTTGGCTTTCAGGATGATAAAAAAAGATTTCAGCAAATCTGGCCGGCGGATGTTCACTTGATGGCCAAAGACATTGTTAAATTTCACGCTTTAATTTGGCCAGCCATGCTGTTGGGAGTCGGCTTGCCCCTGCCCCGACAAGTTTTTGCCCATGGTTTTTTTACGGTTGACGGTAAAAAAATGAGCAAGACTCTGGGCAATGTTATTGATCCGGTGGAGATTTCTGAAAAATACGGAGTTGACGGTTTAAAATATTTGATTATTAGGGAAATATCTTTTGGCGAGGACGGCGATATTTCTTTGGGCAGATTTGATGAACGCTACAATGCTGATTTGGCCAACGGGCTTGGGAATTTAGTTTCCCGCGTTTTGGCCATCGCCGGCCAGCGGGAATTTGAAACTGATTATTCTCAAAGTAAAGATTTTGAACAACAGGTCAAATTAACCTGGGCGGGGTATGAACAGGCGATGACTGATTTAAAATTTAATGACGCCTTGGATTCAGTCTGGAAACTGATCAGTTCTTGCGATAAATATATTGAAGTTAAAAAACCCTGGGAGCTGTCGGGCGATGGGCTAATTCCGGTTTTGACCAATGTCCTGGAAGCAATCCGCCAGATTGGCTGGCTGATCCAGCCGTTTATGCCGCTGACCGCCGAGGAAATTTTGAGCCAGCTGAAAGTCTACGACACTGAAAAAATAAAACCATTAAAGGATATTCAGGCCTGGGGCGGACTGACAGGCAAGCTGGCATTGAGTAAGGGAGAGGCATTGTTTATTAGACTATAAATTAAAAATTAGTCATTAGAAATTTTAAACTATGACTTTAGTAGACGTTATAATTCTGATTATCATATTTGGTTTTGTCCTCTATGGTTTTTGGTTTGGTCTGATCCATACTATCGGCGCTTTGCTGGGCCTGGTGGTTGGCAGTTATGTGGCCGGTTTTAGTTTTGATATCGTGGCTGACAGTATTGATTTTATCTTTGGCGGCAATACCAATCTGGCCCGGCTGGTTTCTTTTATTTTAATTTTAGCGATAACCAGACGGCTGGTCGGCTTTTTGTTTGTTTTTGTCGAAAAAATATTTAAATTTTTACAGATAATTCCGCTGGTTAAAACCGCCAACCGGATTGCCGGCGCGGCCATTGGCTTATTGGAAGGCATTATTGTCATCAGTTTGGTTTTGTATCTGGCCAGTCAATATCCGATCACCCCTTTTATTGAACAGCTATTGACCGGTTCCTGGGTGGCCCAGGTTTTTATTGTTTTGGCCGAGCTTTTTGTGCCGATCCTGCCGGCGGCTTTCCGGGGAGCATAAAAATAGATTTAAGATTTAAGTTTTGAGATTTAAGTTACTTTAATCTTTAATCTTAAATCTTTAATCTGAAATTATATGTGTCCAGTGTCCAAGCCGTTTTTAGTAGATACTCATGCTCATCTTTTTTTTGAAGACTATACTAAAGATTACAGACAAGTCATTCAAAGAGCTTTGGATAAAGGCATCTGGCTGATTATTCCCGGACTGGATTTGAAAACCAGCCAGCGGGCAATTGAAATCGCCAGTGAATTTCCAGAGGGAGTTTTCGCCGCCGTCGGCCTGCATCCAACAGATATTTTAAAAGAACTTAACGGCCGGCAAAGACCCGATCTGGAGCCGTACCGGGAATTAGCTGGTCAGCCAAAAGTCGTCGCTTTGGGCGAGATCGGCCTGGACTATTATCATTTAAAAAGAATCGCCCATGAACATCAGATTAGCCCGGATGATTATATTCAGCTGCAGCGGAATGTTTTAAAAGATTTTATAAAATTGTCAGAAGAATTTCGTTTGCCGTTGATTATTCATTGCCGGGGAGTGGGGACGGAAGAGAAAGTTCATTCAGACCTGACTAATATTTTGCGGGAATTTGACCAGTCTTCCAAAGGTTTTGATACGCGGGGAGTCCTGCATTGTTATTCGGGCGACTGGGAGCAGGCGGTTCAGTATTTAAATTTAGATTTTTATATTTCTTTCACTGGCATGATCACTTATCCAAATTTTAAAAAACAGGAATTAATCAATAAGATTCCTTTGGAGAAATTATTGTCAGAAACCGACTGTCCCTTTATGGCGCCTGAATCAAAACGGGGGCAAAGAAACGAACCGCTATTTGTGGAGGAAACAGTCAGAAAACTGGCTGAAATCAGAGGTGATGATTTTGAAACGGTCGCCAAACAGCTGACTGATAATGCTTTTGAAATGTTTCAGTTTGAGAAACACGGTTAGGATTAAGGATTAAGAAATTAGATTTAAATTGTAGAGCTTCTTAATTCTATCGCGCAACTTTAGTCTGGGTTGGTGAAAACCAGCTTTTCATATTGACTTAAAATTTAAAAAAGTATATGATAACCTATTCGCTTCATCGGTCTTTAGCATCCAAGGAGGGCGCCGCGTGACTGTACTCAATGTTCGGGACAAGCTTATCAGGATCCTTTATCATCCTAATTTGGACAATAAAGAAAAAGAAGATCAGGTTGAAAAAGTTCTGGAAAGCCTGACCGGGACTGACAGGTGGAATTTGCTGGAGGAGCTTCGCCAGACTTCCCGCAAAGTCGGCCTGATCATTCGGCCCCGCAAGGCGACCGGCCGCCGTCGTGAAAGCGACTGGGACTAGTTCCGCCACCCGTCAGGTTAATTTCTGACGGTTTTTTTTCCGGAGTCTGACTCCGGAGTCTGACTTCTATGTATTTCGACACCCACGCTCACATCAACTTCAAAGCTTTTAAGGATGATTCCTTGGAAGTCCTTCAAAAATCCCTGGATGATGACATCTGGGTAGTTAATGTTGGCTCGCGATATTCAACCAGCCAGCGAGCCGTTGAGTTTGCCCAAAAGTTTGAAGAGGGGATTTACGCCGCTGTCGGTTTGCATCCGGTTCATTTACGGGAGATTGATGTTGTTTTGGAAAACGGTTTTAGTTTTAAAAGCCGGGTGGAGGAATTTGATTATGATCAATACAAAAAATTAGCTTTGAATGAAAAGGTGGTGGCGATCGGGGAGTGCGGCCTGGATTACGCCGGTTTGGATAAATTTGGTTTAGACATAGATGTTGTTAAAAAGTTTCAGGCTAAAATTTTTCGTCAGCAGATAAAACTGGCCACAGAGCTTGGTTTACCTTTAATTATTCATTGCCGGGAAGCGGAAGACGATCTGGTCAAAGTCCTTCATGATAAACTTAAAGATGTTCAGGCCAATGGCGCGGTCGCTCATTGTTTTATGGGAGATGAAAAAATTGCCCAATTTTATATTGATAACGATCTGTATCTGTCTTTCACCACTTTAATTTTATACAATCGCCAGTGGGATGAAATTATTAAAAGAATTCCTTTGGAGAAAATTTTAACTGAAACTGACTCGCCTTATTTTTTGCCGCCGGCGATGAAAGGTAAAAGGAATGAACCAGTTAATGTTAAATATGTTGTCCAAAGAATCGCCCGAATCAAGAATCTTGATGAAGCCTGGGTGGCTGAAGTAACTTTTAATAATGCCCTGAAATTTTTTAAACTTTCCAAAAAATGAAAAAGGAACTAGAAAGCTGAAATAAGTGGTTGGTTGAATTGAGCCGACAGGCTCAAAGATCAACATGATTGAAGCGCCGGGCGCTTCAACAAACACTTTTTAGCTAAATAGTTCCTTTCGCGGACCGAGATTGGGGGTTGGGGAAATGTGTTTTGGTAAGTTATAACTCTCTCCAGTCTAAGGACTCTCTCCTCAAAAAAAAATATAAAATACCACAGTCATGACTTCCCCCTCAATTAACCCCCGCCCGGGGATCCTCCCTGAATTGGGAGTACCGGCTTATCAACAAAATATTAACATTTTATCCAGATTAT
>Ga0326597_10003868_pt1 | contig 21303 bp, 18 predicted proteins | sample RVTome_12_FD_203789 | JGI IMG/M metagenome (GOLD analysis project Ga0326597, IMG submission 203789) | Soil microbial communities from uranium-contaminated site in the Upper Colorado River Basin, Wyoming, United States - RVT100D185 | ecosystem: Environmental > Terrestrial > Soil > Contaminated >...
CAAGGACGCGATCCGGAGGGAGAGGCTGATCCGGTCCCCGCTGCGCGCGCCGTAGAACGGAACGAAGCCGTAGCGGTCGCCCCGGACGGCCAGCGTCCGCGCCCGGGCATCGTGGACCAGCACGATGAAACGCCCGAAGACGTCGGCGAAGCCCGCGCGCCCGGCCAGGCTCTCCGGCGCGTCGCCGATGGGGGAACCATGGAGATACAGCTCGGTCCCGCCGCGTCCCGGGAGCGGGCGGAAGTCCGCTTCTCCGTCGAGGACCACCACCTCCTTGCGGCCGCGGAACACGCGGTCGGACATCCGCCACCCTCCACCGCGATCTCCCCAGCGCGCCGGGAACGCCGGACTGCGAAGCGCCGCGCAGCCTAGCACGGCCCGCGGGCGCGCAGGCGCTGTGGTACCCTACCGCGCTTCCCATGGCGATGAGCGACACCTCGCTGCGCATCCCGACCTTCTTCCTGCTGGGCGCCCCCAAGTGCGGCACCACGTCGCTGGCCTTCTACCTGGGCCAGCACCCGGACGTCTGCTTCTCGGAGCCCAAGGAGCCCACCTTCTTCGAAGCCGAGTACGAGAAGGGGCTCGCCCACTACCGGGCCCGCTACTTCGCGGGCTGGCGGGGCGAGCGGGCGGCGGGGGAAGGGCGGGTCTGGCATCTCTACCTCCCGTTCGTGGCGCCCCGGATCCGGGAGTCCTTTCCCGACGCGCGCTTGCTGGCGATCCTGCGCGATCCCGTGGAGCGGGCCCACTCCCATTGGTGGCACCGCCACAGCCGGGGGCAGGAGACCCTCTCCTTCGAGGATGCCGTGGCCCGCGATCGGGCCCGCATCGAGCGCGGGGAGACGTTCGAAGGCGAAGACGGCGAGCGGCGCTGGCGCGCGGGACTCTACCGGGAGAGCTTCACGAGCCGGCTGCGGGTGCTCCTCGACCCGGGCTTCTACGCGGAGCAGCTCGAGCGCTACCTGCGGCTCTTCCCGCAGGAGCAGCTCAAGGTCCTCCTCTACGAGGACCTGGCAGCGGATCCGACCGGCCTCCTGCGCGACGTCTACGCCTTCGTGGGCGTGGACCCCGACCACAGGGTCTCGGACGTCTCCGAACGCAACGTGGGGCGGGACCGGGTGCGCGGCCCCATGGCCCGGCGCCTCTCCTTCGGGGCGCGGGCGCTGGGCCTGCGTCACCTGGTGCCCACGGCCCTGCGGCGCGGCGCGCGGGCCCGTCTCCTTCCCGAGCGCGAGGCGCGCCGGCCGCCCCTGCGCGACGCGACCCGGGGCGAGCTGGTGAGCTTCTTCGAGCCCCACACGGCGAGGCTCGAGGCGCTGCTGGGCCGCGACCTCGCGAGCTGGCGCGGCGGCCCCCGCCGGTCGTGACTCCATGTGCGGCGTGTGCGGCGTCCTCGGCCCGGCGGGGCGGGCCGGGGTGGACGACGTGGGGGCGATGGCGCGCAGCCTGGCCCACCGCGGCCCCGACGACTCCGGCACCTGGCGCCGAGCCTTCTCCCGCGGCGGGCAGGCCCTGGAGATCGCGCTGGGCCACACACGGCTGGCGATCCTCGACCTCTCGCCCGCCGGACACCAGCCCATGAGCAGCGCCGACGGCGCCGTGACCGTGAGCTACAACGGCGAGATCTACAACTTCCGCGCCCTGCGCGCTCGGCTCGAAGCCCTGGGCCACGCCTTCCGCTCCGAGTGCGATACCGAGGTCCTGATCGCCGCGTACCGCGCCTGGGGGCTCGATGCCTTCGACCGCTTCGTCGGGATGTTCGCCCTCGCCCTCTGGGACGACGCGCTCCGCCGCCTCGTCCTGGTGCGGGACCGCCTGGGCATCAAGCCGCTCTACTACCGTTTCGTCGACGGTGTTCTCACCTTCGGCTCGGAGCTCCAGGCGCTGCGCGCGCACCGCGGCTTCCGCGGGGAGATCGATCCGATCGGACTCGGCGGCTTCGTCCGCCATGGCTACGTGCCCGGCCCGGGCACCATCTACCGCGATACCCGGCGCCTGGCTCCCGGCGAATTCCTGGTATGGGAGGACGGCGGAATCCGGGTGGCGAGCTACTGGCGGCTGTCCGACCCGGCGGACACCCGGCCCCCGGACGGCTTCGAGGAGGCCGTGGACGCGCTCGAGGCGGTGCTGGGGGATGCGGTCGAGGACCGCCTGATCGCGGACGTGCCCCTGGGCGCCTTCCTCTCGGGGGGAATCGATTCGAGCAGCGTGGTGGCCCTGATGAAGCAGCGCGCGACGGGCGCCGTGCGGACCTTCTCCATCGGGTTCCACGACGCCTGGTACGACGAGGCGCCCCCCGCCCGCGCCGTGGCCGAGCACCTCGGCACGGACCACACCGAGCTCTACGTCGACGAGCGCCAGGCGGTCGAGGTGGCGGTCGAGCTTCCCGGCCTCTACGACGAGCCCTTCGCCGATCCCTCCGCCATCCCCACGGTTCTCCTCTCGCGCCTCACGCGCGAGCACGTGACGGTCGCGCTCTCGGGCGACGGAGGCGACGAGCTCTTCGGCGGCTACTGGCACTACGGGAAGCTGCGTCAGCTCCTCCCGCTGATGCGCCTCCCGCGCCCGCTGCGCGGCGCGATCGCCACGGCGGCGTCGGCGCTGCCGCAGGGGTCCCTGCGCAACGGGCTCCTGCACCTGCGGAGCGCGGACCCGGCCCGCCTGGCGTACGCCCTGGTGAGCGGCTGCGACGACGCCACGCTGGCCGCCGTGTGCGGCGCGCAGGCCGCGGGTCCCAACCCCGTGTATCTCGACGCCCATCGCAGCGCACCCGTGGCGTCCGAGGTCCAGCGCGCGATGGTCGCCGACGCGCGCGTGTACCTTCCGGACGACATCCTCACCAAGGTCGATCGCGCCAGCATGTCGGTGGCGCTCGAGGCCCGGGTCCCGATCCTCGATCACCGCGTGGTCCGCTTCGCGTTCTCGCTCCCCCCGGGCGTCGTGTGGCATGCAGGCCGGAGCAAGGCGCCGCTGCGGGCCCTCCTCGACCGCCACGTTCCGCGCGAGCTGATCGAACGGCCCAAGCACGGCTTCGGGATTCCGCTCGGCCGACTGCTCGCGCCGCAGCTCGGCGCGTGGCGGGCGCGCTACCTGGCGCCGGAGCGGCTGCGCGAGGAGGGGCACCTGGCGCCGGACGGGGTGGGGCGGGTCCTGGCGGAGGCGCGCCGCCGCGGCGGGGAGCGGAACGAGACGGCGCTGCTCTGGCGCCTGCTCTGCTTCCAGCGCTGGTTCGCGCTCCACCACCGGGGTGAGCCCCTCGCCTGAGCGGGCCGGGAGGGACGCAGAAACCGGTGCACATCGTCCTGGCCATCGACAGCCTCGGGAGTGGCGGGGCGCAGCGCCAGGTGGTGGAGCTCGCCGCGCGCTTCCGGGAGCGCCCGGGCGTCCGCTGCAGCGTCCTCGTGTACCACGCGGACGACTTCCACGCAGCGCGCCTGCGCCAATGCGGCGTGGAGCTGGTGCGGATCCCCAAGCGGCTGCGGATCGACCCCCTCCTCCCCCGGCGGATGGCGCGTTGGCTCGCAGAGGCGGGCGCGGACGTCGTGCATGCGTTCCTCCTCGGTCCGTCCCTGTGGAGCCTGCTGGCGGTCCGCCGGATGCCGCCCGGATGCCGCCCGGCCCTGCTGGCGGCCGAACGCAACTGTCTCATTGCGACGAGCCCGCTGCTGGGCGCGTTGCAGCGCTTCGTCTACCGGCGCAGCGACGCCGTGACCGCCAACGCGGAGTGCGCGGCGCGGGACATCGCGGCGAAGCTCGGCGTCCCGGCGCAGCGGGTCCACTACCTTCCCAACGGAATCGACCTCCAGCGCTGGGATGCCGAGGCGCGCGGGGAGTCGCCCATCGATCTCGCGCCCGGCTGCTTCCACCTGGCTCTCGTCGGCGGGCTCCGCCCGCAGAAGGCGCACGGCGTGCTCCTGGACGCCCTGGTGCGCCTCGGGCGGGAGCGCATCGGCGGCTGGCGGATCTGGTGCGTGGGCGGCCGCACGGCGGGCGAGAAGGCCGCGGCGTCGGTGGAGGGACGGATCCGGGAGGCCGGCCTCGGATCGGTCGTCCGGCTGGTGCCCCCGGTGCGCAACGTCGCGGCGCTCATGGCACGCCTCGACGCCCTGGTCCTGCCGTCGCTCTTCGAGGGCTTCCCCAACGTGGCCCTGGAGGCGATGGCCTCCCGGCTGCCCGTGATCGCGACTCCCGTGGGCGACGTCCCGAACCTGGTGGCGCCGGGGCGGACCGGGCTGCTGGTGCCTCCCGGCGATGCCGCTGCGCTGGCGCAGGCACTCGACGCGCTGGCCGGGCTTCCGCGCGACGAGCGACGGCGCATGGGTGAGCGCGGTCGCGCCGTCGTGGAGGCGCGCTTTCGCATCGAGCACGTCGCGCAGCGGCATCTCGCGCTGTACGAGGCCGTCGCCGGGCGGGAATCCGGGACGTGAGGACCGCCAGCCGGACGCCGTGCGCCTGGGCCCCCCGGGGTCCCTACGCTAGGCTGGGCGTCCGCCGGTGACTGGGGAACGACCCGCGACCGCGATCGGGAGCCCTGCGCGCGAGCCGCAGCGCGTCCTGTACGTCATGGGCACGGGCTTCACCGGCTCGACGCTCCTGGCCTTCCTCCTCAACGCGCATCCGCAGATCGCCACCGTGGGTGAAGCGACGGGACCCTTCCAGCGCTGGGGCGACCAGCGGACGTATCCGTGCTCCTGCCAGGCGACCCTGCCGGAGTGCGGCTTCTGGCGGCGCGTGAGCGAGGGGATGAAGCGGCGGGGCTTCGAGTTCGGGCCCAACCGCTGGGATCTGCGCTTCGTCCTCAGCTCCAACCGGGTCGCCCACCAGATCCTGTCCCAGTCGCTGCGCCACAACGCGCTCGACGCCGCGCGGGACGCCGCGGTCCTGCGCGTGCCCCCCTGGAGCCGGCGGCTCCGCGATCTGGCCATCCGGAACGAAGCCTTCGTGGCGAGCGTCCTGGCGGTGACGGGCAGGCAGGTGTTCCTCGACGCCTCCAAGGACGCCGTCCGGGCCCGCTACTTCCACCGGCTGACGGGCGTCGATCTGCGGGTGCTGCACCTGGTGCGCGACGCACCGGGCTTCGTCAGCTCCTACGTCAAGAACCGCTCCGCCTCGTTGGACGCGGGGATCCGCTACTGGAACCGCACGGCCGGGCACGCCCGACGGCTGGCGGCCCTCCTGCCGCCCGACCGCTTCCTGCGCGTGCGCTACGAGGACCTCTGCACGGGGACCGAGGACGAGCTGGCGCGCATCGCACGCTTCGCCGGGCTGGAGCCGCGCCCGGGGCCGATCGACTTCCGCGCCACGGAGCACCACATCATCGGCAATCGCATGCGCATGGCGAGCTCGAAGGAGGTGGTCCTCGACGAACGCTGGCGGGAGCGGCTGGACGAACGCCAGCTCGACGCCATCGCGCGACGCACCGCCCGCCACCGGCGCCGCCTCGGCTACGCGTGAGCGGCGCGGGACGATCGGTCTGGCGGGCGAGCCTGGCGCTGGCGGGACTGCTCGGCTTCGGCCTGGTGCTGGCGCTGGCGGCGGCGGAGCTCGTCCTGCGCCTCGCCCTGCCCTCGCCGGACCGCTACTACGTGTACCCGCCGGGCCTCACGCAGTCCTTCGAGCCGTCCCCGGACCTCCTGCCCGGCGTGAGCGGCACCTCGCGCTTCGTGGTCGACTCCGACGGCCTGCGCGGCGACGAGCTCGAAGACGGCCACGCCTTCCGCATCCTGGCCGTGGGCGGCAGCACGACCCAGTGCCTGTACCTGGACCAGGACGAGGCCTGGCCCCGGCGCCTGCAGCAGCTTCTGGCGCCGCCGCTCGCGGCCGGCGGCAGGGTCTGGGTGGGCAACGCCGGCAAGGCGGGGCGCCGCACCCGCGAGCACGTACTCCAGGTCCGCTACCTCCTGCGCCAGATTCCCGACGTGGACGTGCTGCTCCTGCTGGTGGGCGCCAACGACGTGATGATGCGCCTCGCCGACGGCCCCCGCTACGACGTTCCCGACCTCGACGACCCGGCGGTGGTGCAGGGCCTCATCCCGCGGGCCTTCGACCGCTATCCCCTGGATTTCGGGCTCCTCCCGCCTTCCCGGACCGCGCTCTGGACGCTGCCCTCCCGCGCGAAGGCCGCCGTCAAGACGCTTGTCTACTGGGACCACCTGGAGGACAGCCGCGGGAGCAACTACGCGGTCCGGCGCAGGGAGCGCGCCGAGGCCCCGATCGTCGAAGAGCTGCCCGACCTGGCGAGCGCCGTGGGCGAGTACCTCCGCAACCTGGAGGCGATCGCCGCCGACGGCCACAGCCACGGCGCCCGGGTGATCCTGATGACGCAGCCCACGGCCTACCGCGAGGACCTGCCCGAGGCGCACCGGCGGCTCCTGTGGATGGGCCAGGCCGGCGGATCGCGCGAGGGCGGCGCACGGGCCTACTACTCCGTGGAGGCCCTGGCCCGGGCGTTCCGGCTCTTCAACGCGGCGCTGCTGGCCTCGTGCCCGCGGCTCGGCGTCGAGTGCGTCGACCTGGAGAGCCGGATCCCCAAGGACACCGGGGCCCTCTACGACGACATGCACTTCAACGAGGCCGGAGCGGAGCGGGTGGCGCGGATCCTCTTCGAACACCTGACCGGCGGGCCGCTCGTCGGGAAGGGGGGATCCGTGCTAGCGTCCCTCAACCCGGCTGCGCTGCGGATCCAAGCCCCGTGAAAGAGGACCATCCGATCGTGGTGCGCGTGCGCCAGCGGTTGCGCTGGCACGTCACCCAGCCCTTCGAGCGAGGGGTGCGCGGCCCGCTGCGCCGGCTCCGCAACGCCGGGCGGCGCTACCGTCCGCTCTTCGTGACGGGCGTCGCCGGCAGCGGGACGAGCCTGGTGGCGGTGGCGCTCGCCCAGCGCTTCGACTGCGCGGGCATCGCCTACGAGAGCGCGCACGAGGTGGCGAGTACCTCGTTCCTCTACGGGCCCATGAGCGACTTCGACACGGTGCAGGAGTACCTCGACGGCATCACGCCCAAGGATTCCTGGTCGGTGGAGGCCGCTCGGCGCGACCTCCAGGAGCTGTACCGCGCATGCTGTAGCGGTCCCGCCGAGTGGGTCTGCGACAAGGGGCCCAACGTCAACCTGGTACGGGCCGGATTCCTGGCTCGCTGCTTTCCGGAGGCGCCCTTCGTCCTGGTCTTCCGCAACCCGCTCGCCAACGTGGAGGGATTCCGCCGGAAATGGTCCCTGTTCGGGGACGCGCCCCTGGCGGAGAGCATCGGGTTCTACCGGGAGACCCACGAGACGTTCCTGCGCCAGGCCGCGTCGTTCCCGGAGCGCGTGGTGGCCGTCGAGTACGAGGAGTTCGTGGAGCGGCCCGACGCCAAGCTGGAGGCGATCGGCAGACGGCTGAACCTGCCCGAGGCCCGGCGCACGCTGCGGATCGCGAGCCGTCCGAACGTGGAGGGCAGGGGCGTGCGCAACGTCAAGCGCAACCGCGTGGGCCTCGTGGCCGGGACGACGGATCGCGCCCTGGCCCGGCTGGACGCCGCGGAGGCCGCGGAGATCCGCGCGGGGCTGGGTCCCCTCCACGCACGCCTGCGCTCCCTGCCCTGCGTGGTGTAGGGACGCGGGGTCGCGCCGGGATGTCCGATCGAGCTCGCCGCACGGTGGTCTTCGTCTCGCGCCTGCCCCCTCCCCGGGGCGGGATCTGCACGTGGACCCGCATCGTCTTCGAGCGCGGCCTGCCGGGCGGGTGGTCTCCGCGTCTCGTGGACACGGACCTCCCGGCGAACCGCCAGACGTTCGTGCGCGGCCGCGTGTCGGGTACCGAGCTGCGGCGCACTGCACGGATCCTGCTGCACCTGCTGCGCGAGCTGGCGCTGCGGCGGCCCGCGATCGTCCACTTCAACCTCGATCCCCTCAACCTGGGCGTCTATCGCGACTTCGTGGGCGCCGTCGTGGCGCGCCTGTTCGGCGTCCCGGTGGTCCTCCACCACCATGGGCTCGTGGCGCGCCTGGAGGAGCAGCCCGAGCGCCGGTTGCAGCGCTGGATCCTGACCCGGGCGGCCCGGGTGGCCTCCGTGAACATCGCGCTGAACGAGCCGTCGGCGGCCTTCCTGCGCGAGCGGACCCGCGGGAGCCGCGCCCGGGTGGTCTCGCTTCCGAACTTCTTCGACGAGACGGCGCTGCCGCCCGACACGGGCGAGGCGGAAGGGCCGCCGCGGGTGGCGTTCGTGGCCGGCCTGACCCTGGCCAAGGGCGCCCACCTGGCGGTGGAGGTGGCCCGACGCCTCCCGCACATCGAGCTCCATCTCTTCGGCGACGTGTACGACGAGATCCGGCCGGCGCTGGACGCCGCGCCGGCCAACGTCTTCGTCCACGGGGAGATCGAGCACGACGCCCTGATCGGCGAGCTGCGCGCCAGCCGGCTGCTGCTCCTGCCCAGCGAACACGAGGGCTTCCCCTACGCGGTCCTCGAGGCCATGGCGCTGGGCCTGCCGGTGGTGGCTGCCCCCGTGGGCGCCATCCCGGAGATGATCGAGGAGGGGCGGGGCGGCCTGCTGCGGCCGCGGGAGCCGGGAGCGCTGGCGGCGGCCGTGGGCGAGCTCCTGGCCGACGAGCCCCGGCGCGCCCGCATGGGCCGCTTCAACCGGGAGAAGGCCTGGCGGCTCTACGCCTACGCCTCCGTCTCCCGGGCGCTGGCCGGCCTGTACGAATCGCTCGCGGGGGGGGATCCGCGCGCGTAGCCGAGCTCGTCCAGGAGGTCCCCCAGCAGCTCGTCCAGCACGGCGAGCTGCTCGGGGCGGAAGGCGTCGCGGAAGGACTCCGGGCGCGCAGCCGGACGCAGCCGCTCGGCGATGAAGGCGAGCGTGCGGCGCGACGGGGCAAGCTCCGCCGCCTCCCAGATGCGCTGCATCACGGCCGCAGGCCCTGCCAGGAAGTCCTCGTAACGCATCTCGACGTAGCGCTCCGGGCGCAGGGCGTCCCGTTCCTCCCGGGCCCGCTCGATCACGGCCCGCCACTGGAGGGCGGCGAGCACCAGCGGAGAGCGGTCGTGGGCCTCCCAGGTGCGCAGGTACGCGTCGGAGAGCCCGTTGCGCCACGCGGGCTCTCGCGTGCGCGAGCTGTCGCGCCAGAAGTCGACCCGCATCAGCGAGTCGACGACCGCCCGCCCGTCGCGGAGGATGTGCACGAACCGGGCGTCCGGAAACAGGCTCATCAGGTATCCCATGCGGGCGGGCCCCGTGAGCTTGGCCACGAAGCGCTTCTTTCCCTGGTAGCGGAGCACCGCGCGCACCACGCGCGTCATCCGGTCGCGCTCCTCGGGGGTGGCGCGCTGTCCGAGCAGGTAGTCGAAGCGGAACTTCTCGCCGCAGTAGGTCTCCCAGACGTCGTAGGCCTCGGCGGGCCCGTCCCGCAGCCGCTCGAACCACGCGCGGCCCCGGCTCGGGGGCGCCACGGCCTTGCGGAAGAACGGGCTCACGTCGCAGAGGCGCGCCAACGCGGCCAGCGCCGGCAGCCGCGGGAAGCGGTTGAAGTGGTGCGAGAGCCAGCCCACGTCGGGATGCGTGGCCAAGCTCTCGAAGATGGCCGTCGTGCCGCTCCGCGGCATGCCCACCAGGAAGACCGGCCGGTCGACGCCGCATGCGGGCCGGCCGGTCGCCCGCTCCGTCGCGGCGGACATCAGCCGCGGCGCTCCGCGCCGAGCGAGTAGACGCGGATCTCCCACGGCGCGTCCTCGCGCGCGAAGGTCCCTTCCAGGGTCATGCCCAGCTCCCGGTGGTTGCGGATCTCGACGGCGCTCAGCACGTAGTCGGCGCCCAGCTCGCGCAGCGCCTCGGGGTCGATCGCGAGCCGCTCGACCGCGCGCGTGGGCGAATCCCGCGTGTACAGGGTCTTCCCGTACCCGCTCACCCGCCCGAGGTCGGCCGACCACAGGTCCAGATGCCCGCCCCACCCGTCGAAGAAGCGCAGGAGGATGGGATCCCTCTCGAGCTCCGCCGCGATCACGCGCCGGAAGCGCCTCTTGTACTCGAGGGAGTAGTCGTTCACGAAGCCGTCGAGCACGTAGAAGCCGTTGTAGAGGGGGATGGCCGGGGTCAGTCCGAAGCTCACGACGCGATAGGACTCCGCCGGCCTCCCGATGGAGTCGCGGATCTCGTCGAGGAGCGCGCTCGAGTAGTACTGGCGGAAGGTGAGGCCCTCTTCGCGGCGCACGGTCAGCGGCTCGCCGTTCCAGACGGTCCAGGCGAGCTGGGCCCCGACCAGGACCAGCGCGGCGTCGCGCCCCCTGCGGTGGGATCCGGTGACCAGGTGCAGGGACAGGGCGAACGCCACGGCGAACAGGGACGGCAGGAACCACTGGATGCGCTGGACGTTGAACATCCGGATCGGCCGGAGGGGAGGCCATTCGACGGCGGCCTGGGTGCCCCTCCACTCCCAGAGCCCGACGACGAGCGAGACGGCGCCGCAGGCGAGGATGACCCAGGCGAGCTGCGCCCGGCGGGATCGGCCGCTCGCCAGCGCCTCCCACAGCGGGCGGGGCCGCCCCCCGGCGCCCAGCAGGAGCGCCGCGGCGCATGCCGCCAGGATGAAGGGCGCTTGCAGGACCGCGTTGTGCCGGTGGCTCAGGAAGAAGGTGCGGAGGGTCACCCTCGCGACGTGGAGCAGGGAGCCCTGCGCGTGGACGAACTCCGTCCGGTGGGAGACGTACCCGTGATCGAAGAGGGTCTGATGGAGCAGCCGGTACTCGGAGCCGGCGTAGAGCGCCCCCATGAGCAGGCCCGCGGCCACGAGGGCGCCGCTCGGCGCGCGGGTGCGCGCCCAGTCGAACGCGATCAGCAGGCCCAGGAGGAGCAGGACGAAGAGCCCCGTGTAGACGATGCTCGAGTAGAGCGGAAAGAGGGCGATGGCGAGCGCGTCCAGCGGACCGCCCCGGCGACTCCGGACGTTCAGGAGCGCGTGGAGGAGGAGGGGCTGTCCGGCCACGGAGAGGTAGCCGGCCGGCAGGAAGGGGAGCGCCGCGAAGCACAGGGACGGGCCGTAGACCACGTGCGCACCGGCTTCGGGGAGCAGATGGCGCCGCAGGAGCAGCGCCATCCCCAGGAAGGCGAGCAGGCGGATCAGCACCTCGTTCGCCACGTGGGCCGCCAGGGGATCGAGCACGTAGTAGAGCGCGACTCCGAGGTTCAGCGTGCTCGGAAGGGAGTTGCGGGCAATCCCGTCGAAGATGGCGTCTACGCGGTCGTCCAGGCCGCCGACCCAGGGTTGGGTGTCCGCGAGGAGCTTGTAGAGCGGGACGAAACCATCCAGGTGATCGTTGATCCGGACGTAGGAGTCCTCACCCCGGTGGTAGGCGGCGGCGAGCAGCACGCCGAGCACGGCGAGGCCGATCAGGAACCAGCGCGTGTCCTGCGCGCGGTTCGCCGCCGCTCCGGATCTCATCCAGGGCGCCTCAGCTCGTCGAGGAATTCCTGGTAGTTGCGGATGTAGTCCTCCGGGTCGTAGCGCTCGGAGGCGAAGACCATCAGCACCGCGTCGGGGGTGTGCTTGTACTGGGTGCCCCAGACCATCGGCGGGAGATGCACGCCGAGCGTGGGGTGATCCAGCCGGAACTCCTCGCGCCGCTCCCCGTCGTCGACCACCACCGAGACCGCGCCGTGCACGCAGACCAGGAAGAGATGGCACGTGCGATGCGCGTGCTCGCCGCGGATCTCGGACGACGGGACGTCGAACACCAGGAAGTAGCGTTTGGGGACGAAGGGGATGGCGTCGGGGAACTCGCCCACCGAGAGGCTGCCGCGCAGGTCCCGCTTCAGGGGCAGCCGGTGGAGCGTGACGTCGCGGACCCTCGAGTGCACGACCCCCTCGGATTCGGGGATCTCGGCGGGCGTCGGCTCCACGGTCCTGCGGCTCCGGGGCGAGTCGACGTAGCCCTGGATGCGCCCCGGATTGCCCACGACCACGGCGTTGGGCGGCACCGAGCGCGTCACCACCGCGCCGGCGCCCACCACGGCGTAGTGGCCCACGGTCAGGCCGGGCAGGATCGTCGCGTTGGCGCCGATGGACGCGCCCTTGCAGATGACGGTCACCGGAAACGCGTCCTGGTGGACCTTGCTGCGCGGGAAGCGGTCGTTGGTGAAGGTGGCGTTGGGGCCGATGAATACGTCGTCCTCGATGCGCACGCCGTCCCAGACCTGGACCCCGCACTTGATGGTGACCCGGTCCCCGATCACGACGTCGTTCTCGATGAACGTGTGGTCGCAGACGTTGCAGTCGCGTCCGATCACGGCCCCTTCCAGGACGTGGGCGAACGCCCAGACCCGGGTCCCCGCTCCGACCCGCTTGCTCTCGCAGAGGGCCTGGGGGTGGACGAAGACGTCCGCCATCAATCCTCCTTCTTGCCGAACTCGGTCCGCGACATGACGATGCTGTGGGGCCGCCCCTTGGTGTTCTCGAAGGCCCGCCAGACGTAGGAGCCGATGATGCCGAGGCCGAAGAGGTTCAGCGCGGCGAAGAAGGTGATCACCAGGACGGTCGCGGCGTAGCCGGGCACGGCGATGAAGCCGCTGAGGCGCGCGACGAGGACGATCCCCGCGAGCGCGACCGAGACGGCCAGGCCCAGGGCTCCGGCGAAGACGAGCAGGCGGATCGGGAGGTCCGAGAAGGCAAAGACGCTGTCCATGAGGTAGCGGATCTTGTGCGCCACGGTCCACGCGCTGCGCCCGTGACGCCGGGCCCGCCGCTCGTAGCCGATGAGACGCCTCCGGAACCCCACCCACAGGAGCAGCCCGACCAGCGAGCTGTTGGACTCGCCGAGGGCGAGCAGGCGGTTGCGCAGGGCGAGGTTGCAGCCGAAGACGTCGATGCCGCCGGGCGGCATGCCCGGCTGCACGAACTTCCGATACAGGAACCAGTAGAGCCCCGAGGCCCAGCGCGAGAGCGCGGGATCGTCGCGCGTCGTCCGCACCCCGCAGGTGACGTCGACGTCGCCCTCCTCCAGGGCGCGGAAGAACGACAGGATCAGCTCCGGGGGCTCCTGGAGGTCCGCGGCCATCACGGCGAAGGTGGGCCCCCGGGCCTCCGCCAGGCCGGCTCGGATCGCCGCGAAGGAGCCGAAGTTGCGGGAGAGGAGCACGAGGCGCGAGTCGAAGGGGCAAGCCGGAAGGCCCTCCTCCAGCAGGGCCGCCGAGCGGTCCGGACTGCCGTCCACCACGAAGACCACCTCGAGCCGCCCCGCGAGCCGGTCGCTCAGATCGGCGCAGACCTGGAGCAGCTCCGGGATCGAGCCCTCGTTCTTGAAGACCGGGATGACCAGCGAGTACATGTCAGTCCTGCCAGGAATTGCACGCCCGAACCACGATCGCCAGCGATGCGTCGTCCAAGAAGGGGTGGATCGGGAGGGAGACCTCGCGGCGGGCGAACTGCCTGGCCTTCTCCAGGGAGGTCGACGCGCGGGCCCCCGGGCAGCTCTTCAGTGCCTCCTGTTCGGTGATGAGCCTGGGATAGTGGATCCCGCTCGCCACGCCCGCCTCCTCCAGATGCCGGCGAAAGGACTCGCGGTCTCCCGAGACGAGGATGGGGAAGAGGTGCCATACGGAGTCCGAGCCCTCGGGGACCGGGGGCAGCTCCAGGGCCGGATGGCGGATCTGCTCGCGGTAGCGCCGGGCGATCTCGCGGCGGCGCTGGGTCCAGCCGTCCAGCCGGGGCAGCAGGGCGTCCCGGAGGAGGGCGGCCTGGAGCTCGTCGAGGCGGCTGTTCAGGCCGAGGTGCGCGTGGACGTACCGCTCGCTCTGCCCGTAGTCGCGCAGGCTGCGCGCCAGCTCGGCGAGGGACGCCGACCCGGTGAGGAGCGCTCCGCCGTCGCCCATGCAGCCGAGATTCTTCGTCGGATAGAAGCTCGTCGCGGCGGCTGCGCCCGTCGTGCCCACCGGTCTGCCCCGGCTCGTGGCGCCGATGGCCTGGGCGCAGTCTTCGATGATCACGAGACCGAAGCGCTCGCGCAGCCCCGCGAGGCGGTCGCCATCGAGGGCGTGGCCGTAGAGGTGGACGGGCAGCAGGAACCGCACGTCGCCCCGGGTCTCGAGGACCTCGGCCGCCAGCTCCAGGTCCATCAGCCCCGAGTCGTCCACGTCCACGAAGAGCGGCGCGGCGCCCGCCCGCAGGACCGCCAGAGTGGTGGCGAAGGCCGAGAGCGGCGTGGTCAGCACCCGGTCGCCGGGGGCCAGACCCGCGCAGCGCAGGGCGATCTCGATGGCGTCGAGCCCCGACGCGCAGCCCACCGCAAAGGGCAGGCTCCAGCGGGCCGCGAGCGCCTCCTCGAACGCCCTCACCTCCGCGCCCAGGATCAGCCTGCCGCTGTGGCCCACGCGGTCCACGGCCCGCAGGACGGCTTCCCGTGTCGCCCGCCACTGGGCGCGGAAGTCGTTGAGCAAGACGTTCTCCATGTCAGCCCCGCTCCGAGCGCTCGCAGCCAGACGCGCGAGTCTATATCGGCAGGCCCCGTTCGTCCCGCGACGGGCGGCCCTGCCCCGCGGGGTGGAAGGCGCCAGGGTACCGCCGCCTCCGGCTCCAGCGGGGCTCACGGCACCAGGTGGTGTGCCACGATCCCGTCGTAGACGACCTGCGCGATCCGCGCGTGACCCGCCTCGCTGGGGTGGCCGTCCCGCGGCCAGTAGGACGGGTCGTCGCCCGCGTCGCCGCTCAGCGCGGGAAGCGCATCGAAGAACGCAACCCGGTTGCGCGCGGCCCACTCCGCGAGCCTGCGGGGCGGATAGGAGGCGTCGCCCATGGACTTCCCGAGCGGGATGTGCAGGAAGGCGATCTCGGCGCCGGCGCCGCGCGCGAGCCCGATCATCGCCTCGTACTGGCGCTCGACCTCCCGCCACGCCTCCTCGTGGGCGCCGTCCGGCCGGAAGACCTCCGGCCAGCGCACCGGACGCTCCCGGGCGTACCTGCGCGCCAGGTAGGCCCGGATGGGGATCCTCGCCATGTGCACGTGCGTGTAGAGCCGGAGCGTGGCGGGGCCGAGCTTCTGGAGGAGCTCGGCGCCGTAGTTGGACACGAGACTTCCGTCCGGCGCCACCTGGATCGCGTCCAGTCCCAGGTAGGTGTCGATCACGTCGTTGGGAACGAAGGCGACCAGGACGAGATCGGGCTGCCAGGCCAGGCCGTAGTGCTCGAGGAACAGCCGCTCCGCCTCGGGGAAGTAGCGGGGGATGCCCGCCCGGACGACCTCCACCCGCGGGTGCGGGCCGGGGCGGGTGTTGAGCATCGGCTCGAGCCGCGAGAGGAAGGTGTTCTCGAAGGTCGCGCCGGCCCCGTACGTGAAGCTGTCGCCCAGACCCAGCACGCGGAACGTGCCGCTCGGCTTGGCCAGGGGGCGCTCCACGTCGCGCAGGCCGAACGAGTTGTGCGCGTAGTGGAAGTCGAACTCGCCCGTCGTCGCGCGGCCGCGGATGACGCTCCCGGGCCGCGGCTTGTGCGGGAGCCAGGGGTCCGTGACGTACTGGACGTACTGGCTCGGAAGCTCGGGTGCGAGGCCGAGGATGCGGACCGCCGCCTCGGTCAGGGCCGCCCCCACCACGAGCGTCGCCGTCACCTGGACGAGCAGCAGGCCGAGGCGCCGGGGAAGTCGACTCACCGCACGCCCATCCCGCGCCCGACGATCGGCCCGATCCGCCCTAGAACAGCGCGTAGATGAACGGGGCCACGGCGGAGCCCTGGGTGAGCACGATGAGCACGGAGAGGAGGAGCATCACGACCACGATCGGGCCCAGCCACCACTTCTTTCGGATCTTCATGAACGACCACAGCTCGATGAAGATCGAGAATCGGCCGCTGCTCGCCTTCGCCATCGGAATCTCCTCAGTCCAGTTGGTACAGTTCGCGCCAGTCGACGTCCTCGTGGAACTCGGGCTGCTCCTCCTTGAGCAGGATCTGGTTTCCCAGCACCAGGACGTCCATGTGGGTGCGCATGAAGCACAGGTAGGCATCCTCGGGCGAGCAGACGATCGGCTCTCCGCGGACGTTGAACGAGGTGTTGATGATCACCGGGCAGCCCGTCCGCTCGTCGAAGACGCGGATGAGCTCGTGGAACTCGGGGTGCGCCTCGCGGGACACGGTCTGGAGGCGGGCCGATCCGTCCACGTGGGTCACCGCCGGAATATGCCTGCCTTCGAGCACCTGGCAGACGAGGAGCATGTAGGGGCTCGGGCGGTCGATGTCGAACCAGTCGGAGGCCTTCTCCTCCAGAACCGCCGGCGCGAAGGGACGGAAGCTCTCCCGGAACTTGATCTTGAGGTTGACGCGCTTCCAGTTCTCGGCGTTCCGGGCGTCGGCCAGGATGCTGCGGCTCCCCAACGCCCGAGGGCCCCATTCCAGGCGCCCCTGGAACCAGCCCACGACCTTCTGCTCCTCGTCCATGAGCCGGGCGGTCTCGCGGATCATCTCGTCCCGCGGGAGGCTGCGGTACGGGAGGTTGCGCCCGTCGAGGAAGCGCCGGATCTCCTCGTCGGAGTAGCGGGGTCCCCAGAAGGCGTGCTCCATGTGCCAGACCCGCGGATTGCCGAGGACCGCGTTGTGCACGAAGAGCGCGGCGCCCAGGGCGCTCCCCGCGTCGCCGGCCGCCGGCTGCACCCACAGATCCTCGAAGGGCCCTTCGCGGATCACCCTGCCGTTGGCGACGCAGTTGAGCGCCACGCCTCCGGCCATGCAGAGCTTCTTCATGCCGGTGAGCGCGTGCAGGTTCCGCGCCATGCGCAGCACGACCTCTTCGGTCACCGCCTGGATGCTCGCCGCCACGTCCCAGTGGAAGTCCTCCATCCTCGACTCCGGGTCGCGCCGCGGCCGCCCGAAGAGGTCGGCGAACCGCTGGTTGGTCATGGTGAGCCCATAGTCGTAGGCGAAGTACTTCATGTTCAGCTTGAACGAGCCGTCTTCGCGGAGGTCGAGGATCTCCTTCAGGATCAGGTCCACGAAGCGCGGCTTCCCGTAGGGCGCCGCGCCCATCACCTTGTACTCGGCGCTGTTCACCTTGAATCCCAGGTAGTAGGTGAAGGCGCTGTAGAGCAGGCCCAGCGAATGGGGGAAGCGGATCTCCTTCAGGAGCTCCAGGGTGCTGCCCCGTCCGACGCCCAGGGTGGCCGTCGCCCACTCGCCGACCCCGTCGAGGGTGAGGATGGCGGCTTCCTGGAAGGGGGAGGGCAGGAAGGCCGCTGCGGCGTGGGACTGGTGGTGCTCCGCGAAGAGCACCTCGCCCTCGTAGCCGATCTCCCTTCGGATGGTGCTCGGGATCCAGAGCTTTTCCTTCAGCCAGACCGGCATCGACTTGGCGAAGGACGGCAGCGAGCGCGGGAAGGTGGCCACGTAGGTGGTGAGGATCCGCTCGAACTTCACCAGGGGCTTGTCGTAGAAGGCGACGTAGTCGAGGTCGCCGACGCCGATGCCGGCCTCGCGCAGGCAGTACTGGACGGCGTGGCCCGGAAAGCCCGGGTCGTGGCGTTTGCGGCTGAAGCGCTCCTCGTGGGCGCCCGCGACGAGCTCGCCGTCGCGCACCAGCGCCGCCGCCGAATCGTGGTAGAAGCACGAGATGCCCAGGATGTTCACGCCGCTTTCCTCAGCTCTGGAGCTTGGCCCGCTCGAGGTCGGGCTTCGCGCTGTCCGCGTCGCACCAGACGCTGCCCGGCGCCCCGAAGTTGCGCTTCGAGAGCATGTCCCAGCGGGCCGCGCTGGCGAATCCCGCCATGGGGCCGATCAGGAAGGCGTAGAAGATGGCGAGCAGCACGGAGGTCTGCACCTCCCCGAAGCGCATCGCCACCCCCAGCCAGCCGTCCAGGAGCCGCCGCCACACGGGCCGCCGCCCGCTCATTGCCCCACCTCCGGCCGGGCCGCGCAGGCCCCTTCCAGCACGTCCACGATCCGCGCCGCCGCGCGCCCGTCCCAGCGCTCCGGGATCCGGCCCCGCCGCGGCTCGCCTTCCAGGATCTTGTGCACCTCGCTCCGGATCGTCGCGGGATCCGTTCCCACGATCGTGTTGGTGCCCTGGCTGACCGTCACGGGCCGCTCCGTGTTCTCCCGAAGGGTCAGACACGGGACGCCGAGGACGGTGGTCTCCTCCTGGATCCCCCCGGAGTCGGTGAGGACGAGCTTTGCATCGGCCATCAGCCGGAGGAAGTCAAGGTACCCCAGAGGGTCCAGCAGGTGCAGCCGGGGCGGCTCGCCCTGGAGGCCGCGGGCGATCGAGGCCCGCGTGCGGGGGTGGACGGGGAAGACCACGGGCAGCCGCGCGTGGATCTCCTCGAACACCGCGAAGAGCCGCTTCAGGCCCGCGGGGTCGTCCACGTTGCTGGGGCGGTGGAGCGTCAGCACGGCGTAGCCGCCCGGCGCGAGGCCGAGCCGCTCCAGGGTGTCCAGGGCCCGGGCCCGCTCCAGGTGGGCGCGCAGGGTGTCGATCATGACGTTGCCCACGAAGTGGATCCTCTCCGCCGGGATGCCCTCGCGTTCCAGGTTCCGGACGCCGGCGGGCTCGGTCACGAAGAGCCACTGGGAGATCGCGTCGGTCAGCAGGCGGTTGATCTCCTCGGGCATGGAGCGGTCGAAGGAGCGCAGGCCGGCCTCCACGTGACCCACCGGGATGCCCAGCTTGACCGCGGCCAGGGCGGCGGCCAGGGTCGAGTTGACGTCCCCCACCACCAGGACCGCGTCGGGCCGGCGCTCCGCCAGCACCGCCTCCATCCTCTCCAGGACCTGAGCGGTCTGTGCCCCGTGGGGACCCGATCCGACCCCAAGGTTCAGGTCCGGCTCCGGGATGCCCAGCTCCCGGAAGAAGCTCTCGGACATCGCCGCGTCGTAGTGCTGGCCGGTGTGCACGAGGGCGCTCGCGAAGCGCGGCCGGCTGCGCAGCTCTCGCAGCAAGGGCGCGATCTTCATGAAGTTCGGGCGGGCCCCGGCCACCGCGAGGACGCGGATCCGGGGCGCTTCTGCGCAGCTCATCTAGAGGTCGGTCTCCCCGCGGGTCAACACCAGCCGCCTGCCTCCCCCTGCGTCTCCGCCACCTCGAGGGAGCGCCGGGGCCCGGGTCCAAGCGAAATGCATGCCAATGGCCCACGCAGCGGCGCTTCCGCTCGCGCATGAAACCCTAAAGTATGGCCCCGCACAAACGAAAGAGGAATGGGGCCTTGCCTCCCGGCCCAGGTGACGGAAAATTGATTCCCATGGGTCGCCCCCCTTCCCATTTGTGGAAGGACTTTACATACGGCACCCTGGCTCGACTAGGCCTGCGACGCTGCGGAGCGTGCCCCCTTGGCACGGACCTCGCACAGTCGCCTCACGCCGCTCGCCCCGCATTCGGGGAGCCGCCGCCGCAGGGGAAAGAGAAGCGCACGCCATGCCGCCCGCCTTCCGTGTCCTCGTGATCGACGACGATCCCGGCGTGCGCGACTACCTGGAGGCCCTGGTCTCCCGCCAGGGGTACGACGTCCTGGCCGCCGCGGGCGGCGAGGACGCGCTGCGCACCCTCGAAGACACGCGGCCGGACCTGGTCACCCTCGACGTCGTGCTCCCGGGGATGGACGGCCTGGAGACGCTGAAGGAGCTGAAGCAGCGCCTCCCCGACGTGCCCGTCATCATGCTCTCCGGACACGGCCAGGCGCGCACCATCGTCGAGGCGATGAAGCTCGGCGCCGCCGACTTCCTGCGCAAGCCCTTCGAGGTGGAGGAGCTGGAGCTGGCCTTCCAGAAGGCGCTCGAGAAGCGCGCTCTGCGGGCGGAGGTCGAGCAGCTCCGGGGCCGGACCCGCAGCGAGTCCGAGATGATGATCCTCGGCGGCGACACCGAGAAGATGCGCGAGGTCCGAGAGATCATCGAGCAGGTCGCCGACACCGACATCACGGTGCTGATCCGGGGCGACAGCGGCACGGGCAAGGAGCTCGTGGCCCGGACGATCTTCCAGCTCTCCGGCCGCCGGGATCGCCCCTTCGTCAAGGTGAACTGCGCGGCGCTGCCCTCCGAGCTCCTGGAGAGCGAGCTCTTCGGGTTCGAGACGGGCGCCTTCACCGGCGCCCAGAAGCGCAAGCTCGGAAAGTTCGAGTACGCCAACCACGGCACGATCTTCCTGGACGAGATCAGCGAGATGCACCCCAACCTCCAGGCCAAGCTCCTCCAGGTGCTCCAGGACGGCGAGTTCTCCCGCCTCGGCGGCGAGTCCGACGTCCGGGTGGACACGCGCGTCATCGCCGCCACCAACCGGAACCTGGAGGAGGCGGTCGCCGACGGGAGCTTCCGCGAGGACCTCTACTACCGCCTCAACGTGGTGACCATCCAGCTCCCCCCGCTGCGCGACCGCACGGACGCCATTCCGTTGCTCGTCGATCACTTCCTGCGCAAGTACAACGAGCACTACAAGAAGGAGGTGAAGCAGCTCTCCCAGGAGACCATGAACGTCCTCATGCGGCACGCCTGGCCGGGCAACGTGCGCGAGCTGGAGAACATGGTGAAGCGGATGGTCGTCCTCGAGAACGAGCAGACCGTCCTCGAGGACATCGCGGTGCGCGACGCGGCTCGCGGGAACGGCTCCGGAGACGCCGACCTGCTGGACCTCGAGGGGGTGGACGCGGACCTGGCGGACGGCAGGGGCATCGACCTCAAGGCCATCTCCAAGCGCGCCGCCCAGCTCGCGGAGAAGCGGGTCATCGAGAAGGTCCTGGCCCAGACGCGCTGGAACCGCAAGGAAGCCGCCGAGCGCCTGCGCATCAGCTACAAGGCGCTCTTGTACAAGATGAAGGAGAACGGCCTCAGCGAAGGCCGTTGAAACCACGCCCCCCCCGAGGAGAGACGATGACCACCGTCATCCAACGCTGGCTTCCCGCCGTCCTGGCGCTGGCCCTGGGCGGGGCGGGGTGCGGGCTGTTCCGCGGGCCGGGGGCGACGCCCCCGCCGGAGCCGGACGTCCTGGCGCGCGAGACCTACGTGATCGGCCAGGCGGACGAGCTCCGGGTGACCGTGTGGAAGAACCCGGAGCTGGGGGTGGAGTCCGTGCCGGTGCGGCCGGACGGGAAGATCTCGGTGCCGCTGCTCGACGACGTGCAGGCGGCGGGGCTCACGCCCGAGGAGCTCAAAGAGCTCCTGACCAAGTCCCTCGCCGAGTTCGTGAGCAATCCGGACGTCACCGTCCTGGTCGTCGGGGTGAACAGCCGGCGGGTCCACATCCTGGGCGGGGGCGTCGGGCGCTCCACGGCGATCCCGCTGAACCAGGACATGCGGGTGCTGGACGCCATCGCCATCGCGGGAGGCTTCACGAACTTCGCCAAGAAGGACGACATCCGGGTTCTGCGACG
>Ga0326597_10003870_pt1 | contig 21297 bp, 17 predicted proteins | sample RVTome_12_FD_203789 | JGI IMG/M metagenome (GOLD analysis project Ga0326597, IMG submission 203789) | Soil microbial communities from uranium-contaminated site in the Upper Colorado River Basin, Wyoming, United States - RVT100D185 | ecosystem: Environmental > Terrestrial > Soil > Contaminated >...
CCGAAGCTGGCGGTGAACGACGTCTCGTTCACGGTCGGGCGCGGCGAAGTGCTGGGCTTCCTGGGCCCGAACGGCGCGGGCAAGTCCACCACCATGCGCATGGTAACGGGCTTCATTCCCCCGACCTCGGGCCGGATTACCGTGGGCGGCCACGATGTGGTCGAGGCCCCGTTGCCGGCCAAGCGGCTGATCGGCTACCTGCCCGAGAACGCGCCCGGCTATGCCGACATGACCGTGCACGGCTTCCTCAGTTTCGCCGCGGAGCTGCGCGGGCTGCAGGGCGATGTCCGCAAGCAGGCCGTCCATCGCGCGGTCGAGATGTGCTTTCTCGAGAACGTCCTCTATCAGACCATCGACACGCTGTCGAAAGGCTACAAGCATCGCACCTGCCTCGCGCAGTCGCTGATCCACGATCCGGACATACTCATCATGGACGAGCCGACCGACGGGCTGGATCCCAACCAGAAGCACGAGGTGCGCAACCTCATCAAGCGCATGGGGGAGAACAAGGCGATTATCTTCTCCACCCACATCCTGGAGGAGGTCGAGGCGATCTGCACGCGCGTCATCATCATCGACCGCGGCCGGATCGTCGCCAACGGCACCCCGCAGGAACTCAAGGCGCGGTCTCCCGAGGGCCGGCTCGAGGACGTGTTCCGGGCGATCACGCTGCCGGACACGGTCAGGGGGCACTGAACGTGAATGCCTGGGCCAACATCAAGGCGATCGTGAAGCGCGAGCTGGGCGGCTACTTCACGTCTCCCATCGCCTACGTGTTTCTCGTGATCTTCCTGCTGCTCACCGGGTTCTTCACCTTCACGGTGGGCAGCTTCTTCGAGCGCGGCGAGGCCTCCCTCGTGTCATTTTTCACCTGGCATCCGTGGCTCTACCTGTTCCTGGTGCCCGCGGTCGGCATGCGCCTGTGGTCGGAGGAGCGGCGGCTCGGCACGATCGAGCTGCTGTTGACGATGCCGATCACAACCTGGCAGGCGATCGTCGGCAAGTTCCTCGCGTCCTGGCTGTTCCTGGCGCTCGCGCTCGCGCTGACTTTCCCGGTCGTGATCACGGTCAACTGGCTCGGCAGCCCCGACAACGGCGTGATTTTCACCGGCTACGTGGGGAGCCTCTTCCTGGCGGGCGCCTACCTGGCGGTGAGCTGCATGACCTCGGCGATGACGCGCAACCAGGTGATCAGCTTCATCGTATCGGTGCTGATCTGCCTGTTCCTGATCCTGGCGGGCTACGAGCCCGTGACGGGGCTGCTGTCGCGCGTCGCGAATCCGCGGATCGTGGAGGTAATCGCCGCGTTCTCGGTGATGACGCATTTCGACGGGTTCCAGCGCGGCGTGCTCGACACACGCGACGCGATCTTCTTCCTCTCGTTGATGGGCTTTGCGCTCTTCACCACGGGCGTCATCGTGCGCAACCAGAGGGCGGGATAAGCCATGAAAAGCCGCCAGCTGGAAACCACGCTCTACTCGACCGCCGGGGTCGTCGCGCTGCTGATCATCCTCGTCGCGGCGAATTTCATCGTCAGCGCGTTCAACCTGCGCGCCGACCTCACCGAGGGCAACGTCTACACGCTCTCGTCCGGCACGCGCGCGATACTCGCGAAGCTCGAGGCGCCGGTGAAGCTGCGTTTCTACTACTCGCAGGGCGGCGACGTGCCGGTCGGGCTCAAGACCTTTGCCAAGCGCGTGGAGGATCTGCTGAACGAGTACCGCGCGGCGGGGACGGGCAAGGTGGTGATCGAGAAATTCAACCCCGAGCCCGATTCCGACGCCGAGGATTCCGCGCAGCTCGACGGCATCGAGGGGCAGCTCACCAACAGCGGGGAGAAGTTCTACCTGGGCCTCTCGATCGCGTTCCTCGACCAGAAGGCGGCGATTCCCGTGCTCGCGCCCGACCGCGAGCGGCTGCTCGAGTACGACATCACGCGCGGCATCGCGCAGGTCGCGGCGCTGAAGAAGCCGGTCGTGGGGGTGATGAGCGCGCTGCCCGTGATGGGACGCTCGCTCGACCCCGTCAGGAAGCAGCAGCCGACCCAGCCGTGGGTGCTGGGCGAGGAGCTGAAGAAGATATTCGACGTGCGGGAGGTCAAGCTCGACGCGACGCGGATCGACGACGACATCAAGGTGCTGCTGGTGATCCACCCGCGCAACATCACCGACGAGACGGAGTACGCGATCGACCAGTTCGTCATGCGCGGCGGCAGGCTCATCGCGTTCGTCGATCCCTACGCCTATTTCGACCAGCAGCCCGACCTCCAGAACCCGTTCGGCGGCAACCAGGCCGGCCAGTCCACCTTCTACAACCTGTTCAAGGCCTGGGGCGTCGACGTCGACATGGGCAAGGTGATCGCGGACATGTCATTCGCGAGCGGCGAGGGGCCGCGCCTGCTGCCGACGCTGCTCTCGCTCAACACCCAGGCCCTCAATGCCGACGACGTCGTCACCAGCCAGGTGGGCACGCTGCTGATCCCCTTCGGCGGCGCTTTCAAGGGCAAGCCGGCCGAGGGGCTCACGCAGACCGTGCTTGCGCATTCCTCGAAGAACGCGCAGCCCGTGGATCTCATCATCGCGACGCTGTCGGGCGAGCCGTCCACCCGCGGCTTCCAGCCCACCAACGCGGAGATGCCGCTCGCGATCCGGCTGACCGGGAAGTTTCACAGCGCGTTTCCCGACGGCAAGCCCAAGCCGTTCGCGCCGCGGCGCCCCGAGGGCGCAAAGGGCGCGGAGGAAAAGAAGCCGGAGGCCAAGGCGGCACCGCACCTCCGGCAGTCGGCGCAGGAGACATCGGTGGTGCTGGTCGCGGACGTCGATCTCCTGACCGACGGCGCCGCCGTCGAGATCCAGGACGTTTTCGGGCAGCGCGTCGCGATCCCGCGCAACGGCAATCTTGCGCTCGCGCTTGGGCTCGTCGAGAATTTCTCGGGAGACAACGCGCTCATCGGCCTCCGGAGCCGCGCCGCGTTCAGCAAGCCGCTGACGGTGATCCGCGAGATGGAGGCGCAGGCGCAGCAGCAGTACCTCGGCAAGATCAAGGAGCTCGAAGACAGCCTCAACCAGACGCAAGAAAAGCTCCAGGCGCTGCAGAAATCGAAGGCTGGCGCCACCAGCAGCATCCTGACTGCGGAGCAGCAGGCGGAGCTCGAGAACTTCCGCGTCAAGGCCGCCGAGACGCGCCGCGTCCTCAAGGAGCTGCGCAAGAACCTGCGCGTCGAGACCGACCGGCTCGAGTTCTGGACCAAGGTCGTCAACATCGGCATGGTGCCGCTGCTCGTCGCGCTGTCCGGGCTGATCCTCGCGCTTGCCCGGCGCCGGCGCGCGCGGATGCGGGCGGCCGCAACGGCATGAACCCGGGGGCGACGGCGTGACGCGCAGGCAGTTCCTGATGCTGCTGGCCGCCCTGGTGGTGCTGGGCGGCGCGGGCATGGCGGTGTTCTGGCAGGACATCGCCGCTTACCGCGCGACCGGCGCGAAGATCGGCGCGAAGCTGCTGCCGACCCTCAAGATCGCGGACGTCGCATCCGTGCGGCTGCGGGACGCGAAGCACCAGGTGACGCTGCTGCGCAAGGAGAAGAACTGGGTGGTCGAGGAGCGCGGCGGCTATCCGGCGGGATTCACGGGAATCAGCGACTTCATGATCAAGCTGGTCGAGCTGAAGGTGACCCAGTCCGAGCAGGTCGGCGAGTCGCTCTGGCCCCGCGTCGAACTCGCTGAGCCCGGAAAGGGCAAGAACGAGGGGACCGGCACGCTGGTCGAATTCAGGGACGGCGCCGGCAAGGTCATCACCAGCCTGGTGCTCGGCAAGCAGGTCTTGAAGAAGGATCCGCTCAACCCGCTGCCGGCCGCGCGCGATGGCGTTCCCGCCGGGCGCTACGTGCGGGTGGCGGGCGCGGGCGACACGGTGGTCGTGGTTTCGGATCCGCTCGGCAAGGCCGAGGCGGAACCCGGGAAGTGGCTCAACAAGGATTTCTTCAAGGCCGACCGCATCCGCTCGCTCTCGGTCGGTCCGGAGGGCGGCGCGCCGCGCTGGAAAATCGCGCGCGACGAGGAATGGGGACAGTGGAAGTTCGCGACGGGCGGCGGCGCGCTCGACCCGAGCGCGGCGGTCACCGTCGTGAACAAGCTCGGCGGCCTCTCCTTCGACGATGTCGCCGTGGGCGACGGCGCGAAGCGGGCGGGCAAGCCGATGGTCGCGGTCGCGGAAACCTTCGACAACCTGGTCTATACGGTGACGTTCGCTGCCCGGGAAAAGGGCGAGGGCTATCTCGTCAACTTCACGCTGACAGGGGAGCCGCCGAAGGCCCGGACCCCGGAAAAAGGCGAGAAGCCGGAAGACAAGGCGCGCCGCGACAAGGATTTTGACGAAAGCCGCAAACGGCTTGTAGTGCGCATCGCCGCGGAACAGGCGCTCGCGAAGTGGACCTTTGTCGTCTCGAAAAGCGAGATCGAGCCCTTCCTCAGGTCGCGCGAGGACATGGTCGCGAAGGCTCGCGCGGAGCGGTAGCGGCGCTCTTGCGTCGAGGCGGCAAGCGGCGCTGCTGCAAGGGTCCGGCCGCCCGTGCTACGATGGTTGCCGGTTGACGAGCCTGGCTCATGCGCGCCGCGATCATTCTCATTGCCTGCCTCGCCTTCGCGGGTTGTTCCGTGAGGATGGCCGGAAACCAGTCGACGAGCGGCGGCACAACGACGACGGGGGCGGCGACCGGCGGCTCGGCGGAATTCTCCGGGGGCAAGGTCGCGTTTTCGTCGGGGCGGGTCCCGCCGCCCGGCGCGCCCGGCGGCCACCTCAAGCTGAGCGGCGAGGCCGCGGTGGTGCTGGTCGGCCTGGTCATTCTTTCCGATTTGCTGAGTTACCTCCGCGGCGACAGCGCGCCGAATCCCCTGCCGCCGGACGAGCGGATCTCGGAGACCTGTTCCTGCTACCAGAAACCCGTGAACGGTGAACCGTGAACGGTGAGCAGTGAACCGAGTCGCGTGGGCGTCAACGAATCCGAATAACAGGACCTGGGTTTTAACCGTTCACCGTTCACGGTTCACCATTCACCATTCACGCATTTATGAAGCTACGTGAGATCCTGAAATCCCCCGTCTTCCCGCTGGGTAAAAAGTGGGAGCTCAGGAAGCGGCCGGACGGCTACGAGTCCGAAATCACCGCGCTCGTGCGGGGCCTGCTCGAGGACGAGGCGATTCGCGAGGACCAGCGCTGGGCGTGGGAGCGCTGGCGCAACGACCCGACGCCGCTCAAGAGCCGTGAGTCGTGATTCGGCCCGCGGCCAGGCCATGAACCCCTCATCCCTCATCCTTCATCCCTCTTCCCTGGCATTGCTGTGCGCGGCGCTGGCCGCCTCCGTGATGCCGGCCGCCGCGCAGCCATTCCCGTCGCGGCCGGTAAGGTTCGTGGTGCCGTTTGCGCCCGGAGGCAGCACCGACACGCTTGCGCGCACCATCGGCGTCAAGCTGGTCGCCGCGCTCGGGCAGCAGGTCGTGGTCGACAACCGCCCCGGAGCCAACGGCGACATCGGAATGCTCATCGTCGCCAGGGCTCCGGCCGACGGCCATACCATCGTCCTCGGCTACATCGCCAACCTCGCCATCGCGCCGAGCCTCCACGCGCGGATGCCTTACGACCCCGTGAAGGATTTCGCGCCCATCACGCAGCCCGCCTCGTCGCCCAACGTGCTGACGGCGCATCCTTCCGTGCCGGCAAGGAGCCTGCAGGAGCTGATCGCGCTCGCCAAGTCGAAGCCCGGGACGGTCAGCTTCGCATCGACCGGGGTCGCCAGCATCGGCCATCTGACCGGGGAGCTCATCAACAATCTCGCCGGCATCCGCATGACGCACGTGCCCTACAAGGGCAGCGGGCAGGCGGTGACGGACATCCTCGGCGGTCACGTGCAGGTCATGTTCAGCGGGTTCTCCTCGACGCTGCACCACATCAAGTCCGGCAGGCTGCGCGCGCTGGCCGTGACCGGACCGAAGCGGTCGGGCGCGCTGCCGGAAACCGGGACGATTTCCGAGCAGGGTTTCCCCGGCGTGGAGGCGACCGCGTGGTACGGCATCATGGCGCCGGCGGGCACGCCGAAGGCGGCGATCGCGCGGCTGCACGGGGAAATCGTCAGGGCGCTCGCGCTGCCCGACGTGAAGGCAAAGCTCGAGGGGCTGGGCTTCGAGATCGTGGGCTCCAGCCCGGCCGAGCTCGCCGCCTACCAGCGCACGGAAATCCGCAAGTGGGCGAAGGTGGTGAAGGCGTCGGGCGCGAAGCCCGGCTGAACGCGGTGACTAGTGACTGGTGGCTGGACGTTTTGCGCCACCATCGAACCGCCGCAAACGCGGCGGGTGACCGGTCACGGCGTTCAGGCAGCGTGGTGGCTGACGACCTCGAGCACCCGCGACCCGTCGGCGTTCCTGATCTCCGTCCGAACCGCGGCGAAGCTGCGGCCCTCGTGAAAGCGCGACGACCGGATTTTCAGCGCCTTGCCCTGGCCGGGGCTGATGAACCAGGCGGCGATCGCCGATAGCCGCGGATGTCGCGGCGCGCCCGAGCAGGCCGTGACGGCAGCCAGACCCAGCAGCAGACCGCCCTGGACGTGACGGACCCGGTTCTCGTGCTGCGGGCCGAGCTTCACGGTGCAGCGGGCGCCGGACGCGGTCGCCGAGGGCAGGGCGCCCCAGAAGTGCTCGATGAAGGCGCGCTGATCATCAGCGCGCCTTAATGAGGCATCACACAGTTTCAAAATCGCTTTTTCGTCGGGATCGAGATCCTCAGGACGCAGCGGCGCAGGCGCCGCTGCGTCCTGCTGCCACGGCAGCGGCGCGAGAGTAACGCCCGGCGGCGGTGGCAGCACGACGAAAGTGCCGCTGGCGTGGCACACGGGGACGTCCCCTGCGTAGACCGTGCCGCGTGTAACGGACTCGCGGGCCGTGCGGCCGACGGTATGACCCTCCATGAACGCCCGCGCGGTCAGCGCACCGCGCAGGGGCGCGCCGGTGAATTGCGCGTGCAGGTGCACCGTCGCCTGGCGCGCCCCGCGCTCGATCTTCAACCGTGACGCGGTCGAGAGCGCCGTATCGAGGTGCACGAAAAACGCCGCGGGATGGATGCTCCCGTCCACATTGCGGGCCGCGGGGCCGTCGGGGAGCGTCTGCTCGAGGCCGTTCTCGCCGAAGCGCGGCCATGCCAGCGCCAGCAGATGGCCGGGGAAGTGGAAACCCGGCGTCCGGTCCGCCGCGAGGGCGAGCAGCACCTGTCGTTGAATCGCCTCCGCTTCGGAATGGGCGTCGCGCTCCATCGCCCGATTCTATATGCGGGCCGCGGGATTTTGCAGCGCGCGTGTGCGGTAGAATCCCGGACTAAAATGCCGCACTCTTCCGACTCCCCCCCGGCAACGCCCCCCGCCCGCATCATCAGCCTGGTCGAGACGCTCGCCATCGTTCTGCTGTGGAACGCCGGCTACAAGGGCGTGCGGGTCGCCAACACGCTCTTCGCGCTCGAGCTCGGCGGCAGTCCGCTCGAGACCGGGATGCTCCTCGCGGTGTACGGCGTGTTCCCGCTGCTGATGGCGGTCTGGGTCGGCAAGGCGGGGGACCGCTACGGCGTGCGCATGCCGATCGTCGTCGGCACCGTCATCTCCGCGATCGGCATCCTGCTGCCCTGGATGTGGCCGGTATTCCCGATGCTGTTCGTCTCGGCGGCGGTGAGCGGCGCGGGCTTCATCCTCGTCCAGGTGTCGATGCAGTCGCTCGTCGGATCGCTCGGCAGCGGGCGCGCCCGCACCCTCAACCTCAACTGGTACGCGCTGACCGTTTCGACGTCCGACCTGATCGGCCCGATCGTGGCGGGGTTCTCCATCGACTATTTCGGCCACGTGCGGACCTATCTCCACCTGGCACTGCTCGCGGCGGTGTCCGTGATCGCGCTCGTCTTCCTGGCACGCTATCTGCCGCGTGCCGCGGTCTCGCAGCCCGACCGCAGCCAGCAGCGTATGTCGGACCTTTTCCGCAACCGGGACCTGCGCCGCATGCTGGTGACGAGCGGCCTGGTGATGGGCGGCCTCGACCTGTTTCAGCTCTACCTCCCGCTGCACGGCCATGCAGTCGGCCTGTCCGCGTCGGCGATCGGCGTGATCCTCGGCGCATTCGCGGCCGCGGCATTCGTCACGCGGGCGCTGCTGCCGGTGCTGATTCGCCGCGCGGGCGAGGAGACGACGCTGTGCTGGGCGATGTACCTGTCGGCGGCGACCTTCTTCCTTATCCCCCTGTTCCAGAGCCCCGTCGTGCTGGCGGTGGTGTGCTTCATCCTCGGCCTTGGCATGGGGCTCGGGCAGCCGCTCACGGTCATGCTGACCTACAGCTACTCGCCGCCCGGCCGTCACGGGGAGGGGCTCGGCGTGCGCATTGCGATCAACAACACGATGCATGTGTCGGTACCGGCGGCTTTCGGCGCGGTCGGCGCCGCGTTCGGGCTTGCGCCCGTGTTCTGGGCGAGCTCCGCGATGCTCGCGGCGGGCGGCTATACGGCACGCCCAAGCCCACGCGCTCGATGACTGCCGTCGACTTGGGCAATGGGGCTCGACTGTATAGGGACACGCTTGCAACGCGCGGGCTTACTGATGAAACCCAAACGGAAAAACCCACTGGATACGAGATTGCGGCCGGCGGCTGAATCGATGCCGTCCGACGACTCGCCAATTGGGGACGCGCCAGCCATTCCCCGTTCAAGTCATTTTCTGTTGGGAATGTGTCGAATCTCCGTTCGAAAAATTCCTGGTGCGTGAGCGATGTCGATACGGATCGCGCTCCTTATCGTGCTGTGCAACATGACGAGCTTCCGGGCGAGCAAAGTCATCGTGTCGCTGTTCGCGATCGAGCTCGGCGCCTCGCAGTTCATCATCGGCGTCCTGATCGCGCTCTACTCGCTGTTGCCGGCGCTGCTGGCACTCCAGGCCGGCCGGCTTTCGGATCGCCTCGGGGTGAGGCTGCCGATGCTGTTCGGATCGCTCGGCGTGTCCGGCGCGCTGCTGTTGCCGTGGCTGTCCCCGTCGATGGCCGCCTTGTACGCCTCGGCGGCGCTGATCGGCGTGACCCACATGATGTACAACGTCGCGGTGCAGAATCTCTTCGGCTCGATCGGCGGCGCCGACGACCGCACCCGCAACTTCAGCAACTATGCGCTCGCGATGGCGCTGGGCTCTTTCATCGGGCCGATGACGGCGGGCTTCTCGATCGATCATTTCGGGCATGCCCAGACCTACCTCTACGCCGCCGCGCTGCCGCTCGTGCCGGTGGCCATACTCGCGTTCACGCGCGGTATCGGAGGCGGGTCCCGGACGAAGAGCGAGGAAGAGCAGGCCATCATTTCCACGAGCCTGCTGAGCAATCCGGTGCTGCGCCGCACGCTGATCGCGGGCGCGATGGCGGTCACGGGGCAGGACCTGTTTCAGTTCTACATGCCCATCTACGGGCATTCCGTCGGGCTTTCGGCCTCGGCGATCGGCGTGGTGCTGGCCATGTTCGGGATCGCCGCCTTTCTGGTTCGCATCGCGCTGCCCGGCCTGGTCAAGCGCTCGAGCCCGGACGTGGTGTTCAGCCGGTCCCTTTACATCTCCGCGTTCGCCTTCTTGCTGTTCCCGATGTTCGACAGCGCGGCCGCGCTCTCCGCCGTGGCGCTCGTGCTCGGCCTCGGGATCGGCTGCGCCCAGCCGGTCACGCTGATGCTGATCTTCAGCCGTGCGCCGGAGGGCCGCTCGGGCGAGGCGCTGGGCATGCGCATCACCATCAACCAGCTCACGCATATCGCGGTACCGATCATTTTCGGGTCGCTCGGCTCCCTGTTCGGCGTGGCGCCGGTGTTTTTCGCAAACGCACTGATCCTGGCGGGAGCCGGGAAGCTGAACCGCGCGCGCGCGAAGAAATAGCTGTCAGCCGTCAGGTGTCAGCGTTCAGTGCCGCAAGGTGGAGAAGGTTTGCTTTTTTGACTGGCGTCTGGCGACTGACGGCTGGCGGCTAATATAGAATGTCGCGTTCGTCATGGGGAACGGGAATGAAGATCGCCATATTGGATGACTACCAGGACGTATTCCGCACGCTCACCTGCCACGCGAAGCTGAAGGGCCACGACGTGGCCGTCCATCACGATTCCGTCAAGGACCCCTCCCGGCTGGCGGAGCGGCTCGACGGCGTGGACGCCGTGATCCTGCTCCAGCAGCGCACGCCGTTTCCGCGGGCCGCCGCGGAAAAGGTCCGGACCCTGAAGCTCATCAGCCAGACCGGGCGCAACGCGAATCACATCGACCTCGCCGCCTGCACCGACAAGGGCATCCTGGTCTGCGGCTCGGGCGCGGGCCTGCCGAACCATACGGCGGAGCTCACCTGGGGCCTGATCTTCTCCGCGCTGCGCCACATCCCGGACGAAGTCCAGCGCTTCAAGGCAGGCCAGTGGCAGACCACGCTTGGCACGACGGTCGTCGGCAAGACGCTGGGCGTCTACGCCTACGGGCGCATCGGCAGCATCGTCGCGCGTGTCGGGAAAGCGTTCGAGATGCGCGTCCTCTGCTGGGGACGCGAGGGCTCGACGGCGAAGGCGCGCGCCGACGGTTTCGAGGTCGCCGCGAGCCGCGAGGCGTTTTTCGAGCAATCCGACATCGTGAGCCTGCACATCCCGCTCAACAAGGAAACCCGGGGCATCGTCCAGTACGCCGATCTCGCCCGCATGAAGCCGACCGCGCTGATCGTCAACACCAGCCGCGGACCGATCATCGGGGCGGACTCGCTCGTGAAGGCGCTGAAGGAGGGGCGGCCGGGATACGGCGCATTCGACGTCTACGACGACGAGCCGGTGCTGGGCGGCAACCACCCGCTGCTCAAGATAGACAACGTGATCTGCACGCCGCACCTGGGCTACGTGGACCGCGACACCTACGAGAAATACTATGGCGCCGCGGTGGACGCCATCCTCGCCTACGCGGCGGGGAAGCCGATCAACGTCATGAATCCGGATGTTCTCGGAAAGAAGTGACGGAATAAAAGTGACGAAATAGAGGTGACGAGACAGAGGTGACGAGACCCGGGTGACGCAAACTGTCACCGGTGGTTTTCGTCACCCTCCTTCGTCACCTCTTATCGTCACTCTTATATGTCACTCGCTCCGACTGTAGATGAAGTGATTTCAACAGGAGTGGATTGGTAATGGCAAGAATGAGGTGTGGAGTCGCGGCAGTAGAAGCGCTGCGCGCGGCGGGGGTCAGCCGGATCTTCGGGCTGATGGGGTCGAGCACGCTCGAGATCTACGACGCGCTCTACGACGCGAAGGACATGCTGTACATCGGCGTGCGCCACGAGAACTGCGGCATGCACATGGCGGACGCCTACGGGCGCGTGACGCAGTCGCCCGGGCTCTTCATCTGCGGGCAGGCGGGGCCCGGCGTCGCGAACATGGTGCTGGGGCTGGCGGCGGCGAAGATGGCGTACTCGCCGGTGGTGGTGATCGCCGGCCAGCCGGGCACGGGCGACCTCGGCCGCGACACCTTCCAGGAGATCGACCAGCACACGCTGTTCCTGCCGGTGACCAAGCGCGTGATGACGGTGACGCGCCCCGAGCGCGTCCCCGAGTTCCTGCTGGAGGCGTTCCGGGTGGCCAACGCCGGCCGCCGCGGCCCGGTGGTCGTGAACATCCCGCGCGACCTGCTGAACTTCGAGGTGGACGTCGACATCCCCGCAAGGGGCGGCCAGCCGGAGGTCGCGGCGGCGTCGGCGGACCGCGCGACGCTGGAGCGGGTGAAGGCGATGGTGCTCGCGGCGAAGTCGCCCGTGATCCACGCCGGCGCGGGGATCAAGTGGGGGCGCGGCACGGCTGCCCTTCTCAGGCTCGCCGAGAAGCTGCAGCTCCCGATCACCAATTCCGCCGGGCATACCGACGTCGCGCCGGTCGACCACGCGCTCTACGCGGGCGGCGTGGGGGCGCGCGGCAATCCGGTGGCGACGGCGCTCGTGCGCGAAGCCGACCTGGTCCTCGCCCTCGGCACGCGGTTCGGTTTCAACACCACGCGGTTTGCCGGCGACTTCACGGCACCGGGCGCGAAAATCGTGCAGGTGGACATCGACCCACTCGCGATTGGCCGCTATTACCCGGTCACCCTCGGGATCGTCGGCGACGCCGGCGCCGTCGCCGGCGGGCTCGCCGATCTGATGGACCCGGTGCCGGCGGACCGCGCGCCCTGGCGCGCGCGCAACGAGAAGTTCGCCAAGGACCGGCAGCAGCTTCGCCAGCGGCGGGAGGAGACCGCGGGCCGGGGCGCGAAACCGCTGCATCCGGAGGCGATCTACGCCGAGCTGCGCAAGGTTGCGCCGCGCGACGCCTTGTTCACGCTCGATGCCGGCACGACCTGCCTGCAGGCGACCGACGCGCTGCCCTGCCACACGACGCCCTCGCTGATCGCCCCGCTCGACTGCGGCAACATCGGCTTTTCCTACGCGGCGGGGCTGGGCGCCAAGGTCGCGGCGCCCGAGCGCGCGGTGATCTCGCTGATGGGCGACGGCGGCTTCGGCATGACCATGGGCGAGATGACGACCGCGGTGCAGAGCCACATCAACAGCATCGCGGTAGTGATGGACAACGGCACCTGGGGCTCGGAGATCGCCTACCAGCGCGATTTTTATAATGGCCGCACCATCGGCGCGCACGTGTTGAGCCCGCGCTACGACGAGGTAATGAAGTTGTGCGGCGGCGCGGGCTACTACGTCACGGCGCCGGGCGAGCTTTCGGACGCGGTGCGCCAGGCGATGAAGGGCGACAAGCCGGCGGTCATCCACGCCAAGGTGGATCCCGACGCGGTGCTGAGCTTCCGGACGGATTCGCTCGTCAAGCGCTAACTGCCGTGACTGGTGACTGGTGACTGGTGACTGGTGACTCGTGGCTGGAACGGTATCCAGTCACACGGCTGCAGAAAAGACGAGCTGTTTCCCTTGTCTCGGGCGTCTTCGATTCCTTTTGAATGCCGCACGCCGTTCCCGACGGTGTGCCGAAAGACGGAAAAGGCAACGGCGACCAGTCACTAGTCACCGGTCACGAGTCACGCTCTTCTAGTGAAGATGCTTGTTCCGCGGGTGGAGCGGAATGACGGTAGACGATCCGGCGGCGTGGTCGCCGGTCATCTTGCGCGCCGCCCAGTCCTGGTCGAAGAGCTGATTGACGAGCGCGCAGACCTGGTCCACGTCGGCCTTGCCCAGGTGGCGCGACAGCATCGCCGACAGGTCCTCGACCACGCACTGCCGGCGAAATTCGTGGATCGCCTCGGGGGTGGGGCCGACGAACATCTGGTAGAACTCGTCCTCGCCGTTCTCCGGGTAGTAGGTCACTTCGACCTCGGAGGCGTACTCCGTCAACGGCCCGAGGTTCTGGAACGCCTCGGCGAGTTGCGCGTGAAAATTGCGGCCGACCTCGCCCGTCCAGCAGAAATTGACCGTGCGCTCCCGGGAATCGAACTGGATGCCCGGCTCCTCGCGCTCGGCGCTGTGCGCCTCCGCGATCCTCTCCACGTCGAGATACTGCAGCCACGGCCGCAGCGCGTGCTCGACCTGGGACAGCCGCACGCCCCTGCCGAGAAAGACATTGCCGTGTACGTGGACTTCCATGCGCATGCCGGGCTCCCGTCCCACACTAAGATTTCGGGGGAAACGAGGATACCACATTGCCTGGTACAGCGTGACTCGTGACTCGTGATTCGTGATTCGTGACTCGGCTCCCCGCGCGATCGCGTCATCCGGCGGGCTGAGATGCGCGTTAATGGGCGCGAAATGCGTGAAAGCACCGTGAAAGACAAGTTCAGCATGATGCGTGTCATTCGCCCCGAAACACTCCCAATGCCAAACGACGAGAGGACGCGCGGGTACGGCCGATTGCGCATCCGGCTTGCCGCGCTCGCGCTGGCCGGGGCGCTGGCGGCGGGGTGCGCGCAGCTGCGGGACATCTTTGCCCCTGCCGTTCCCGGCATTCCCGGCGAGTGGGCGGCGCTCATCGAGGACGTCCAGGCCTACGAGCGGCGGATCGGCTTCGTCGCGACGAGCAATTTCTACGACCTCTCCGAGGGCCAGGCGCCGCACACGTTCTGCGGGGTTGCGTCCCGGCTCGCGCTGCCGTACTCGTACGAGGACCCGGCGATCCGGTGGAGTGAATCGATGACCGAGGCCGAATGCCTGGCGCTCGGGCGCGACGCGGACGCGTACTTCGGCACCGTGGAGGCGCTGGGCGAAGTCGAGACGCCGGTCACGCCGGCGATGATCGATTCCAGGATCGACCGCTTCCTGTATCTCGTCATCCACGAGGACTGCCACGACCAGTTCGAGCTGCCCTACGGCGTCGAGGAGGCGCTCTGCAACCTCATCACCTACAAGGCAATGGCCGAGTTCAGCGAGCAGCACTACGGGCCGCATGCGCGCGAGAGCCGGGCGGTGCAGCGCTATGCCGAGGCCGAGTCCCGGACGACGCGCGCGACGATCAGCTACTACAGCCAGTTGGCGGCGCTATACGCGCGTCATGAACGCGGGGAGCTGTCGGTGGAAGGCCTGATGCAGGCGCGCGCGGCCATCCTGCGTCGGGCGGAGCGTTCGCTCGAGTGGAAGCGGGGCGAGCTGAACAACGTCGCCCTGGCGACCGACATGACCTACAGCCGCCACTACCCGCTTCACGAGCGCGTGCACGATGCGCTGGGACGCGACCTTGCGCGCACGGTCGCCTTCTTCAAGGAGGTGGATCGCCTGAAGCCGGCCCCGGCCGCGGTCATGAAGCGGCGACGCATCGCCAGCCAGAGCGGCGTGGAATTCATCCGGGCCTACGAGGCCGCGGTAGTCGAGACGATCCAGCGGGAACTGCAGGCCGCCACGGGCGACGGGTCGCGCTGAAGCGGTGGCGCGGGGACGCGGTAACGAGTGGGGCAGCGGCGAAACGACGGGTTGCGTCACCCCGTCACTTCGTCACCGCATCGCCGGATCACTTATGGCTGGCGGCCGCGGCCCTGGGCCTGCCCGCCTCGGCGGGCATGAAGAACACGAGGAAGTTGGCCGCCACGATGGTGCCGGCGAGGAAGAAGAACGCGGTATGGATGTCGTAGGCATCCGCGATGATGCCGAACAGCGCCGGCGAAATGCTGGCGCCGACCGCGGTGATCCCGAACTGCAGGCCGACGCCGCTGCCCGACAGGTGCGGCGGCGTGGACTCGACGGCCCAGGCCTGCAGCACGGGGCGCATCGCGTAGAGGAAGAAGCCGACCAGCGCGACGAACACGATGAACCAGATGCTCTTGCCCGCGAGAGCCATGGCCGCAATCATCACGCCGGTCAGGATCGTGCTGGAAATGACGATGCGCTTGCGGCCCATGCGGTCGGACAGGTGGCCGGCGATCGGGCTCGCGACGAAGCCCGCGGCCTGCATCAGGGTCAGGCACAAGCCCACCAGGAACGGCGAATAGCCGAGCTCGTAGGCGAGGTACACGGGCAGGAAGGTGAGAAGCCCCGCCTGCGTCATGGTGCGGAACGCCGAGCTCACGCACACCAGCATCAGCGTCCGGTTCCGGAGCAGGGTGCCGAATTCCTTGACGTAGTCCGCCAGGCTCCGCTTCCGGCCGCCGGCGTTGATCGACTCGCCGCGCGACGTCGAGGCCGCGAAGGCGCCCAGCATGACGAGGATCATGGTCGCCATCACGATGCCCGGCACGACGTTCATCACCACGACGGTGCGCCAGCTGAACCAGGCGAGCAGCGCGCCCACCACGAGCGGCGCGATCGCGTCCGCGGCGTTTCCGCCCATGCCGTGGAAGGAAAGCACCAGGCCCTTGCGCTCCGGGTAGCGGTAGGCGAGCGCGGAGATCGCGGCCGGATGCCAGATGTTGTTGCCGATCCCGACCAGCGCCACGCACACGAGCAGCATCCAGTAGCTGTCGGTGAGGCTCATCAGCGCGTAGGGGAAGCCGACCCAGAACAGCGAAGCGGCCATCAGGTAGCCCATCTTGCCGACGAGGTCCACGATCATGCCGCCCGGCAGGTTGGAGATCGCGCCCACCGCGTGCTGCACGGTTATGATGAGGCCGATCTCCGTGTAGCTGAGCCCCAGCTCCTTGCCGATCAGCGGCAGCAGCAGGAAGAAGGTGGCGGTGTACCAGTGCGTGAGGCCGTGGCCGGCCGAGATCAGCCATACGTCCTTGAACGAGCGCGGCGCGCTGGCGGTGGCGGCGGTAGCAGTGTTCACGATGCGGTCTGGCGGCTCCGGAAAGCACGCGAATGATAGCATTGGTCCAGGTGCCGGGCCACGAGGGGGCATCGTCTATTTTCCGTTAAATCCGGACACTTCGTGCCGGTTTAACTTCGCCCGTTGGAGCCGACGAACGGATCGCGGCTCAACGCGCGATTTCCAGACGCAACGTGCCGGTTATACTCCACATGTTGCAGCCGACAAACGGATCGAGCGTTCGAAGCGCGATTTCCACAATAACGGCGCCTATCAAATTGCATCCCCTCTCTCCCGCTTGTGGGGGAAGGGGTAGGGTGAGGGGGCGGCAACCTCTCATTTTGTTATGCGCTCCAAGAACTGCCCCGGCAGCGCCGAAGTGACAAGTCATGCGAACCGACCTCGAACGTTTCTTCAATCCACGCTCGATCGCGATCATCGGCGCCTCGCAGGACCTCATGACGATCAGCGGCCAGCCGCTGAAGCACCTGCAATCGCATCACTACCAGGGAAAGCTCTACCCGGTGAATCCGCGCTACGCGGACGTCGCCGGCGTCAAGTGCTACCCCTCGCTCGCCGAGGTGCCCGAAACGCCGGACCTCGTGCTGATCCTCGTCAACGCGTCGCGCGTCGCGGACATGCTGAAGCAGTGCGGCGCGAAGGGCGTGCCGTACGTGATCATCTTCAGCTCCGGCTTCTCGGAGATGGGCGGCGAAGGCGTGAAGCTGCAGCGGGAACTCGACGCCATCGCGCGCGAGCACGGGATTGGCGTGGTCGGCCCCAACTGCCAGGGCATGATGAACGTCGCCGACGGCGTGTTCGCCGGCTTCGGGTCGGTGTTCTTCACCGACTACGAGCCGGGCGTGGTGAGCATGGTGTCGCAGTCGGGCGGGTTCGGCTTCTCGGTGATGAACCTCTCGTCCAAGGACGGGGGGCTGCCGTTCCGGCAGATGGTGACCACGGGCAATGAAATCGGGGTGTCCACCCTCGATTTCATTGAATATTTCATACAGGATCCCAAAACCGCAATCATTGCCGGCTATCTCGAGGGCGCGAAGGACGCCCGGCGCCTGCCCGAGATCGGGCAGAAGGCGCTTGCCGCCGGCAAGCCGATCCTGATGTGGAAGGTCGGCAACACCGAGCAGGGGCAGAAGGCAGCCGCCTCGCACACGGCCAATCTCGGCGGCGCGATGGCGCTCTACCGGGCGGCGTTCCGGCAGAACGGCATCATCCAGGTCGAGGATATCCAGGACGTGGTGGACTACGGCCGCGCCTTCCGCGGCGGCCGGCTGCCGAAGGGCAACCGGCTCGCCATCATCACCATTTCCGGCGGCGCGGGCATCCTGATGACCGACGAGTGCATCGGCCGCGGCATGCAGCTCGCCGCGCTCGCGCCGGAGACGGTGGCGAAGCTGCGGGAATTCGTGCCGAGCTTCGGCGCGCTCGGCAACCCGGTCGACGTCACGGCGGCGATCTTCAACGATCTCACGCTCATCAATCGCACGCTGCAGGCAATCGTGGACGACCCCGGCGTGGACTGCATCGCGATGATCAACGCGTCGCTCCAGGGCGAGATCGCGAAGAAGATCGCGGCCGAGATCGTGACGGTCGCGGGCAAGACCGACAAGCCGATCGCCATCGCTTGGAGCGCGCGCGACGTGATGGCGCCGGAGGCGTACGCCGCGCTCGACGCGGCGCGGATCCCGCATTACAAGTCGCCGGTGCGCTGCGGGCGCGCGCTCGCCGCCGTGTCGTGGTACGCAGAGGCTAAACGTCGGCGGGAGCGTCAGAGCGAAGAGAAGGCATTCACTTTGAGCAGCGCCGCCGCGCGGCAAGCACTCGAGGGAAAAGCCGCCGACGTCACCGAGTACAACGCGAAGCGGATTCTGGCGGAATATGGCATTCCGGTGACACAGGAGGAACTGGCGGCCACGAAGGAACAGGCGCTTGCGGCGGCGCGCCGCATCGGCTACCCGGTCGCGATCAAGGTGCAGTCGCCCGACATTTCGCACAAGACCGAAGCGCGCGCGGTCAGGCTCGGTATCGGCTCCGACGAGGAACTGGCGTCGGCATGGGAAGAAGTGCTCGCGAACGCGCGCGCTTACAATAAATCCGCAAAAATCGAGGGTGTTCTCGTCCAGGAAATGATAAAGGATGGCCTGGAGGCCATCCTTGGCGTCACCAACGACCCGCTCTTCGGGCCGGCGGTGATGTTCGGGCTCGGCGGGATCTTCGCGGAGATCCTGAAGGACGTTTCGTTCCGGCTCGCGCCGGTGACGGCCTCGACCGCGCGCGAGATGGTCGAGGAGATCGCCGGCTACCCGGTCCTCGCCGGCGCCCGCGGCCGGCCGCGCGCCGACGTCGACGCGCTGGTCGACGCGATCACGCGGCTTTCCGCGCTGGCGGTGGACCTCGAGGACCGCGTGGCGGAGCTCGACATCAATCCGCTGTTCGTCTTTGCGGAGGGCGGGGGCGTGAAGGCCGCCGACGCTCTCATCAAGGTAAAAGCGTGACGCGTGACTGGTGACTCGTGACTCGCGCCCCTTGCCTGAAATTCTGCCCTCCGCGTGCGCGGGAGGGGATTAGGGGTGAGAATCCGCTACGAGTCACCAGTCACGAGTCACCAGTCACGCTATTGGCGTGAGAGATCAGATGAAATTCTCTCCCGAAGTCGTCAGGCTATGCGATGAAGTGAGACGCTTCATCCGCAACGAGGTGGACCCGCGCTCGCGCTGGATCGAGGAGAACGACGCGATTCCCGACGAGCTCATGCAGAAGGCGCGCGAGCTGGGGCTATTCGGGCTCACGATACCCGAGCCCTACGGCGGCATCGGGCTCGACCTCGCGGGCAAGTGCGCGGTCGAGGAGGAGATGGGTCGCACCAACTACGGCTTCGCTACCGTCATCGGCAACCACACGGGCATCGGGACGACCGGCATCGTCGCGCTGGGGTCGGAAGCGTTGAAGCGCAAGTACCTTCCGCGCATGGCGACCGGTGAATGGGTGGGTTGCTTCGCGCTGACCGAGCCGCACGCCGGATCCAACCCCGCCGACATCCGCACGAGCGCGGTGAAGAAGGGCGACCGCTACGTCCTGAACGGCGAAAAGATCTACTGCACCAACGGCGGCATCGCGCAGGTGTTCACGGTGATGGCGGTCACGGACAGGGCGAAGGGCATCAAGGGCATCTCCGCGTTCGTCCTCGAGCGCGGCTTCCCGGGATTCAGCATCGGCAGGAACGAGCTCAAGATGGGCATGCACGGCTGCACCACCGCGCCGCTCGCGTTCACGGATTGCGAGGTCCCGGCGGAGAACCTGCTGGGGACGGAAGGCGTGGGCTACGTCCAGGCGCTGAAGACGCTCACCATGGGCCGCGTGACGATTGCCGCCCGCGCCTGCGGCATGATGGACAAGCTGATCGAGCGCTGCGTCGACTACATGAAGACGCGCGAACAGGGCGGCCGGAAAATCGCCCAGCACCAGGGGCTGCAGTGGATGCTCGCGGACATGGGCGTTGCGCGCGATGCGTCGCGCCTGCTGACGCAGAAGGCGATCGACGTCCTGATGCGCGGGGAGCGCGGCACGCTCGAGGCGTCCTCCGCCAAGCTCTACGCGACGGAGGCGCTCGGGAAGGTCGTGGACTGCGCGGTGCAGATCCACGGCGGCATGGGCTACATGCGCGAGGCGGGGATCGAGACCGTGTATCGCGACGCGCGCATTACCCGCATCTACGAGGGCAGCTCCGAGATTCAGAGAAATATCATTGCTGCGCAGCTTCTGAAAGACCAGTGAACGGTGAACGGTGAACAGTGAACGGTGAACGGTGAACAGTGAACGGTGAACGGTGAACAGTGAACGGTGAACGGACCAGATGGTTTTTCGCGCCCCCGGCGGGGGCGGAGCAGCAGCAGGATGTTTCCGTTCACCATTCACCGTTCACTATTCACGCCGTTATAAGGGAAAGCACATGGCAAGCGTGAAGGAATTGTTCGATTTGACCGGCCGGGTGAGCGTGGTGACCGGCGGCGCGACGGGACTCGGGCTGCAGATGGCGACCGGGCTCGCGGAGGCGGGCTCGAACATCGTGGTGTGCTCGCGCAAGCTCGAGAATTGCGAGCAGGCCGCGGCGCAGCTGGAGAAGCTCGGCGTGAAGGCGCTGGGCCTCGCCTGCGACGTCACGAAGCCCGACCAGGTCGAGGCGGTCAAGGACGCAACGCTGAAGCAGTTCGGGCGCGTGGACGTGCTGGTCAACAACTCCGGTCGCGCGTGGGTCGCGGCGCCGGAGGAGATGCCGCTCGAGCGCTGGCAGCAGATCATGGACCTCAACGCGACCGCGCCCTTCATCTGCTCGCAGATCTTCGGGCGCGAGATGATCAAGGCGAGGCGCGGCAAGATTATCAATATCGCCTCGATCGCGGGCCTGCAGGGCCGCAACCCCAAGGCCTACAGCTCGATCGTCTACAGCACGAGCAAGGGCGCGCTCGTCAACTTCACCCGCGACCTCGCGGTGAAGTGGGCGCAACACAACATCCACGTCAACTGCATCTGCCCGGGCTTCTTCGTGACGCCCATCAACCAGAAGCTGTTCGAGAAAGGCGCGGAGAAAATTTTGAGCGAGATTCCGCTCGGCCGCACCGGAGGCGAGAACGACCTCAAGGGCGTCGTGGTGCTGCTCGCGTCCGACGCGTCGAACTTCATGACCGGCGCCATCATTCCGGTGGACGGCGGCGCCATTGCTTGGTAGCACGCCGGAGCGTGGAGCAGGGGCCCCAGTATTCATGGGGATGCGACCAAGGAGGGCGCGCCTGAGCGCGGAGCAGGTGCCCGCATGCGGGTGCGACCGCGAAGGTGTGCGTGGCAGCCGACGCTCGGAGCGCGTTTCTTCCCGATGTCGGATTGGAGGCTGCGGGCAGGCAGCCGACGCGATATCCTTGATGCTTGCCGCAAGGTGCGCCGAGGCTGCGCGTGACTCGTGACTGGACGTGGAGAGACCGATGAAAAGCAAAGGCCGCCAGCTGAAGGAACTCATCAACGCCCCGGAAATTCTCGTCGCTCCCGGCGTCTACGACGGCT
>Ga0326597_10003872_pt1 | contig 21291 bp, 23 predicted proteins | sample RVTome_12_FD_203789 | JGI IMG/M metagenome (GOLD analysis project Ga0326597, IMG submission 203789) | Soil microbial communities from uranium-contaminated site in the Upper Colorado River Basin, Wyoming, United States - RVT100D185 | ecosystem: Environmental > Terrestrial > Soil > Contaminated >...
CTGCTGGAGAGAGAGTATTTGCCCTTTTATCTGGGACTATGGTGGGTACATGCCTTGCTGGTTCTGGTCATTCTGTTTATCTATAACTATCAGACTATTATTCAGCGATATAGACGTAATACCAATGTGCAATTATTGCCTGCCGAAAAATGAAGATCATTGACCGGTATATTACTGTTACCCTGCTGCAAACCACGGCTATAGCACTGATAGTAATGCTTGCGTTGTTTGCATTTCTTGCGCTTATTGACCAACTGGAGGAAACCGGCCGTGGAAATTATGATGTCATTACAGCCATAAAATATGTTTTCTTGATTCTTCCCCGTATTACATATGAGCTCGTACCAATCGCCGCCGTTATGGGCAGCATGACGACACTTGGAATACTGGCACACAATAGTGAACTGATGATAATTCGTGTATCAGGTATGTCGCTGTTCAGGCTTGGTTATGCCATCGTCAAGGGTGGTTTGATTATTATTGTTTTTGCCGTCGTGCTTGGTGAATTTATTGCGCCATATTGTGAGCAAACTGCGCAACATATGCGTTCAGTCGCATTAACACAACAAATTGCATTAAAAACTAAAAACGGGTTCTGGTCTCGTGACGGGTCCAGCTTTATCAACATACAGAAAATACTTCCCGGCGATCAGGTCGAAGATATTTATATCTACGAATTTGATGAACAGGATAGATTGCGTATCAGTACTTATGCAAAACGCGCAAAATATTTGAATAATCAATGGTTGCTTGAAGATATCGAGCAGTCGATTATTGAAAAAGACTTTATATCAAAAAAACAACTGAAATTCGCAGCATGGGAGTCGCTTATAAATCCGGATGTGCTGAATCTGTTATCCATGAAACCACAGTATTTAACATCACTGGAATTGTATAATTATATTAATTATCTGAAACAGAACGCGCAGAACAGCAAATTATATGAACAGGCATTGTGGTCCAAGATAATAAATCCTTTTACCATAATCGCCATGGTCATGCTTGGCGTACCGCTCGTTAATGCCCATGCCAGAACGATATCTGTCAGCCAGCGGGTTTTTGTAGGTTGTTTTATCGGTATTGCATTCCACATTCTCAATCAGGTTTCCGGGCAAATGGGGGTAGTGTATTCAATAAATTCTGCCGCAAGTGCCATTATCCCGACGTTGCTGATACTGGCCGGAACATTCTGGATGATGCGTAAAAATATAAGACTTGAATAGAAGAAACTAGTCCGGGGCAAGAATAAGATGTGTACCTGAGTAACGGTCGTGAAAAGCGAGCTTGTCAGGATCAAGCAGGGACCAGAAAAAACCAGCGCCGAGAAAAATCAGCGAAATTGTTGCGAGCAGGAACCGTACTACCGCTTTTCTCCAGCTGACATTTGCGGAATTGATATCTTTCAGTTTTATTTTCCATGCCAGCATACCCAGCGTTTGACCGCCGTGTGTCCATTGCCAGGTGAAATACAGGCAGGAGATACAAAAAATATAAATATTAAATGGCAGGTTGCCGCTGGCTATGGCTTGACCGTGCGTGAAGGGCAGCATGATTAAGGTGCTGAAAAAAAGCACGGCAGATAACAGGATACAGTCATAAAATATGGCAGACATCCGGCGCAAAAGCCCACAGATTTTGATTGTCTGATTGTTTATATCTGTCTTCATAATAAAAATACCGGCGCTGTACGCCGGTATTTTTATTAACCGCAAACCAACCAACTGAAAGGTTTGGCTTGATCTATTTTAAATCCAGTCTGCTATTGAGCAGAACCTGAAATTATTTTATTTGGCTTGTAGTGATAAGTAACCAATACCGGCTGTTGCGCCTACACCTGTTCCACCTTCAAGCGCAAGTGGTACCAGTCCAATGCTATCATTCCCACCGCCAATAAGGGCAGCTGCACCTACAGCCACGCCTAATGCAGCAGATGCTTTTCCACCAGTATAGGTCCCATTAAGTGCAACAGACCAGTCAACATCACTGCCTGTTGAAGAAACCACGCTATATGCCATTGTCGACTGCTCTGTCCATTGTAAATCGAGGCCTAACCCGATTCCTGCCTCACCATTGTAGTAGTCTTTGGCCCCGCCATGATCGAATACGCAGTTGAACGATGCACTGGAATGAATAAGCAAATTTACCTTGGATCCTGGAATATACTCACAAGTAACCACACCAATTGTTCCTTTGGCATCTTCTGCTATAGCGAATGGGGTATACGCCATAACAAGGGTAGCCAGTAATAAAGAGAAACTTTTCATACTTGATATTTTCATCTTATTTATCTCCTAAACTCTTGATTAATTGTCAAACATATCCTGGTAATTCCAATTGGTTGATTTTACCTAAAATACTTTCCCTGGGATAGTTTTCAATAATAAAGCCTGGCGCTACCTAGGGGTGAAGCGGAAACATTGTGGATGCACTTAACGTGCATCCACACCGCTGAACGCCGGTACACGGAAGTAACGGCCGGAGTACAGCGAAATTAAAAATGTTGCGCCATGGATGGCTGATATGGCGCTCCCTAGGGCGAGACAGGATATACGCAGATGCATTTAACATGCATCTGCGCTGGCGAGCGCCCGGACAATGGAAGTCCGGGCCGGAAATTAACGAAGGTTAAAGTTGTACCGACAAGGATGTCAGGCAAGATATTCTACAATTGGCGCTCCCTAGGGGACTCGAACCCCTGTTTTCGCCGTGAGAGGGCAACGTCCTGGGCCACTAGACGAAGGGAGCAAAGATTAAGTCAGGATAATTATAACGGGTTCTCGTCCTGGAGTGGATGACTTAAACAAAACAGGCATCCCTGCCGCAGGGCCGTTGCCGGAGTTAAACCCCGGCCCGGACATCCGCTGTCCGGGCGCTCGGCCGGAAAAAAGTCCACTGGACTTTTTTCTTTATCGGCCTCGCCCCCTGTTTTCGCCGTGAGAGGGCAACGTCCTGGGCCACTAGACGAAGGGAGCAAAGATTAAGTCAGGATAATTATAACGGGTTCTCGCCCTGGAGTGGATGACTTAAACAAAACAGGCATCCCTGCCGCAGGTCCATACTAGACTAGGCATCCATGCCGTGGGCCCATTGTCGAGGTTAAACTCCGGCCCGGACATCCATTGTCCGGGCGCTCCGCCGGAAAAAAGTCCACTGGACTTTTTTCATGTTCGGCCTCGCCCACTAGACGAAGGGAGCACTTGGGAATGATATAAACACGGGAATTGCTGTATCATACGTGCGTATTGCATTTACGCAAACATAACCCCGCCTTTTGGTACAGCCGTGTTATTTAAGATACTGCTCTTGATTAATTATGTTAAATACAGATTCAAAAAATAAAGTCTCCAGACTGAAATTTGAGCCGAAAATCATCACCCGTTCAGAGCACAATATCTCACGGGCCGATATCAGTGAAAATGCCCTCAAAGTTCTTTATCGCCTGAAAACTGCCGGATATAAAGCTTACCTTGTAGGCGGCAGTGTCCGCGATCTGTTATTAAATATAAAGCCCAAGGACTTTGACGTGGTTACCGATGCCCGTCCTGAACAGATCCGCGAATTATTCCGTAATTGCCGTTTGATAGGCCGCCGTTTCCGTTTGGCCCATATCCGTTATGGGAATGAAATTATAGAAGTCTCCACCTTCAGGGCGGCACATCATGTAGCTGACGGAGAAGGGCATATCGAGGATGGCCGTATCATACGGGATAATGTCTATGGAGATATTGATGATGATGCATGGCGGCGTGATTTCACTGTCAACGCACTGTTCTACAATATTGAGGATTTTTCAATTGTCGACTATGTCGGTGGACTCAATGATATAAAGACAGGCCAGTTGCGATTAATCGGTAATGCCGAGGAGCGTTATCGTGAAGACCCTGTCAGGATGCTTCGCGCCGTGCGCTTTGCCGTAAAACTCGGGTTTACCCTGCATCCAATGACTGAACAACCGCTCCTTGAACTGGATAATTTACTGCAGGATATTCCTTCCGCCCGTTTGTTTGAGGAATTCATGAAATTATTCATGACCGGCATGGCACTGGAAATCTATCAGCAATTGTTCCGTTACGGTTTGTTTGGGCATTTATTCCCCGAGACTGCGCATGCACTGGCACAGGATAATGACGGTTATACACACCGGTTGCTGTCCAGTGTTTTTGCCAATACCGATGCCAGGATTGCTGAGGGCAAGCCGGTTACTCCGGCGTTCCTGATAGCAGCTTTGTTATGGCCCTCACTCGTACGTCTTGGAGAAGATTATAAAAGTAATGGTTTGGCAGAAATGGATGCGATACAACTGGCCAGTGATGCGGTTATTTCAAGGCAGGTCAGCACGATTGCCTTGCCAAGAAGATTCACCCAGATATCAAGAGAGATTTGGGCGATACAGATCAGGCTCAAGCATCGGCGGGGTAACCGGCCCCTGCGTCTCTTGTCACATCCACGGTTTCGCGCGGCCTATGATTTTCTGCTATTAAGGAAACAGGCCGGCGAAGATCTGGGTGATATGGCGGAATGGTGGACTGACTTTATGGAGAAAAACAGTCATCTGTTGCCAGATTCGACTGCATCAGCCGGTGTTAAAGCCAGACGGCCGCGCAAACGCAAACGCCGCTTCAGTTAGTATTATGTCTATGACCGATGCCTATATCGGACTGGGTAGTAACCTGAATGGCCCGGCAGATCAACTGCACACGGCAATAAAATCACTGCAGCAATTACCGGCGACAACCCTGATGCGGACCTCATCATTATACCGGACCCGACCGGTAGGCCCGGAAGATCAACCCGATTACATCAATGCCGTGACATGGATTAAAACTGGTTTGTCGGCCAGTGATTTGCTTGACCATATGCAGGCCATAGAAGACAGTCAAGGCAGGACCAGACATATACACTGGGGCCCCAGGACGCTGGATCTAGACCTGTTGCTTTTTGGTGAGTCCATCATTCATGATGTTGATTTGAATGTTCCCCATCCGGAGATGCATAAACGCGGATTTGTACTATATCCACTTTATGAAATATCTCCGGAAATAATCATTCCGGGATTTGGGCCAATTATGGAATTATTGCAGAATACAAATCCCGATGAAGTACAGAAATTGCCAGGTTCATGAACAAGAATATTCCTGATTATATTGTTGTTGAAGGTCCTATCGGTGTCGGCAAGACATCACTGGCAAAGCGCCTGGCCGAAACATTTAATGTGGAAGTCATGCTGGAATCGGCTACAGAAAACCCGTTCCTGCCCGCGTTTTATGAAAACCGTCGTACTGCCGCATTACCGGCACAATTGCATTTTCTTTTTCAGCGGGTAAGGCAGACTGAAGCCCTGCATCAAACTGATATGTTCAGACCGGTACACATTGCCGATTTTTTGATTGAGAAAGATCGTTTGTTTGCCAAAGTAAACCTGAGTGATGCTGAGTATGATTTATATCGTCAGGTTTATGAACGGCTCATTCCGCAATGCCCGGCCCCTGATCTGGTGATTTATTTACAGGCAAAACCGGAAATATTATTAAACCGGGTACAGGAACGCGGTATCGAATACGAAAAAAATATCGATGCCGTGTATCTGAAAAATATTTCTGATGCCTATGTAGATTTTTTCTATCATTATAATGCTTCGCCGTTATTAATTATCAATACGGAGAATTTTGATCTGGTGAATGGCCAAGAGAACTATAATCTTCTTATTGAACATATACGCAAACTCCCGCCGGGAAGGCATTATTTCAATCCGCAGGGTTTATAAAGTAAATTATTTATGCAAAAAGTTACACTGAACACCTTGAAAGAAATGAAAAAGCAGGGCAGTAAAATTGCCTGCCTGACTGCCTATGATGCCGCCTTTGCAAGATTACTGGACAAGGCCGGTATGGATGTGATTCTGGTGGGTGATTCGCTGGGTATGGTGCTGCATGGAGAAAAGACCACGCTCAAGGTCAGCATGAATGACATGATCTATCATTCACGCATTGTAAAATCAGGGTGCGGGCGGGCACTGATCGTTGGCGATATGCCGTTCATGAGTTATGCATCACCAGCCCAGGCCCTCGGTAATGCCGCAAGGTTGATGAGCGAAGGCGGCGCGGAAGTCGTAAAACTTGAAGGTGGTGCAGTTGTTGCTGATATCATCAGTCATCTTGACCGGCACGGGGTCCCGGTGTGTGCCCACCTTGGCTTGATACCGCAATCAGTTCATAAACTGGGTGGTTACCATGCACAAGGCCTTGATCAGAAATCGGCAAAACAGATATTACATGACGCAAAACTGCTGGAGAATGCCGGTGCTTCGATGCTGGTACTGGAATGTGTGCCACACCAGCTCGCCGGAGAAGTGACCGGCGCAATATCCATACCTGTTATCGGTATAGGGGCCGGTGCACTATGCGATGGCCAGGTGCTGGTACTTTACGATTTACTGGGAATTACAGAACGGCAGCCCCGGTTTTCAAAAATTTTTCTCGAATCTGAAACATCAATTCTGTCTGCAATTGAAAAATATGTTGACGCTGTCAGAACGGGTGAATTTCCTGCTGCTGAACATCAGTTCTGACCATGCTGGTTATCGACAGGATTATTCCATTGCGAGAGCAATTGTCTGCCTGGCGGCAATCAGGACAAAGTATTGCACTGGTACCCACCATGGGCAATCTTCATGCAGGCCATTTGTCACTTGTGGAAATGGCAAAAGAGTTTGCAGACAGGATAGTTGTCACGATCTTTGTTAATCCTGTCCAGTTTGTGGCAGGCGAGGATTATGACAGTTATCCGCGTACCATAGATCAGGATCAGGAAATGCTGGCGGCTTCAGGCACAGACATCCTGTTTCATCCGCCGGAAGAGGAAATTTATCCGGAAAATTCGCAAAATCAAACCATAATAACGGTACCATCGCTCGATAGTATTTTTTGTGGAAAATCCCGGCCCGGACATTTTGCCGGTGTGGCCACGGTCGTCGCCAAACTGTTTAATGCCATACAGCCGGATGTGGCAATTTTTGGCGAAAAAGACTACCAGCAATTGCTGGTGATTAAACAACTGGTGCGGGATTTATGCATGTCTGTCAGGATTATAGAAGCACCAACCGTGCGTGAAAGTGATGGTTTGGCCATGAGTTCCCGTAATGTTTATCTTAATTCTGGAGAGAGAACGATCGCGCCCAGGCTTTTCCAGGTGTTGAGCCGCATGAAAGAAGAGATTATTAATGGCAACAGGGCTTACATGGAGATGGAACAACAGGCGATGGCTGAGCTGGATCAGGCGGGATTTGCAACAGAATACGTCGCTATTCGTGCCGCTGAAAATCTGGCCGAGGCTGGGACGGGCGATCTGGTGGTACTGGCCGCGGCCTGTTTGGGTAAAGCCAGGCTTATAGATAATGTGGTTATCAGGCGTTGAATCAGGGGAATTTTTCCGCCATACTTTGCGTCCTCAGACCGTAATATTTTTATAAACCATGCAAATAACTGTTTTAAAAGCAAAATTCCACTCAGCCTGTGTGACCCATGCGGAACTGGCGTATGACGGTTCTTGTGCAATTGACGGCGTGTTGCTTGAAAAAGCAGGAATACATGAGTACGAACAAATACAGATTTACAACATTAATAATGGTGAGCGTTTCACCACGTACGCTATCAGGGCGCAGGACCACTCGGGTATTATTTCCGTAAATGGTGCTGCAGCACATAAGGCCAGTCCGGGTGACCGCGTTATTATCTGTAGTTACGGCGTGATCAATGAAAGTGAAATTATTAAATACAAACCCACACTGATTTATCTCGACGAGCATAATAATATTATGCGAATACAGGATCATATCCCCGTACAGGCTGCCTGATTCAGACCGGTCCAACTGGCCACTTTTTCAGTTTCCCGGTTCATATTCTCCGGTACAGGCCAGATTATTGGCGCCACATAGATATTCCCGCGGCATTAAATCTGTGTATATTCGAACATCTGTCACGTCATCTACCCAGGTGTGGCAATTTGTCACATAATGCAAAGTCATTAATACACAGCATTATTATAAATAACATGAGCACTGCTGCAGTTATTATCATAGGCAACGAAATCCTCTCCGGGCGTACCCGGGATGCCAATTTGCCTTTCCTCGGTAAACGACTCGCGGAACTGGGTATCAACCTGCTCGAAGTCAGCATTATCCCTGATGAAGAACATACGATTATCAATACAGTAAATCATTACCGGCAGAAATTTACTTATGTTTTTACTACGGGAGGAATTGGCCCGACTCATGATGATATATCTACCGTTTCAGTTGCAAAGGCATTTAACAGGCCATTGGAAAAAAATTCTGAAGCGGCAGGTTACCTCGAGTCATTTTATGAACCGGGCACGATAAATGAAGCCAGGTTGAAAATGGCTTATATCCCCGTAGGGGCAACATTGATTAAAAATCCGGTCAGTGCTGCTCCCGGGTTTCAGCTGGAAAATGTATTCGTATTGCCTGGTGTGCCAGAGATCCTGCAGGCGATGTTTGATGGCATTTCTGATCGTCTGGTTGGCGGCCCCCCGGTTTTGACCCGTTCCATATCAACTGATCTGCGCGAAAGTATTCTGGCAGAAGGACTGGGATTAATTCAGAAACAGTTTCAAGAAGTAGCTATTGGCAGCTATCCTTATTTCAGGATGGGAAGACTGGGTGTAAACCTGGTCATGCGTTCAACTCTCGCTGCCAATCTGGATCGTGTGTACAAGGATATTGAAAGTCTGGTCCATCAATTGGGAGGGGAAATTATCGATGCAGAATAAACTTATTGTTACCTGCAATTTTCAATCAATCAGAAGCACAGGTTTTGCAGGTACGGGTATAGGGTATGGCCTTTAAGCGTTCCAGCTCAATCTCAGTCCCGCATTTATTACAGATACCGTACTCGTTGTTTTTAATTCTTTTTAAAGCATTTTCAATATCTGCCAGCTCTGTTCTGGACAGACTGTCAAGATTATATACAACCTCATCATTGCCATGCCCGGCGGCCTGTTCATCAAAGCTTTTTGATACCGGTTCGCCGCTATGACGGATATGCCCATGGGTTTTATTAATTCTTTCTTCCACCTGTTTTTTCAGATTCAATAACAGGTCATTAAATTCATTTTTATTAATCATGGACTGAATTCCATATGATTAATATAAGGCAAAGAATTACTCAGTTGACGATTAATGTGCACCGGAACCCAGGTAATTCTCATCACGCCATCTTTTTACAATAAGACGAAAAATATCTGATTCCGTAATCAGGCCAGCCAGTTTTTCATTGGCATCAAGTACAGGCAACCCTCCGATTTTATTGTCCAGCATCAATTCAGCAGCATGACCAATTGTTGAAGTCTGGTAGATGGTGACAGGTTTGTTTTGCATGGCTACCGAAACAATCAAGGTGGACAGGTAACGGTATGCTTCTTCAAGGGACAGTGAATGCTTGATATCAGAAGGCTTCGCTTCAAGAATGTCCTTCAGAGTAATGATGCCAATGAGCTTCTTGCTGTTATCAACCACCGGCAATCTCCGGATTTTATTTTTTTGAAGTAATTCGTAGGCTGCAGCCAGCGTTGCATACGGGGTCACTGTGACCACATAGGGATTCATAATGTCACTGACAGCTTCTTGTACCAGACTTTTCATGATTTTATTTTCCGCAATAGCAAGCAACGGGTATCAAGCTAGCTTCTTTTAACACAAAATATATTGATCCAGATCAACTAATTGATGGGTGTAGTGTATTGATTGAGATAGAAACGCAGCATGAAAATTCATGTTCATGAGATGAGCCAATGCCGCAGTCATTTCTTGACGGCAGTATCGATAACGGCAGGACACAGCAAAATTTCATTCGGGGCTTGTTTTGCACTGATGTCCTGATCTGAACTGACTACTCCAACAATCAAAAATTATTGCCCGTAGGTTATTTCCGGTATGCAGGGAATAGGTAAATTACTGACAAATCAGGGTGTTCAGGGTTACTGGCAAATCCAGATCGAAGTATATACTTTATCTTTAATCCGCTATAGTTAACTGGAATACACGCTGGATAACCCGGGTACAGATCAGGAAATGGAACATTGTCAAAGTCACAAGTAATTGATTTTTCTAAAATTAAAATCTCATGTGCAGACTGTAATATACATGAGTTGTGTTTGCCGCGTGGCCTGGAATCGCAGGACCTTGAAGAACTCGAAAAAGTTATAAAACGCACCCACCCGCTGCAAACCGGGGATTACCTGTTCCGTGCGGGCCAGGAATTCCAGAACATCTATGCCCTGAGGTCAGGTTCAGTCAAACTGAACCTGATGGACGAACAGGGCAATGACCAAATCCTTGGCTTTTATTTCCCCGGCGAGATTCTTGGACTGGACGCCATAGATAATAAACAGCATCTTTGCAGTGCCGTGGCCCTGGAAACCAGCAGTTACTGCTCATTTTCGTTTTCTGATCTATCAGAAATATGCCAGTCGGTTCCGGGGCTGCAAAACCAGTTGTTCAAGCTGATGAGCAGGGAACTTACCCATGAAAATGAACTGTTGCTGATGATAGGCACCAAGAATGCTGAAGAACGACTGGCAACTTTTTTGATTACACTGTCCAGCCGCTTTCACCGGCTTGGATATTCAGCCAAGGAAATCAAGCTGTCTATGTCCAGGCAGGAAATTGCAAATTACCTGGGACTGACGATAGAAACAGTCAGCCGTATCATGAGCCGTTTTCAAAGGGAACAACTGATAAGCGTTAATCGCAAGCAGGTTAATATCAAGAATCCGGATGTGTTGAGGCACATCTCTTCAGGTTGCAATGCCGGTTCCGGCAAAGTTCAATGGTATAAACAGTAAAAAAGCCGGATTGTCCCGGCAGGTCATACATGTCTACAGGCTATTCTTCAGCCGTGATATCTGGTCTCGCTCTATCGGTTTGTATTTAATTGCATGGAAATAATCAACCCGCTCATCGCATTCAACCTGGGTTTGTTCAGTACCCTGCATTGTCTGGGCATGTGTGGCGGAATAATTGGTGCCTTGAGCCTGAGTGCACCAGCAAATACAGACGCTCAGCCTGTGGGCCGGGCCGGATTGGTCTTCGCCTATAATATCGGCAGGGTATTCAGTTATACACTTGCCGGCGCCATTGCAGGCTTTTTTGGTGAACACCTTATGGCTATTATCATGCCTGACTCCGGCCATCGGGCATTGCAGTTTATAGCCGCTGTTATTCTTATACTGATCGGTTTACATCTGGCAGGCTGGTTGCCGAAGTTAAGACTGATTGAGGCTTCGGGTTTGAGATTGTGGCAATTGATACAGCCGGCAGGCCGGCGATTTTTCCCGGTAAACAACCTGAGCAAGGCACTGATGATAGGTATGGTCTGGGGCTGGTTACCGTGTGCACTGGTCTATTCGGCAATGTTATGGTCACTGGCCAGCGGCAACGCCTGGAACGGGGCGTTGTTGATGTTCGTTTTTGGCCTGGGCACTTTGCCGGGCATGATGACTGCAGGATTGATGGGAAACAGGTTACTGGATGTATTGAAACAAAAAGCATTTCGTACCTGGGCGGGGGTAATCATAATTCTGTTCGGGGCAGCATCACCATTTATATATACAGTACCCCATCAGCATGAACATGGCCAGGAACACCATTCCCGAATTTAATTTCTTTCAACCGGGCCGGTTAATCCTTTTTTTCCTCAATATCATCATTATCCATCAGGATTTGATGTGATGGTTTTTCCAGATCATCGAATTGCCCGGACCTGACGGCCCAGAGAAAAAAAGCAAAAATAACCAGTATCAAAATCAGTGAAATAATAATCAGCAAATAAATAATATTCATGTTTGATTATGCATCGGCTTGTATGTTGATTCTGAATGAATTCAAAATGACCAAAAGTGAACTTGCTGACATACCGAGGGCAGCCATCCAGGGGGTCAGCAGTCCGGAGACTGCTGCGGGTAATGCAATGACGTTATAGGTCACGGCCCATAGCAAATTTTGCCTGATGATCTTCATACACTGTTTTGCAACACGATAGATATGAACAATATGCAGAAGGTTGGAACCCAGCAGTATCATATCGGCATTGAGCTTGGTCAGGTCCGTGCCGCTGCCCATGGCCACCGATACATTCGCCTTGGCCAGCACGGGCGCATCATTAATCCCGTCACCGGTTACAGCCACAATGGCATTCTGGCTTTGCAGGCTTTCTATGAATGATAGTTTTTCTGCCGGTTTCAATCTGGCATATGCTTCATCGACACCTGCAGATTTGGCGATTTTACCGACAGACTGTTGATTGTCACCGCTGAATATCATGGTTTTGATTCCATGAGTGTTGAAATAATCGATTACCTTTTTAATTCCGGGACGCTCTTCGTCAGTAAAATAAAATGCCGCCAGGACTGCATTCTCATCGGCGAGAAATACGCAATGTTCAGTCTGCTCTTCAGGGATACTGGAACCACCCAGCCTGGCACCAAGATTATTTTTTATAAATTCACTGGTGCCGATGTAATAATTTTTATCGTTAACTATTCCGCTAATACCTTCACCCGGTGAATTCCGGATCTCTGTTGCCAGAAATGTTGTGTAGTCATTATCAATTTCTCTGAATGCTTTCGCGACCGGATGTTCAGACTGTGCCTCCAGGCTTTGTGCAATTGATACAATCTCCGATTGCGGCCTGTTTCCCAGCGGGACAATCCGGTTGATTTTGAGTTTGCCTTCAGTGAGCGTGCCCGTTTTATCAAAGACCAGATGTGTAATTTTTGTAATGGTCTGCAATGCATCACTTTTTATAACAGCAACGCCCCGGGTCAAAAGGTTATTTATAGCAACCGTGAAAGCAACCGGTGTCGCCAGTGAAAGTGCGCAGGGGCAGGTTACCACCAGAATGGCAATGGTGACCGGTAGCCACATGTCTTTATCTGTATGCCACCAATACCAGGCCGCAGCGACGGCAATAATCAGGACGCCTGATAAAAAACCTCCGGCCATCCTGTTAACAAACAAAGTTACAGGAGGTTTTTCCGCCTGGGCCTTTTCTATCAGGTTACAGATGCGGTAAAAAGATGTGTCACGACCGGTTGCAGTAACCTGGATCTGAATTGGTGAATCTATGTTGGTGCTACCGCTGCAAATCAGGTCACCGGGGTTCCTGGTGACAGGAACAGCTTCACCGGTAATGATTGCCTCATCCACCGTAGTATTTCCGTTAACAACCCTTCCGTCTATCGGTATGGTTTCACCAGGCTTGATAAGAACGATATCGTTTTCTTTCAATTCAATTACCTGAACAGAATTTTCTGAATAACCAGAAGGAGAATATTCCAGCCGGGTAATTACTGCAGGTATAATTTTCTCCAGATTATCCAGGTGATTCGCTGCCTTGTTACGGGCGGTAAATTCCAGATAGCGACCCGTCAGCAGAAAAAACACCAGCATGGTCACCGAGTCATAATAAACTGCGCCTGTTCCTGTCACTGTGAACCAGATACTGGCCAGATAAGCCAGGCTGATCCCCAGTGCAATGGGTACGTCCATATCAATCTGCTTATTGCGCAGGGCCCGCCAGGAATTAATATAAAAAGGCTGGGCGCAAAAAAACATCACGGGTGTAGTGAGTATGAAACTTACCCAGCGCAGGAAATTCCTGTGTTCAGCGTCTATCCATTCCCATTCGCCGGCATAGAGCGCAATCGCTATCATCATCACCTGCATACCGAGCAGACCCGCCAGTCCAAGACGCAATAACTGAATTTTTTTCTCTTTTTCACGCAGTTCCTGGCGTTTGACAGGATCATAAGGAAAGCCCTTGTATCCCAGACGGTAAATATGATCGAGAATGTTACTGAGCCGGATGATAGTGTCATCCCACTGGATCAACGCTTTGCCCGAGGTGTAATTGACAGTGACACTGGTGATTCCGGGCTGGGCGGCGAGATGTGTTTCATTCAACCAGGCACAGGCAGGACAAACAATCCCTTCCAGAATCAAATTTGCCGCACGTTGAGAGCTGTTTATTGTTCTGACAAAAGTTCTCTGGATATCCGGATTGTCATAGATTTTCAGATCAGGCGTTGACCCGGGTGAGGTTAATTCCGGTTTGGGCGGTAGCCTGGAACGGTAACGGTAATAATTTTCCAGGCCAAATTCATTGATGGCTTGTGCAACCGCCCGGCATCCCTGGCAACACATGGGGCGTTCCACGCCTTCTATGACAATTTTTATATCCAGATTTTCAGGAACAATTTCACCGCAGTGATAACAGCTCTCTTTATCTGCGGAAATTGCCCTGTCTATGGCGGTTGCAACGTTCATCTGTGGATGTCTTTTCAGCGATAAAAGCCTGTTTTAAAGGATAGACTTTACATGATTTAAATAAAATATCTGTATTAATACCCTGAAAACAGGATGCTTGATTTAGTAATTTGATTCATATCAAGGTTCAGTTGCCTGCTTGCTGGCAAACTTCCGCAAAAATCATTTAATATAGGGTGTCGGAGCAAGGGGGCCTGTTGAATACAAGCATAAAAATAAGCAGCCGTTTGTTTCATACAGGCAGACCTGGAGTTCTTGCGGATATCGATACTCGCATTTTCGGGACCGGTGTCAGCCATCGCATACAGGTGTCTCGTATCACACCTTGTAAACCAGGAATATAAAATATATAACATACCAAGAGTCCCCGTAATATTACTTAATTAATAAAATGTTACTTGAACATATCATCGGTTTTTTTCTGCATCCGTCTGAAGAGTGGGAATCAGTACGTGCCAGTAATACTCCATTCAGCCGGGTAATCTTCCACATCCTTTTGCTGGGCGCTATCCCGGTAGTCTGTGGCTATTTCGGGACTACCCAGTTTGGCTGGCAAATCGGGACTGCTGAAGCTATCAAACTGACCACCGGCAGTGCTGCGATTATCGCTGTACTTTACTACATCATCATTATCATAGCGGTATTCTCTATGGGATGGATGATCCACTGGATGGGGCAGACCTACGGTGCCAGTCAACCATTGACCCGTTGTCTCGTGCTGGCTGCCTACATCCCGATCCCATTGTTCCTGGTGGGTATTACACAGCTGTACCCGGTGCTGTGGTTTAACCTGATTATTGGTATCCCTGCAGCATCTTATACTGTATTCCTGCTTTATCTCGGCATTCCGGTCATGATGGAGATTCCCCCTGAGCGTGGATTTTTATTTTCCAGTGCAATCCTGGCCTTTGGACTGGTCGGTCTGGTCGGCATGCTCGCCGCAACCGTCATACTCTGGGGCTTTGGCCTGGGCCCGGTATTTACCACCTGATGAATTAGGTCCATGCAAGAATCAGCAACAACATATAACTATCAGGTGGTCCGCCAGTTTGCCATCATGACAATCGTCTGGGGGATTGTTGGTATGGCAGTCGGTGTTTTGATAGCTGCACAACTGGCCTGGCCGGTATTGAATTTTGATGTTCCCTGGTTGACGTTCAGTCGCTTGCGCCCGCTGCACACGAATGCGGTGATCTTTGCTTTTGGCGGATCTGCCTTGTTTGCAACATCGTACTACATCGTACAACGCACCTGTCATGTCAGGCTGTGTGACGACAGGCTTGCGGCATTTACATTCTGGGGCTGGCAACTCGTTATTCTCTCAGCCGCGATCACATTGCCACTGGGCTATACCACTTCCAAGGAATATGCCGAACTCGAATGGCCCATCGATGTCCTGATAACGGTGATATGGGTGGTTTATGCTTACGTCTTTTTTGGCACTATAGCCCGGCGCAAGGTGAAACATATTTATGTGGCCAACTGGTTTTTCGGCGCCTACATTATCACCGTCGCCTTGTTGCACGTGTTCAACAGCATGGCCGTTCCGGTCAGTTTCCTGAAATCGTATTCCATGTATGCGGGAGTGCAGGATGCGATGGTCCAGTGGTGGTACGGGCATAATGCCGTCGGGTTTTTCCTTACCGCGGCGTTTCTTGGAATGATGTATTACTTCGTGCCGAAACAGGCAGAACGCCCCATCTATTCCTATCGCCTTTCTGTTGTACATTTCTGGGCATTGATATTCATATACATCTGGGCAGGACCACACCATCTGCATTACACGGCCCTGCCGGACTGGACACAATCACTGGGTATGGTGATGTCACTGATATTACTGGCGCCTTCATGGGGTGGGATGATCAACGGATTAATGACATTGTCCGGTGCCTGGCAGAAACTGAGGACGGATCCGGTATTAAGGTTCCTGATCGTGTCACTTTCATTCTATGGTATGTCAACCTTCGAAGGCCCGATGATGTCCATTAAAACCGTGAATGCACTTTCGCATTACACAGACTGGACCATAGGACACGTGCATTCCGGTGCGCTGGGTTGGGTAGCTTTTATAACCATCGGCAGTATGTACTATCTCATTCCGCGTCTTTATGGGAGAGCCATATACAGTGTAAAACTGATCGAGGCCCATTTCTGGATCTCTACCATTGGCATCGTGTTATACATTACTGCCATGTGGGTTTCGGGGATCATGCAGGGATTGATGTGGCGCGCTGTTCATCCTGATGGCACCCTGATTTACAGTTTTGTCGAATCCGTGCAGGCCATGCACCCGTTTTATATTATCCGCACCGTAGGCGGCGCCTTCTTCCTGCTGGGTATGTTGATTATGGCTTATAACCTGTGGAAGACCATAGCCGGAGCTACACCCGTCACCGCGGCTATCCCCGTCCCCGCCATGGCACACTGAGAACGGTTGATATGGCGACAGGTCACGAAAAAGTTGAAACCAACCTGCAACTCATGATTTTGTTGATAATTGTTGTGGTCAGCATCGGCGGCCTGGTGCAGATCCTGCCGTTGTTTTTTATGCAGTCCACGACCGAGGCTGTGGAAGGACTTGAACCTTATTCAGCCTTACAGCTTACCGGCCGGGATATTTATGTCAGGGAAGGATGTTATCTCTGTCATTCCCAGATGATCCGCCCGTTCCGTGCTGAAACCGAACGCTATGGTCATTATTCCGTGGCGGGTGAATTTGTTTATGATCGCCCGTTTCAATGGGGATCAAAGCGGACCGGCCCGGACCTCGCCCGCGTCGGTGGCCGCTACAGCAATGAATGGCATGTGGTGCATCTGATCAATCCACGTGATGTAGTCCCGGAGTCCATCATGCCGGGCTATCCCTGGCTGGCAACAAATCTTTTGCGAACGGATGACATTAAACGAAAAATGCATGTCCTGAAAAAACTGGGAGCCCCGTATACGGAAGAACAAATCGAGGCGGCACCTAAAATGCTTGAAGGCAAGACCGAAATGGATGCGTTGGTGACCTATCTGCAGTTTCTTGGAACTGCGATCAAGACCCGAAGGTAATTATGAATTTCGGTTTATTAATGGGTATATGGACCATCATTGTGATGATCCTGTTTCTGGGAATTGTAGTCTGGGCTTGGAGCAAAAAACGCAAAAAGGAATTTGATGATGCCGCCATGATCCCTTTCAGGGAAAATAACAATGAAAATTTTAAAGAGTAATTTGTACCATGAGTGATTTTACAAGCGGATTCTGGAACTGGTTCATTATCCTGGCAGTGATAGTTTCATTTGCCGCTATATTCTGGCTGATCAAGTGGACAGCAAAGGGCAAGTCAGCCAAGACTGCGGATGGCGGGATTGAATCCATGGGCCATGTCTGGGATGAAAACCTGGAAGAACTCAATAATCCGTTGCCGCGCTGGTGGCTGATCATGTTTTACATCACCCTGGTTTTCGGCGCAGGTTATCTGGTTCTATATCCGGGCCTGGGTTCGTTCAAAGGCGTATTGAACTGGTCGCAAACTAACCAGTACGATCGTGAAATCAACCAGGCCAATGAAACCTACGGGCCAATCTATAATAAATACCTGAATCAGGATATTAAAGCACTGGTTAATGATGCCGATGCATTGAAGATAGGTGCGCGTTTATATTCCACTTATTGCACGACCTGCCATGGATCAGACGCGAGAGGCGTCAGGGGTTTCCCGAATTTGCGAGACAATGACTGGTTGCATGGCGGCAGTTCTGAAAATATCAAGACAACAATTATGAATGGCAGGCAAGGCATGATGCCGGCCTGGGAAGAAATCCTGGGGAATGATGGGGCCTTCCAGGTCACCGAGTATGTACGCAGTCTCGGTGGGCGTGCAGTGGATTCCGTTGTCGCTTACCAGGGCAAACAGATCTTCGAAAATAATTGTGTGGTGTGTCACGGGGCAGATGGCAAGGGCAACCAGGCGCTTGGCGCACCCAATCTTACCGATAATATCTGGCTCTATGGCGGTACACAAAAGCAGATATTCCAGAGTATAGCTGCGGGTCGCAATGGCATCATGCCGGCACATAAAGAATTCCTTGGCGAAGCCAAAGTGCATTTACTTGCCGCTTATATATATGGTTTGAGTGTGGATGAAAATCTTCACAAGTGATTTTATAGTCTAATTTCAGCCCGTTAGTTTATTGTTTCAGCCAACATGCCAAAGACTACAATGGCGTCAACTTCTCATTCCGTAAACACAGACAGTATAGAAAATGTTCTCTATGAGAAACGCCAGAAAATATATCCACGTGAGGTCCATGGGCTGTTCGCCTACCTGCGTATTGCATCGGTAATAATTCTGCTGGGACTATTTTACGGCTGTGCCTGGTTACAGTGGGATGGCCATCAGGCATTATTGTGGGATCTGCCTGCGCGCAAGTTTTATGTGTTCGGGCTGATCTTCTGGCCGCAGGATTTTGTTTATCTCGCCTTCATGCTGATTATTGCAGGCCTGTCCCTGTTTTTTTTCACGGCACTGGCTGGGCGCCTCTGGTGTGGTTATGCCTGCCCGCAAACGGTCTGGACAGAAACATTCCTCTGGATAGAGCGGCTGGTAGAAGGCGACAGATCAAGCCAGATGCGCCTCGACAAGGCACCATGGTCTTTACAAAAACTGCGTATAAAAACAGTCAAGCACACCTTGTGGATCGTGTTTTCACTCTTTACCGGTTTTACCTTTGTCGGTTACTTCACCCCGATACAAGATCTGACGGTAAAGATCATGACTTTCAGCACCGGTCCCTGGGAGACATTCTGGGTCCTGTTTTATGCCTTTGCGACGTATGGTAATGCCGGCTGGCTACGTGAACAGGTATGTAAATATATGTGTCCCTATGCACGTTTCCAGAGTGCCATGTTTGATAATGATACGCTCGTAGTCTCATACGATGAGAAAAGGGGCGAACCCCGCGGCTCGCGCAACAAGAAACTGGACCACAAGGCCAGTGGATTGGGTGACTGCATTGATTGTGGACTCTGTGTCCAGGTCTGTCCCACCGGTATTGATATCCGCCAGGGTCTGCAAATTGAATGCATCAGTTGTTCCGCCTGTATCGATGCCTGTGATTTTGTGATGGACAATATGGGTTATGACAAGGGTTTGATACGTTACACCACACAACATGATCTTGATGGTGAAAAGACACGCATTCTGCGGCCAAGAATCTACATCTATGGCGCTGTGTTGTTAACACTTGTTGCCGGTCTGTCCTACAGTATCGTTATGCGCGTGCCACTGGAGCTTGATATCATCAGGGACCGCAACCAGCTCTACCGGGAAACCAGTGATGGACTGATTGAAAATATTTATACATTAAAGGTAATGAATATGGATAACAGTCAACATCAATACCGGTTGAGAGCAGAGGGGATAGACGGTCTGGAGTTGATCATAGAACAACCTCAAATTATCGTCGAGTCGGGTACCGTTGCAGATATTACCGCCAGGCTCAGGGCGGAGGAATCTGATTTGAAATCACGCAGTAATAAAGTCCTGTTTTACCTCGAAGCAGAAGACAACCAGGAATTGCGCATCACCAAGGAAGGCCGCTTTCTCGGTCCGGGCTGACATTGGTAATGAATACTGGCGTGTCTAAAAATAACCAGTCCGGAATTTGGTACAAGGAACCTTATGTCTGGTTATTGATCCTGTTTCCGTTTGCTGCCGTGGTCATGGGCATCATCATGATAACACTCGCCATCAGGTCCGACGATGGTCTGGTCGTTGATGATTATTACAAACAGGGTCTGGAAATAAACATGGCACTGGAAAGAGATCGGGCTGCGGTATTTTACGGTGTTGTTACAGATTTTTCAGTGGATGAAGGCGGAAAGAAGATCACAGTACACCTCAATGGGAATGAGTTATTATCCATGCCGGAAACGTTGCACGTCAAATTTATACACAGGACACGGAGTGGTTTTGACCAATCACTGACACTTACCAGAGCACATGACGGTAGTTATCATGCCAGTATGCCGGTACTGGCCCGGGGTAACTGGGACGTGTTGATAGAAGCTGACAACTGGCGGAAAATTACAGAATATTCCGTCAGATAATCTCCACTCCCCGGCCTGCATCTGCAATCTTGCCATAAAGATCATATTCATCCGCCCGGTCAATCGTGATCTTGACCCGTTCACCCGGTTGCAGTTTTGTTGTATTTTCAATAATTACATTTCCGTCAATGTCCGGGGCATCGGCATAACTGCGGCCGATGATTGCATCTGCATTCACTGCATCAATTAATACATCCAGAGTCTGGCCAATGCGGCTTTGCAGTTTTTGTTGGCTGATAACCTGTTGTGTCTGCATAAAACGATCCCAGCGTTCCTGTTTGATTTCATCCGGCAGGTGATCATCCAGATCATTTGCGCGTGCGCCTGCAACGGGTGAATACTGGAAACAACCGACACGGTCCAGTTGTGCTTCTTCCAGAAAATCCAGCAGGATTTCAAAATCTTTTTCTGTTTCTCCCGGAAAGCCCACAATGAATGTGGAACGTATTGCGATTTCCGGACAGATTTCGCGCCACTTGTGAATACGCGCCAGGGTATTTTCAGCTGCGGCGGGCCGGCGCATGGCTTTCAAAATCTTCGGGCTGCCATGTTGAAACGGGATATCCAGATAGGGCAGCAGTTTATCGTCAGCCATCAACGGGATGATGTTATCGACATGCGGGTACGGATAGACATAATGCAGACGTATCCAGATCCCGAAACTGCTTAAAGCATCGCACAGTCCCTGCATGCTGGATTTCAACGGGCGGCCATGCCAGAAGCCGGTTCTGTATTTAATATCAGAACCATAGGCGCTGGTGTCCTGCGAAATAATTAATAATTCTTTTACGCCGGCCCGCACCAGCCCTTCCGCTTCACGCATTACATCATCAACCGGACGGCTGACAAGTTTG
>Ga0326597_10003873_pt1 | contig 21286 bp, 18 predicted proteins | sample RVTome_12_FD_203789 | JGI IMG/M metagenome (GOLD analysis project Ga0326597, IMG submission 203789) | Soil microbial communities from uranium-contaminated site in the Upper Colorado River Basin, Wyoming, United States - RVT100D185 | ecosystem: Environmental > Terrestrial > Soil > Contaminated >...
ATCGACCGATGTTCAAGCTAGACTACTTTGTCTTCGGGGTGCAAAAGGGTGCGCCGAGGAGGTCTCCGACCAGCTCGATGAAGGGCTCGCTCGAGTCCCCAGCGGGTACCATGGGTCATGGGGGTCATCTGTGGCGGCGAGACAACCCGAAGCGGGCTGCGATTCGCACGACCTGTCCGCGCGCCAGGCCATCGTCCTGAGGGCGATCGTCCAGGCGTACGTCGGCGAGGCGGCTCCGATCGGATCCCAGACACTCACCCATCTGCTGCCAATCCAGATTTCGCCGGCGAGCGTGCGCGCGACGCTCGCGGAACTGGCGGGAATGGGTCTGGTCGAGAAGCCGCACACATCGTCCGGCCGGATTCCCACCGAGCGGGGCCTGCGGCTGTTCGTCGATCGGTTGCTCGACCCGAAGCGACTCGATGCGAGCAACCTCGCGTCGTACGAAATGCGCAACATCTCCTACAGCGTCGATGAGGCGGAGCCCGACGCTGTGGTCAACGTCGCTTCGCAGTTGCTTTCCGAGTGCACCCGCCAGCTGGGCTTCGTGGTTGCGCCGCGACTCGAGCGGATCGTCCTGAGTCGGATCGGCCTGGTTCGGCTCTCGTCGGAACGCGTGCTGGTTCTGCTCGTCGCGAAAAATGGCGGCGCGCATCGGCGCGTGATTGCGGGCGAAGGCGAATGGGACCAGCGCGAACTCGACCGCACCGCAGAGTTGCTCTCCGAGCGCGCGGCGGGTCACACGCTGATCGAAGTGCGCGCGGCACTGATCGAAGAGGCCGAGCGCCTGCGCGATCGGGCCGACGTGCTCTTGACCCGCGCGATCGCGCTCGGCAGCCGCGCGGTGGCGGCCGACGGCGAAGTGGATCTCGTGATCGAGACCCGCATGGCGCTGCTCGACCAACCCGAATTTCGCGATCCGCAGCGCATTCGAGACCTCTTCGCGGCGCTCGAGACCAAGGCGCGCTTGCTCGAGGTGCTCGATCGGATGCTCGACACCAGCGGCGTCTGCGTGGTGTTTGGCGATGAGGTGGACGAACCCGGTCTGCGCCGCTGCGCGCTCGTGGCGAGCCATTACGGTGGCACGGATTCGCCGCTCGGGATGCTCGGTGTGATCGGCCCCATCCGGATGGACTACGGGCGCGTGATTCCGGTCGTCGACTATCTGTCCCAGGCCATTACCGGGAGGCTCGTGGCGTGAGCGGTCGATTCCAGGAAGAAAACGGCAAACCGGATTCCGACGAAGCGGAGGGCTGGGAGTCCATTGCCGAAGAATCGGGGCCGAGCCTGGGGGTGAATCCGGAGCTCGAGGCGGCCCTGCGCGAGGCTTCCGAAGCGATCGACGACGAGGGCCACGTGAAGCGGCCCGGCGACGCCGGTGCCGACCAATTCAGCGGTGAAGAAGTCGAGCGGATGGCCGGCCAGTTGGTCGAGAATCGGGACAAATACGTCCGCCTCCTCGCGGATTTCGACAATTTCCGGCGCCGGGCTCACAAGGACCGCCAAGATGTCATCCAGTACGGCCACGAGAATCTCGTCAAGGATCTCCTTTCGACTGTCGATAATCTGGATCGCGCCATCGAGCACGCGCATCAGAGCGATGGCGGGGACTTGGCGAGCCTTCTGCAGGGTGTCGAACTCGTGCAGCGGGAGCTCTACGCGGTTCTCGCCCAGCACGAAGTGCGCGTGATCGATGCGAAGGGGAGCCAGTTCGACCCGTCGCTGCACGAGGCAATGGCGCACGTGCAAGATGATCTGGCGGCGCCGAACAGCGTGATCGAGGTGTTGCAAAAGGGTTATCAGCTCCGGGATCGGCTGCTGAGACCTGCGCGGGTGGTGGTCGCGAAGCCCTCCGTGGACAGCGAAACGGCCGAATAGCCCGGGAGTGTTTCCTCCCGGCTCTCGGGACGGAGGCGAGAAACCTTGGGCAAGGTCATCGGTATCGACCTCGGCACGACAAACTCCTGCGTCGCGCTGCTCGAGGGCGGCGAGCCGCAGGTCCTCTCCAACTCCGAGGGCGCCCGCACCACGCCATCCATCGTCGGCTTTGCGGCCTCGGGCGAGAAGCTCGTCGGACAAATCGCCAAGCGCCAATCCGTCACCAATCCGGAGAACACGATCTTTGCCGCCAAGCGCTTGATCGGCCGCCGCTTCGGCAGCGACGAAGTCGCCAATTTCGCCGGAATCGCACCGTTCGCGATCGAGGTCGCAGAGAACGGAGACGCCTGGGTCCGGGTAGGAGACCGCGCTTATTCTCCCCAGGAAATCTCGGCGATGATCCTCGCCAAGATGAAGGAGACCGCGTCCGATTACCTCGGCGAGGAAGTCGAGGACGCGGTCATCACGGTGCCCGCCTATTTCGACGACTCCCAGCGGCAGGCCACCCAGGACGCCGGCAAGATCGCCGGGCTCAACGTCCTGCGCATCATCAACGAACCCACGGCTGCGGCGCTCGCCTACGGGCTCACGAGTTCAGAGAACGAGACGATCGCGGTGTTCGACCTCGGCGGCGGCACTTTCGATATTTCGATTCTCGAGATCTCGAACGGGGTTTTCGAGGTCAAGTCCACCAACGGAGATACCTTCCTGGGCGGCGAGGACTTCGACCGCGCGCTCTGCGAACAGCTGATCGACAACTTCAAGGGGGAGACCGGGGTCGATCTGCGGAGCGACAAGATGGCCCTTCAGCGCATTCGCGAAGCTGCAGAACGCGCCAAGCACGAGCTCTCCTCCGCACAATCGACGGACATCAATCTCCCCTTCATCGCTGCTGCGGGCGATGGTCCATCCCACCTGACGGCGACCATCACCCGCGAAGAATTCGAAGAGCTCGTCTCGGGCCTGGTCGCTCGGCTCGTCGAGCCCTGCAAGCAGGCCATCGAGGATGCCGGCATCGCGCGAGAGAAGATCGACGAGGTGATCCTGGTTGGCGGCATGACGCGCATGCCGGTGATCCAGCGAAAGGTCGAAGAGATCTTCGGCAAGCCGCCCAACAAGAGCGTCAACCCCGATGAAGTGGTCGCGAGCGGCGCGGCAATCCAGGGTGGTGTGATCAAGGGTGAAGTCGACGAGGTTCTGCTGCTCGACGTGACGCCCCTCTCGCTCGGCGTCGAGACGCAGGGTGGTGTCGCGACTACGATCATCGAGCGCAATACGACGATTCCCACCTCGAACAGCCAGATCTTCTCGACCACCGAAGACGCCCAGAGCGTGGTTCGGATCCACGTCGTCCAGGGCGAGCGCGAGATGGCCAAGGACAACAAGACCCTCGGGCGCTTCGAGCTGGTCGGGGTTCCGCCGGCGCCGCGCGGTGTGCCGCAGATTCAAGTCACCTTCGACATCGACGCCGATGGCGTCGTCAACGTGTCGGCGATGGACCTCGGCACCGGCAAGAGCCAGGCGATCGAGGTTTCGGCCTCGGGCGGGCTCGCGGAATCGGACATCGACCGGCTCGTGAAGGAGGCCGAGGACGCGAAAGAGGGCGACCAGAATCGGCGCGCCTTCGTCGAACTCTCGAACAAGGCCGATGGTCTCGTCTACTCGACGGTCCGCACCCTCGAGGAATTCTCGGATCAGGTCAGCGACGAAGACCGAGCGCCCATCCAGGCCGCGCTCGAAGACGCCAGGGCGGCGATGGACAGCCAGGACATCGAGGCGCTCCGCAGCGCCGTTGACGAACTCTCGTCCCTTACCTACAAGATGACCGAGAATCTCTACGCCGCGCTCGGAGATGATGAGTCCGGGGATTCTGACTAGACTCCGCGGCCAGTCATCCCTTCCATCCATCCATCCGAGGCCTTCCATTGGCAAGGCGCGATTACTACGAAGTCTTGGGCGTATCGCGGGGCGTCGGTGACGCCGAGCTCAAGAAGGCGTACCGCGTGAAGGCGATGGCGGACCACCCCGACCGCAATCCCGACGATGCGGCGGCCGAGGAGCGCTTCAAAGAGGCCTCCGAGGCGTACGCGGTCTTGTCGAACCCGGAGAAGCGACGCGCCTACGACCGCTTCGGTTTTGCGGGCGTGGGCGGCGGTGGGCCCGGGGGCGGTTTTCAGGATTTTGGCGATCTCGGGAATTTTTCCGATCTCTTCAGCGATCTCTTCGGGGACATTTTCGGCGGCGGCGGCGGGCAGCGGCGCGGTCGCGGCCAGCGCGGCGCGGACCTCCGCTACAACCTCGAGGTCGAACTCGCCGACGTGGTCGAGGGCATCCAGGCCCAAATCAAGATTCCCAAGATGCGGCCGTGCGAGGGCTGCGCGGGCAGCGGAGCCGAGGCCGGCACCCAACCGGAGACCTGTCCCTCCTGCAACGGAAGCGGTCAGGTCATTCTCCAACAGGGTTTCTTCCGGATCAGTCGGCCCTGCGAGGGCTGCGGGGGGGTGGGAGAAGTGATCCAGCACCGCTGTGGCGACTGCCGCGGTGCCGGGCGCATCGAGGCCGAGCAGACGATTTCGGTCAGCGTGCCGCCGGGCGTCGACGATGGGACCCGCTTGCGACTCAACGGAGAGGGGCAGGCCGGAATCTCCGGCGGCCCACCCGGTGACCTCTATGTCGTGATCTCGGTAAAGCCCGACGGGCGCTTCGAGCGCAATGGCGCCGACCTCCACTGCGCGGCTCCGATTTCCTTTCCGCAGGCCGCGCTCGGCGCCGAGATCGAAGTGGAGACCCTCGAGGGGAAGGCCAAGCTGGCGATTCCGCCGGGCACGCAATCGGGCAAGGTTCTGCGCATGCGCGGCAAGGGCGTCTCGACTTTGCGATCCTCCGGGCGCGGCGACCAGTTGGTGCACGTCTACGTGGAGGTTCCGACGCGGCTCAACGCGCGCCAGCGCGAGTTGCTCGAGGAGCTGGCCGAAGAGTCGGGCGGACTCTCCGCGCCGGCGTCGCGGGGGTTTCTGGACAAATTGCGGGACATCTTCGAGTAGCCAGTTGAAGCGAACGCTTTCCATCCTCGTGTTTTCACTCGGTTGGCTCGCGTGTAGTGGCTTTGGCCCGCGCGCGGACGTGAAGGTCAGCGAGTCGGAGCGGCGCGATTACGCGAACGCGCTCTCGGTGCTGGCCGACGATCCGGCCCGCGCCGAGCAGCGCCTGGTTGCCTTCGTTCGGGATTGGCCGCGGAGCCCGCTCTCGGGCGACGCGAGCATTCGCCTCGCCGAGATGGCGTTGGCCCGCGGCGACCAAGATGGCGCGCTGGGCCATTACTACTACGTGATCTTGAATCTCCCCACCGGCAATCGGATCGACTCTGCGCGCGTGGGCGCCGCTTCGATCGAATTCGATCGGGGCAACGAGGACACCGCAATGCGGGTCCTCAAGGGCCTGCAGTTGCGTCGACTCTCGGGCGCAGAACGGCAGACGGCGAATCGCCTGCTCGCGGGGGGCGCGCGCGATCCGGTTGCAAAACTCGGCTGGCTCGCCACGTTGCGCGCCGACGCGCCCGACGAGCCGGCGCGGGCCCAGATCGACGACCAGATCGACGAGCTGCTCGCGCAACTCGATCCCACCCAACTCGCCCTGGCCGCGAAGCAGATCGAGCCCGAGATTCCGGCCGCCCGCGTGCTGTTGGTTTCCGCCGAGCGGGCGCTCGACGTCGGCGACTACGATGGGGCTCGAAGCCGAATCGAGCGGGCGTCGCGCCTGCCATTGGCGCCCGCCTACGCGACGAGGCTGGCGCTCGCAGCCGATCGGTTGCGCGCACTGGAATCCGGCCGCTCCGACACGGAGTTCTTTCCCACCTTCGAGGATGCGGCCAGCGTCGGCCTGCCTTCGACGGACCGCGCGCGGGGCTCGATCGGTGTCGTGCTGCCGCTGAGCGGAAACTTTGCCGACTTCGGCGAGGAAGCCTTGCGCGGCATCTTGCTCGCCGCCGGGACGTTCGACGCGCACCTTCCCATCGAGCAGCGCCCGCGTGTGCGAATCGAGATCCGCGATTCCGCGGGTTCACCCGCGCTCGCCGCCGCGGCCGTGCGCGAGCTCGCGCAGCAGACGGATATCTTGGCGATCATCGGCCCGCTGCTCTCCAAGGAGTGTGAGGCGGCGGCGGTCACCGCCGAAAACCAGGGCGTACCGCTTCTTGCGCTGACGTCCCGCGAGGAGGTTGCGAGCGGTCGATCGTACGTTTTTCGGGTGCGCACGACGCCCAGTGATGAAGCCGAAACGCTCGCCGACTACGCGATGCGCGAACTCGGCGCGCAGCGCTTCGCGATCCTCTACCCGCGCGATGCCTACGGCGGTGGACTTTCGAGTCTGTTCTGGAATGCCGTCGAGGATCGGGGGGGTCGAGTGGTTGCGCTGGCCGCCTACGACGCGGATGCGGTCGACTTCGGTGGCGCGATCCGGCGCCTGGTGGGTTATGAATTGCTGACCCGCGCAGAGAAGGCGTTGATCGAAGAGCGCGAAAAGTCGATCCGGAGCGCGCGTCGCCTTCCGCCGGAAGAAGCCGCGCTGGTGCGCGAAGATGCCCGCGCCATGCTCGGCCCCAACGACGAGCCGCTGCCGCCCATCGTCGACTTCGACGCGATCTTCATCCCCGAGTCTCACGAGAAGGTGGCTCTGATCGCGCCGCAACTCGCATTCCACGAAGCGACGGGTGCCATCCTGCTCGGCACCGACGCCTGGAACGACCCGGATCTGGTTTCGATTGCGCGCAATCACGTAGAGGGTGCGTTTTTCACCTCGAGCTTCTATGCAGACAGCTCGGTCGGCTATGTGCGCGCGTTTGCCGACCGCTATGTGGAGACGTTTGACGCTTCTGCGGACGACTTTTCCGCCAGCGCCTACGACGCCGCAAACCTGTTGCTGGTTCAGCTCGCGCGCGGTGCGACTTCGCGCAGCGACGTGCGCGACGGAATTCTCGGCGTCAAGGGGTTTCCGGGTGTTTCGGGAGTGCTCTCGATGCGCGCGGACGGAAATGCCCGCAAGCGACCCTTCCTGTTGAGTGTTCGCCGCGGAAAGATCGTCGAGGCCGACTGAAAATTCCTCAGGTGTTTCCCGTACCAAGGCTCGCGTTTTGCGTTCGATGTTCTTCACCTCTCAAGTTGCTTTCGAGCAGCGTCGAAGGTGTGGGCATGGAGAATTCAGCGAGTTCGTTCGCCGTACCCGACGAACTACCGGTGTTGCCGCTGCGTGACATGGTGGTCTTCCCCTACATGGTTGTGCCGCTTTTCGTCGCCCGCGACCGTTCGATCGCTGCAATCGAAGATGCACTCGCGGGAGATCGGTTGCTGATGGTGGTCGCCCAGCGCGACGGCAGCATCGACGCGCCCGAGGCAGACGATCTGTACCGCGTGGGAACCGTGGTGATGGTGATGCGCATCTTGCGCATGGGTGATGGCCGGGTGAAGGTGCTCGTCCAGGGGGTTGCGAAGGCGACCATCGATTCTTTCGTCGAGCACGAGACCTCGACCTGGGTTCGCCTGACTTCCGAGCCCGAAGATTCTGACGCAGATTGGTGTGTAGAGTCGGAAGCGCTCGTTCGAACGGTACGCGCCCACGTGGAAGAACTGCTTCCGCTGAAGAATCTGCCTCCCGAGGTGCTTTCGATCACCGCGAACGTCCACGAGCCGGGCCGCCTCGCGGATCTCGTGGCGTCCAATCTGAAGCTGCGCTTGAACGAAGCCCAGGAGATCCTGGAGATCGTCGATCCCCTCGTGCGTTTGCGTCGGGTCGACGCTCTGCTGCGCCGAGAGTTGGAGGTCACCAGCGTCCAGGCGGAGATTCAGTCGCAGGCCCACGATGAGATGAGCCGCAACCAACGCGAACACTTTCTGCGCGAGCAGCTTCGCGCGATCCAGGAAGAACTGGGCGAGTCGGATCCGCGCTCGGAAGAGGTCGAGGACTACCGGAACAAGATCGAAGAGGCTGGCATGTCCGAGGAGGCACTGACGGAGTCGACTCGTCAGCTCCGCCGACTCGAGCGGATGCACCCCGAGGGCCCCGAGTCGCAGGTGGTTCGCAGCTACCTCGACTGGATGGTCGAGCTGCCGTGGTCGAATGCATCGCCCGATCAGCTGGAACTCGCGAATGCGCACGCAATTCTCGATGAGGACCACGCACACCTGGCGGAGATCAAGGATCGCATCCTCGAGTTTCTCGGTGTGCGAAAACTCCGCGCCGACTCGCGCGGCCCGATCCTCTGCTTCGTGGGTCCGCCGGGTGTCGGCAAGACGTCGCTCGGGCGGTCGATCGCGCGAGCGATGGGGCGCGAGTTTCACCGCATCTCTCTGGGCGGCATGCGGGACGAGGCCGAGATCCGCGGTCATCGCCGAACCTACGTGGGCGCGCTGCCCGGCCGGATCATCCAGGGCCTCAAGCAGGCGGGAACCAACAATCCCGTGATGATGCTCGACGAGATCGACAAACTCGGAGCCGACTACCGCGGCGATCCGTCTTCGGCGCTGCTCGAGGTGCTCGACCCTGCGCAGAATTCGAAATTCAGCGACCACTACCTGAACGTTCCCTTCGATCTCTCTCGCGTGCTCTTCATCGCGACCGCGAACCAGCTCGATCCGATCCCCAAACCGCTGCTCGATCGGCTCGAGGTGATACGCATCTCGGGCTATACGCCCGAGGAGAAGGTCGAGATAGCGCGTTCGTATCTGATCCCGAATCAGATCGCGGAGAACGGGCTCGACGATGCGGACATCCACTGGTCGCCCAACGCGGTTCTCGACCTCGTGACCGACTACACCCGAGAGGCGGGCGTGCGAAACCTCGAGCGACGGATCGCGATGATCTGCCGCAAGAGTGCGCGGCGCGCTGCGGAAGGCGACGGTTCCGCGGTGAACGTCAATCGCCGTTCGCTCGACAAGCTGCTCGGGCCGCCGCCGTTTCTCGGCGAGAAGCCTTCGCTGACCGGTGAAATCGGCCTCGTCAACGGACTCGCCTGGACGGAGAGCGGTGGTGAGATACTGACGATCGAGGCGACCCTCACGCCCGGCAAGGATCTGGTTCTCACCGGCCAGCTCGGTGACGTGATGAAAGAGTCTGCCCAGGCGGCGCTGACCTTCGCGCGCGGTTGCGGGTCTCGACTCGGCTTCGACGAGTCGATCTTCGCGCGCAATCAGTTACACGTCCACGTTCCGGCGGGCGCGATCCCGAAGGACGGGCCGTCCGCGGGGATCTCGATGGCGACCGCGATCATTTCGCTGGCCACCCACACACCGGTGCGCCCCGACATCGCGATGACCGGCGAGATCACGCTGCGGGGCCGCGTGCTGCCCGTCGGTGGAGTGCGCGACAAAGCGCTCGCGGCGATGCGTTCCGGCATCACCACGGTGATCCTGCCGAGCAAGAATCTCGACGATCTCCGCAACATCCCCAAGGAGTTGAAGCGGCGCGTAAAGTTCATCCCGGTGGAAACCATGGAGGAGGTGCTCGCGGCCGCCCTCGAATTGGCGCCCGGCGACCGCGCGGTTCGACGCCCGCGGTCCTCTGCCAAGCGCGTGCAGCCGCCGACGACCGCCGCGAAGCTGCGTCACTGATCTTCTCGATTTGCCAGCTACGCTGGAGCCCGTGAAGCTTCGGGACCTCGGCGAGTTTGGCTTGATCGAGCGCATCGAGCGCGCCGCGAGCCGGCCGCGCGCTGCCGGTCGCGCCCTCCACACGCGCGGGCTCGTCGTCGGAATCGGCGACGACGCGGCCGTGCTGAGACCCCCGGCTGGTGAGGATTGGGTGGTCACTACCGACGCGCTCGTCGAGGGCGTTCACTTTCGCTGGAGCACGCAGAGTGCGCGCTGCGTCGGCCGCCGCGCGTTGGTCGCGAATCTTTCGGATCTCGCCGCGATGGGCGCGCGACCGTTGGGCTTCGTGTTCGCCCTCGCCGCTCCTCCGAACCTCGAGATCCGGCGCTTCGACGGTCTGCTCGCGGGCCTGCTCGAGGAATCCGAGACCCAAGGCTGCCCGCTGATCGGGGGCAACCTGAGCCGCGCGCGGCAGACCTCGATCACCATCACCGCCCAGGGCTCGGTGAAGCGCGGCCGTGCGCTGTTGCGAGGCGCCGCGCGCCCGGGGGATCGGATCTTCGTCACGGGCACGCTCGGCGGCGTCGCGCTGGAAGTCGCGCGCGCCGCCTCGGGCCGGGGCAGGGTGCGCAGCGTGCCGACTCCGCGGCTTCGCGCCGGTCGCGCGCTCGCCCGGATGCCAGGTGTCGGGGCCTGCATCGACATCTCGGATGGGCTGTTGGCGGACCTCGATCACGTGTTGGAGCTTTCGGGCTGCTCGGCGGAACTCGATCTGGCCAACCTGCCGCGGCCGCCGCGTTTCGAGGCGGCCTGCCGGCGACTGGGTGTGGATCCGATCCGGCTCGCCACGCGCGGGGGGGAGGACTACGAGCTGCTCTTCACGCTGCGGGGCCGGGGTGGCGCGCCGACCCCGGGCTCTGCGGAGCGTCCGGAAGCCTCCGGAGCGCAGGCGGCCGTGGCGTCGGGGAAGCGCTCCCGCGCAGCGGGGCCCACCGCGGCGGCGCTGGGCCGGCGCCTCGGGGTGGCGGTCACGGAGATCGGGAAAGTGGTCGAAAAGGCTGCGGGGCGCCCGAAAGCGGCCGGTTGGCGCCATTTCTGACCCCCGGGACGGGCTTTCGGCGCCTTCCGGGGGATCCCCGGAAAATTGCCGGTCAATGAGACCTCTTCCGAGGCCTCCGCTCATCAAGAAGCCGCGACCATCCACCGATACGAGAGCGTGCGAATCGCACTTACGCACAAATTTGTGGTCGGGTCCATCGTCGTCAGCGCGGCGGTGGTGTGCTTCCCCATTTTGCTCGCGGCCACGGGGCTTCGCGCGACCCCCTGGGTTACGCCCTTCGTAGCCCTGGGCGTGGGTGCGGCGCTCGGGTTCTTGCTGACCCGCGAACTCGGCGGCCAATTCCGCAGTCTTCAGCGAGCCGCCGAGCGGATCCGCAACGGCGACCTCTCGGTAACCGTGGTGGCCGCTCGCGAGCCGATCTTTCCCGACGAAACCCACGACCTGGCCCGGAGCATCCAGTCGATGGCGAGCGGTCTCCGCGAACTGGTCGTTCACGTGCAGGGTACGGCAGCCCAGGTATCGGATGCGGCCTCCGAGGTCTCGCGCTCTGCGCAAACGGTGGGTGGGCACACCGGCGAGATCGGATCGACGGTCGCGGATCTCGTGGAGAGCGTGAAGGAGCAGCAGCGCCTGCTCCACGATGCCAATCGCCTGATTCACGAAGTTGCTGCCACCATCGCGAGCAATGCCGACGACGCGCGTGAAGCGTTCGGATTCGCCGCGGAGGCCAACCAGAAGGCCAACTCGAGTGTCGACGTGACGCGTCTGGCGGTCGAAAAAATGCGCACCGTCTTCGAGCGCATCGAGAAGGCGGTCGGGCAGGTCTTCGATCTCGAAGCGAAGACACAGCATGTTCATCAGATCACCGAAGTCATCACGAGCGTCGCGAGCAGCACGAACCTGCTCTCCCTCAATGCCTCGATCGAAGCCGCACGCGCCGGCGAGGCCGGGCGCGGGTTTGCGGTGGTGGCCGACGAGATCCGCAAGCTCGCAGAAAGTGCGGGTCGACGCGCGGAAGAAATCGCCAAGTTGATCCACGAGATCCAGTCGGATACTGGCGAGGTCGCGGACGAGATGCGGCTCTCGAGCAGTGTGATCAGCGAGGGCCGAGAGGACATCGACATGATCGCGGCCTCGCTCGAAAGCATTCGAAGCACCGTAAAGGACGCGCAAGTGCGCGCCGAGGGGATTTTCCGCGGCGCCGATGCGCACACGGTCGAGGTCGAGCGCGTGGTTCGATCGATGGACGAGATCTCCGAAGCGGGTGCGCGCAAGGCCGCTGCGATCGATCGCGTCGTCGAAACGTCGCGCCTGCAGTCGATCTCGACCGCCGAGGTGCTCGAATCCTCCGGCTCGTTGACCATGCTTTCCGCTGAACTCGCGCAACTGCTCTCCCACTTCCAGACCCGCTCGAACGCGAGGGCGGAGGTGGATCAATGAGCACTCAGACCGACAATCTGCGCGCCGAAGAGCGGCTGTTGACCTTCGAGGTGGCCGGCGATTTCTACGCGATTCCGATCGCAGGTGTGCTCGAGGTCGCCGAGGCCGGGAGAATGACGTGTATTCCGACGCTACCGAGGCGCATGGGTGGTGTGATCAATCATCACGGCGACGCGCTGCCGGTGATCAATTGCGCGTCGCTCTTCGACGTGAATGAGTCGGAACTCGGTGAGCCCGGCATCATCCTCGTGATCGGTGGGGGTGAGGGCGAGAGCGCCCGACTGGGAATTCCCATCGATCGTGTGTTGGGATTGGTCAATGGTGCCGCGGCTGCGATGCCCGGCGCCAAAGCGGTTGCCGAGCGCCGATCGATTCAAGGCCGGGTGGCGAGCGTGCTGGATCCGGATCGACTCGTGAGCCAGGCGAGAGACGTGATCGACAGTTCATTGGGCCGAAGGGATTAGACCCAAAGGGGGAAGGTGATGGCGAGAATTCTGGTTGCAGACGACGCATCGTTCATGCGTCAGATGATCCGCGAGATCGTCGAGTCGGAGGGGTTTGAAGTCTGCGGAGAAGCCTCCGACGGCGTCGAAGCGGTGGACGAATTCAAGAGGTTGCAGCCGGACGTGGTGACGATGGACATCGTCATGCCGCGCAAATCCGGCATCGACGCAGTTCGGGGCATCATCGCTCTCGACCCCGGTGCGTGCGTGGTGATGTGCAGCGCGCTCGGGCAGGAGGCGCTGGTGACCGAGGCGATCCAAGCCGGGGCCAAGGATTTCATCGTCAAGCCCTTCAAGCCCGACGCCGTGATCGAGACGATCAAGAAGGTCCTCGAGAAGGACGTCTGAGCATGGACATGGCGAAGTACCGCCAGGTCTTCATCGAGGAATCGACGGAGCACCTCGCGGAAATGAGCTCGGCACTGCTCAAGCTCGAGAAAAACCTCGCCGACGGCCGAGCGATCGATCTCGTCTTTCGCATGGCGCATTCCATCAAGGGAATGGCTGCTTCTCTGGAGTACGATTCGATCACGCAAGTCTCCCACGGTCTGGAAGATCGGATGCAAGAGGTTCGCCGAGCGGGCCGCGTTGCAGACTCCGAGGAGCTCGGGGTGCTCTTCCGCGGTCTCGAGTGTCTCGAGTCGATGGTGGCAGCGGTTCGCGCGACGGGTAAGGTGCCCCCGCCGGAACCGGCGCTCGCCGCTGTCCTGGCCAATCGCCTCGACGAACCACCGCCAGAAGTCGCCTCTCGCGCTCTCGAAGCCACCGCTGTCGCCCAGGGCGCAGCAAAAAAAAAAGCCCTGACCCCGATCCTCTAGCGCAGCCCACGAACTCCCCCGAACGCGCGGCGAGTATCGACGCGCCCAAGCCACCGCAATCGGTTCGCGTCAAGACCGAAACCCTCGATCGCTTCCTCGGAACCGTCGGCGAGGTCATCCTGAGCTCGAGTCAACTCCGGGCCGCCGGCGACGAAGGCAATGACGATCGACCGAAGCTCTCCGTCGGGCTCGACCGGATGGACCGTGTGGTCGGCGACCTCCAGCGCCGCGCTCTCGAATTGCGCACCACGCCGCTGGCGCGGATCGTCGAACCCATGCCGCGCCTGGCGCGCGAAGTCGCGCGTCGATTGGGCAAGCGGGTCGAACTCACGATCGAAGGCGCCGAGATCGAACTCGATCGCTCGATTCTCGACCGGCTCAGCGACCCCCTCGTGCATTTGGTTCGCAACGCCGTGGGCCACGGAATCGAGATGCCGGGCGTGCGATCAGCGGCAGGCAAGAACGAGGTCGGCCAGGTCGTGATCGATGCGCGGCGCGTGAAGGACTCGATCCGCATTTCGATCCGCGACGACGGTGCCGGAATCGATCTGGACCGGGTGCGCGAGCGCGCGATCGACGCGGGCATCGTCTTGGCGGATCTCGCCGAAGACCTGTCTCCCGAACAACTCGCGGTGCTGGTCTTTCAACCGGGAATTTCGACCGCCGATTCGATCTCGGAGCTGTCGGGGCGCGGCGTCGGGATGGACGCGGTGCGCGCGACCATCGAATCCCTCGGCGGACAGGTGGAAATCGCCACCCGGCGCGGCCAAGGCACGACCACCACGATGGTCGTTCCGATCACCGCGGCCGTTCAGCGTGTGATCCTGCTGGGTGTCTCCGGCGAGACCGTCGCGGTTCCCGTCGCCAAGGTCGAGCGAATCATCGAGGTCAAGGCCAGCGCGATCGAACGAAGCGGCCACGAAGCGTTCACCCTGGTCGAAGATGAGCCGGTCGCCATCTTCCCGCTCGCCGAGTATCTGTGCTTGCCCCCATCGAAACCTCGGCCGCAAGAGGCGCTGGTCCTCGCGGAAGTGCGCGGCGAAATGATGGCGATCAAGATCGACAGCGTCGTCGGTCATCAACAGATCTACGTCAAGCCGATTCCCGAATTGCTCTCGAGTGTGCGTTCGATCGCCGGACTGACGATTTTGGGAGATGGCTTGCCGATCTTTCTGCTGGATCTCAACCAACTGGGATGAGCGACATGGCGGATTTCTCCGAAGAAGATCGAGAGCGCCTCTACGAACTCACGAGCATCGGTGCGAGCCACGCCTCGATGGCGTTTACGCTGCTCCTGCATCGGGCGATTGCGCCGAGCGCTCCACAATTCCGGGATACCTTCGAGTACATCGCGGACGATTCGTGGAATACGGGTGTGATCTTTCAGGCGGACGGCGACCTCACCGGCCTGGTCGCCATCCTGCTCCCCGTTACTTCCTGCGACAAAGTCGCAGAGAGATTGATTCACGACGAGGTTCCGGAGGATCACGAAGAAATCATCGAGTCCGCGCTGCGCGAGCTCGGTAACATCGTCGCGTCGCACACGATGTCTGCGATCGCAGATCGGCTGGGCGGGCGGATTCTGCTTTCTGTGCCGGTGCTCGTGATGGAAGAAGCGGATTCGGCATTTGCGTCGATGCTTCGCGAGCGCGGCGCCGATCACTGCGTCGAGTGCGAATTGACCGACTCTGCTCGCGACATCCGCGTCCGCCTCGTCTTCGCCCCCGAATACAAACCCTGACAGCGGTCTGAAGACTCCAGCATCGCCCGTTCGATCGACGGGCGCTGGACCCGTCTCATCGACATCTGATATCGTGAGCGTGCGATCCGCACGGAATCTCGAAGTGCGGCCGGGGAATTCGCGTTGAATCGAGATCACGTTCGAAACCTGCTCGAAGCGGTCCGGAGTGGAGAACTCGCGACCGCAGATGCCCTCGCGAAGCTTTCGAATCTGCCCTTCGCAGATCTGCCCGACGCGCGCGTCGACACCCACCGGGCGCTTCGCCACGGTATTCCCGAGGTCGTCTACGCACCTGGCAAGACACCCCAACAGATCGTCGAGATCGTGGGCGCGCTGCGCAATGCCGAGCAGGACGTGCTCGTGACGCGCGTCGATGCCGAGGTGGGAGAGCGCGTGCTCGCGGAAGTTGGAGGTGGAACCTACGACGCGGTCGGTCGACTGCTCTGGTACGGGCCCGCCGAGGTGCCCGCCACGGGAAAGGGGACGATCGTGGTGGTGACCGCGGGAACTTCCGATCTGCCGGTCGCCGCCGAGGCGATCGGGGTGGCACGGCGTTTTGGCAACAAGGTCGAATCGATCGCCGACGTCGGTGTCGCGGGCATTCACCGGTTGCTCGCGTCGAGCCAGACACTGCGCTCCGCGCGCGTGCTGATCGTCGTCGCGGGCATGGAAGGCGCGCTGCCTTCCGTGGTCGGCGGCCTGGTCGACAAACCCGTAATCGCGGTGCCGACCAGCATCGGCTACGGCGCGGCCTTCGGCGGCGTCGCGGCACTGCTCGGGATGCTCACGAGCTGCGCGTCGAACGTCACCGTCGTCAACATCGACAACGGTTTTGGCGCTGCGTACGTCGCCACCCTGATCAACCGCCTCTAGCCCGCGCAGACCAGCTGGGTTCACTCGCTAAGTGCCACTGGCGGGGGCCCAGTTGGCCGGGTCGGGTTCCACTGTGGATCGGTTGGTGCGAGGGCGGCCAGTTGGCCGGGTCGGGTTTCACTGTGGGTCGGTTGGTTCGCGGGCGGCCAGTTGGCCAATTGCATTTCTGTGGGGATTGGTTGCCTGGATGCGGCGACGGGAGGCCATCGGGCTCGAACCTCATGTCGCCCGATGGCCTCCCGTCACCGCACCCAGGCGACGTTTCCTTCGGAGAGGGCCTCCGGGTACGGCGGTTGTTTTTCGCGCCTGGAACGCGATTCGTTGGGGAGCGGGGCGCAAGAGCTGCGAGCGACATGCGGTTCGAGCGAGTAGCTCTTGCGCCCCGCTCTCCAAGCAGACGGCACGCAACTGCATCCGGGTCTTGAACGAAACGTGCCCCCGTCACCGAACCCTGGCAGCGACTCCGCAGAGGAGTTCGGCGACGAGCGTGGCCAATGGGTGACTTATCGAGCAGACTGCGGGCGTGGCGGTCCGGCGAAATAAGGCAAAGAGCGCGAGCGGGCGCGTGTTGCATCTGGATCTGTTCTCGGGGATTGCTGGAAACATGTTTCTGGCTGCGTTGCTCGATGCCGGGTTGTCCCGCCGCGAGCTCGTCGCGGATCTCGCTGGTCTGAAGCTCGACCATTCGCTGCGCGTGCAAAAGGTGAAGCGCGGCGCGCTTTCTGCGCGGTATCTCGAGGTTCGCGTTCCCAGGCGCCGAAGCGCGAAGAAGGCGAGCGCACACGACCGCGATCACGGTCGAAGCTATCTGGATATCGCACAGATCCTCGAGCGCGCGGCGCTCGACGCCGCTGTGCGCGATCGAGCGCTCGCGATCTTCGAGGCGCTGGGTCGCGCAGAGGCGAGGGTGCACGGAATATCTCTCGAACAGGTTCACTTCCACGAGGTCGGCGCCGTCGATGCGATCGTCGATGTCACGGGTGCTGCGATCGGCCTCGCGCGCCTCGGCATCGATCGGGTGACGGCTTCGCCGGTCGCACTGGGAGAGGGAACGGTCGAGACCGCGCACGGGCGTCTGCCGCTGCCCGCGCCCGCAACCTTCGAGCTGCTGCGCGGCATTCCGACCGTGCCCGCGCACGTGCGCTGGGAAACCGTGACACCGACGGGCGCCGCGATCCTGCGGACGATCGCCGACGAGTTCTGCTCGCTGCCGGCGATGACCGTCGAATCCATTGGTCACGGCGCGGGTGACGATCGAAAGGGGCCGATGCCGAATGTCCTTCGCGCCGTGATCGGCAGCAGCAGCAGTTCCGCAGCGGACCGGGTCGTCTGCCTCGAGACGAACCTCGACGATTTCGTCCCCGAACACTTCGATCACCTGATGGAGCGCCTGCTCGAAGCCGGAGCGCTCGACGTCTCGGTTCAACACCAGCAGATGAAAAAGAATCGGCCGGGGTTTCTGGTGCGCGCACTGGCGCGGCCTTCCGATCGCCTCGCGCTGGCCCGCATTCTGTTCGAGGATTCGACGGCGATTGGCGTTCGCGCGACCGAAAGCGAGCGGATCGTGCTCGCGCGCGAAGCACACAGGGTCGCGACTGCCTACGGTCGGATTCGGATCAAGTTGATCCGGGACGACGCGGGTCGCACCGCGGTGTCGGCCGAATACGACGACTGCAAGCGCGCCGCGCGTCGGGCCGGGGTGCCGTTGCGCGATGTGGTTCGCGCCGCGGAAGAAGCCGGCCGAACCGGCCTTGACTGAATCGGTCGCATCGGGCCGGCCGGTGGATCCGTCACCCTTCGACCTGCCGGGCAGGGGGCGGGCGGCTGCGCTGTGTCTGCACGGGTTGACGGGGACACCTTACGAGGTGCGCTCGGTCGGCGAGGCGATTTCTGCGGCCGGCATCCGCGCGATCGGCCCCGCGCTGCCCGGGCACAACGAAACCCCGGAGCGACTGGCGGCCACCTCGCATACGGATTGGCTCGAAGCCGCTCGAGCCGAATTCCGCCGCCTTCGCGAGGACTGCGAATCGGTATTCATCGTCGGGATGTCGATGGGCGGTTTGCTCGCGCTCGCGCTCGCCCAGGAAGAACGGGTCGATGCGCTCGCAGCCATTGGGACGCCGCTGGTGCTCCACCACCCGTTCGCGTGGCTGATTCCGTTTGCGAAATACCTGATGCCGATGTCTCCCAAATACCAGGGGTCGGATATCCGAGATCCGGTGGCCCGCGCCCGTCACGCCGGTTACCGGGTGATGCCACTGAATAGTGTCCACGAGTTGCAGCGCCTCCAGCGGCGGGTTCGCCCGCGGCTCGCCCGGATCACCGCTCCGATCATGGTCGCGCACGGGGTACACGATCGAACCGCGAGCCCCAGGGACGCGGCCGAGATTCGAGACTCGGTGTCGTCGGAGATCCGCGAATACCTCTTGCTCGCGGCATCGGGGCACATCGTTCCCGTCGATTTCGACGGACCGGTGCTCGCCCAGGCGATCGCGGAGTTCTTCGCGGGGCATGGCTGAGGGCGGGCGCAGGGTTTTTGCTTCGAGCGGTTGTGTGTTTATCACTACAAATCAATGCTGGCCTCTGCTGCGAAATCGTTTTGCGAAACGTGCGGAGAAAGCCCAGGAGTCGTTATGCTCCGCTTCACCGTCCTTGGGAACGGTGGAGGAGGGATCATGGGGGCACTTCCGAACGCTGTAGTGAAGAGATTGCTGAGCGAGCACGGAGGCGGTTTGCGCGTTTCGGGCACCGCTCTCGAGCGGGCCGTGGCTGCAACCGAAGATTACATCTCACGGTTGGCGCGAGAAGCGAGTTCGTCAGCGACCGCCGCGAAGCGCAAGACAGTGATGGATAGCGACATCGACTCGGCTCGCGCAAAGCTATCGCACGCCGGTTAGCCGTAGAGATCGGTCCGAGCAGGATCGATTGCTCACGCGAATACAAAAACCCCGGAGCGGTTGGCCGCCCCGGGGTTTTGTTTTGCGACTTCAGCGAAGACGCGCGGCTACATCATGCCGCCCATTCCGCCCATTCCACCCATGCCACCCGCCGGCATGCCACCACCGTCGCTCTTCGCCTCCGGCTTCTCGGCCACCATCGCCTCGGTGGTCAGCAGCAGGGAGGCCACGCTGGCCGCATTCTGGAGTGCGATGCGGACGACCTTGGTCGGGTCGATGACGCCGGCCTTGATCAGGTCCTCGTACTCTTCGGTCTGGGCGTTGAACCCCATGCTTCCCTTGAGGTTCTTCACCTTGTCGACCACGATGGAGCCGTCGATGCCCGCGTTTTCCGCGATGCGTCGGAGCGGTTCTTCGATGGCCTTGCGGATGATGCTCACTCCGGCGTTGAACTCCGTCGAGCCAGTGACAGAGTCGAGTGCCTTCTGGGCGCGAAGCAGCGCTACGCCGCCGCCCGCCACGATCCCTTCTTCGATCGCGGCACGCGTTGCGTGGAGTGCGTCTTCGACCCGGGCCTTCTTCTCCTTCATCTCGGTCTCGGTGGCCGCACCGACCTTCACGATCGCCACGCCGCCGACGAGCTTCGCGAGTCGCTCCTGGAGCTTTTCGCGGTCGTAGTCCGAGGTGGTGTCCTCGATCTGACCCCGAATCTCGTTGCAGCGGCCTTCGATGTCCTTCTTGGCGCCGGCGCCGTCGATGATCGTCGTGGTGTCCTTGTCGATCGAGACGCGCTTGGCCTTGCCGAGATCCTTGAGGGTCACGTTCTCGAGCTTGAGACCGAGCTCCTCTGCGATGACCTGGCCACCCGTGAGGATTGCCATGTCCTGCATCATCGCCTTGCGGCGATCGCCGAAGCCCGGCGCCTTGACGGCGGCGACGTTCAGCGTGCCGCGGAGTTTGTTGACGACGAGCGTGGCGAGTGCCTCACCCTCGATGTCCTCCGCGACGATCAGCAACGGCTTGCCCTGGCGGGCGACCTGCTCGAGAACGGGCAGGAGGTCCTTCATGCTGCTGATCTTCTTCTCGTGCAGCAGGATCAGCGGCTCTTCGATGGCGGCTTCCATGCGCTCCGGATCCGTCACGAAGTAGGGCGAGAGGTAGCCGCGGTCGAACTGCATGCCTTCGACGATGTCGAGCTCGGTCTCGAGGGACTTGCCCTCTTCGACCGTGATCACGCCCTCGCGACCGACCTTCTCCATCGCCTCGGCGATGATCTTGCCGATCGTCGTGTCGCTGTTGGCCGAGATCGTGCCGACCTGTGCGATCTCCGCGGAGTCGCGGGTGGCCTTCGACATCTTCTTGAGCTCTGCAGTGATGGCTTCGACCGATGCGTCGATCCCGCGCTTCACTTCCATCGGATTCATACCGGCGGCGGTGAGCTTGCTGCCCTCACGGAATAGCGCCTGGGCGAGCACCGTTGCGGTGGTCGTTCCGTCACCCGCGACGTCGGAGGTCTTGCTTGCGACCTCCTTCACCATCTGGGCGCCCATGTTCTCGAACTTGTCTTCGAACTCGATTTCCTTGGCGACCGTCACGCCGTCCTTGGTCACGGTGGGAGAGCCGAAGCTCTTGTCGATGATGACGTTGCGACCCTTCGGCCCCAACGTCACGCGAACTGCGTTGGCAAGACCGTTGACGCCAGCGAGCAGCTTGCGGCGGGCGTCCTGGTCGTAGCGAATTTCTTTGGCCATTATTTGAATTCTCCTACTCAACCACGCCGAGGACATCGTCCTCGCGGATGATCAGATGTTCTTCGCCTTCGATGTTGATCTCGGTGCCCGCGTATTTGCTGAACAGCACCTTGTCGCCCTTCTTCACGTCGAGGGGCTGAAGCTTGCCATCTTCGTTGAGCTTGCCTTTGCCGACGGCAATGACCTTGCCCTCTTGGGGCTTTTCCTTGGCGCTGTCGGGAATGATGATCCCACCCTTGGTGGTCTCTTCTTCGTCGACGCGCTTGACGATGATCCGATCCTGGAGCGGACGAATCTTCATGGATCCAGTTCCTCCGAACGCAGTGCCCTGTGCCCATAAGGGGGTGGCTTGCGGTTTTTGCAGGGAATGGTCGCCGACCTGTTTTTACCGTTCACCGGGCCCCTGTGGTCCGATGGGCGGCAACCGCCCTGTGATTGGCAGGCGGAGGCTCCGACTGCCAGGCGCGCCAACGTAAACACTGTGGGCCGGTAGGTCAAGGCGCGGATCGAGAAACTTCTTTCGATTTCTGCCCTCAAAATCACTTCCCGGACTGCCGATTCGTCGGTTACGGGCAGCGCGGGGGAACGATGGGCCATTCCCGACAGGCAGATCCGGCGCAAATCGATCGCAGCGTTCCGCGCGCGGTTTTCTCCGAATTGCTCGCGGTCGCCCTGCACAAGGTCCAACGGCAACCCAGCCCGATGGCGATCGCTTACCTCGTGGAGTTGCTCGACGAACGCGTGC
>Ga0326597_10003874_pt1 | contig 21276 bp, 17 predicted proteins | sample RVTome_12_FD_203789 | JGI IMG/M metagenome (GOLD analysis project Ga0326597, IMG submission 203789) | Soil microbial communities from uranium-contaminated site in the Upper Colorado River Basin, Wyoming, United States - RVT100D185 | ecosystem: Environmental > Terrestrial > Soil > Contaminated >...
TCCTAGTGATCCAGCGATCCCGTGTGGAAGGGTCGTTGCTCAACGGACAAAAGGTACCCCGGGGATAACAGGCTGATCGCTCCCGAGCGTCCATAGCGGCGGAGCGGTTTGGCACCTCGATGTCGGCTCATCACATCCTGGGGCTGAAGGCGGTCCCAAGGGTTTGGCTGTTCGCCAATTAAAGTGGTACGCGAGCTGGGTTCAGACCGGCGTGAGCCAGGTCGGTCCCTATCTGCCGTGGGCGTTGCAATATTGCGAGGAGTCTTCTTCAGTACGAGAGGACCTGGAAGGAGCCACCCCTGGTGCGTCTGTTGGCACGCTCGTGCCATCGCAGAGTAGCTAAGTGGCGCAGGGATAACCGCTGAAAGCATCTAAGCAGGAAGCCCCCCTCAAGATCAGTATTGCTGGCGTAAGCGAGAGACCCCCGGAAGACCACCGGGTTGATAGGCCGCATGTGTAAGGGTCGAAATACCTTCAGCAGAGCGGTACTAACGGTCGAAGGCCTGGTCAGGTCGACCCGCGCCCGTGTCATCACTCCTGCCTCAGAGCAGGCCTGCATCCGTGCAGCCTTCTCTCTTCGCAGGAGCGGCACCGGCCAGGGCGGCCACCAGCCCACCATCGTGTCAGGTCATCTCCGATTTCATTCGATGATGCGCGTTCTCAACTCCCTCACTTGTCACTTCGTCCGGCCGGGCCGACAGGCCCGGCCGGCACTTTGTCGGTGACCAAAGGTCTGGGGCCACACCTGTTCCCATCCCGAACACAGCAGTTAAGCCCAGGCCGCCGATGATACTGCTCCGCGGGAAAGTAGGTCATTGCCGACGCTTCAGCCCCGCCGCCCTAAAGGCGGCGGGGTTGTTTTTTGCCCGACAGGTCCGCGACACTGGCTCGCCTCCGTGAGTACCCGGCTGCCGCGCGGGTAGGATCACGCATGAAACGTATCGGCCCGATGGCGTGCTCGCTTGGGATCATGGCTGCGGTAGCGATGTCCGCCCACGGGCGGCAGGATGTCGCCGATGTCGAATCGACACAGCGGAGCGCCGGCGGCGACGAGCGGCAGACCTACTTCCTCATCAACCCCGCGCCGGATGATCCGGCGCCGGAAAAGGGCTGCGGCGTGCTCTTCGTCCTGCCCGGTGGGAGCGGGAGCGCCGAGGTCAATCCCTTCGTTCGACGCATTGCGAAGTACGCCGTGCCCACCGGGTTTCTCGTCGTGCAACTCGTCGCGCCGAAGTGGACCGACGACCCCGCCATCATCTGGCCGACGGAGCGCCTGCCCGTGGCGGAACAACAGTTCACGACCGAAGAGTTCATCGCGGCGGTGCTCGATGAGGTGCGGGCGACGCACAAGGTCGATGAAGATCGCCTGCTGCTGATGGGCTGGTCGTCGAGCGGGCCGGTGGTCTACAACATGCTGTGTCAGGAGCAGACGCCCTTTGACGGGTTTTACATCTGCATGTCGGTCTTCAAGCCGCAGCAGATGCCGCCGATCGCCAACGCCGCGGGAAGGCGCGTCGTGATCGAGCACTCGCCGGATGATCGCACCTGCCCGTTTCACCTGGCCGAGCAGGCGCGCGATGACCTGACGGCGGCCGGTGCGAAAGTCCACTTCGAGACCTATGCGGGTGGTCACGGCTGGCGCGGCGCGATGTACCCGCGCATGAAAGCGGCGTTTGCGTTCCTGCTCGATCCGGCCGGGCAAGCCGATCCCGAGCCGAAACAGCCCGCCGAGCCAAGTCCGGATCCGGCTCGATGAACGACACCGACGTCATTGAGCAATTCGAGTCCTGCACGCTGCCCTTCGATCAGTGGTCGCATCGCGCGCATGTCAAAGTGGCCTGGATCTACCTCAGTCGGCACGGTTTCGAGGAATCGCTGGCGCGCCTGCGCCGGGGCATCATGGCCTACAACGCGGCCAACAAAGTGCCCGAAGGCACGCTGATGGGCTACAACGAGACGACCACGCACGCGCTGCTCCATCTCATCGAGGCGGTGCGCTGCGCCTACGCCGCGACGCATCCCGCGGCTGACGCCGATTCGTTCTACGAGATGCACCCGCAGTTGCACAGCAAGCACGCGCTGCGATTCTTTTACTCGCCGCAACGTCGAATCGCGCCGGAGGCGAAGGCGCAGTTCATCGAACCGGATCTCGCGCCCCTGCCGCGGTTCCTCGATCCCGATGACCAGGACTGACCTCGTCGCGCCGGGACAGTCGCAGGGGGATCGCGCCTTCGTCGTCATGCCCGCGAAGCCTGCCCTCGCGCAGGCGGGGGCGGGCATCCAGCGAGGTGGCAACGCTCATCCCAACTGGTTCCGGCGGTTGAAACAGCAAGGTGTAGTGCGACTGGATTCCCGCCTGCGCGGGAATGACGAAAGCGCGATCGCTCTACGGGCACACCTCTCAACCGCTGCGCGCCTGCGCTACGATGTCCTCCGTCCATCCCGTCGATTTCGAGACTCGACCGCACCCCTCGGAGAGTGGCCCCGTGGCGGAGCATTCACAGATTCGTGCCGATGATCCGTGCCCGGAGGCGTCCGGCCCCGCGGATGGGGCGCTCCTGCCGATGCCCTGCGCATTGCTCGATTCCTCCGGTCGAATCGAGGCCGTGAACCGCCCCTGGCGGGAGGGGATCGGCCGGCACGACCTGCTCGCGGACATCGGAACTGACTTCGTGGAGATGCTCGGGCGACTTTCCACGACCGGCCGCGTGAGCAAGGGCGTGCGCTCCGTCCTCCAGGGCGAGGCGGATGATTTCACCTTCGACTTTGCGACCGGCGGCGTGAGCGGGAGCCGCTGGTTTCGGCTTATGGCCTCGGCGCGTCACGACGGGGCCGGCGGCGGGTCGGTCGTCGTGCTGGACATCACCGATCACCGCCGCGTCGAGCAGGCGCTTCTCGAAAGCGAGGACCGCTACCGGGCCATCGCGCGCGAGATGGGCAACTCGGCGCTGTGTACGCTCGATGTCTCCGGGCGCGTGCTGACGTGGAACGTCGATGCCGAGCGCCTGACGGGCTTTCACGCTCGCGATGTGCTGGGGCACGACCTGGACCTGCTCTTCGGGGAGGAGGATCGCGCCGCGGGCATGCCGAGGCGGGCGCTGGCCGAGACGCAGCGGCAGGGCCGCTTCGAGCATCGCGGCCGGCGCCTTCGCGCCGATGGGACGCGATTCGAGGCCCAGACCATCTTCTCCGATCTGCGCGGCGAAGGCGGCTCGCTTCGAGGCTACTCGCTGCGCACGCGCGACCTCACCGGCCACGCCCCCTCTCACCATGTCCTCCGCAACGACTACGACCGCCTCCTCTCCATCATCGATTCCGCGATGGACGCCATCATCACCGTCGATGAGGAGCAGCGGGTGGTGATGTTCAATCGAACAGCGGCGAGCGTCTTCGGCGTGCCCGCCGCGGAGGCGATCGGCTCGCCTCTCGACCGCTTCATCCCGGCCCGCTTTCGCCCGGCGCACGCGGAGCACGTGCGCGCCTTCGGCCGCACCGGCGTGACCAACCGGGTGATGGGTCGTCTGAGCACGCTCAGCGGCCTGCGGTCTGACGGGACGGAGTTTCCCATCGAGGCCTCGATCTCCCACGCCGTCTCCGACGGGCGGCGCTACTACACCGTCATCCTCCGCGACATCACGGAGAAGCGACGCCTCGAGACCCAACTGCTTCACTCGCAGAAGGTGGAGGGGATCGGGCGCCTCGCCGGCGGCGTGGCGCACGACTTCAACAACCTGCTCATGGGGATATTCAACTACCTCACGCTCGCCTCGCGCCAGATCGAGCCGGACCATCCGGCCCAGCCGGCGCTGCGGCACGTCAAGGAAGCGGCGGACCGAGCCGCTTCCCTCACGCGGCAACTGCTCATCTTCGCGCGCAAGCAGGTGGTGAAGCCGACGGTGCTCGCGCCGGAGAAGGTCATCACCGATCTCGCGCCGATGCTTCAGCGCCTCATCGGCGAGGACATCACCCTGCGCACCGTCGTCGCGCCCGGCACCGGCAAGGTGCTGGCGGATTCATCGCAACTCGAGCAGGTCGTGATGAACCTGGCGCTCAACGCGCGCGACGCCATGCCGCGGGGCGGGTCGCTGACGATCGAAGCGGGCAACGTGCGGCTTGACGAGACCTACTGCCGCAGCCGCGTCGGCGCCACGCCGGGGCCTCACGTGATGATCGCCGTGACGGACACGGGCACGGGAATGACGCCCGAGGTGCTCAGCCGCCTCTTCGAGCCGTTCTTCACCACCAAGCCGCCGGGCAAGGGCACGGGTCTGGGGCTGGCCACGTGCCACGGCATCGTGCAGCAGTGCGGCGGGCACATCGCCGTCTACAGCGAGCCAGGCAAGGGCACGAGCATCAAGGTCTTCCTCGCCCGCCTCAAGGACGCCGACGAAGCCCCGCAGCCCGGCGCGATCGCTCCGGCCGCGCCGCCAAGAGGTCACGAGACGGTGCTGCTCGTCGAGGACGACGCGATGATCCGCGGCCTCGCCCTCGCCGCGCTGCGCGACGCGGGCTATGACGTGCTCGTCGCCGTGCATGGCGCCGAGGCGCTGAGCGTCGTGCAGGAGGGCAAGCGGCGCATCGACCTGCTCGTCACCGACGTCGTCATGCCCGAGATGAGCGGCGTAGTGCTCGCCGAGCGACTCACCCGCGCTCAGCCCGGCCTGCGCGTGATCTTCATGTCCGGCTACACTGACGAGACCATCGCCCACCACGGCGTGGAGACCGGATCGAGCGCCTTCCTCGCCAAGCCCTTCATGACCGACACGCTTCTCGAGAAGGCGCGCGAGGTGCTCGACAAAGCCGCAGATCACTGATACCTGCAAAACAGAATCCGCCGGGCGCCACACGCCCAGCGCTCACCACCAAGAACACCAAGGCACAAAGGTCACACAAAGAGCAGCCGGGAGGAGGCCGATAGAGACATCGCTGTCTGCCGTGTGAATCCTGGTTGACAAGGCGCCCCTTTGTGCTTCCTTTGTGTCTTTGTGTTCTTTGTGGTGAGAGTTGGACGGCCGGGTCGTCACTGAGGACATGACTTCGGCAGGAGTCAGGAATCGCTCTCGACCCGGCGCCCGGCCATCGATCAGAGAATCGGCAGGCTCACGCGCGATTCGAGTTCGGCCGTCGGACGCGCGATGAGGTCGTAGCAGTCGCTCTCGACGATCGTGCAGCGCACCAGTTCGCCGGGGCTGAGGGGGTGGCGGCTCTGCACAAAGGTGACGGCGTCGATCTGCGGCGCCTGGAAGTAGGTCCGGCCAACGGCGAGATGCCCGCCGGCGCTCACCCCCGTCGTCGCTACGCCCGTGGTCGTCGTCGGCTGGTCGATCAGGACATCAAACTGCACGCCTTCCTCGCGCGCTCGCCCGGAGTCGCGATCGGCGTGCCGTTTATAGAACGACGCGAGATACTCCGCCTGCTCAAACGCCACACGCTGCTGCACCTGCATGATCTCGTCGTAGCGCCGCTGCTTGACCTCGGCGGGAACGGCGAGGGTCGCATCGCGCTCCGCCAGTTCAGCCGGCGTGCCGGGTTCGGGGGAATACTGAAACGCGCCGAGCGCCTCGAAGCCGAAAGACTCGATGAAATCGAGCAGTTCCTGGTGGTCTTCTTCGGTTTCGCCGGGGTAGCCGGTGATGAGCGTGGTGCGGATCGCCATGCCGGGGATGCGGTCGCGCAGTTTGGCGAGGAGTTCTTCGATGAGCAACCGCGAGGTGTGGCGGCGCATCGCGGTGAGGATGCGGCCATTGATGTGCTGGAGCGGCATGTCGATGTACTTCACCACGCTCGGCAGGTCGGCGATGGTGTCGATCATCTCATCCGTGAAACACGAGGGATAGGCGTACATGAGGCGGATCCACGCCTGCCCGTGCTCGCGCGCGGCGGCGTCGAGCGCCGTGAGCATCCCGCACAGACCAGGCGCATAGCCGATGTCGCGGCCGAAACTCGTCGTGTCCTGCCCGATGAGGTTGAGTTCAAACGCGCCATCCGCGAAGAGTTCGCGCGCTTCGCTGAGAATCGCTTCGACGGGCTTGGAGCGCATCTTGCCGCGGATGCTCGGGATAGTGCAGAAGGCGCAGCGCTGGTTGCACCCTTCGGAGATGCGCAGGTAGGCGTAGTGGCGCGGGGTGAGGCGCAGGCGGGCCGCGTCGCTCTCAAAGTAGCCCACCCCCTTGCCGTCCGCCCCGTTGACCGTCAACCCCGCAACCGCCATGCCTCGCTGCTGGGCGGCGATGATCGCGTTGCCGGAGATCCAGTAGTTCGGTCGCTCGCCGTCGGTCGGCAGATTCTCTCGCATGGCCCCGTTGCCGCGCACCGCCTCGACGATGTGGTCGCGATCGAAGACGCCGATGAGCGCATCGATCTCCGGACACCACTCGAGCATCTTCGCCCGGTGCCGCTGCACGAGGCAGCCGGCGACGACGAGCCGCTGCACCTGCCCGGCCTTCTTGCGCTGGGCCGCCTCGCGGATCACCCCCATCGACTCATCCTTGGAGGCTTCGAGGAAGCCGCAGGTGTTGACGATGATGGCATCCGCCTCATCGTGGTCGCTGGTGGGCTCCAGGCCGTCCATCGCCAGCAGGCCGAGCATCTTCTCGGAATCGACGAGGTTCTTCGGGCAGCCGAGGCTGACGAAGGCGATCTTGCGGATAGATGGCGCGGCGACGGACATGAGGCGGATTGTAGGTGACTTCCGGACCTTGCGCTCCCCTGCGCAAAGCCTCCGGGTCGCGGCTAAACGGGTCGCCGTCGCTACGATTCTCCATGGAGATCGTCTGGAACGCCGTTGATCTCGAACCGGTCTACGGCGGGGTGTGCGTGCCCACGATGGGGGCATTGCACGAGGGGCACCTTTCGCTCATCCGCCGCGCCCGCGAGGAGGCCGACCTGCACGCGCAGCGTCTGCCCGTCGTTGTGACGATCTTCGTCAATCCGGCGCAGTTTGCGCTCGGGGAGGACTTCACCCGCTACCCGCGCACCTTCGAGGCCGATTGCAGCAAGGCGGAAGCGAACGGGGCGGATGTCATCTTCGCTCCCGAGGTGTCAGAGGTCTATCCGGACGGGCCGGACAGCCCGATCGATCCGCGCATCATCATCCCTGCGGTGGCGCGCGAGCCGGGGCTGGAGGAGAAGAGTCGGCCGCAGTTCTTCATCGGCGTGTGCCGCGTGGTGCATCGGCTCTTCGAACTCGTGCAGCCGAGCGCGGCCGTCTTCGGCGAGAAGGATTACCAGCAACTGCTCACGATCCGCGCGATGGTGGCGGCGATGGCCCTGCCGGTGACGATCCACTCCGAGCCGACGGCCCGCGATGAAGACAGCCTGGCATTGAGCAGCCGCAACGCGTATCTTGCGCCCGTCCAGCGCAAGCGGGCGCTGGGGCTGAGCAAGGCCCTCAAGGCGGCGCGGCAGGCCAAGTCAGTCGCCGAGGCGGAACGCGCCATGCGCTCGATTCTGCTGGCGAACCAGGTGGAGATCGATTACGCCGCAGTGCGCGATGCGCACACGCTGATGCCGATCGACGATTTCGCCTTCGGCGCGCGAGCACTGGTGGCCGGCCGCGTCGGCCCGGTGCGGCTGATCGACAACATGGCGGTGTGAGGAAGCACGCGACAATGCGCGACACGCACCCGCAACGAGCCTGAAGCGTAAGCGAGGAAGGTTCAAGCAAGCGAAGCGAGCATCGCTTCAATTCGCGCCCCGTGACGCAAGTCGTCTATTTATCGGCGCTGCCTTTCTTGATCGCCTGAATGGCGTTCTTCAAGAGCCCCTGCTCGTGGGGATTGCGGCACTCTCGCAGCATCGTTTCCAGTGCTGAAAGAGCCGTCTGGGCTGTGCGACCGAATGAACCCAGCGTCTCGATCGACGCCTGACGAATGTACGGCTGATCCCGTTCGAGCAACGTCACAAGCACGGGGACCATCTGCTCGCCACGCTCCGAATAGCGCTGCATCATGCTGATGGCCGCATGATAGGCACTGTCCGATTCGTTCTGCGCCGAGAGCGCAGCCGGGCAGGACTCGGCAATTGCCACGAGAATTGGTACGATGGCATCCTCATCGCAATCGCCTTCATGTTCGAGTGTCCGCAATGCCTCCATTGCCGTATCCGCATTCTCGATGAGTTTTTGCCAGTTCACTTCATTCAGCCGTGTCGGAGCGACCTTGACAAGCGTCGCGATGGCTGCGCCTCGCACTTCGGGTTGCGAGTGCGATGTTGTGAGATCAATCAGAGCGGGCGCGGCTATGGCAGATCCGGGTGCAAGTGCAATCAACGCCATAGCGCACCGCCATCTCAGCCAGAACTCGCTACTCTCAAGTCCATCCAACAGTGAGGGAAGCACACTCTGATCGCCGATCACACCGAGCGTCTCGGCCGCGGCCGCAGCGGCCGCATCACGGCTCAGTATGAGTTCGGTGAGGCGCGGGAGCGCTTCCGGCGCCGGCCCGCCGAAGCGGCTGACGCCCCACGCGCATTCCGCGCGGACACCGCCGTCCGCATCATCCAAGCCTGCCAGCATGAGTTCGAGAATCGCGCGATCGCCGGCCGCGAAACGGGAGAGTCCTCGTGCGGCCCCAGCCTGAACTCTCGCCGACGCATCGCCCATCAACTCGATCAGGCGACTTCGGATCACATCAGGTCCGATCGGATTCAGATTCGTGCCTACGGAATACCACGCTCCATGCTGTCGGATAGCAGGATCGGGATCACTCATCCAGTGCAACAGTGTGTCTCCAACGGCGGCGTCTTCGTCGAGTTCAAGAATGAAGTCCAACATCTCGACGCGGGTCGCTCGGCCCTGGTCCGCCCCGAGCATGTGCGACGCCTGCCACATGGCGTAGGAGCGTTGCCAGTTCCACAGAAGGCGTTCAATTGCAGGTTTCCTCGGCGCAAAGATTCGCCGACTGTACAGTTCGTCAATTGCATCGCGGCCGTAGTAGGGAATCGCGCTGATTACAATCGTCGTCGGCGCCGCGGCCAGCCAGCCTTCGCGCTGCGCCTTCGGCACAAGCCACAGCACGCGCGCACCGACGCCGATCACGACAACCACCACCACCCAGCGCCACCTCCGCCTCGTCCTGAAGAACTGCCGCTGCCGCTTGGCCGTGTAGCCGCACTCGGAGCAGGTGAGCGAGTCGGAGCCGCGCAGGTCGTACCAGCACTTGGGGCAGCGGCGCCGGCCGCGCGAGCGGTCGCGGAAGATCGCCCAGTAAAGCAGCGCCAGCGCCGCCAACGCCGTCAACACGCTCAGAACCTGAAAGCCCCAGTCCGGCATGATTCGATTCTACCACATGATCCGAGTTCGCGGCACGAGTCGCGCGTGAAAGGTGTAGTGCAAGATCATGTCATTGTCACCGGCAAGCATGTCGGTCCGGGGCGCGCGACAATCATCAGTCCGCCGCGAGTCGGCGAGCGCGAGGCCGAAGGCCCCATCGTAAGTAGCCGGGGGTGAAGCGCGAGCGCCACCCCCGGAATGCGACGCCCACCCACCCTTCTTCCCACTCCGAAGGAGTGGTCGTAGCGCCCGATCAAGCAAGGACGAGACACGCGCGAAGCGCGCCGCGGCTACGAGGACCGCCTTCGGGGTCCAGGAGGATCTACGGCACATCGCTTCAGGGGGTGCCGATCGAAGCGATCGCCACCCCCGGCTACTGACGATCAGACCTTCGGCCTGCAAACCGCCAAGTGACGTCGGCGCAGCATGCCACAATCTTCGACTACGCCCGAGTGAGCAGCGCCTCTTGCGCCCTTTGTGCCTCTTCGCGACCATCCCTTTCGATCACTCCCCCATGCACGGCCCGGGCAGGTCCGCCTCGCCGAGGAGGCGGAAGTTCTTGGCGCGGAGGATCTGGCCCGCGAGCATCTGATCGTCCACCGCCAGCGCGATCATCGGACAGCCGCCGTGCGTGAGCATGAGCGGGTAGGCGAAGTGGATGCTCAGTTCAGCGCCGAGGAGATAGAGGCACAGCCGCGTCAGGGAGTGGGCGGAATCAACCTCGACGATGAGCAGGTCCATCTCGGCGAAGGGCAGGCCGCGGTCGCGCAGCAGGTCGCGCGCCAGGCACGAGTCGTTGGGGATGATGCGGATGACGGCGTGGTCGGAAGCGTCCATGACGCTCAGCGAGCAGACCTGCACCTGCGGGTGCTCCTCGAACACTTCGAGCAACTCGTAGAGTTTGCCCACCTTGTTGTCGAGGAAGACGCTGAACTGGCGGACGGACGGGGGCGCGTAACCATGTTCGGTTTCGAGTGGGGTCGGCGCTTGGCTCATGGGTTGGGACTTTCCACCGAAGATCGGCAGCACGAGTCAGGGCGCCGCCGCCGGGGGTCGGAGCCACGAACCGAACCCCCAGCGGCGCGCCGTCTGATTGTAAACATACCACATCCGAGGGGGCGGTGGTACAGGAATCCGCAAATTCGACGCTCATTCTTTGGGATCGATGAAATCGACTGACGCCGGCCCCGGCGCCAGCCCCGCCTGAGCCGCCTCGGCCAGGAACCGCCGCACCGCTTCCCGCCCCGTCGGGCCGAAGTCCAGCGTGTGCTTGTTGACGTACATGGCCACGAACCGGTCCGCCAAGGCCCGATCCATGCCCCGGGCGTAGGTCAGGGCGTAGTCGATCGCCTCCTCCCGGTGTTCGAGGGCGTAGCGAAGCGAGCGCCCCAGCGTCGCGGTGACTTCGGCGAGTGTCCCGACGCCGTAGCGATTGTCCAGGTCGCGCCGGATGACGTTGCCGCCCAGCGGAAGGGGGAGGGAGGTCCGCCCCGTCCACCACGCCCCGAGATCGGCGAGAAGGACAAGGCCGCGATCCTGGAAGGTGAGTTGCCCTTCGTGGATGACCAGCCCGGCGTCGAACTCGCCCGCGGCGACGCGCTCAATGATGCGGTCGAAGGGGACTTCAACGGCGCGAATGCGCGAGGCGCCGCCGAGCATCAACCCCGTCGCCAGCCAGGCGCTGGTTCGCCGACCGGGGATGGCGAGCGTGGCTTGGCCGTCGCGCAACTCCGCGAGTTCGATGGGGCGCCTTGCGACCAGTCGCGGCCCGTATCCGTCACCCATCGAGGCGCCGCAGGAAGTGAAGGCGTAGCGGTCGGCGACGTAGGGATACTGCGCGATGGAGATGGCCGTGATTTCAAGTTCGCCCCGGTCGGAGCGGCGGTTGAGGGTTTCGATGTCCTGCTGAACGGCATCGAATCTGAAACGGCCCGTGTCCAGCGCCGGCTTGCCGCCGTTGATTCCCGTGATGGGGAACCACATGAAGGCGTCGTCAGGATCGGGCGAGTGTCCGAGGCGCAGCACGGGTCGGGTCTCGCGGGTTTTTGCGGTATCGGTCATGGGAAGGTCGATGTTGGTTCAGCCGGAACAACCGGCATGGAAGCAAGGTCATCGATCGTAGGGCGGCGCTCCGCCGCAGGAGCAAAACGGTGTTGACGACGGATTCGTGGAGTGAGGAGGTTGAACTGCTGCCCATCGTAGTGGGCATCCACCTCGATGCAGAGATGTACGACCGGCCGCGCGCGTTGCGAATCGTCGAGGCGATTCGGCGCTGGCAGCATGCTTACTGCGATGAGCCGATCTGCCGGCCCGTCGTGATGACCGATGCGCTCTACCTGAGCAGCGAGGGTCTGCAGCGCGGCGCGGTGATCAGCCTTGGCCCGGCGCGAGTCAACGCCCTGACCGCGGGGCTTGCGGAGCGGCTGCCCGTGGTCTTCTCCCAGGGCGGCCGCATGGTCGTCCAGGCCGACTGGTCGAGCGGGCCGCCTCGCCTGTGTCTCTGGGCGGATGCGGAGCACGAAGGCGCGAGGATCATCGATCGGCTGATTGACGTTGAACTTGACGAGTTCCTCGAGGCGGTCGCGGCGCGGACGCCGGCCGTGTGAATCGGCCGGATCGGGCATCGCGGCCTCCGCCGCGCGATCAGTGAATGAGCATGGAATCGAACTCGCAGCCGGGCATCTCGTTGCCGACGAATCGCGTCTGGCGCGACTGGCAGGAGTCGGGGATCCAGATGTTGTCGTTGCCGAACTGGGCGGAGATGAGCCACATGCCGCTGCCGTCGGAGAGGAGGGCGTTCTGCCCGCCCTGCGAGAAGACTCCGAGCCGGCCGCGGCGGTGGCACTCGGCGGGGGTGTCCACGTCGATGGTTCGGCCGTCGCGAGCCGCCTCGACGAGCGGGTTCTTGTCGGCGAGGATGACCATGGTCGGCGCCGTCTCCCAGCGCGGCCGGCGACTGGTCAGCACGTTCTGAAAACTGAAACTCGTGGCGCGGGCAGAGGGCCAATTGTCCAGCGCCGCGAGCGTGCCCTCATCTTCCGCATAGGTGTTGTTCGGACAGGACAGTTGCTCGAAGGTGGCGAAACCGGCCTTGGCGAGGTAAAAGAGATTCGCGGAGTTGACGCGGCTGTCGAGCCAGTTATCGCGCGGTGCGGCGTCATAACGCACCGGCAGGGCGTTGTCGGAGGCCTGCGCGTAGTTGGAAAAGGCCAGCGCCACCTGGCCGAGGCTGCTCAGGCACGCCTGCTGCATCGCGGTGCGCCTCACGTTGGCGAGCATGGGAACGGCCACGCTGGCCAGGATGAGCAGGGCCGCCGCCGACGTCAGCACGTTGCGCCAGTTCATCGCGGCCAGCGACCACCACGACCAGTCCTCAACATCCTGCGGCGCGATGACCGGCCGGCGCTTGGATCGCTCATGCTGATCGATGCAGAGCATCGTCGCCGCCATGAGGCTCGGCCCTTCGACGGGCTCGACGGGATACTTCTCGATGTGCCCAAGCGTTTCAACGAGACGCTCCGCCCGGATGCGCTGCTCGCCGACGAACTGAGTGACATCCCACCCGTACTCCACGAGCGCGTCAAGCAGTTCGCAGTCCGCGTCGCAGAGGCAGGCATCCTGCGCCTCGGGATTCTGGCTGGTGGATCGTTCCGTCATGGGTTGAAGTCCGCCCCGGCCTTGCCACTGACCCGACGCCAGCGGTCGGCGAAGTGAGCGACTGCGGCGTGCAGCCGTGATTTCACCGTTCCGAGTGGAATGCCGAGAGACTCGGCGATGTCCTGATAACTGAGCCGTTGAAAGTACGCCAAAAGGAGAATCTCCCGAAGATGATCGGGCATCGAATCAATCGTTGTCCGGACAAGTTGCCGTAACTCCGTCTCGTTGAGGCGAGCATCGATCGGCTCGCCCTCGTCGGCCAGAAAATCGATGATGTTGGTTCCCGATCCCGCGTCGTTCCCGGACGATCCCCCCCGGCGCACCGGGGCGGAAAGGTCAACCATCGACATCCGTCTGCTGTTCTTACGATACCAGTCCCGCCCCTTGTTCGCGGCAATTGTGAAAAGCCAGGGACGAAATCGCCTCGAAACGTCAAAATCGTCCGCCGATTGGTGGATCTGGAGAAACGTCTCCTGGAAGACGTCCTCGGCCGCGGCCCGGTTGCCCATCTGCCTCGTGAGGAACCCCAGCAACTCAGCCTGGTAACGGCGGATCAGGCTTTCCATCGCCTCGCGCTCCCCCATGCGGTAGGCCTGCACGAGTTGTTCGTCGGTTCGCTGGTCCACGTCCGCCTGCCGGGAAAACGACTGGCCCGGACGTGAGTCTCCGGGCGGGTTGGGAAGTCCGATCGATCCGCGCGTCCGGGCGGAGGGTGCGATGTCCAGTATACGCGAGCCGGCGGCGTCGGCGGGGCGGGCGTCTTGCATACGGCAATCGCGCTTTCGTCATTCCCGCGCAGAGCCTGATCCCAGCGAAGGCGGGAGCGGGAAACCAGTCGCGCTGGGCGACATGGCGGTTTCGGCCACGAGAACAGGAATGAGCGAGATTTGACGCCTCGCTGGAGGCCCGCCCCCCGCCGGCGCGAGGGCAGGCTTCGCGGGCATGACGACGAAAACGCGATTGCCCTGGCGTCTTGCACCCGCGACTGCGCCTCCTACCATCCCGGCGACGCCGGGCGACCGTCAGCCGACCCGATCCGCCCGGCGGCGCCGGCACCCCTTGGAGCGCAGGATGGGCGTACCTCTCAGCCAGATGTGGACCGTGGCGACCTATGTTCTCGGCCAGCGTCTGCGCGGCCGGCGCCGCTACCCCCTCGTCCTCATGCTTGAGCCGCTCTTTCGCTGCAACCTCGCCTGCGCCGGCTGCGGCAAGATCCAGTACCCCGCCCACATCCTCAAGCAGGAACTGAGCGTCGAGGACTGCCTCAGGGCCGTCGATGAGTGCGGGGCGCCGATGGTCTCCATCCCCGGCGGCGAGCCGCTCATGCACCCCGAGATCGATGTCCTCGTGCGTGAACTCGTCAAGCGCCGCAAGTACATCTACCTCTGCACCAACGCGATTCTCCTGCGGGCGAAGATGCACCTCTTCACCCCGAGCAAGTACCTGACGTTTTCCGTCCACATGGATGGGCAGGAGGAGCACCACGACTTCGCCGTCTGCCGCGAGGGGGTCTACAAGGACGCCGCCGATGCGATGCGGTTGGCCGTTGAGCGCGGCTTCCGCGTCACCACCAACACCACGCTCTTCGAAGGGGCCGATCCCAACTCCGTCCGCGCCTTCTTCGATGAGATGATGGACCTGGGCGTCGAGGGGATGATGGTCTCGCCCGGCTATGCCTATGAGAAAGCCCCTGACCAGAAGAACTTCCTCAAGCGCCAGAGTACGCATCATCTGTTCAACATGATCCTGAGCAACCGGGACCGGGGCCGCAAACGCTGGCGATTCAACCAGAGTCCGCTCTTCCTCGAGTTCCTCATGGGCAAGCGCGACTATGAGTGCACTCCCTGGGGCAATCCAACCTACAACCTCTTCGGCTGGCAGCGGCCGTGCTACCTCCTCCAGGACGGCTACGTGGACACCTTCGCCGAACTGATGGAGGAGACGCAGTGGGAGCAGTATGGCCGGGCGTCAGGCAACGACAAGTGCCAGAACTGCATGGTTCACTGCGGCTATGAACCGAGCGCGGTGAATCACACGTTTTCGAGCCTGAGCGGGATGCTGGCGATGATCCGGGGGATGATCTTCAACACCTACTGCGACGAGCACGCCCTGCGGTCGCTCGAAGAGGAAAGCCAGCGCCCGCATGGCCCGCTGGTCCAACTCGGCCTTGCGGAGGTCACGCCCGGCGATCAAGACGGCGACCCCGCGCCGAACGCCCGCATCCGCATCGCCCGCAAGGGGACGGAACGCGTGGTGGCGTAAGTGACCTGATCGGCCCCAGTCGTTCCAACGACCACCCGAGGCGTGTGATGAAATCGACAGCCATGTATGACTCCAGTTCTGGTGTGCCCGCACAATTCTGCTGCTTCGCGAACGAAGTACGCAGCATCCGAGTCTGTTGGAAAGTCTGGCTCCGGTTGTTCCACATTGATGGAGATTCATCGAAACTGCAGTCGGTCTATCAGAAATGCTCACAAGTGTGGGGCCATATTCGGTGGTCTCTTCTGAGCATGGTGGTTCTGGAGATATCGCGACTGATCGACCCCCCAGTGATGCATGGGCGACCCAATCTGGTCATCAGATCAGTCTGGGAATCGATCGATCGTGGTAGGGCTCCCGAACTGCTTGCTCCAGCTGAACGACGGCTGAGACAATTCGAGGAGCAAGCCAAACTCCTCAAACCCTTGCGCAATCGGGTACTCGCACATAACGACGAAGCGACGTTGCTCGGGCAAGACGTTGCGGATGCCGACATTGAGACCATTCGGGCCGCCGTCGAGTACCTGGCGTGCTTCGAGCGACTGGTTCGGGCCATTTGCAGTGATGACCTCGCGGTCCAGACGCACGTGGCTGAGGCGCCGCGAGACTATTCGCTTGAACGGCAAATCGAACTGGAAGTCGATGCGCTGTATGCCCAACTGAGACGCCAATGACCTCACGATTGGACTACCTAACTTATCATTTCGGCCTCTGTTCCTGGTCTCTCCAACCGACCTCGCCGCGCGATCTGGTGGACAAGGTCCGGCGCGTCGGGGTGCCTGGCGTCCAGCTCGCCCTCGATCCCATCCGCACCGGCGCGTGGCCGCTTGATGAAACGCGCGAGGCGATTGCCGGCGCCGGGATCGACATCGTCTCGGGGATGATGGCGATGGCGGGCGAGGACTACTCGACGCTCGAATCCATCAAGCGCACCGGCGGCGTCGCGCCCGATGAGACGTGGACCGCCAATCTTGATGCCGCGCACGCGCTGGCTCAGATCGCCGCGATGCTCGACCTGCCTCTGGTGACCTTTCACGCCGGCTTCATCCCGCACGAGGTCAGCGATCCGAATCGCGGCGTCATGCTCGACCGCCTGCGTCAACTCGCGGAGGTCTATCGCGCCGCCGGCGTGCGCCTCGCCTTTGAGACGGGACAGGAAACGGCCGAGACGCTCCTGGCCGCGCTCGATGAACTCGACCGCCCGGAGGTCGGCGTCAACTTCGATCCCGCGAACATGATCCTCTACGGCATGGGCGATCCGATCGATGCCCTCCGCCGCCTCGCCCCGCGCCTCGCGCAGATTCACATCAAGGATGCGATCGCGTCGAAGACGCCGGGGCAGTGGGGCCGCGAAGTCCGCGCCGGCACGGGCGACGTCGACTGGCCCGCCTTCTTTAGCATGATGCGCGACAAGCACATCGACTGCGACCTGATGATCGAGCGCGAAGCAGGCGGTGATCGCATCGCCGACATGATCGCCGGACGCGAACTGGTGGAGCACCTGCGATCGTCAACCTAGTCCTTCACCACGAAGTCACAAAGGCACAAAGAGAGGCAGAAGACTCAAGAAGGGGAGATTTACGACTCGTCCGGAACACCGGAAGAGACTTCAGATTCGAGCAGCAGAATCTGATCCACAAGGCGCCGTTGCTTCTACTTCTGCTTCCCGATTCACTTCCGCTTCGTCCTGGTGCCTTTGTGCCTTTGTGCCTTTGTGCCTTTGGGGGATGCACCGGCACCCCGCATGTGCTGACCGTCATACTCCGCGCCTCTGCGGGCGCCAGATGATCTTGTGAAGTTGGGCCTGGAGGCGCACGGGCAGGCCTTCTTCGAGAATCCACCTTGCCAGGTCTTCGAGCGCCAACCCGCGGCAGCCGGCAATCTCCACTCCCTGCGGCTGCTCGAAGACCGCCGAGAAGAGCACGACGCCGGCGCGGTTCGCCAGATCGTGCCGCTTCACCACCTCGCGCGCCCACTCATAATCCGCGCGATCCGTGATGACGAACTTGACCTCATCTCGCCTGGTGAGATGTTCGACGTTGGACCACAGGTTGCGATCCGCCTCGCCGCTTCCGGGCGTTTTGAGATCGAGGATGCGAATGAGGCGCGGATCGCAGGTTGAGATGTCGCACGCGCCGCTGGTTTCGAGGAGCACCGTGCGGCCGAGATCGCACAGCCGCTTCATCAGTTCGTGTACGCCATCCTGAAGCAGCGGCTCGCCGCCGGTGATCTCGACGAGGGGCGTGCCGTATCGCGTGACCTCCTCGATGATCGAGTCGATGGTTCGGCGCTGCCCCTCGTGGAAGGCGTACTCCGTGTCGCAGTAGCGGCAGCGGAGGTGGCAGCCGGTCAGTCGGACAAAGACGCACGGCGACCCTGCCCGGGAGGACTCGCCCTGGATCGAGTGGAAAACCTCGTTGATGCGCAGTGTGTCGGTCATGGGGTTCGCGCCAGGTGAGAACACAAGGGTAGGAGGATGGGGGCTTGAGGCTTGAGGCTTGTGGCGCCGATAGCCTGCGGCGGGAGCCGCAGGTTGCCGCAGGTTGCGGTCCGCGGTGCGATATACTCCATCGCCATGCCGCGGCGCGTACTGCTGGTCGCCAATCACGATCGTCCGGAGATTCGCGCGGTGCTCCCCGAGTTCCGCCAGTGGCTGTCGCAGCGCGCCACGATCGCCGGCGAGTTCGAGGCGATGTCGCGCGAGCACTTTCCCACGACGCAGGTCGATCTCGCCGTGGTCCTCGGCGGGGACGGGACGCTGCTGAGCCAGGCGCGGCGGTTCGTGCCGCACGGCATTCCGCTTCTGGGCGTGAACCTCGGCCGTCTCGGGTTCATTGCCGAGTTCGACATGGCCGACCTCTTCAACTTTGCCGATCGGCTCTTCGCGGCCGACCAGCCGCTGCCGCTGCACTCCCACATGCTCATCGAAGCACATGTTTTCTCCGAAGGGGCGGACATGAGCGCCGCTTCGCCGCGCGAACGGCACCTGGCGCTGAACGACTGCGTCATCACCTCCGGCCCGCCGTTCCGCATGATCGAACTCTTTCTCACGCTCGACGGCGAGCCGACGCCTTCCGTGCATGGCGACGGGCTGATCGTCTCGACGCCGATCGGTTCGACGGCCTACAGCGTCTCCTCGGGCGGATCGATCATCGAGCCGCGATTGGACTGCTTCGCCATCACCCCCATCGCCGCGCACAGCCTGGCGTTTCGCCCCATCATCATCTCGCCTCAGACGGAATTGATCGTCACGCTCGAGCGCGCCAACGCGGGAACGACGATGGTGCTCGACGGGCAGGTCTTCGCGGCCCTGCGGACCGGCGATAGGATCCTCATCCGCCAGCACGGCCGGCGCGTCGGCTTCGTCGCCAACCCCGCCAACAACTACTGGCGCACGTTGACGCGCAAGATGCACTGGGCCGCGGCGCCGACGTCGAAGTAGCGATCCGCCTCAACTGATCCGTTGCGACCGCTTCGAGGCGCGACGCTACCATGCGCCCGCCATGATCGACCTCAAGCAGTTGCGCGATGATCCCGACCGCTTCCGCAAGGCGGCGGCGGACAAGGGCGTCACCGTTGACATCGACGAAGTTCTCCGCCTCGACGCGGTTTTGCGCGAAGCGCAGACCGAACTCCAGAACCTCACGGCCGAGAAGAACCGCATCGGCAAGGAGATCGGCGCGCTGGCCAGCCGCATCAAGAAAGCGCCTGAATCCGAGAAAGTGACTCTGGCTCAGGAGATGCAGCGACTCCAGGCCCGCCCGAGCGAACTCAAGATGCGCGAGGGCGAACTCAACGCCGCCGTAACCGATCTTGAAGCCAGGCGCCTCGACCTCTGGCTGCGCATTCCCCAGCCGGCCGATCCTGACGTGCCCGTGGGCCGCGATGCCGAAGACAACGTCGAGATTCGCCGCTGGGATTCACCGTGGTTCGACACCTCCAGGTCATTCCTCGACAACAAGGGCTTTGCGCCGCGCTCGCACGTTGAAATCGGCCGGAGCCTCGGTCTCTTCGAGTTCGAGCGCGGCGTCAAGATGGCCGGCTCGCGCAGTTACGTCCTCGTCGGCGAGGGCATGCGGCTGCACAACGCTGTGCTCCGCTACGCCTTCGACATGATGACGAGCGAGCACGGCTTCACGGCGCTGAGCGTGCCGGTCCTTGTGCGCGAGCAGGTCATGGTCGGCACCGCCTTCTTTCCCGCCGGGCGCGAGCAGGCCTATGAAGTGCGCGAGACCGATCGCGGCGGGGGTTACGACCTCTACCTCACCGGCACGGGCGAAGTCGGCCTCATGGGCTACCACCAGGATGAGATTCTCGACTTCGATCAACTGCCGCGGCGCTACACGACGGTGTCCACCTGTTTTCGCCGCGAGGCGGGCGCTGCGGGCAAGGACACGACGGGCCTCTATCGCATCCACCAGTTCGACAAGGTCGAGCAGGTCGTAATCTGCAAGGCGGATGAGGGCGAGAGCCGGCAGTGGCACCAGCGCATGATCGGCTTCGTCGAAGCGCTGCTGCAACGACTCGAAATGCCTTATCGATTGCTCCAGTGCTGCACGGGCGACCTTGGCCCCAAGAACGCCGACATGGTGGACATCGAGACCTGGATGCCCAGCCGCGGCGAAGTGGATGAAAAGGGCGTGCCGCGCGGGGCGTATGGCGAGACGCACAGCGCCTCGCGCCTCTACGACTACCAGTGCCGCCGCCTGAACATCCGCTACCGCGACCCGCAGACGAACAAGCCCGTCGTGTGCCACTCGCTCAACAACACCGTGGCCGCCAGCCCGCGCCTGCTGATTCCCATCCTCGAACTCTACCAGAACGAGGATGGAAGCGTGACGATCCCGAAGGCGCTGCGGCCATACATGAACGGGCAGGAGCGCATCGGGTCGTGAGGATGCGACGCCGGCTGGTTCCGAGTTCACTTGAGACCGCCGATTCTACGGGTCCACACTCATGGCGCGCATTCGTGGGCCGATGCGCCTCATCAAGTTGGTGCCGAACTCATCGCAACGCAAAGTGTTAAGCCAGGCAGCGGCGGGAACTCGGCCTGGCTGGCATTCTGCCGTCGAAATCTGGATTCTGTGAAGATTCATGCACTTTGCGTTTGCCAAGTGGAGAGGTTCCCATTAGACTATGCCATATCCACCGATGGCGAGGCGGCGCTGTGATTGCACGGGACGCTCCGGTGCATGAGAAAACAGAGGGAAGATCGACATGCGGATGAGGAGCATTCCAGGGCTGCACCGAGAGCCTCCGGGCGGTTCGGTATCGGTGTGTTTCAGGCAGGCGAGGTGTGCCGCAATCATGGCGCTTTGCCTTGCAGCACCCGCACTGGGGCAGTCGCTGCCGAATCTCGTCTTCATCCTCTCGGACGATCAGGGGATCGACGCGATCGAGGGGGCGAACTGGCCCAACGATCTGGATTGCCACACGCCGAATCTCGCGGCATTTGCGGCACAGGGGCGGACCTTTGCCATCACCCGCGTCAACTCGAAGTGCTCCCCGACGCGAGCGGCTCTGCTGACCGGTCGCAACGCGCTGCGAACGGGTGTAACGGATCGAATCGGAGGCGGAGGCGGCCCTGACCTTGGGCGCTTGTCGCTCCAGGGCAACGAAAACACGATCGCGGAGCTCCTCCAGCAGCGCGGTTACTACACGATTCTGATTGATAAGTGGCACCTCGGCACCTATCGGCCTCTGGGGCAGGCTCCGGACCAGCAGGGGTTCGACGTATTCGTTCCGTATCAGGATTACCTGCATCTGGATCGACCAAATCAAGTGGGCGACGAACACATGACCCGGATGGTGAACATGGCCATCGACGCGGTCTCGGCACGACCCGACCCGACAAAGCCCTACGCGCTCTTCTATTGGTCGTACGACCCGCATCGCCGCCGTGCCGATTCAACCGGGATGCTCTGGTGGAAAGTTGATCAGGCCCTGCTCCCGTCCGGCATCAATTACTACGACCCGGAACACGACAACGATGTGAACCGTTATCGCGCCGTCGTCGAGGCCCTCGACACTGAACTGCGCCGACTGCTCTTCACCTTGGGTGTCGTCACGAGTGAAGGCGAGTATCATCC
>Ga0326597_10003875_pt1 | contig 21275 bp, 11 predicted proteins | sample RVTome_12_FD_203789 | JGI IMG/M metagenome (GOLD analysis project Ga0326597, IMG submission 203789) | Soil microbial communities from uranium-contaminated site in the Upper Colorado River Basin, Wyoming, United States - RVT100D185 | ecosystem: Environmental > Terrestrial > Soil > Contaminated >...
GATCGGATCGGTCGCGCTTGAAGACGATCGCCTCGAGTCCGTCGAAGACCACGCAACGGAGAGGCGCGAGCACTTCCTCATGCTGCCCTTCCCGGATCAGGACCTCCGCGGTCGCCGAGATCCCGTACGGAATGCGGTCCTCCGGATTGCTGATCACGGCCTCCAGGCGCAGAGTCCGCGTGAGCGGGTCGGCCACCGGGAGCGGGCCGATCGACCGGCTCTCGATCGGTTCGAGGCCGCCGGAAGGCAGCGTGATCCAGAGCGGGAGGCCCGGCTCTAGCAGGTTCATGTCGCCCTCGGGAACCTGGCCGCGGAAGCGCAGCTCGGTGGTATCGGCCAGCGAGAGCAGCCGCGCCCCGTGTTCGAGCGCTTCACCCTGGGAGCCGAGGATCTCCACGACCGTTCCGGCGGCGGGCGCGAGCACCCGGACACGATCGAGCGTCTGCCAGGCCGCGCGTCCGTCGACCAACCGGGTGAGCTCCGCGGCCGGGTGGCCGGTCAAGAGCGAGAGCTGCTCCAAATGCTCATTCACCTGGAGTCCCGAGAGTGCCAGCAGGCGTTCCTTCGCAGCGGCTCGCGCATCCAGGTCATCGCGGGCGAGGGCCGCGTCGAGTTCGTCCTGCGCGGCCCGGGTCTGGATCTCACGGGCCTGAAGCAGCTCCTTGGAGGAGAGCGCCCCGCCCTGCTGCGTGAGCACCAGCAGTTCGTCGAGGCGTTTCCGGGAGGCCCGTGCGAAGAACTGTGCCCGCTCGAGCTGTTGCTCGCTCTCGATCAGTCGCTCGCGCGCGGCGCGCGCCTGCCGGCCGGTGTCCTCACGGGTCAGGGTTGCATTCAGCAGCGCCTGCTGGGCCTGGCGCAGTTCGGAGGAGTTCAGTTCGGCGAGCAGCTCGCCCTCCTGCACCTGTGTCCAGAGCGGGGCGATCGCGAGCAGCCGCCCCTCGGCGGGCGCGCGCAACAGGTGGCGGCGGTGCTCCGGGATTTCGATCTGCCCGGGGACCGTCAGCCAGATTCCCAGCTTCCCTCGGGTGGCCCGCTCGAAGGTGACCCCCAGGTTGGAGATGACTTCAGGTGTCACCGCGAGTCGATTGGTGATCGGGGATTCCGGGTCGGGCCGGGCCGTCAGGGGCTTCTCGGGCGAGCAGCCGGCGGGCGACCACGCCAGCACGGCGGCCAACGCAATCGTTGCGATCGATGTCTGAGGATGGGTCGAGGACGTGTTCATCGCTCCTCTCCGGGGGGGCCGGGGGCTTCAGGTGGGGCGGAGGTGGACAGCACGAAGCCGCCGGCGGTCGCCGCCCGCAGCCGGGCGAGAGTTTCATCTTCACTCAGTTCGAGCTCCCGCAATCGGGAGCGCGCAACGGCTTGCTGCGCGGCCAGGACCTCGAGCACGTTCGCCTCGCCGGCGGAAAGCCTGAGGTCGAGCGCGCGCGCGGCCTCCTGGGCGTTCGTCAGGGCGCCCGTGCGGTAACCGGCCAGCAGGTCCTCCGCGGACCGCCAGTCCGCGCGGGCCTGGGCCTCGGCATGGATCAACGCGAGCAGCGTGGCCCGGCAGTGGGCCGCGGCTTCCAGACGACGTTCCTCCGCCTCGGCGATCCCGCCCTGATTGCGGTCGAACAGCGGCAGTTCCAGGCCGAGCCCGAAACCCAGGGTGGTTTCGAGCGGCGTGATCTCGGCTTCCGGGCCGAGCCGCACGTCGGGGTACTGGCGGGAAACCTGCAGGCGCAGCGCTCGTTCGGCCGTCTGGTACCTCGACCAGGCCGCCCGCAGGCGCGGATGCGCGAGCAGCCGATCCCGGTCCGGCGCGGGAATCTCGGGCAGCCGGGCGGGATCGGGCGAGTGCTCGATCGACGAGGCGGCCTCGGGCGGGAGGCCGATCCGCTCGAGCAGCTGGCGCCGTTCGGTCGCTTCCTCGGCCCGCAAGCCGGCCGCCCGCGCGCGCGCCTCGTCCCGTTCGAGACGCGCCAGGAAGAGCGTCGCGGGATCGACGCCGCCGGCCCGGCGCAGATCCTCGACCCAGCCGAGCACCCGCTCGCTCGATTGCTCGAGTCCATTCAGCACCGCCTGCCGCCGGGCGAGGTAGGCGAACCGCACGAACTGCTCCCGGACCCACGCCAGCACCTCGAGTTCGATCTCGAGCACGGTTTGCCTGCGGGCCTCGAGGCCGGCGGTCGCCAGTTCCTTCTCCGCGGCCGGTTCTCCATACAGCGGGAGTTTCCAGGACAAGGACGCCGGCAGGGTCAGCGACCCGTCCAGCGTGGAGAATCGCGGGCCGGCGAACAGCTCCGGGTTCGACAGCAGGCCGGCCGACAGCAGCTGGGCTCCGGCCACCCGCAGGGCGGCGCGGGCGTCCTGGATCCGCGGCGCGTAGAACAGCGCCAGCGCGTTCGCCTCGCCGAGACTCAAGCCATCCTCGAGCACGACGACAGGCTCGAGCGGAAACCACTCGGCCGGGCCGGGCGCCTGGACCTCGAGCGGAGGCTCGGCGCCGCCTCGCGAGAGCAGCGCCTCGAATTCCAGCTCCGGGTCGAGCGGGCGCGGCTCGTAGCTCGCGCATCCCGCGAGCAGGATCGCGAGGACGCCGGCAAGCGTCCGCGCGAAACGCGGGGGCCCCGTCATGCGGCCCCGGGAGGCCGCGGAGATTCGATCGATCAAAACGGATTGCCTTTCGCTGTCAGCTGAACGGGTGCCGGACGCGAGGCGTCAACGGCGCACAAATTCAGGCGACGGCGGGCGGTGCGCGAGGCGCGGCGGGCGAGCGCGGAGGGGGACGCTCGGGAACGGCGTTGGCGAGCGGCGTCAACGAGGCGGCCGGCAGGATGACGGCCCGCGCGAGCGCCGGGAGTTCGGGCGGGGCGATGATCGGCCCGCGGATCGAGCCGAGGATCACGCTCTCCGGCGCCTCATCCCGCTCGTGCTGGCTGGCGGGATGCGGGCGATGCGAGTCGTCCGGCAGGACGCCGGGGAACACCGGATGACCTGGCTGGTGATGCGAGGAGGCTGGATCGACCACCCGGGCCGCGGGCTGATCGTGGCTGTGATCATGCACGAACAGATGGAAGGGAACCGCCAGCTGCTGGGCCTGCAGGCAGAGCGAGATCAGCAGGATGTGAATGAGGCGGTTCGAAAGTGCGGGCATCACGGGGGGCATGCTAACCGGCCCGGGGCCGCTGGAAAAGGCTGCGCGTGGGCAATCGGGGATTTCGCGCGGTACGATGGCGGCATGAACACCATGCCGACCGCGACCGGTGACGGCGACGACCCGAGCGCGCAGGCCGAGAGTCTGTTCGCGGAGTACCTGCTGCGGGTGGAGCGGGGTGAGCCGGGCGATTTCGAGCAGCTCTGCCGGCAGCGGCCGGATCTGGAAGAGCACCTGCGTCCCATGGAACGGATGCTCTCCGAGTTTCGCCGCGCCGTTCGCCCGCTGGCGGAGCCGGACGCCCAGCGGGCGGAGCCGGAGTCTCGGCAGGATTATCCGATCTCTCGGCAGGATCATCCGATCCTGGAGCAGCTCGGCCGCCGGGCGACTGCCGCGAACCGCTATACCGTCCAGGAGGAGATCGGCCGCGGCGGCATGGGCGTGATCCTCAAGGCCTGGGATCCGCAACTGCGCCGGCACCTCGCGCTCAAGCGGCTGCGGGTACGGTCCGGTGCGGACCGCAAGACGGCGGCCGGTTCGCAGTCGCTGGGGCGCTTCCTGGACGAGGCGCAGGTGACCGGACAGCTGGAGCATCCGGGCATCGTCCCGGTTCACGAACTCGGTCTCGACGAAGACGGGCAGGTCTTCTTCACCATGCGCCTGGTGGACGGCGTCGAGTTGACCGAGATCTTCGCGCGAGTCGCCCGGCGCGAGCCGGGGTGGACGCGCGTTCGCGCGCTGGGTCTGCTCCAGAAGGCCTGCGAGGCGGTGGCCTTCGCGCACTCGAAAGGTGTCATCCACCGCGACCTGAAGCCGCAGAATCTGATGGTGGGGAGCTTCGGCGAGACTTACGTGATGGACTGGGGACTGGCGCGCGTGCTCGACCGGCGGAGCGCCGGTTCGAACCAGTCGCCGGCCGTCCGGCCCGAACCGGGCGAAGGGATCTCGACGGACGGCCGCCAGGGCGCCGGCGCGGACCGGAGCACGCCGGCCTTCACCCTCGAGGGCACCGCGGTCGGCACCCCGGCCTACATGCCGCCGGAACAGGCCGCCGGCCGGCTCGACGACCTCGGTCCCACCGCCGACGTCTATGCCATGGGTTCGATCCTGTACCACCTGCTCGCCGGGCAAGCTCCCTACCTCGACCTCTGCCCGCGCTCCTCGCCCCATGAAGTGCTGAAGGAGGTCATCGCCGGGCCGCCGACGAAGCTGTCCAGGCTCCGCCCGGACGTGCCGCCCGAATTGGAAGCGATCTGCGAACGGGCCATGGCCCGGGAGATCGAGCGGCGCTACCCGACCATGGAGACGCTCTCCGAGGACCTGCGCGCCTATCTCGAGCAGCGCGTCGTGCGGGCCTACGCGAGCGGGCCGATGGCCGAGCTGAAGAAGTGGGTGCTCCGCAACCGCAGCCTGGCCGCGACGCTGCTGGCGGCCTTCTTGACGATTGCCACGGTGACCTGGTGGAGCTTCGTCAACGTCCGCGAGGAACGCAATCTGGCGCAGGCCAACGAGCAGGCGGCCAGCGCCGAGCGGCGCCGGGTGCTGCAGCTCTCGGACGTGCGGCGGTACGCCGATCTGATGGCCGAGATCGATGAGCTCTGGCCCGCGCAGCCCGACATGCAACCCCGGTTCGAGGACTGGCTGGCCCGCGCCTCACGTCTGATCGAGCGGCGCGCCGACCATGAGCGCACGCTGGCGCAACTGCGCGCCCGGGGCGTCTCCCCGGAGGCCGGGCCGGGCGCAGCCGTCGACTTCGGCGACGATACGGAGACGCGCTGGTGGTACGACACCTTGAGCCAACTGATCCGCGACCTGAACGCGCTGGAGGCCGACGATCCTTACGGAGAAACGCTTGCGAGTGTCCGCGCCCGGCTCGACTTCGCCGCCAAGATCCGCAAGTGGTCGATCGACTTCTATCGGGAGGAGTGGGACGAGGCGCTTTCCGCGATCGCCGATCCGGAGCGCGCGCCGGCCTACGGCGGCCTCGTCCTCACCGAGCAACTCGGGCTGGTGCCGCTCGGCCCCGATCCACACTCGGGTCTGTGGGAATTCTGGCAGGTCCAGTCGGGGGCGCGTCCGGAGCGGGATGGCGACGAGCGGCTGGTGCTGACCCCGGACTCGGGTCTGGTGCTGGTGCTCCTGCCGGGCGGCAGCTTCCACCTGGGCTGCCAGTCGGGAGATCCGGGCGGCCCAAACTACGATCCACGCGCGCTCGGCGATGAATCCGGTTCGGACGGGCGGCCGGTTCGGGTGACCCTGGATCCGTTCTTCATGGCGAAATACGAACTGACCCAGGGGCAATGGCTGCACATCATGGGCCAGAACCCGAGCGCGTTCACTCCGGGAGAATCGTGGGGAGACGCGACGGTCACCCTGCGAAACCCGGTCGAGCAGGTGAGCTGGTACCAGGCCCGGGACCTGCTGAAGCGTCTCGGGCTGCTCTTGCCGACCGAAGCGCAGTGGGAGTATGCCTGCCGCGGCGGGACCGACACGGTCTGGTGGACCGGCGACGATCCGAGCGAACTGGCCAGCGCCGCCAACCTGGCGGATCGGTCCTATCAGCGGCTGATGGGAGTGGACGGTCTCGCGTTCGAAGCCGAGCTGGACGACGGTTTCTGCGGACACGCGCCGGTGGGCCGGTACCGGGCCAATCCGTTCGGTCTGCACGACATGCATGGCAATCTCTGGGAGTGGTGCCGCGACCGGAACTCGCACTACGACACGCCCTTCGCCGCGGGCGACGGGCTGCGGATCGCGGACGAGCCTGAAGCGCGGGTCATCCGGGGCGGGGACTACACGAGCATGGCGGTGCATGTGCGCTCGGCGACGCGGACGAACAGTGTTCCGGACTACGGCGCCAACATGCTGGGCTTTCGCGCCTCCCGCCCGCTTTCGGATTGAACGCCGATTTCGGCTTCAGGGCGCGCCCGCCGGCTGCCGATGGCATGAGTCACGTTCGTGAATCGTCCAGTTCGTCCAGTTCGTCCAGGGAGGATCTCGAGATGTCCATTCACCAATCTCCGGGTCGCGCGACGATCCTGATCGTCCTTGCCCTCATCGCCTCGGTCCTGATCGGCGCCAAGTTCGGGAAAAGCGGCAAGAAGACGCATCTCGGCGTACCGCCGAGCCAGATCGTCAATCTGCACACCCAGACCTTGTTGAACGACAACAGCGGTGGGAACACGTTTTTCTATGACCGGATGGGTTCGTCCGAGTTCATCGTTCCGCCGAAGTACTCGTTCGTGGTGACCGACGTCATCCTGGCGCCCAACGACCTGAGCGAAACCGATGACTACCTGGTGGTCGTCAACATCGGCCCGAATGGCTCTCGGACGTTCGCCGTCAGGTCCGTGAACCAGCGGGAGCTTCACTTTGCGTTCACGGGAGGGATGGTCATGCCCAGCGGGCACACGCCGACGGCCCGCAACACGACCTTCAGCACGAACTCGTGTGAAATCCAGCTGCTCGGCTACTTCGTGAAGGGCAAGGCCCTGGACGAAGGGGAGTCGCCGATCCCCGAATTCTGAGCGCCGGCCGCCAGCCCGGCCGTGTTCGGAACGCCGATCTTGCCTTAGAATCCACCCGCCGGCTGCCCAACGCATGACTCACGCCGGTGAGTCGTTCGGGAGGATTTCAAGATGTCCGTTTCTCGCAGTCACACGGGTCGCGCGACGGTCCTGGTCGCCATCGCTCTGGTCGCCTCGGTCTTGCTCGGCGCCAAGTTCGGGAAGGGGGGCAAGAAGACGCACCTGGGCGTGCCGCCGAGCCAGGTCGTCAACATCCACACCATGTCGGTGCCCAACGACAACAGCGGCGGGCACGAGTTCTTCTATGATCGCGTGGGCTCGGCTCCGTTCCTGGTTCCGCCCAAGTTCTCGTTCGTCGTGACCGACATCATCCTGGAGCCCGAGGACTTGACCGAAACCGATGACTACTTCGTGATCGTCAACATCGGGCCGGGCGGCTCCCGCACGTTCGACATCCGGAGCTTGAACCAGCAGCAGCGTCATACCTCGTTCGCGGGAGGGATGGTCATGCCCGGTGGACACACGCCGACGGCCCGCAACACGACCTTCAGCGCGAAGTCCTGCAATGTCCAGATCCTCGGCTACTTCGTGAAGGGCAAGGCTCTCGACGAAGGGGAATCGCCGGTCCCCGAGTAGAATCGCTCGGAGCATGAACGACCGCATCCGCCTGTTGCTCTGCGCCGTTCTGGCGCTGCCGCCCGCCGCCTGCGCCCTCGGATCGACGCCCGCCGGGCAGTACTTCGAGATCCAGGTGGTCGACGCGGACACCGGCCGCGGCGTTCCGCTGGTCGAGCTCACCACCACCGGGTCGATCCGCTACGTCACCGACAGCAACGGCGTGGTGGCCTTCGACGAGCCGGGGCTGATGAACCGCTCAGTATTCTTCCACGTCCAAAGCCACGGCTACGAGTTTCCGAAGGACGGCTTCGGGTTCCGGGGCCGCGCGCTCCTCTCTGAACCGGGCGGCCGGGCGGTGCTCGAGTTGAAGCGCAAGAACGTCGCCGAGCGCCTCTACCGGCTGACCGGCGGCGGCATCTATCGCGACAGCCTGCTGACCGGCCGTGCCGTTCCGCTATCGAATCCGGTCCCAAACGGCCTGGTGGTGGGACAGGACTCGGTGATCCGCGCGCTCTACCGCGACCGGATCTACTGGTTCTGGGGCGACACCAACCGGCCTGGCTATCCGCTCGGCAACTTCTCGGTGACCGGCGCGACCTCGGCCCTCGAGGTCGACCCGGACCGGGCGATCGAGTACCGCTACTTCGTGAACGACGCGGGCTTCGCGCGCCCGATGTGCCCGATCGATGGCCCGGGGCCGGTCTGGCTGGACGGCCTGATGACGCTGCCGAAAGACGGCGGTACGCGCCTGGTCGCCAGGTTCGAACGCCACAAGAGTCTCGGCGAACTGTATGAATGCGGACTGGTTTGGTTCGATGACGACGCGGAGCAGTTCGTGAAGCTCGTGAACTTCGAGCTCGACGAAGAGCGCCATCCCGGCGGCCACCCGATCCGGTTCCGGGCGGACGGACAGGAGCACTACTACTTCGGGCGCCCCTTTCCGAATCTTCGCGTGCGCGCCGAACTCGATGCCGTCATGGATCCGGAGGCGTACGAGGCGCTGGCCTGGAACGGCAGCGCCTACACCTGGAAGCGGGGAGCGCAGCCGATTTCCCCGGGCGATCCCGAGAGCTGGATCCGGCTGCTGGACGTCGAGACCGGCAACGAGGTCCGCCCCCACGGCGGCAGCGTCTGCTGGAATCCGCACCGGCAGCGTTTTATCGCGATCTTCCTCGAGGTCGGCGGCAGTTCGTACCTCGGCGAAGTCTGGCTGGCCGAGGCCGACACGCTGCTCGGCCCCTGGGCCTACGCCCGGAAGATCGTCACACATGACCGCTACAGCTTCTACAACGTGGTACAGCATCCGTTCCTCGACCGGGAGCAGGGCCGCTTCATCTACTTCGAAGGCACGTACACCGATTTCCTGGTCGAGCACCCCGACACGACGCCCCGCTACAATTACAACCAGATCCTCTACCGCCTCGACCTGGACGATCCGCGCACGGTCCTCCCGCGCCCGGTCTATGGGCCGAAGCGCAACACGATCCTGTACTTCGAGCGGCCGGACGGCGAACGCCTCGAGAACCCGATCCGGCGGCCGCCGCACGACGTTCGATAGGAGACCCGGCATGCAAGCGATCCTGAACCGCGGAGCGCGGGGCGGCCTGGTGGGTCTCGCCGCGCTGTGGGCCGCAGCTTTGGCGTCGGACCTCCGGGCGAACGGCGCCGACGTCTACCTGGCTCCAGAGGGCCAGGACATCGCCTTGGGTTCCGTGGCCGCCCCGGTCGCCACGCTGCGCCGCGCGCTCGACCTCGCGCGCGCGATCCGCGCGGCGGAGCCGGACCGCCGGCGGCCGATCGTGATCGAGGCGGCCGGCGGAACCTACGAACTCGAGGAGCCGGTGGTGCTCACGCCGGAGGATTCCGGCACCGTCCAGGCTCCCACGGTCGTGCGGGCCGCGGCGGACGCGAAACCCGTGTTCAGCGGGGGCCGCCGGCTGACGGGTTGGAAGGTCAAGGGCAGCGGCGACGCGATCCGCTGGACGCTCGAACTCGAGGAGGTGGCTCGAGGCGCCTGGAACTTCGCGCAACTCTTCGTCAACGACCAGCGCCGGTTCCGGCCGCGCCTGCCTTCGGGCGGCGGGGGATCCGGCTGGTTCACCATCGCCGGCCGCGCCGATCCCTCGGAGCAGAACGCGCGACGCGGACATGACCGCTTCGTCTACGCGCCGGGCGACCTGAGGCCCGACTGGGCGAACCTCGGCGACGTCGAAGTCGTGGCGGTGCACCGCTGGACCATGTCGCGCATGCGGATCGGCTCGCTCGACGAGGCCACGCACACCGTCACGTTTACCGGACCGACGCGCGCCCTGACCGAGTGGAGTTCCTTTCCAGAGGGGAACGTCTACCTGGTGGAGAACGTGCGCGAGGCGCTTGGGGACCCGGGCTCGTGGTATCTCGATCGCCCGGCGGGGGAACTCTCCTACTGCCCGCTGCCGGGAGAAGAGCCTGACAACGCGCGGGTCGTGGCCCCGCGACTCGAGCGGCTGTTGGAGATCCGGGGCGACGTGGCGGGCCGGCGGTTCGTCGAGCACGTCCGTTTCGAGGGGCTCACCTTTGCCCATGGCAACTGGTCGTTGCCGCCCGCGGGACAGTCGTTTCCCCAGGCCGAGGTGAACGTCGGCGGCGCCGTGACGCTCACCGGTGCGCGGCAGGTGACCTTTTCGCAGGTCGCGATCCGGCAGGTCGGCCGCTATGCGCTCGAATTCGGCGCGGGCTGCCGCGACTGTCGGGTCGAGCAGTCGGAACTCGTCGATCTGGGCGGCGGCGGCGTGCTGATCGGCACCTCCGGCGGGCCGCAATCCTGGGGCACCCCGGGGCGTCTCGACGATCCGGAGGCGGCCGTGAGCGGGATCGCCGTCCGGGACACGACGATCGCCCACGGCGGCCGCCTGCACTCCGCCGCGGTGGGCGTCTGGATCGGCCACGCGGCCCATTGCGCGATCGAGCACTGCGACATCTTCGACTTCACCTACACGGGCGTGTCAGTGGGTTGGGTCTGGGGCTACGCCGAGAGCCCGTCGCACCACAATCGCATCGCCTTCAACCACATCCACTCACTCGGGTTCGGCGTGCTGTCCGACCTGGGTGGCGTGTACACGCTTGGCCGATCGCCGGGGACGGTGGTCGAGGGGAACCTGATCCACGACGTGACCAGCCGGAAGTACGGCGGCTGGGGGCTCTACACCGATGAGGGTTCGACCGGCATCGTGATGCGCGGCAATCTGGTGATGCGGACGAGCTCCGCCGGGTTCCACCAGCATTACGGCCGGGACAACCTGATCGAGAACAACATCTTCGCCGAGGGCCGCGACGGGCAGCTGCAGCGCACCCGCGTCGAGGACCACCAGAGCTTCCGCTTCGAGCGCAACATCGTCTGGTGGAACTCCGCCGCGCCGCTGGTCCGGGGGGATTGGATGAACGGGCTCGCGACTTCCGACAATTGCTACTTCAACGCCGTGGGCCCGGTCGTGTTTCCCGGCCCAGAGGATCTTGCGGCGCGGCAGTCCATGGGGCAGGACCTGGGTTCGATCGTGGCCGATCCGAGGTTCAGGGATCCCGCGCGGGACGACTTCACGCTCGCCGGCGACTCGCCGGCGCTCGCGCTCGGATTCGTGCCGATCGATCCGAGCGAGGCCGGCCGCCGCACGCCGCAAAGCCTGAGCGCGGCGCTTCCGCCGGTGCCCACGATCTGGCCCGAGGCGTTGCCGCCGAAGTAGCGTCCGACCTGCTCGGTCGCCAAGCGGTCACGACCGTGTCCGGGAGGATCCGTCGGGTTCGTCGGACGCGCGCGCTCCGAGCGGACCCTCCGCGTCGGAGAGGTCCGCGACCTTGACCAGGACGTCGACGATGTTTTGTCCTCCTGGTTCTTCGGGCTGGAGCTTTGCCAACTCCTTGTCGAGGAACGTGATTGGCCGGCCCAGTCGATCTGGGCGAAGAGCGTCGGCGCGAGCAGTCGGATGGCGTCCTTGAAGAGGAGCCGCAGCGCCTCCTTCCACGGGCCGTCGAATGCGTCGGGAATTCTGTCAGGTGAGTTGGGCATGGTCCTCTGAAGCAAGGACGTGCCGCAGCGGGGGCGGTTACATGGCAAATCAGGTTCGATCATTCACTGATCGCCGGGGGCGCGCTCACGGAACGTGGCGCGGCCCGGCCAGTTTTCGGCTCTCCCGCAGGAGGCGCTCCCAGTCGAACGCGGGACCCGGATCGACCTTCCGCTCCGTGACGTGAAAATGTCCAAGCAATCCCGAATGCTCCTCGAACTCCTGCCCGCTGAGTGCGCGGGTCAGGAGTTCGCCTCGTTCGTCCCGGGGCACCGCCAACGCGATCCGGGGCAGCACCGCATGCAGGGCGGCGGTGAGGCGGGCCAGGGCGCGGTATTGCGCGTCGGTGAAGTCGTACTGATAAAGGAGTTGGCCATGCACCGGACCGCTGAGGAGTTTCGGCCGGGCCGGGCGGGCCACGAAGTCCTCGGTGCGGAGGCCGGTCTCGGAAGGGCCGCCTTGAAACACGATTCGCGGCCCGTCCCGATCGACCTGGTACCAGCGCCTGAGCCGTTCGTGATCCGGTTCGGGATAGGCGCCGATGTGCGCGATCTCCACGCCGATCGAACGGTCATTCGCCGAGGCGGCGTGCCACGCGCGCTCCTTCAGGTCGAGGGTCTGGTAGATCGTGCCGTCGGCGTCGAGCAGGAAGTGCACCGAGAGATGCCGCTCGTCCTGGAGCACCTGGAAGCACCTTCGCGAGGTCCCGCAGGCGTCATAGTGGATCACGAACAGGTCGACCGCGTCCCGCAGCGTGTCGAGCGTGAAGCCCTCGTCGAGAATCCGCGCGCGCTGCTCGTCGGTCAGGTGCTTGCGGAGCGTGTGATAGCGGGCCTTGACCTCGAAGGCGGCCCGCTCGTCCAAAGTCAGCGCCTCGGGGAAGCGCGGTTCCACTCGGTAGGCGTCGTAGCCGCCGGGGTCGTTCCAGAGGATCACCCGGGTGCCGGTGTGGAACAACTGGCCGCAGGCCGAAATCTCGTCCCCGCGGCGCACGAGCGGCCGGCCGGGAGTGATCGAATCCAGCGGTTGCAGGCCGCAGGCCAGCAACAGCGGCCAAAGCAACAGCGGTCCGAGCGCGCGCATTCTGGAGCGACTCATCGAAGATCGCCTCCCTTGGTGCATCGGTGCATTCGGGCTGAACCCTACCGGAAGCGACCCTCAGACGGTAGACTGCATGGTTTCCCGCTGAGTTCATCAGCCCAACGGCGGAACCACGATCATGCTCGAGCGGTTGCAGCAATTGCACGTGAAGAAACGCCCGGAGACCCTCCGGCTCGAGGGCCGCATCCTCTTCCTGACCGAGGACCCGGACCTGATCCGCCGGCAGCTCGAGGGCGAGGACCTGGAGTGGAGCCCTTCGCTCGAGCTGCGCGACGACATCTCCACCGACGAGATCACCCCGGCCTGGATCTGCTACCACTACGACGACCGGCTGGGCGACTTTCCGTACACCGGCCTGAAGTGCGGCGGCGAGCTGCCGATCGGCGAGGGGAGCGTGCGCGCCGGCGGATTCGTGGCCTGCGTCTCGGGCAAGCGGAGGGGCAAGGGCTCGAGTCGGGAGCAGTCGCCGTTTGCCGAGATGGCGGCCGGGATCCGGCTGGTGATCGCCGAGAACGTCGAGCGGATCTATCGCCAGAACTGCCAGAACCTGGGCCTGCTGGTGTCGACCGACTTCGGCCTGATCGATGCGATCCGGGAAGGGCGTGACATTCCGCTTTCACAGTTCACCGCCGGCGAGGACCTGATCACGCGCCAGATCGTGAGCTACGGCGGACTGTTCGAGTTCAACGTGGCCCGCGCCCGGGGCGAGGTCGAGTTGCCTGAGTTCGATCCGGCGCCGCGCCCCTTGAACCTGGCCGAGAAGATCATCGCCGCCCACGTCGTGACCGACCTGAAGGCCGGGCGGACCGGCGTGGCCGCGGTGCGGCCGGGGGATTCCGGTTTCGTGAAGGTCGACGTGCGCTTCAGCCACGAGTACGTCACGCCGATGGCGGCGATGGCCTTCGAGCGGCAGCTCGGTCCGGAGGCCCGCGTCACCGATCCGCAGTCGGTCCTGCTGTTCCGGGATCACCTGACCTTCCTGCGCCAGGTGATGCCCAAGGAGAAGGCCCACCTGCTGGCGCTCGCCGAGGAGCTGGCCGAGAAGCAGCAACAGTTCGCCGACCGCCAGGGTCTTCGGCTCTACGGCGAAACCGACGAAGGCGGCTCCGAGGCGATCTGCCACAGCATGGTGCTGTCGGAACACGCCGAACCGGGTCAGATCGTGATCGGCTCCGATTCGCACACGCCGCATTCGGGCGCCGTCGGCTGCCTCGCCTTCGGGGTCGGAACCACGGCGGTGATGAACGCCTGGGTCACGGGCGACACGCGCATCTCGGTCCCCGAGTCGGTGCAGATCCGGGTCGAGGGCGAACGTCCGGCCGGCGTGACCGCGAAGGACTTCATGCTGCAGATCCTGGCGCATCCGAAGATCAAGGGCGGCGGCATGATCGGCAAGATCGTGGAGTACGCAGGCTCGGCGGTACGCGCGCTCGGCATCGACGAACGGGCCACCATGACCAACATGGCGGCCGAGGTGGGCGCCTTCACCGGGATCGTGGTGCCCGACGAAAAGACGGTGGAGTTCCTGGTGGAGCGCGGGCTCGAGCGCAAGCGGGCCGAATCCCTGGTGGCCGACTGGCAGCCGGACGAGGGGTGCCAGTTCGCGGACGTGATCGAGATCCGGGCGGACGAGCTGAAGCCGCTGGTGGCCCGTCCGGGCGATCCGGGCAACGGCGTTCGCGTGGACGAGATCGGCCGGGTCAAGATCGATATCGCCTACGGCGGATCGTGCACCGCCGGCAAGAAGGAAGACATGGACATGTACGCCCGGGTGCTCGAGGCCGGATTGAAGCAGGGCCGGCGGGTCGCCGAGGGCGTGGTCTTCTGGATCCAGTTCGGGTCGCGCGACGTCAAGCGCTACTGCGAACGGCAAGGCTACCTCGAGATCTTCGAGCGGGCCGGCGCGCAAACCATCGAGCCTTCCTGCGGAGCCTGCATCAACGCCGGTCCGGGCGTCTCCAATCGCACCGACCAGGTCACGGTGTCGGCCATCAACCGTAATTTCCCGGGCCGCTCGGGGCCGGGCGAGATGTGGCTCGCCAGCCCGCTGACGGTGGCCGCCTCGGCGCTGGCCGGCGAGATCGTCGCGTTCGACGATCAGTCCGCGCGCTGAAGCGGGACCACCCGCAGCGCCGGGCGCACGCCCATGCTGGCCGACGCCTGGGACGGAGAATAGGCGCCGCGCGCGGCGGACCGGGCCTCGGACGAATCAAACGAGAAGGAGCCGCCCTTGGTGAGGCGATGCTCCCGCCCGTCGACCCAGCGCAGCCCGTCGCCTTCGCGCGCCGGTGTCTCCGCATAATCCTCCCAGGGATCCTGGACCCACTCGGCCACGTTGCCGTGGACGTCGAACAACCCGAACGCGTTCGGCCGGAAGCTCCCGGCCGGAGCGTGCACCGGGTAGCCATCCACCAGCCACTCCTCGTAGATCACGCTGGCCTGACCGCCTCTGGTCTTGAAGGAAGCGTCGGCCAGGTTGGCGAACCCCTCGAGCGTGCGCGGATCGTCGCCGGTTGAGAAGACCGTGTGCGTGCCGGCCCGCGCCGCATACTCCCACTGGGCCTCGGTCGGCAGCCTGAGCCCGAGGTGCGCCAGCACCGTCTCGCACTCGAACCAGGAGACCTCCTCCACCGGGTGGCGCAACAGTTCCTCGAGCTCCTGGAAGCCGCGCAGGTTCTGGTAGCCGCTGGGATTGTCGCCGGTGACCCGCAGCCACTGGCCCTGGGTCATCTCGTACTTCGAGAGCAGGAACGGATCCAGCTCGAGTTCCATCACCGGCCGCTCGTACTTGCCGGCCCGGGGATCGACGTTTTCCGAACCGGGCGGATGCTCCTCGTCAGGCCGGATCGCGCCCATCCGGAAGCGCCCGCCCGGAATCAAGACGAAGACCAGCCCGGACTCCTCGGTGGGCAAAAGCTCCCCGGTCGCCTCGTCCCGCAAGACCGGCTCGCCGGTCTGCAGGTGCGCGAACTCGAACAGGCCGGAGCGGGGGTCCGGGCCGAGCGGGATCAGGCCGAGGATCGGTTCGATCCGGAGACCGCCGTAGACGGGTGACCGCTCCGGATCGGCGATCGCCTCGATCGATGCCCGCCACTCATCGGCGTAATCCAAAAGCGTGCGGCGCTCGACCGTTTCGGCGAATTCCCTTCTCGCCTCGACGTCCGTGATCAGCGCGGAGAAGTCCGAAAGGCCCGCCACCAATGCAGAAAGCTGCTGGTGCCACCAGCGGCTGGAGGCGTCCTCGAACACGAAACCGTCGCCGGCCGGATCCTGCCCGCTCGCCAGCCGGCGCAGCCGTTCCAGGGAGTCCCGGTGGCTGTCGAGCCTCCCGAGCAGATCCCGGGCGCGATCGAGCCAGGCGTTCATCCCGTCCGGTCCGTCGAGCCGCTCGGGCACCGCGGGCCAGAGCCGCTCGGCGTGCGCCCGGGCCTCTTCCAGCACCTTCAGGTCCGACAGCCGCCGCACGTCGGCCAGGTTCGAGGCCGTGCTCCGCCACAGCCAGCTCGTCACGATCAACCCGATCGTCATGGTCAAGAGCAGCGCCGCGAGGCTCGCGGCCAGCGCGGGATTGCGCTTCGCGAACCGGTCGAGCCGGACCAGCGCGCCGGCCGGCCGCGCCTGGATCGGCTCGAGCTCCCGCACGCGGCGCAGATCCTCGGCCAGGTCGAGGGCCGTCTGGTAGCGATGCGCCGGGTCCTTCTCCAGCGCGGTGGCCAGCACGACCGAGAGGTCGCCGGACAGCCCCGGAGTCCGCTTCCTCAGGTCGCGCGGCGGCTCGTTCAAGATGGCGTGGATCAGCCCGTCGCGGGTGGGCGCCTCGAACGGCCGCTCACCGGTCAGCCCTTCGAACAGCACCACGCCGAGCGACCAAACGTCGGTGCCCGCGTCGATCCGCCACCGGCCGGACGAAAGCTGTTCGGGCGACATGTAGTGGGGCGTGCCGAACAGGTCCCCCGTGCGGGTCAGCGAGAGGTCGCTTTCATCGTCCCGGGCGATGCCGAAGTCGAGGATCACCGGCTCTCCGTCCGCGCGCAGCATGATGTTCGCCGGTTTCACGTCGCGGTGGACGATGCCGGCGTCGTGGGCCACCTGGAGCGCCCGCGCGACCAGTTCGACGATCTGGATCATCCGGCGCTGCCGCTCTGTCCCGCGCAGCGCGGCGGGCGTGCGGTCGGCGAACATCTGCGCCAGCGTGCGCCCCTCGATCAGGCGCATGGCCAGACAGGCGCGGCCCTCGAACAGGCCGGCCTCGAACACCTGGCAGATGCCGGGATGGTCCAACCGGGAGGCGGCTTCGGCCTCGCGCCGGAAGCGCGCCGGCAGCGCCGCGCCCGACTCGCCGCCGAAGGGCGCCGAGAGCACCTTGAGCGCGACCTTGCGTCCCAGCCGCGTGTCCTCCGCCAGATAGACCACGGCCTGGCCGCCTCTGCCCAGCTCCGAGAGCAGGCGATAGGGCCCGAGCCGGTCTTCACCGCCCGCGCCGCCCGCGCCCGCCTCCGGCGATTCCCCTCGAGCCTGGCCGCCGGTGAACGAAAGGTACTCCCGGGCGATCGCCTCCTCGTGGCCCGGGAACCGCTGCAGGTACTGAATGAGCGTCTGTTTCCGCCCCCCGGCCTGGTCGGACAGGTAGAGCTCCAGGAACTCCAGCACCACGTGATCGGCCAGCGGAACCCCCTCAGATTCCGGGAATCGGCAGCAGCAGGATCCGCAGCCGTTTCCCGCTCTGGCTGGACGGTCCCCACCTGGCTCGGAGCGCCAGGCCCCAGAGGAGCTGGAAGCGGCCGTCGCCCCGGATGTTGCGGTAGTCGATGGAACTGAGCAGCAGCGACAGCCGCTGGCTCCGGTCCTCGCCGGTGCCGCGCCCGTGCCAGTTCACGAGGAACGGAATCCTGGCGAACGAATAGTCGAGCGTGCGGTCGCTGGTGAATCCGACCAGGCCGAGCCCCATCCACAGCGCACTGCGATCAGGATTGTTCTCGCTCCGCAAGAGCAGCGAGTTGAACAGCTCGAATTGATGGCCGCCGGAGTGGCCGCGGTAATCGACGGCCAGGCCGCCCAGCGCGTGTGCCGCGAAGACGCGGTCGAGAGAGCGCACGCCGATCGGAAAGCGCAGCGCCTTCCAGTACCAGCGTTCCGGCGGCTGGTCGTCGGGAGCCCGGGTCAGCTTGCTCGAAAGCAGGGACTCGGCCACCGCGCGGGCCTGGCCGGCGGGCATGTTCTGCGCGACGGCCACCAGGTCGCCGTCGCGCAGGACGGCGAAGTGGTCGCTGCTCTTCTGGGTCGTCTCGAGCAGGATCGAATAGGTCTTCGCGAAGCTGCGCGCGTCCGACTCGTGATCCCAGACCGAGACCCAGCCGAGGGCGTCGCCTTCTTGCGTCTCCCAGACGGTGTAGCGGTCGCCGTCCCAACCGTCCGCGTCCTCTTCGGCGTACTGGTCCAGCCGGGTCGCGAGCAGCACCCGCATGCCGAACATGCCGAGCGTCCCGGAGGCGACGGCGGGCCACTCGAAGGGAGGCTCGGCGAGTTCGATGGTGACCGGCCGGTCGCGGCGGTCGAAGTACCGCTCGGGATGCAGGATCTGTTCGGACGACTCGGGCAGGTCGGCGTAGGCGCCGTCGACGGCCTGCCAGCCGAACTCCCGGCGCAACCTGTTGACGAAGGCCCAACCCTGGACGTACGGGAAGAACAGCGATTGCGCGATGATGGGGGGCGCCAGCTTCAGCGACTCCAGGTCCTTGTTCTCGCCGGCCCGCACGACCGTCTCGTTGAGCTGGGCCACGCTCCGATCGCCGATCCATTCGATCACCGGCGCGATCAGCGGACCGGCGGTGGATCCGGGATAGCCGCGGCTCCAGAGGATGTGGTCGATGCCGGTCTCCATGGCCGAACCCTCGACCAGCGCGGAGAACGCCAGCTCCGCGTCCTCGCTACGGTCCTGGTCGGAGAGCGCCTCCAGGTCGAAGTGCTGGTCCTCGAGGGCGTGCGCCAGCTCGTGGGGCAGGACCAGTTCCTTGTCGGGTTCGAACTCCTTGCCGCCCTTCTCCTTCCCCTCCTCTCGGGAGCTGTCGTCCTCGATGGTGAACAGCTCCTTGGTTTCGGGGTCATAGTAGCCGCCAACGTTGTCCTTCATGAACCGGACCATGAACGGCTTCATGTCGAAGTCCTCGGGGATCAGGCCGAGGGTCCGGTAGGCCCGCTCGAGGCCGGCGCCTTCCTTGGCCCAGTCCTCGTCGATCTCCTCCTGGAACACCTGCTCCAGCTCCGCCTTGTTCTTGGTGTCGACGGGAACCTCGGCGTTGAACTCGAGATCGCGGATTTGCGCGACCTCGTCCGCGACGATGGCCGCCTTCTTGGCCAGGGGGAGTTCATCCAGCGGTTCAGGCGGCAGGAACGAACAGGCGCCGAGCAGGCATAGGGGCAAGAGCTGGTGGGGTTTCATGGGGGTGGATTGTAGGGGCGCTGCGGGCCGCATCCCAGCAGTGATTCCACGCGGTCTCAGGCCGCAATCCTCCTGATGCGCTGGGTTCGGGGCCGTGATGCCCAGCACGTCCTTTCCGTCCCGCCGGTCCTGTTTGGCGAGCGGCGTGAAGCCTCCCGCGCGGCACGTTCCTGGACCTCAGTGCCTGCCGGAGTACACGCGAACGTAGCCAGGCCCTCCGTTTCCTTCCTGGTTGGCGCCGATGGCGAGGTCCGGCACGCCGTCGCCGTCGAGATCGGCAAGTCGGGCGAGGGAGAATCCCCCGCGGTCCCCGCTGAGCACCCCGGCGAAGGCGGCAAGGACCGCGTGGTCCGCGCCGGAGCGGATCCAAGTGGCGCCCGTGAACGGATGCGACGGCGAGCCGGCCCACTTCGCTCCGAAAGCCAGGTCCGCGAAGCCGTCGGCATTCACGTCGCCCAGCCCCGCGACCGCGCCGGCGAAGAAGGCCCCTCCCGGCCCCATGATGTCAGCGACGAATTCACCGTCGCTCGCGCGCAGGATGCGCGCAAAGGAGGCTCCCGGCGAGCCGACCACGACGTCTTGCGCCCCGTCGCCATTCACGTCGCCCGCCACGTCCACGTCCCAGCCGAACGAGGAGTAGACGCCCGGTCCGGACACGTGCCACAGAATGGCCCCATCGGCGCCCGAGCGCATCTGCACGAAGCCCGTCCCGCCCGAGGCTCCGGCGAGGAGGTCGGGGACGCCGTCGCCGTTCACGTCGCCGGCGTCGACGAGGCTCTGTCCGAAGCGCCGGCCCGCCCCGCCGATGGACAAGGTGCGCAGCTCGCTGGCGTCCGCTCCGGAGTAGAGGCGCACGTAGCTCGGTCCCGTGGAGAGATCGTGATCCGACGTGGCGCCCACCGCGAAGTCCGGCACGCCGTCGAGGTCGACGTCACCGGCCCCGGCCACCGCCCACCCAAGCTCGTCGGACGCCGCGTCGCCGAGCACGTGGAAGAGCACGGAGCCATCTCTCCCCGAGAACACGAAGGCCTGCCCCGGTCCTCCCGGACCAACGGACCCGAGCATCGGGTCACCGGCGAGCACGTCGTCGTGACCGTCGCCGTCCAGGTCGCCGATCCCCGCAACGGAAAAGCCGAGGAGTCGTCCCGACGGATGGGAGAGCGGTCCCAGGACGAGCGTCCCCGCCCGCCCTGAGTAGACCTTGACCTGTCCGAGGTGGGCAGCCCCCTCGTACGGCGCGCCGACGACGAGATCCGCCGTCCCGTCCCCGTCCACGTCCCCCGCGCTCGCCACGGAGTACCCGAAGCCGGGCAGGCCGCCGGAACCTTCGCCGACGAGAACGGCAAGGGGTCGCTCCTCGAATTCGGCGCGCGAGGCCGCGCTCTGGGCCGCGGCGAACAAGGGAACGAGCAGGAAGAGGACGCAAGCGAGCATGGCGCGGGTCAACACGAGATCTCCTTGGCGAAGCCTTGGCCCTGACCGCGGAGCGACCTCCGCCCGGTCAGGAGGCGGAGGAAGCGCGATGAGTCAGGCCGAGAGCGCGGCGGCATGTGCACTCTAATGCCGGCGCGGGGCTTTCGGCCAGGGAGCCGAAGCAGAGGTTGCTGAGAAGTTCGCCCAGGGCGGTCATCGGCGGCCGCGAGACCGGTGGAGCCGCACAGCACGAGGTCATCGACCGAGGGAAGTGGCCACGGTCGCTACCGCCGCAAGGCGGTGCGGAAGCGCAGGTCGAAGTCCTCGACCGGGTTGGCCGAGAGGTCGACGAAGGCTCCTCGCAGCGGCATGACGTACTCCACTCCAGGGTCGAGAGGGGCGTCGAGGTCGTAGATCAGCAGCGTGCTGTTCTCCTCCCAGTGCGAGTCGCCGAGCGCCTCACCCGGAAACTGCAGCCCCCGGGCCCTGAACGTCCGCAGCAGTGACGTGGAGTAGCCTCGACCGGGTCGCATCGGTTCGGAGAAGCGGATGCGGATCTGTCGAAGCTCCACGGCCACGTCCTCGGCGCCGCTCGGTGGCTCGGTGGCGATCACCCGGGGTCGCTCCTGGTCCGCGGAGGGAGCGGTGTGGAAGCGCAGCCGGATCGGGCCGACCGGCACCCCGTGTACCGTCTCCAGGCCGGCCAGATGAACCAGGTAGTCCTGGTCCGGATTCATGGCGTACGGTTCGACCGACAACCGGTGCGGATCGTCGTCCACCTCGATGTTTCCGATGGAGATGCCGCGGACACCCTCCGCCGCCGCGGCGGCCCTCATTTTGGACTTCAAGCTTCCGAGGCCCGCCTCGTCGAGTGGCGCGATCGCGCGGTCGAGGGTGAGTTCGATGCAGGGCAGGTCATGGGGGACGTCGACACTGCCGTCGACGGGACTGGACGCGATCAGTCTGACCGGCCTGCGCACCCAGTGCAGAGCATCCGCCAC